>Ga0265798_10000094_pt1 | contig 171892 bp, 168 predicted proteins | sample P3T30metagenome_FD_192430 | JGI IMG/M metagenome (GOLD analysis project Ga0265798, IMG submission 192430) | Plant litter microbial communities from East Loma Ridge, Irvine, California - P3 T30 | ecosystem: Environmental > Terrestrial > Plant litter > Unclassified | place: USA: California... | reverse complement strand
GTTCACGACAAATCTCATTCACTGTTTTACCTTGATTTTGTTCAGATAAAATCTTGATGATCTGAACTTCTGAAAATTTACTGTTTTTCATAGTCTTCCAAATTTAAAAACTATATTTTTAAATGTTCCGGTTTTTGGGGAAGATTACAGACTTACAGGTAAACTCGACCATAATATTTTTATCGTCTACTGTAAGTATCGGTTGTTTAGTATTCTCATAATAAACATTAAAAGTACTTCTGCTATGAGAAAATTTTTGTGGTGTTGAACTTAACTGGTATGTACATACAGCAAACACCTTATCTTCGGGAATATATGAAACTGCCATAACTTTAATATTTGGAATAAATAATTTGAATGTGATACTAGAGTATCCATTCATATGATTAAATTTAATAACTATAAAAAAATACCATAATTATCAAAGCATAAAAACGATATTGTATTAAAAACAGATATGCAAATTGTATACTTGTTTATTATTTTTTGAATAATCTCCCATAAAGAAAATACTTTTTTCGGAGTAAAATGATACCATCTATTACCTTGATTATAAATTAATTATATAAATAAATCCCCAAACCATCATCACTAATGCTACAAACAACATGATAAATGGAAATTTGTTAGCAAAAAATAATATCATATTATCTATAGAAGCTTTTACATTCTTATTGGGTAACTCTGCTTTGAGTTGTTGCAGCAGGCTTTCTTTATTGGCAATATCACTTTTATTTTCCTGATTAAAACTAATGCCCCCGCTGCGCAAAGTCTCCCGACTTTGTGCAAGAACTATAAATCACAAATTCTAGGTCTGTGCTTTTTATATATTCAAACATAAAAATTTATAAATTTGAAAAAAACATAAAATGAAAGAAGGTTACATCATAAGAGATCAGGAAAAGATACATTTCATTACATGTACAATTATAGATTGGATAGACGTATTTTCAAGAAAAATTTATCGGGATATTGTTATGGACTGCTTAAAATATTGTATCCAAAACAAAGGAATGCTGGTCTTTGGATATGTGATTATGACTAATCATGTTCATATTATCTCACAGTCAAAAGATGGTAAACTTTCAGATTTGATAAGAGATTTTAAAAAGTTTACTGCAAAAAATATTTTAGCATCTATCAAAAATAATCCTGAGAGCCGAAGAGATTGGATGTTAGAAAGATTTGCAAAAGCTACAGAAACACATTCCAGAAATAAGAATTATCAGCTTTGGCAGTATGGCAATCATGCTGAAGAAATTTATACACTTCATTTTCTTTGGGATAAATTAAACTATATTCATCTTAATCCGATAAGAGCGGGAATTGTAGAAAAAGCACAAGATTATGTCTACTCATCAGCAAATAATTATGTGAACGGTCAAGGGCTCATTAAAATTGAATTAGCAGATAATCCAATCATTGATGTTCCCAAAACAAATGAATTTTGGAAATATAGTAATTATGATAAAGATTAATAGTTTGCTCAAAGTCAGGAGACTTTGCGCAGCGAGGAATAAGTACAACGGAATTCTTTTGGAAAGTTTAAAAATATATTCCAAAAACTTATCCACAAAAATAAAACACGACACCTTTTGTCGCATTAACCGCATATATTTGTTTTAGAAAATTAGACAATGAAACGCTTGCGTTGCATTCGAAAAAAAAATAGCAAAGTTAAAAACATAAAATACACGAATGAAAAAAGACTTTTACCTCACAAGATATGCCTTAATCATCAAGAAACTAGAGAGCGCGCCGTCCACTTATTCACAGCTGGAGGACTACCTTTTGAATTCTTTTGAATTTCAGGATGCGGATATCAAGAGCTACTCTATCCGTACTTTACAGAGGGACATCCGTGAGATTTCAGGGCTTTTTAATCTTTCTATTCACAACAAAAAGAAAGGTGACAACCGCTATTATATAGAGAGTCGACCGATTATGGAAGTCGATGAGTATAATCAAAAATTATTAGAATCTTTTCAGGTAAGTAATGCATTAAATGTACACCCGGATTTTGCAGATTATATCTTTTTTGAAAGCAGAAAACCCACCGGAGTCGAGCATTTTTATGATCTTTTCTTTGCTATTCGTAATAAAAGAGTTGTGACTTTTGAACATTACAATTACAAAAATAAACTGATGACTTCCAGAAAAGTTCACCCTTTGGCTTTGAAAGAATCGAAAGACCGCTGGTATCTTATTGCAATTGACACCAAAGACAAAGCTCTCAAATCATTTGGTTTAGACCGTATCAATTATCTGGATGTTAATGCTACAAAATTCAAAGAAAAATACAAATATAACTTCAGAGAACATTTTAAAAATGCTTTCGGAGTAATGAATCTTACCGAGCAGAATCCTCAGAAAATTGTTCTGAAATGCAGCAGACATCAGGGGGAATACATTCGAAGTTTTGCACTTCATCAGTCTCAGAAAGAAATCAAAGAGACTCCTGAAGAAATTCTTTTTGAGTTTTTCCTCCACCCTACTTACGACTTTATGCAGGAGATTTTATCGTATGGAAAAGAAGTAAAAGTTCTTGAACCTAAAACTCTAGTTGAAGATATTAAAAAACATTTGCAAGAATCACTCAACAGTTATTTTGAAGATTAAACTTTTTGTATCTTTTTGATTACATTTACATAAATAATCTTCTTTTGAAAGCTTTATACATATTTTTCATCCTTCTTTCAACCTTTTGTTTTTCTCAGCAAGTCGAGGAATTCAAACAGGTTAAGAATTATTACAACCAGCATAGAAGTATGCTTAATCAGGAATTCAAGAAAAAATTTGATGCAGAAAAGAATACGGTTATAAAAACAGCTATCAAGCAAGATTTTTTATTTTTCATGAAAAAGATGGACAGCATTGAAAATGTGGCACTCATCGGAGCTTTGCTTAAAGTAAAAAACCTTGAAGACTTAAGTAAAATCAATACCAAATCTTCTTCTGCATCACCTGTTGTTTCTCAGACAATAGACCAGACCGCCAATTATCCGGGCGGAATGAATAACTTAAGAAAACAAGTTGCAAATCTCTTCTACGGAGAAGGCGTTTACTCTGAAACAGGAAACAGCAAAGCAGTAGTTGCTTTTATTGTGGAACAAGACGGCAGGATCAGCAATGTGCAGGCAGAGGGTGACAACTTTACGTTTAACCGTCAGGCCGAGATTGCCTTATACTCTGTTCCGGATAAATTTTCGCCCGCTTTAATTAACGGAAACCCTGTAAGATATCGCTTCAGACTCCCTCTGGCTATGAATCTTGAGTGATTGCAAATTTTTATTGGTCATCTCATTTTTAATATTACTTTTGAGAAAAAGATTCCATGAAAAAACTCTTTACCATCTTAACGGTTTTCATAACCCTTTTTTCACTTCATGCGCAGGAAATGAATTCTAATCAAGAAAACAGCCAGGAACGGAAAAATGACATCCTTGCAGATCCTGTATTATTAATAGCAATTCCTTTAGTCAATGTATCTTACGAAAGATTGGTCTCGAAAGATATGGGAATCGGGATTAATGCAATGATTACTCTGAATGATGAGGTTGACGATTTCAAGCAGTTCTCTCCATATTTCAGATTTTATATGGGGAAAAATTATGCTTCCGGATTTTTCCTTGAAGGTTTTGTACCAGTAACAATAGAGACTGTAGATACCTATGGGAATTATTATGACAGCCCTACGAATACCTATTATTATTCAAACATTGGCAGTAAAAATCTGACAACCGTAGGAATAGGTTTTGGCGTCGGTGGAAAATGGGTAATCAAAAATCGTCTTGTTTTAGAAGCGAGTGGTGGTATTGCCAGAAGATTTGGCGATTTCAATAAATATGATATTGGGGAAGTAACCGGAAAAATAATGGGTGGTATCGGATATCGATTCTAAATTCTTAAAAATATTTAATGAAAAGCTTAGTTTTGCACTAAGCTTTTATTTTTTTATGTTTACCGACGAATATTTTATGAAAATGGCTTTCCAGGAAGCCGAGATTGCCTTCGAAAAAGATGAGGTTCCTATTGGATGTGTGGTGGTTTCCAATAACCGTGTGATTGCAAGAGCACACAATCTTACCGAAACTTTAAACGATGTTACCGCGCACGCCGAAATGCAGGCCATCACCTCTGCCGCCAATTTTTTAGGCGGAAAATATTTGATCAACTGTACGTTATATGTTACTTTAGAACCATGTGTAATGTGTTCGGGAGCACTTTCGTGGTCACAGATTTCAAAAGTAGTGATAGGTGCAAGAGACGAACAACGAGGATTTATCAATAAAAGTTTAACACTTCATCCAAAAACTGAGATCGTCACCGGAATCATGGAAAATGAATGTTCTGCTATTGTTAAAGAGTTTTTTAAATCTAAGAGATAAATTAGTACAAAATCGTAATAACAAAGATACTGCACTAATTTGTGAAAGATAATAACATTAATTATTAGGCTTCCAATCCACCACCGCTCTGATAAATGCTTCCGCATTTTCCAAAGGAATATTAGGTAAAATTCCGTGACCTAGATTGGCAATATATCGGTCTTTTCCGAAACGGTTGATCATTTCATTCACCATTTTCTTAATAGTTTCAGGAGTCGAATGTAATCTTGCAGGGTCAAAATTCCCTTGCAAAGTCATCGTATGATTCGTTAATGTTCTTGCCAATTCAGGTTTGATCGTCCAGTCCACGCCTAAAGCAGAAACCGGCGACATCGTCATATCTTCCAATGCAAACCAACATCCTTTTCCGAAAACAACAACGTGCGTCACTGGAGCCAAAGCTTCCACAATCTGACTGATGTATTGCCAAGAGAATTCCTGATAATCCTGTGGAGAAAGCATTCCGCCCCAGGAATCGAAAATCTGAACCGCAGAAACTCCTTTTTCCACCTTTCTTTTCAAATAAGCAATCGTAGTATCTGTAATTTTCTGAAGCAACAAATGCGCAGCTTCCGGTTGTTGGAAACAGAAAGATTTCGCAATATCAAAAGCTTTACTTCCTTTTCCTTCCACGCAGTAACAAAGAAGCGTCCAAGGCGAACCTGCAAAACCAATTAACGGAATTTCGTTATCTAATTTAATTAAGGTCAGCTCAATCGCATCAAAAACGTAGCCCAAAGTATCATTCACATTCGGAACAATCACATTCTGCACATCTTCCATTGTTCTGATCGGATTATCCAGCCACGGACCAACGTTTTCTTTCATTTTAAAATCAATTCCCATTGCCTGAGGAACCACCAAAATGTCGGAAAATAAAATTGCAGCATCCAAAGGATATCTTCTGATCGGCTGAACGGTAATTTCTGAAGCCAATTCAGGAGTCTGACATCTTGTGAAAAAGTCGTATTTGTCACGCAACGCAATGAATTCAGGTAAATATCTTCCCGCCTGTCTCATCATCCAAACCGGTGGTCTTTCTACAGTTTCTCCACGAAGTGCTTTTAAATATAGGTCGTTTTTAATCATATCTTTTAGTTGGTAGTTGTTGATCTTCAGTTGATTGATTTAAATTAATTGTTCTTTAAAGTATCTTTAATGATCAGCAACAGGTTTGATAAAGTATTTTTTTTACTTGTAAAAATGTCAGCTTTTGTATGTTTTCTTAACTCTTTTGAAGTGGTTTCTCCAATTGAAAAGAGAACCTTATTTTCCAAAGAATTATTTTTCGCAAAACTACGAACTCCGCTTGGGCTAAAAAAAACTATTGCATGATATTTTTCAGGTATTACAGGATTCAGCTCTTCTGTTTTGTAAACAGTGATTTTTTTGTAGCTGATATTTTGCAGCGGAAGGTTGTTATCGAGTACATCAATCGCCAGATTTCCACAAAAATGAATAAATTTTTCGTGAACGCAATGGTCAATAATGAATTTTGAAAGCGTTTCGGCATTTTTTAAAACTTTAAAAGTGCCGAAACCATTTTTTCTGATCTCTCTCTTTGTTTTTTCGCCGACACAGTAGATTTTATTGTAGTTTCTTGAGGTGAAATCTTCATTGGGCTTAAAACCATTATTGAAAAAAGACCTTACCCCATTTAAACTTGTGAAAATCAGGGAATTATTTTTTAAATCAAATGCTTCTACCTGTAAATTTTCTATTTTAATGACCTCAACACATTCAGCCGAAATATCATTTCCCAATTCTTTGGAAAGCAATTCTGAATCTATGTTTTTGGTGAATAAAATGTTCATTTTATAATGTTGAGAATTTTAACGCAAAGTCCGCAAAGATTTTTTTTAACTACTAACTGTTTTTTAAGTTCGCTAAGGCGTTCCACTCAGCAAAGCATGCAAAGTTTTTGTCTTATTAATTACTTGGCTTGTCTTTTAATTTCAAATCAGCGACCTGTAATCTTACTTTGCTCATAAAATCTTTTCCGGGATCTTCTTTTCCTGTGAAATATTTCGGGTCAGATTCTTTCCAGAGCTTAGAGTTTCTGAAAACTCCGTACTCCGAATGACCGATTAAATATTCGATTTTATATTTTTTAGTTAAATATCTCACCAATTGTGCATTTGCTGCAACCTGCTTTTCTGTGAGCGGCTGTTTTTTACTTCCAATATTTTCTACTCCGATGGCGCAATAATTTAAGCCGATGGTGTGTCTGGCAAACATGTTAGGTTCCATTAATTGATAAATCGTTCCGTCCCGGTCGACGATGTATTGTGAAGAAACATTGAGTGTGCTTTGTTTTTTCAAAGTGTTTCTGGCACTTTCCAGATGGGTTTTGTTGAAATATTGATGGTTGCTTTCCACGGTTCCACCGGCCGTGTAATGCAGAACAATCATTTTCGGAACAATCGTCGGTGATTTTTGAGTCAAGCCGTGATGCTCTTTCAGATATTCTAAACTGAGACGAATTCTCTCTTCAGAATAATTGATGGGTTTATTGATTACTTTAAACTCACTTTGTTGCGCAGGAGAAAAATTTAATATCAATAAGAATAAAAGGTGAGCCAGATGATTTTTCATGAATAATTATTTCTGATATTGATAATGTCCTGTTATGGTAAATCTAAACAGACAGTCTTCGATCACCTGTCCGCCACCGATGTTGTGAACAATCAAATATCTTTTTCCGTCAGCAGATTTTTTATTCACTACAATTCCGATATGTGTTAAATTACCTGGAAGAAGCCACGTTACAATATCTCCCGGAGCATAAAGCGCAGGATTGGTGTCAGTAGATTTTGACTGCCCGAATTTTGCAAAAAAAACCATCAGGTTTGGAACTCTTCTGTGGTCAATATTCGGGTCTGGTTTTTTCAAGCCAAACTTTTTAGGATATTTAGAGAAATTCTTCTTCATATCTTCATGTACTTCCTTTTGCAAATCAATTCCGAGTTTTCTGTAGGCTCTGATGATAACATCTGTACAGACACCTTTATCTGCAGCAACATCACCATTGGGATATTTGATCGAGTAATAAGCGGGATCGTAAGTCACTTTATCTCTTGTTAAACTCAAAGCTGCATCAGAAAGCTTCTGAGCAAACTGATTCTGAGCATTCGCTGTAAAAACAAAAAGCAGGAATAAGATTATGGAAAAGTACTTTTTCATCGACTTGAAATTTTGAATTAAAAACAGTTTTGTAAAGTTCAAAAATTTAATTTAAACAGTAAGAAACTTTAGACATAAAGAAATGTTAAGATTCAGATACATATTAATTCAGCAGTCTGCTAAATAAATTCCTTTAGAAATTCACTTAAATTATCTTCAAAACTTATAAAGCTTAATGGTAAAAAATATTTAAAATTACAGCTGGCTTTTAATCTCAGCCATCAATTCTCTTCCGCCGTTTTCTAATACAATGTTCGCAAATTTCTCACCGAAATTTTCTTCTTCATTATATTCAAAGCTTTCGTCGATGGCGATATAGTTTTTCCCGTCAAGCGAACAAAGCGCTCCCTTAAAACGGATCTGATTTCCAATTTTTTCTGCAAAAGCACCAATTGGAGCAGTACATCCACCTTCAAGTGTACTCAGGAAATTTCTTTCCATTTCTACACATATTTGGGTTTGCTTGTGATTGATTGACTGTAGAATCTCGTTGATTTCCGGTTTATCAGAATGTCCGGCAATTGCAATTACTCCTTGCGAAGCGGCAGGAATCATTACGGGAAGCATCTCGTAATTGATATCCATATTCATTCTTTTGATTCCGGCTAGAGATAAAATGGTTGCGTCAAAATCCTGTTCTTCCAGTTTTTGTAATCTCGTCTGGATATTTCCTCGGATATCAAAAAACTGAGTGTCGGGATAATGTTTTGACCAAAAAGCGCGTCTTCTCAAACTGCTTGTTGCCAATTTTAGTTCGTGAAATTCTTTATCCTGCGCAGATTTTCTTCTGATTAAAACGTCCTGCGGATAATCTCTTTCAAGATGGGCAATCAGTTCAATGTTGTGCGGAAGTTGAGTTGGCACGTCTTTCAAAGAATGTACGGCGATGTCAATTTCGTCATTTAATAAAGCTACGTCAAGATCTCTTGTAAAAACGCCTGTAATTCCTAAAGAATACAGTGGCTGATTGAGATTTTTATCTCCCGAAGAAACGATGGGAGTGATCTCCGTAAGGTAATTATTGTTCTGTAAGTGCCTGGCAACTTCTCTGGCCTGCCAAAGCGCAAGTGCCGAATTTCTGGTTCCTATCCTAATGCTTTTCATTGAATTCGTTATTGGGTTGTTCAACTAATATTTCGTGCATTAATTTACTAATTTCTTCGGCTTTGAGAGGGTTATCAATGATATATTTTGCAAAACGGTTGGTAATTTTCTGAATCATTTTCTCAGAAAGCTCCATGTCGTTGATATTGATGTACTTATTTTTTCTGTAGAAATTGTGCATTTCATTACGTTCCATATTTTTAAGAACTGCTTTGAAGTGATGAATGTTCGGTGCCAGTTTTCTCTTTTTCTCCCACTCAAGGAAGTCTTTGGTCATTTCCTTGATGATTTTTTCAGCCTTCGGAATCTCTTTTTCTCTTTGCTGAATCGTCTCCTGAATTTGTTTTGAAAGCTCGTCAACGTCTATTAAATTAACATGACTCAATTCCGAAACGTTTTTATCCACATTGTGCGGAATCGAAAGATCAATCACCAAAGTCTCTCTTCCATTTTGAAAATGAGATTTATTAATAATTGGAGTTTTTGCGCCGGTTGCTACAATAAGAATGTCGGTATCTCCAATTTCCTTATCAAGATCAGCGTAATCAATATTTGGAATGTTATATTTTTCGGAAATTTTTGCAGCCGTTTCCTGAGTACGGTTGGCTATTTTTATTTTGGGTTGATAAACATGTTTTACCAAATTTTCAACCGTGTTCTGTCCGATTTCACCGACTCCGAGAAGCAAGATGTTTTTTTCGTTCAGTTTTTTCTGATTATTTAAAATATAATGAACGGCCGCATATGAAACCGATGCCGCTCCGTTGGAAATTCCTGTCTCATTTTTGATTCTTTTTGAAATCTGAATCGCAGAGTTGATGGATCGTTCCAAATAAGGATTTGAGTTCTGTCTTTCCTTCTTAAAGCGGGCGTACGCTTTTTTGATTTGCCCGATAATTTCAAAATCACCAATGATCTGACTCTCCAAACCCGCTGCCACTCTGAACAAATGTTTCAGTGCTTCTTCTTTTGTTAAAATATTGGCAAAAGGCAGGAAGTCTGAAAGGTTGACGCCAATCGTTTTGCAGTATTCTTCTGCCACAAAAAGATAATTGCTTGTCGTGGTATAAATCTCAGTTCGGTTGCAGGTAGAAACCACAAAAGCATCACCGAGATTTTCTTCGTGAATTCGGGTGACAAAGTTTTTGATATTTTCGTCGAAGAATGCAAATTTGCCCCTCGTTTCTACATCTGCCTTCTCATAACTCACTGAAAGTACAGCAAAATTGGTCGTCTGATGTATGTTAGAATACTGTATCATAAGCGTTGCAAATTTAAGTATTTTTAAATTAAGCCTTTGCTGATATTGTATATGATAAATATCGTAAAAAGCTATAAAATTATCTGGAAAACCTATATAACAGCATAAACAAAAGTTAAATGAAAATAAAAAATTTAATAAAATTTTAACCAAATTATATTCATGATATTATTCATAAGTACTCTTTAATTTATATCTTTGTAAACTTAAATCAGGACAAAATTATGAGTATATTCGATATGTTTACGCAAGACATTGCGATAGACCTTGGAACTGCCAACACGCTTATCATCCACAATAACAAAATTGTTATAGATCAGCCGTCAATTGTTGCTATTGAGCGTTCTACAGGTAAGCCAATCGCAGTTGGTGAGCAGGCGAAACATATGCAGGGTAAAACTCATGAGGATATCAAAACAATTCGTCCGTTAAAAGATGGCGTTATTGCAGATTTCCATGCTTCTGAACACATGATCAAAGAGTTTATCAAGAAAATTCCTGGGATCAAAGGAAGATTTATTCAGCCTGCTTTAAGAATTGTAATCTGTATTCCTTCTGGAATTACGGAAGTTGAAAAAAGAGCGGTAAGAGATTCTGCTCAGAAAGTAAATGCTAAAGATGTAAGGTTAATCTATGAGCCAATGGCAGCTGCAATAGGAGTTGGTATTGACGTTCAGAAACCTGAAGGAAATATGATCATCGATATCGGTGGTGGTACTACAGAAATTGCTGTGGTTGCTTTGGGAGGTATTGTTTGTGATAAATCTGTGAAAATTGCAGGTGACGTATTTACCAATGATATTGCTTATTTCCTGAGAACGCACCATAACCTTTATATCGGAGAAAGAACTGCTGAAAGGGTGAAAATTGAAGTAGGTTCTGCTGTCGAAGATCTTGATGTTGACATTGAAGATATTCCGGTACAAGGTAGAGACTTGATTACGGGTAAGCCAAAAGAAATTATGGTCGGTTACAAAGAAATTGCCCGTGCATTGGATAAATCAATCATCAGAATTGAAGATGCAGTAATGGAAACGCTTTCTCTTACGCCTCCGGAATTGTCGGCCGATATTTACAAAACAGGGATTTATCTTGCTGGTGGTGGTGCTTTGTTGAGAGGCTTGGCAGACAGACTTCACAAGAAAACAGGTCTTCCGGTTTTTGTAGCTGAAGATCCTTTGAGAGCCGTTGTACGTGGTACAGGTATCGCCCTTAAGAATATGGATAAATTCAATTTCTTAATTAAATAATTTTAACTTTTTACGACTCTTTATCTGAATGGGATTTTTGCTGAGATTATTTTCAAAGAATGCTCTTCTTGTCTTCTTTATTTTCCTGCAAATCATTGCTCTTGTTCTGATATTCTCTAAAAATGCGATGCAACAATCCTGGCTTGCGGGTCAGACGGCTGCCTTCAATTCATGGGTTTCAGGCTATATTGATGAAGGAGTTTCTTATTTAAAACTAAAACAGACCAACGAAGATCTTGTTGCTCAAAATAAAGCGTTAATGCTTGAGCTTTACGGAAAACAAGGAGCGAAAAATCCTCTATTCAGAAAAGTGCATGATACTTTGGGTGGCGGACAGATCTATACATTCGTTGACGGTGAAATTGTTTTCAACAGTATTAATCGACGAAACAATTACTTTACTATCAACCGTGGAAGACGTGATGGAGTTCTCCCTCAGATGGGCGTAATGGCTCCGAAAGGAATTGCCGGAATCGTCATCAATTCTACCGACAGTTATGCTTTGGTGCAATCTGTATTAAGTGTCAATAAAATCAGAATCAATGCCGCTCTTAAAAAATCCGGATATTTCGGTACCTTGACCTGGAGAGGCGATAACTCAAGGGTGATGCACTTGTCTGATGTTCCTAAATATGTTTCCCTAAAAATTGGAGATACCATTGTAACAGATGGCAAGTCAGCGATTTTTCCTAAAGGAATTATGATTGGGACTGTCGCAGGATATACAGTAGATAACCAAACGGGTTTCTGGGATATTTCTGTTGAGTTGAGTGAAAAATTAGGAGCTTTGAATAAAGTTTTCGTCGTGAAAAATCTTAAGAAAGCTGAGGTTCAGAAAATCAGTGATACGATGCAGGCCGTAATAAAAAAAGAAAATGATTAGCAGAACGTTATTTACAGATCTTTTGATCATGATTTTTCTGGTTGCATTACAGATATTTGTTTTGAACAGGATTACGCTGTTCGGAAAGTACACGCCGGTTCTGTATCCGGTTTTTGTGATGTTCTATCCTTTTTTTAGAAATAAATTTCAGTTTTTAGCTCTAAGTTTTTTAATTGGGTTAGCGATTGATGCCTTTCTTTATTCTTGGGGGATTAATGCTTTGGCAATGACCGTTGTCGCATATTTCAGAACTTTGATCTTCAGAACTTCTACAGATACTTCTACAGATTTCTTCTCATTTCAATCGCTGCAATGGACTCAGTTTTTGCTGTTCCTTTTCTCAAGCATATTTTTACATCAGCTTTTGGTACAGTATATTGAGTTTTTTAAATTCACCAGAATTTTTGAAATTTTATTTAATGTGTTGGTAACTAGTGTAATTTCTTTTATATTTATCATTATTTACGCATTAATCTTTAAAATCAAACAGAAAGTTTGAACACACGCCATATAAAAATCTTAACTGTTCTCATCGTTCTTGCTCTCATTTTTGTGGCAAGACTTTCTTATTTACAGTTGTTCACAGACCGGTATGCATTAAATGCTGCCAACACTTCCATCAAAACAGAGTACGTTATTCCGCAACGTGGAGTTATTTTTGACCGAAATGGTAAGATCATGGTGGGAAATCAGCCTGCTTATGAGATTTCTTTCACTCAGGCATTGATGAAACCTGATTTTGACACCTTGGCTTTCTGTAATTTAATGAAAATTGATAAAAGAGATTTTATTAAACGAATTAATGTTATTAAAAAAGAAAAATATTATTCTAAACTGACTCCGATGACTTTCATCAAAGACCTCAGCAGAGAGGAAATTGCGAGAGTGCAGGAGATTATATTTAAATATCCGGCTTTTAGTATTGTTCAGCGTCCGCAAAGACAATATGAAGTATCAACTTCCGGAAACCTTTTGGGGTACACAAGTGAAGTTAATGACAGAGAAATCAAAAAAGATTCTACATACTATCTTCCCGGCGACCTCATCGGAAAAACGGGAATCGAAAAATCTTACGAGAAAGAACTGCGTGGGGTTAAAGGAATTAAATACATTCAGAAAGATATCAAACTTCGAAATGTAGGTCCGTATAAAAACGGATCTTTAGACAGAGATGTTATCACAGGAAAAGATATTACACTGACAATCGACTACGATTTACAGAGAATGGCAGAGGAAATGCTGGTGGATAAGCATGGTGCTGTAGTGGCGATTGACCCTAATAACGGGGAAGTTTTAGTTGCTGCAACCGGTCCGGATATTGATCCCAATCTTTTTACAGGCCCGAATAAGTCTAAAAATCTCTACGCACTTTCAAAAGATACGATCTACGAAAACAAACCTACATTTGATAGGTCTTTACAAGCGGGTTATCCACCTGGATCCACTTTTAAATTGTTGACCGCTTTGGCAGCCATGCAGATGGGAGTGATGACGGATAAAACAATTTTCCCTTGCGGTGGCGGTTTTTATTATAAAGGAAAAAGAATTAAAGGTCACGGCGGAGCAGATCCTCTGATACCGGCAATTCAGGTTTCCAGTAACTGTTTTTTCACGTATGCATTTATTGCTATTATTAAAAAATATCCTGGAAATCCATCAAAAGGAGTTGATGAGTGGAAGAAAATCATGAGCAGCTTTGGCGTTGGTGAATTTTTAAATAATGATTTTGCGGTAGGAGCCAAAGGAAGAATTCCTTCCGGAGATTTTTACGAAAGAAGATTTAAAGCAATCATCAAAGCAAACGGTTCTAAAAAGCAGGATTATAAAAACTGGGACGAAATGTCAACCGGAGCCATCTATAACGGAATGGGACAAGGCGATGTCATGGTGACGCCTCTTCAGTTAGCCAATTATGTTTCTGCAATTGCCAACCGAGGCTGGTATTATACGCCACATATCGTAAAATCAATTGATGGAAAGCCAAATCCTGACCCAAGATTTAAGGTTAAACATAAAACTTTAGTGGATCCTAAACACTTTGAACCTGTTCTTAAAGGGATGGAAGCAGTGGTTTTGAGAGGAACAGCGAGAGGCTTGATGTCTAAAGATTTTACTCAGTTAGCAAAAACAGGAACGGCGCAGGTTCCGCAAGGAAAAGATAACTCAATTTTTGTTTTAATTGCTCCTGCAGATAAACCAAAGATTGTGGTGGTTGCAGTAATGGAACATGCAGGATTTGGTGCAACGTGGGCTGGTCCGGCTTGTACCGTAATTGCCGAAAAATATATAACCGGAGATCTTAAACGTGAGCATCTTTACAAAAAAATGATCACCTCGAGCTTCATGCCCGAATATAAAAGACAATGGATTGCTGATCTCAAAAGGAAAGGGTTGTATAAAGAACCCAAACCAGATTCTCTTAAACTTAAAAGAATACAGGACAGCTTAAATCTTGTCAAAAAAGCAAAAGAAAAGCTGAACGCTAAGAAAGTTGAACCCAAAAAAACCGCAAAACCATGAAGTGGACAGAAGGAATAGATAAATTGGGTATTGGGTTATACCTTTTGCTTTGCATTTTTGCCATTGCCAATATTTACAGTGTAGATGAAGGTTTAGGCAAAAAACAGCTTTTGTTTTTCGGGATTTCCCTTTTTGTAGGATTGATTATTTTCTTCAGCAGAAGCAAGTTTTTTGAAAACATGTCTGGTGTCATTTATATCGGTGGAGTTCTCATGCTTGCTGGCCTTCACGTTTTCGGAACAGAAATTCTGGGGCAGAAGAACTGGTATAAATTCGGGAGTTTTACCATGCAGCCTGTAGAATTTTCGAAGATTGGGGTAGCTTTAATGCTGGCCAATTACGTTTCGGGGTCAGAATTTAATTTAAAAAATAGAACATCACTCATGGCCGTTTTAGCAATCATAGGCATTCCTGCAATTGTGGTGCTTTCTATTCCTGATGTGGGTTCATTATTGGTTTTTACGGCATTTTTTATTGCTTTATACCGTGAAGGTCTTAGCGGAAAGTTATTTTTGATTGGAGGTCTCTTTGGAGCGGTATTTCTTATCGCCAATTACCTTAATGATCCTTTGCAATGGAGCTTATGGTATTTTACTGTATTTATTATTGTAATAGGAGGAATTTGGTTTGCATTTAACGCAGCTTTTCTTCGTAAAAATATCTACACACTCTTACCGGGTGCCGGAATTGTTCTTCTTTTGGCGGCATTGTCATTTATTTCGCCTGTTATTTTTGAAAAGCTTCCAAAACACCAGCAAGAAAGGGTAGAAGTTCTATATAAAGGAGAGCGTGAATTCCGAGATACGTCGGGATATAATCTTTTATATTCTAAAACAGCGATCGGTTCTGGCGGTTTTTTTGGGAAGGGTTTTCGTGAAGGTTCCGTAACGCAAGGGAAATTTGTTCCGGAGCAGGAAACCGATTATATTTTTTGTACAGTTGGTGAAGAATGGGGTTTTTTAGGAAGTACTATTTTGGTTCTCGCCTATATGGTGTATATCGGACGAATCTATTATCTTGCAGAAAAACAAAAATCGACCTTTAATAGGGTTTTCGGATATTCCTTTGCTTCGATCCTGTTGATGCACTTTTCAATCAATTTAGGAATGGTTATGGGCTTGTTTCCGACGGTGGGTATTCCGTTGCCGTACTTCAGTTACGGTGGAAGTTCGTTACTTGCCTTTTCGATGATGACTTTTATTTTCTTTAAATTAAATTACGCTGATAAAAACAGTCTGGTGTAAAGCGTGAAGTTAGAAGCTGGATGATGGAAGTTACATTCATTCTGCAAATTTTTCAAAAATAAATCTGTGTAAGCTGCTTAATCAGCGAGATGAAATTTCTGTTATTTTTACTTTTTTTTCAAATAAATCTTAAAAGTCGATGAGCGAAACTTACATCTTAGATCAAAATTATGCTCATTTAAATTTTGCTGAATCTCTTTTGCCAATGGGTGAGTACGAGAACTGCATATTTCAGAATTGCAATTTTGAATACGCTAATCTTTCTCAGTTTAAATTTACCAACTGCGAATTCACAGACTGTAATTTAAGCATGACCAAACTTAGCGGAACGGCCTTTCGTGATGTATTTTTCAAAAACTGCAAAATGTTCGGGATGCATTTCGACGACTGTAATGAGTTTGGAATGTCTTTCAGATTTGAAGGATGTGCTTTGAATAATTCTGTTTTCTATAAAACTTCAATAAAACGAACCTCATTTAAAAATTGTAAACTGATTGAAGTAGATTTTGCTGAAGCTGATTTGTCGAATTCAGTATTTTCAAACTGTGATTTTAACGGTGCTACATTCGAAAGAACTAATTTGGAAAAGGCAGATTTAAGAACATCTTTCAATTACACCATCAATCCTGAATCTAACAGGTTAAAGAAGACGAAATTTTCACTTTCAGAAGTTCATGGGCTCCTAGGTCAGTTTGATATAGAAATTGATAGAAACAGCTGATTTAATCTTATTATATATTGCAAAAACAAAAGCCATCAAATTTTGATGGCTTTTTTATAATTAAATTTATATATTTTCTATACTGCAAAACTTTTAGAATCTATATATGATCTTGCTTCAACAGAAGTATCAAATTTCACTACTTGATATGCAGATAACAAAAATTCCGTAGTGGTCTTGCCTGATACGTCAAAATAAAATGAATCTGTAGAATCTGTATCGACATATGCATATGCTAAAACAGTCTGCCATTTATTTTTTACAGACGGTTTATACTGCATGAGTTGAAAATTATTTCGATTCCAAAGATAGAAAGTAGGATCTCCTTGTAAAACTTTTAGATCAAATGTTATAACATACCATCCTTTCTTAACATTATTCACATCACTGTTTCTGAGCTTCACATATTGATCCCCAGGTCCGGTAAACGGAATGTTAAACTTATTTGAGGCTATAAATATTTTTGAATCGCTCACCAATTGCCCATCAATATCATTTGAAAGACTACCCTCGCCAAATTTTTCAGTTGCTTCTAATGAAATTGAGTTTATTTTATTGACAAAATCAGAAATTTTATTGATTCTTGAAAAGCATATTGCGCTTCGGCTAACAGCATCTAAAGAAATATTATTAACGGGAGTCAATGTTTCGTACCCAAAACTGTCGGTCACATAGATATTGTCATTGGTCGGCATACCCTTAGATGTTGAAGAATTGGAAAGTAGGATATTACTGTTCTCACCAAGAACTATTGATGGAGAACCTAAAACCCCAGGACTTGATTCTACCAAAGAATTGACAGAATGTAACGTTATATTATTGCCGTCAATCAATATATCAGTAACCCTTCCGTTATTCATGTAGTATGTTGAATTTTTTCCCTCAAAAATATGGGCGTGCGGATTTATTAATTGAGAACTTTTAACTGCATTATTCCAGCTATCAATGGAAACCTGATTTGTAGAATAGACCTGTCCGTTAGATTCGTTCCAACAAGAATTAAACGTTACCGGTAAAAATATATTGTCAGTATTTATGTAAGTGGCAATGTTGTTGAGCTCAAATATTACATTATTAAAATTAAGTGCTCCAAAACCGTCTGTACGGTTGTGAAGATATACAGCTACTTCATTAGATGAAAATTCTCCACCTGTAAAATATTTGTTTCCGGCATGCATTGAATCTCCTCCGGATGTTTGTGTTTTAAATTTATTATCAAGAAAATAAGCGCCATATTTATTTGAACTAAATCCCGTAGAGTAAAATTCAATATCAATGTTACCAAATAATGCCTGGATCCCCTTTTCAAAACCTTTAAAATATACATTTCTGAATACTACGTTTCCTGAATACTCATCATATTCTTCGTATTCATTTTCATGACTCTTAGAAAAAGAAAAGCCAATACCCGTTTTGTTTTTGCTTTCTAATGCAAAATGAGAAAATTCTGTTCCATAAGTCCAAAATGGCCCTTTGGCTTGGTAATTTATTACAGCTTTTGTAATATCAAAAGGTTTGAGGACAGTTTTAGAGGTACCTTCACCCTTTATAATAATTTTATCTTTCAATTCAATATTTAGCAAATATTTACCCTCTGGAAAAAAGATATTCTTTTTGATTTTAGCAGCGTTTTGAACAGCATTTGTGTCATCAGATTGATTATCTCCCTTTGCTCCAAACCATCTTACATTTACAGTGTCGTTTGTAAGTACTCGACGATAATATACGCTATTAACTGTTTTGTAAATGATATCATCAGTATTTATAATTAGTTCTCCATCATATTGATGGTTGTTTTCTTCAAAAACAGTCCATTCTCCTGTGTAAGGATCATTTAGCTCAATTGTATTCATATTTTATTTTTTGTTGATATTTTAAACTCTTGCAAGAAATTTATTAAAACAAAAATAACAGATGTCTACGTCAAAAGCTGTCGTATTATTTACAGATAGTTAAGAAATTAACAAAAATTAAAGCCATCAAATTATGATGGCTTCGTTTATATAAATCAATTATTTAAAACTAAAAACTAGTAGAGCCTAAGTTGTTGTAGCTTTCTCCGTTTTCATTGATTACTCTTTTGGCAAACCTGAACTTTGGTCCCCAATAAGAATCATTCAGTGAAGAGATCATTACACCTTTTGAAGTCGCTGCGTGAATGAATTTTACTTCTCCTTCTTCAGTTACATCTTCTACAATTCCTACGTGAGAAATTCTTCTGCCGTGAGAAAAGAAAATTAAATCTCCTTTCTGAAGGTTTTCTTTATCAATAGCTTCTCCTTGCTGAGACTGAGATGCTGCTACTCTTGGTAAGTTAAGACCGGCTGCTGCTCCGAATACTGATAGTACAAATGCTGAACAGTCAATTCCGTTTCTTGTAGTTCCTCCGTATCTGTAAGGAGTTCCTAAGTACGTTGAAGCTTCTGTTAGGATATTATCAATGGTCTTATTGTGTTTGATCGCTTTTGCGATTTCAGAATTTTTTAAAGAATTTTTTGCGTTTGAGATGGCTACTGCTTTTTCAGAGATAAAAGAGTTGATTAACAACTTTTTATCATTCTCCATCTTAGTGTCTATTGCAGCAAGTTTGGCATCTGTTTTGTACTCTTTAGTATAAGTTGCCGGTTTTGAAACTACGTAATTCGTAACGCATGATTGTAGTGATATTGTTGAAACAAAAGCAACTAAATAAAACAAAACTCTTTTCTTCATATTTTTTAATTTCCGGTTGAAAAAGAAATATTTATTTCTCTAAAGCCCTACAAAAGTAGATATTCCATCTAAGACAGCCTCGATATGATTATTGTCATGTTCTTGTTTTAACACAATTTAACATATCAAAGAAGTATGTTAAAGAAAAAACAGCTGTTAAGCGCCTGTTTCGGTGAATGTGCTGTTTTTTTTATTAAGATTTTTTAACATAAAATATTCGTTTTCCTTTATTAATCATAGTTCTTTAAAATCAGTCATTTAGAATCTCCCTGTTAAAAAGGCATAAAAAAAGTTCCCCGAATAATCGGGGAACATTCACTAATATGGAACTTTACAGATGTTATCTTGTAAATAACATTTCTCTATATTTCGTCATTGGCCAAAGCTCATCATCAACCATCATTTCAAGATCGTCAGATGCATCTCTGATTACGTCAAACAAAGGCTTTACCTTGTTACAGTAATCTTCTGCCTGTGTTTGGCTTTCAGACGTTGCTTTTGCAGCTTCTCTGGCTTTCATAAGATCTTCAACACCTAATTTAATTTTAGAAATGTTTTCAGAGATATTGGTAATCAAGCTCATCTGCTCTTTTGCCAATGTTTTGAATTCTTTTTCTCCGAAAATATCTTTAAGACCTCTTACGTTTTCAATCAGTCTGTTCTGATAATTTAAAGCGGAAGGAATGATGTGGTTTCTTGCGATGTCACTCAATACTCTTGCTTCAATATCAATAACAGTTGAATATTTTTCTAATTTGATTTCGTTTCTGGCCTCAACTTCTCTGTGGTTGAAAATTCCGATTTCTTCATATAGATCAAGGAATTTCTGATTCATTTCCTGTTTCAATGCTTCAGGAGTGGTCTTCCAGTTGTTTAAGCCTCTTTTTTCAGCTTCTACAGCCCAGTCATCAGAATATCCGTCACCTTCAAACATAATGTTTTTACACTGCTTGATATATTCTCTCAATACATTAAAGATCGCTTCATCTTTTTTAAGACCTGTCTCAATTAAAGCATCCACTTCTTTTTTGAAATCGCTTAACTGTTTTGCAGCAATCGTGTTCATTACCGTCATAGACTCTGCACAGTTTGCAGAAGAACCTACCGCTCTGATCTCGAATTTATTTCCTGTAAATGCAAATGGAGAAGTTCTGTTTCTGTCCGTGTTATCCAACAGGATTTCAGGAATTTTTCCAACTACATTTAATTTTAAATCTGTCTTTTCGTCTGGTGAAAGTTTTCCTTCTGTTACTTTTTCAAGCTCTTCCAAAACTCTGAACAACTGGCTTCCAATAAATACAGAAATAATTGCCGGTGGAGCTTCGTTGGCACCCAATCTATGATCGTTGCTTGCAGAAGCGATACTTGCTCTTAAAAGATCTGCATATTCGTGAACCGCTTTAATTGTGTTTACAAAGAATGTTAAAAACTGTAAGTTTTTCTTAGGGTTTCTTCCAGGACTTAAAAGGTTTTCACCTGTATCAGTTGCCAAAGACCAGTTGTTGTGCTTTCCGCTTCCGTTTACTCCTGCGAATGGTTTTTCGTGGAATAAAATATGGAAATGGTGTCTGTGAGCAATTCTTGCCATAACGTCCATCAACAAAGAGTTGTGGTCTACCGCAACGTTTACCTCTTCAAACATCGGAGCCAGCTCAAATTGGTTTGGAGCCACCTCGTTGTGTCTTGTCGTTACAGGGATTCCCAGTTTCATACATTCAACTTCCAGTTCTTTCATGAAATTCATGACTCTTGTAGGAATTGAACCGAAATAATGGTCATCTAACTGCTGTCCTTTTGCAGGAGAGTGTCCTAATAAAGTTTTACCTGTTAAAACCAAATCCGGACGAGACTGATACAATGCTGAATCAACCAGAAAATATTCTTGCTCCCAACCTAAAGTAGGAGTTACTTTCGTTACATTTTTGTCGAAATACTGCATTACGTTGGTTGCAGCTTCGTCTACAGCGTGCAAAGCTCTCAATAAAGGTGCTTTGTAATCTAAGGTTTCTCCAGTATAAGAGATGAAGATGGAAGGAATACATAAAGTAGTTCCCATGATAAATGCCGGAGAAGTAGGATCCCAAGCCGTGTAACCTCTTGCTTCAAACGTGTTTCTGATACCACCGTTCGGGAAAGAAGATGCATCAGGCTCCTGCTGAATCAATAAGTTTCCGCTAAATCTTTCGATTGCTCTACCACCTTCGATTGGGGTAAAAAATGAATCGTGCTTTTCTGCGGTGCTTCCAGTTAATGGCTGAAACCAGTGCGTGTAGTGAGTAACTCCTTTGCTCATTGCCCAGTCTTTCATAGCTACTGCTACCTGATCTGCAATTAATCTCTGGATTTTACTTCCTTTTTTAATAGCATCCATAATAGATTGGAATGCCTCTTTTGTTAAATATTCTCTCATTGTGTTTTCAGAGAATACATTTTCACAAAATAATTCTGATAATTTAGCAGGAATTTCTACTGAATTATCTTTTCTAAAGTCCTTGAATGGTAAAGTTTCTAAAGCTTTAAATCTTAAAGTTGACATATAGTGTTGAATTTTTATGGTGCAAATTTACAAAAAAAATGAATTGAAAATAAAATACCCCTATTTTTTTTAGACTATTTTATTGGTTGATTTGATTTTAACCTCGGTGGACCCCTGTTTCATTATGGGGGTTTTAAAAATGAAATTAATTTTTAGTTTAAATGACATTAATATAGATGCAAATAAGTCTTTTTTCTGTTGAAATAGGATTTAAAATTAAGTTTAAACATTTTGAAAATAACAATTTTCCGAACTCCTCTTAAAAAAAAGCTTATGCTGCTTAAGAATTCTTATTTTTGAGTAAATCAAAACCCGATGATAAAAAAAATCACTCTAATTATTTCCTGCTTGTTTTTGCAAATGTTTTATTCTCAAAAATCAGATCCTATATATTATGATAAAGATTGGGAAGTCACATCAAAGGCAAATGCTTCTTTTTATCGGCTCATGCCTTTGAAACAAATTGGTGAATTGGTTCTGCTTCAGGATTTTTATATCAACGGAACTCAGCAGTTTGAAGGCTATACTTTGGAAAATAACGAAAATACTTACGTAGGCGATATTATTTGGTATGACGAAAACGGAAATGACGATAATTACAAACAATATCGAAATGATACAAAAAATGCTACCTTATTATATTATTATGCAAATGGAAAAGTCCGAAAGAAAGTTCAGTACAAAAATGGAGTGAAAGATGGCGAAACTATTGTTTATGCTAATGATGGAACAATTTTGTTGAAAGGAATTTATAGTAATGGAAAACCCGAAAGCGGAAGTTTTGAAAGGGTGAGGCGTAATGACGATTACGAGTATAACTCAAGTGATGAAGAAACAGAGAGTAGACCTCTGGAAACAACAGAAGATGTAGTGGTTTCGCCACCACCGCCTGTGGTCGTTCACACGGTTGAGGTCGAGCCGCCATCGATTGAGACTGCTGAATCTGCCGGAAATCTTTCAAAGAACAAAAAAGATAGAAAAACGGTTTCAGAAAAAATATTTTGGATAAACTCTAAACAACTCGCTCAGGAAACAGTTTTTGCCATTGATAGAGGTTATTTTAAATCTATCGAACAGAAAAATTACGACAAGTCGGGAAAATTAATTCAATTTTTGAACGAAGCCAACTTTTACGATTACGGAAGTGATATTACAAATGGATTGGATTATGAGTATTATCTCCAAAATAATTTTGCAACGGAAGTTAAAACCATTATAAAATATGTTGGTAAATTAAGATCAGGGAAGAATTTATTATATTTTCCAAACGGAAAAATAGCAACAGAAACTTTGTATAAAGATGGCTGGAAAGATGGAGGAGAAATCGCTTATACTGAAGATGGAAAAATAAAAAGCAAAAGAATTTATAAGAAAAATGAACCTTTTCAAGGGAATTTTGATGAAAATGTAGCTGCGTTTGTGGTGAATTTAAATTATGTAAATGGTTTAAAAGAAGGTGAGGCAATTGCTGTAAATGAAGAAAAACAAATTGTTGCCAAAGGTGTTTATAAAAACGGAAAACCCTTTAACGGAACTTTTATTGAAAGAAAAGACGAACGTTCTGATAATTATGAATTGATCAATGTTGTAAACTTCAAAAAAAATGGATTACAGAAAGTTTTCAGTTACAGATTGGAAAATTTACAAAAAACCTACACCATCCAGAATGAAAAACTCAACGGAATGACCACTTTTTATGATGACGGAAAAGTGGTGGGAACTGTAGAGTATAAAAATGATGAACCTTACGAAGGAGCTTTGGTAGAAAGTGAGAAAACTTCAGTTTTCAAAAACGGGAAAATTACAGAAGAAACTTTTTTTCAGGATACATATAATAAGGACAATATTCAGAAACAAAAACTGTATGAAAACGGAATTCTCGTAAAGGTTAAAGATTTTTCTTTTGATATTTCAGAAAAACCACAAAGTTCTTATGAAGGGACTTTTAAAAATGGAAAACCTTATTCAGGGTATTTTGAAACTGAGGATAACAGAGAATTTAAGCAGGTCAATTATTTCGAAAACGGAATTTTGAAATTTCAATATTCAAACGATTATCTGAAAAACATGGATAATTATGCGCATCAAAATTACAACATCAAATCAACCTACAAAGACGGAAAAATAAATGACGGTGTAGAATACAGACTGAATGAAAAACAGTTTACCACAAAATACCTGAAAAACGGAGTGTTGCAAGCCTTTGACTGGGATCTGTTTGCGATGCATTATTTCAACAGACTTCATTTTGAACTGAAAAGTAACTCCATTGAAGTCAGTGATATGCAGGCGAAAAGAAAAGCGGAAATTAAAATTGAGCAATCTAAAAACACTTTTAATAAACAACTTTTTATCGATGGAAAAGTCATTGACGATACAAGAAAAGATTATTTAGAGTCAAAATATAAGGAAAGCATTATTGCTTACCATGAAGAAGACGGGAAAATTGTTTCGAAGGTTATCAATCCAATTGATGAATCGATGGAGCCAAGCGAAGGAACGGAATTGTTTTACAAAGTCTACATGATGATTAAAGAAAATTCTGGTCTTGAGGAAAATTTCAATATGCTGGCAGAAAAAATTTCAGGCAACAAATTTATTGAAGAAACCGATGAGAACCGCATCATTACAGGAATTCAAATCGATGCTGATGGAAAACCCAAAGACGGAATCCTGATTATGCCGACCGAAAATAATACCTACACTTTGCAATTGTATATGAATAGAAAGCTGATGAAAACGGTAGAAAAAGTTACAGTAGAAAAAATTGAGACCGTAATTAAGAATATAGATAATTAACTGCGGAAGTAATATGAATAAAACTTATTCCGGAATTCTTTCTCAATAGAAACGTAAATATTAATTTTAAATCGTTTAAAAATTTAGTTAAAATGATAACCCTTTGGTTTTAAGTTATTTAAAATGTTAAAAATATTTTACGTAACTTGCCAGACTTTTTATAAAAAATTTTAATATATGACAAATTCTAGAGCAAGAGAAACCACCGAGGCAATTGAAAGACTATACATTTCTATGAGACATCTGTTTTATAGAGGTTTTTTCAAGCCAAGCGGAGTTTCCGGAGAAAGCATTAGAAGTTTGTTGAAAACGATCAATCCCGAAATTTACGGTACCATGAGCGTTCCAAGCAAGTTGGAGCTTGATGGTTTGATGTATGTTTTAGACAGACTTCCGGAAGGAATAGAAGAATGTGCTTTCATTCATCTTACATCAGACGAAGGTTTTGATAAAGGGAGTTTCGAGCCGATCGTTCCTAAAAAAAGAAGAAGAAACTGTTACCGAATCGACGAACATCAGATGAACATCGAAGTTCTTTTGGGACGTTCAGAAATCTATGATATCCTTACCCACTTAACGTTCTTATTTATTGAAGCCGATAAAATCCGCAACCTCGCATTTATTCAGGATGAAAACTGGAAGCCGACCAGAGCTTTCAAAATCATTGAAGAAGTAGTAAAAGGCGAGAAAAAATTCAGCAGAAGAGAAAAAGAAGTTGCTTTGATTCATTTGTCTTCTTTAATAGGAAGAACTTTTGATGAAACTTTAAACGCTTACAATACGTTTGGCGACGATGAAAATCCGGACAGATTATTCAAAATCATTTACCATTTGGGAAAAGTGAGCCTTGAAGATGCCAAGCAAAGCCGTGAAAGAGAAATTTATTTCAGTGCTATCTTAAAAGAAAGAGTTGGGCATCACTATTTCGGTGAAAAATGGGCTCACAAAGTAAAACAGGTTTTATTTGAAAACGATCTTCACATGCGTCCGTTACACATTATTTCTGCCAATATGCATTCGGTGAAAAATATGCTGTACGGAAATGATGCTTTAAAGAAAAAAGATACGAAAGACGTTGATTATAAATTGTACGGAGAGATTTCCGATAAGAAAGACCTCCGCGACAAAGTTTCAAAATACGCTTTGGAAGAAGGTTTAGTTTACATCAACGACAAAAGCGGAAGTAATATTGACGTTCAGATCATTGATTTGAGCAAAACAAATCTTAAAAACACGCCTTTCGGTCACTTGAAATACGATGGAGACGATGTGATTATGGTTTTCGATTATGCTTTTGGCGAACAGGCTTTTGAGGTAATGGATGAATTGCTGAGACCTTTCGAACAGAAGGGAGAGGTGTATATGATGAAGGTAAAATCTGTTTCCATAATGGGTAAAGCAGGAATTTTATCAGGTGGAAAAGGTGATATCATGATCCCGACTTCCCATATTTTTGAAGGAACGGCAGATAATTATCCTTTTGAAAATGCTTTAAAATTGGATGATTTTCAGGATGATGAATTGAAAGCTTTCGAAGGACCGATGATTACGGTTTTGGGAACTTCACTTCAGAACAGAGATATTCTTCAATATTTTATGAACACTTCATGGAAGGCTATCGGACTGGAAATGGAAGGTGCGCATTATCAAAAAGCCATTCAGGTTGCTTCTAAAATCAGACATCATATTGCACCCGATCTTTTTGTGAGTTACGCTTACTATGCTTCAGATAATCCTTTGGAAACAGGTGCTACACTTTCCTCAGGCGGATTAGGATTGACCGGTGTAAAACCAACGTATCTGATTACTTTAAGAATCCTTGAAAAGATTTTACAAAACGGAAAGAAAGAAATTTCTTCTAAAAAATAATTCTGTTCACTCAGAAAACATCAATCCTTCAAGGTTTCTAAAGCCCTGAAGGATTTTTTTATTTCTCTAAAACCGCATACTCAACGCCAATCCGCTGGGTGTAGCTCCAAACTCCAGAGATGTTGTTGTTTTTTCAGTAGAAGTACCATTTTCTGCAGCCACGGCTTTTTTAATATTTTTCTTTACAGAAACGGCAAAAGGTATCGCTGCTCCTACGAAAGCAATTCCAGTGAGAAGAACATCAGCACTGCCACTTTTTGTTGTAACAACTGTGCTTCCACCGCCCGGATAATTGTAGACAACAGATTTTTTTGCACTTAATAATCTTACAGCGCCAAAGCCGATTCCCGCACCGCCTATAATGCTGAAAATAAGAGCAAATGTTCTGTTTGATTTTGCTTTTTTGATGTATTTTAAAGCTTCGTCATTTTTAAATATTTTTTCAGACTGATTCATTTTAAAATAATCCTGTCCTACCTTAAAGTCATAAGCATTCTTGTCTGAAAGCTCAATCTGTTGAGCAAACGAAAATGCTGCGAGAGTAATGCAAAGCAATGTAAATTGTTTTTTCATAATAAATTGTTTTTGCTAAAATATCAATTTCACTATGATATGACAAAATAAACTTTAAATAAATTTCTTATCTTTTCAACTTCAAAATCAATCAATGAAAAATCTTCTTTTAGCATTATTCTTAGCTTTCAATTATTCGCAGGCGCAGCAGAACGCTTATTATCAGCAGGCTGCCCAATACCAAATGGATATTGATATCAATGCAGAAAAATTTACCTACGAAGGAAATCAGACTTTAAACTATTCCAATAACTCACCAGACGAGCTTAATGTCGTGTATTTCCATTTGTACTGGAATGCTTTTAAACCCAATTCTATGATGGATCAGAGAGTGGCCGGACAGGGGAAAAACGGTGATTCGAGATTGCAGAAAGACGGCGTTTCAAGATTGGCATCGATTCCGAAAGATCAAGAAGGTGCACAAAATATCCACTGGATCAAACAGAATGGTAAAAACCTGAAGTTTGAAATTCAGGAAACGGTGATGAAGGTTTATTTAAATGAATCAGTCAAACCCAATTCAAAAACCACTTTTACCATGGAGTGGGATGCACTAATCCCTCAGCAAATCAGACGTAGCGGAAGAAACAACCGTGAAGGTGTTGATATGACCATGACACAATGGTATCCGAAAATTGCTGAATACGATTACGATGGCTGGGCAACATTTGATTATGTGGGAAGAGAATTTCATGCACCGTTTGCAGATTTTGACGTGACCATTAAAATTAACAAAGATTATGTAGTAGGAGCAGGTGGAACGCTTGTGAATCCTACAGAAGTGAAAGGGTATGATGCTTCGGCAAATATTAAAGCCAATAAAAATAAAGCCACCTGGAGATGGACTGCCAAAAACATGCTCGACTTTGCGTGGGCTGCGGACAAAGATTATTCGGTAGAAAGTTTTGATGTTCCGCAAGGGCCGAAAGTATTTTTTGTCTATCAGAAAAATGATAAAACAAAAGTCTGGGGCGAAGCGCAGTCTTATGTAAAGAAATATTTCCAGATTATGAATTCCCGTTTCGGGAAATATGCCTGGCCTTCTTACGCTTTCATTCAGGGTGGTGACGGCGGTATGGAGTACGGAATGTGCACGATGATTTTAGGTGAAGCAAAAACCCTTGAAGATTTGATGGGGCTGATGGTTCATGAAGGTTCCCACTCCTGGTATCAGCAGATGCTGGCAACCAACGAACCTCTCAGACCGTGGATGGATGAAGGCTTTACCAGCTATGCCGAAAGTATTGTAATGCATCAGTTATTTCCGCCAACAGATCAAAGACCGAATCCTTTTGTGGATAAAATAAATGCTTACAGAGGAATTGTACAAAAAGGAATCGAAGAGCCTGCAATCTGGCTCGGCGATCATCATGACAACGGAACGGCATACAGTTTTGCAAGTTATGTGAAAGGTGAATTGTATTTGGTTCAATTGGGTTACATTGTTGGTGAGCAGAATTTAGAAAAAATCATGAAGGAATATTTTGATCAGTGGTCAATGAAACATCCTACTGACAGGGATTTCCTTCATATTGCACAGAAAGTTTCTGGGATGGATCTGAAATGGTTTCATCATTACTGGATCAACACCACAAAAACCATCGATTACGGAATTAAAGATATAAAATACGATGCAAAATCTACAACAATCACGTTGCTGAACAACGGTCAGGTTCCGATGCCTATTGATTTTTCTGTAATGACGACGGATAAAAAGATCGTCACTTATTACATCCCAATGAATATGACCCACACCTGGAAACAGAAAGACGGTTACGGTGATTTCACCACAGAAAAATACTGGCCTTGGACGCAGAAAGAATATACCCTGACAATTCCTTACACAAAATCTCAATTGTCATTATTAGGAATAGATTTCAGCCAGAGAATGGCGGATGTAAATCCTGAGAACAATTTTGTTGAAGTGAAATAAATGATCGCTATTATAATACATCCTCTATTACATAAGACGATTGGACTTTATGATTTATAAATTTTATGATTGAAATTCTAAACAAATACTTATCAGATATCAACATTATATTTAAGGAATTAATCAGTCATTTAACAATATTTGAAATTGGAAATGATAATATTAATTCGTTAAATGATAATGTAAACGTATCTCCTATAATATCGGCAGAATTAAAATTAGAACCTATTTCCGTTACAGAATTGAAGAGATCAAAGAAAAAATATCCTGATTTTATCATGGACGTGTATCACAATAAATTGGCAATAGAATGGCAAAATCTGCTTGATGATGTTTACGCATATCGTCTTAATCAACATTTTTCAAAACAAAAAACCTTTAAAGAATTGGGAAAATCCAAGGTTAAAGTAGATTTTTTAAGTGAAATTGAAATAGTACAGCAAATTAAAGGAAATTTGAAATTGGATTTTAGTTTTTTACCTTATAAAGATAGAATTAGAGTTATTAATAACTCATTTGAATGTATTGATAAAAATGAAGATGTGTTAAAAAAAATTTTAAAAAATATATTAATTAGAAATTCTCTTCAACATAAAAATAAAAAATTGGATAATGATTTTTTAAATCAAATGGGATCAAACACATTGACTTTACTAAATCAAAAAGGTGAAGAAAAGAGATATGTAAGTGGAGATGAAATCTTTATATATTTACCAGAGATTTTTGAGTTTAAAAAAGCAATGATACAGTTAATAATTAAATGGAGTAACGATGGCCAAATATAGTTTAGAAATAATTCCAAAGCCAGCAAAAGATACTAGAACAGTACTTTATACAGATAATAAAATAATTTTTTTTAAAGGCGGGGGATCTGATAATTACTACTGCGGATGTTGTGATTATTTACTTTGTGAATCAATTACAAGAACTCAAATCCAAAACATTGTACTTAAATGTCCTGAGTGTAGTGCTTATAATGAGTTAAAAGGTAGCTAAATAATTACTACGGATTCGTAGATAAGAAATCCCCAAAGAAACATTCTTCGGGAATTTTGTTTTACCTAAATGAAAACTGTATTTGGTTACAAACAACAGTGTTTGGGTCTTCTGTATGTTGCATTTTGTTTCCAACAACTTGCTAGAGATTAAATGCAGTTGCACTTGGTTTAAAACGGATATATTTTGAAGCAAAAAAAATTAAATTTTTATAAATCTGCGAGATAGAATTGAGTTGATAATTGTGAAATCACTTATTATTTAACTAGAAACTGTATTGTGCCAATCTTGTAATCTGTTTTAGCATTTTTAACTGTTAATGTTATGATTTCAGATACTTTTGCATCAACATGTCCGGTGTAGAATGCTTCCCCTAAATAATTGTCATCTTTATCAAAGATGATCCAGTTTCGCCCTGCAGAAAGTTGAGTGGGCTCATCCCAAATAATTCTTCTGTAGTTTTCATTTTCTTTATCTAGTGAAAATAGAAAACCATAAAATTTTTGATATGTTGATTGTGTTGAGAAAAATTTTCCATTAAGGTTTTTTATGTTTTTTAAAGAATCTCCATCAATTTTTAGTTTCAGGTGATTAGATACTAAAGTGCCTTCTTTCTTAGATTCTGATACAGAATTGTAAGAATAATCATGTTCTTGAATAAAACTTCCTCGAAAAATAATAATACTTAAAATATAGTAAAGTGCAGTTACAGAGAGGAATGTTATTAGAATGATTTTAAATTTCATGATAATTGAATGTAGTATTTAAATCTAATACGCCCTCGAATACGATTTCTTCTCCTCCAAATACTGCACCTTATCCCCATGTCCGGTTTTAAAAAGTGTCTTCACCGTGACTCTGTTTTTCTCTGCGGTAGCACTTGAAATATACACATTGAAATGAAGATGAGGCCCGCTGCTCCAGCCGGTATTGCCACTGTACGCAATAAATTGACCTTTCGTCACGGTGTCTCCTGCCTTTACCTGAACGCCGTTTTGCTGTAAATGGTAATACTGCGCGATTGTTCCATCGGGATGCAATATAGAAACATAATTCCCGAAAGGAGCACAGCTTCTGGTAGGGCAACTTTGGTTATTATTCTGTACAATATCAATGACTAAGCCGTCTCTTGATGCTAAAACTTCTGTGCCTTCGGGCATGATGAAGTCTAAAGAATTTTCATTTTGGTGCGAGAATGTTCCGTTATATCCCTGATGGATCCAGAATGCTTTTCCCTTTCCGAAAGGTAAATCGTAGACATATTGAGAATCGTAATCTTTTATCGTGATATCTCCAATGTAGCTTCTGTATCCGGGCATTTTTCTGATGCCCCAGCCTTTCTTTTTATCATTCACCACAAAGTAAGTTACTTTCTGCTTGGTTGTTTTTGCTGGAATGACCTGAGTGGTTTTAAATAATTCAGGTTTCTTTAAATTATCCGTCTCCGGCTGACCGTTGAAAACTAAGGAAACGGGATAAATCTCCAGATTATCGACGTAGAATATAATAGTGTCGCCATTTCTCTCGTTGTACATTTTTACGTTTTTCTGAGCGAAAAGCATTGTAAATTGAGTGATAAAGATGAGAATTAAAAAATTTTTCATTGGTGTTTGGAGCTTAATCAAATGTTTTTACAATGATAAACCAATTTTACAAATATTAAAAGGCTCTTTTTATGAAAATTGTTACATTTACTACCGAAAAGCTATTCAATGAATTCTATCGTAATCAATGTTGGAAACAGCAATATCAGATTTGGTCTTTTTGATGATGACAACTGTGACATCTCTTGGGTAATTAATACGAAACCTTACAGAACTGCAGATGAACTGCATGGTCAGATGCTGATTTTGTATCAAACCTATAAAATTGATCCTAAAAAGATTGAGAAAATTATTATTGGCTCTGTCGTTCCGCAATTGACAAGGGAAATTAATTCAGCAATAAGAAAAATCCACGGAATTATTCCTGTAATGGTAGACCGAACTACGCCTTCTGAAGTCATTGCAAAATCTAAACAAATGGGAACAGATATTTATGCCAACCTCGTTGCAGCGCATAATATGTATCCTGACAGAAAAAAAATCGTTCTTGATTTCGGTACTGCACTTACGGCAAGTTGTGTCGCTGAAAATGGTGAAACATTGGGCGTGATCATCGCTCCGGGAATCGTGACTTCTTTAAATTCTTTGATCAGCCAGACTGCCCAGCTTCCTGAAATTGAACTGGTAAAACCGAAATCTGTTTTAGGTTTAGATACCATCAGCTGCATGCAAAGCGGGATGGTTTACGGCTTCCTCGGAATGGTGGAAGGTTTTATCGACCGTATCAACGATGAGGTGAATGATGACTGTTTTGTTATCGCGACCGGCGGTGTTTCTCATGTTTACAAACCGTTGACCGATAAAATACATATTGCAGACCGGCTGCACACGCTAAAAGGATTGTACTTTTTAGGAAAAGATTTAGATTAATTTAATTACAAAACAATAATAATTTAATAGCATCTTTGCCATTCCGGTAGGAATCTAATATTATGTGAAATTTGCTCTTGAGATTCATACAAAATGACAAACTTTATGTGAAATTTTCTTTAATTTTCTAATTCCAAATAAAATAAATCCCTTTCTAAAAAAAGTGTCAGTCTCCCTATCCGTTGGACAGAATAACCCCTCACTTTTTGTAAAATTATAAAATATTTCATTTCGGTGTTGTCGTTGTTGGAAGATTTGTTGAAAAGGAAAAAAACTCGGTTATGGTATCCTACGCTGGCGAGTTTTTCTTTTTCAACAAATACTGCATTGGAGAAATGTTTTGTAAACTTTCGTGAGGTCTGTCGCTGTTGTAGTGTTCCATCCATTCTGCAGTAATTTGACTCCGTCGAACCTTCGGTTTCTCGAACTTCAATGAAGTTATTGAAAATTCTTGCATCCAAAACTTCGGTACGGTAGCTACGATTGAATCTCTCAATAAAGCATTTTATGTTGGTTTCCAGATTGGATATATCGAATTCAATTCGGTGTTTGTGACACCAATTGGTAAATACAGAACTTGTAAATTCAGGACCATTATCTGTTCTGATGGCTCTTGGCTTTCCCCTTTCTTTCACGATCCATTCCAATAACTCAGTCATATGCATTGCTCCGATGGAAAGTGCTGTCTCTATCCAAATTGCTTCCCGGTTGTAATCATCAATGATATTAAATGTTCGGAATCTACTCGAAATTGAATAGGGAATCACTCATAAAATCCATACTCCAAACTTCGTTGTAGTTGCTCGGAACTTCCAGATTTTGCCTCTCTCTTGAAGCTAATCTTCTTCTGCGTTTTCTTAAAATGTTCAATCCAAGCTTCTTGTAAACACGATACACCTTCTTGTGACTCCAAAGAAAACCTTGATTCCTCAGACTGTGAAACATTTTCTTAAATCCATAGCTTAGATGTTTCTCCGAAAGTTCATTCAGACAAACAATTAGTTCTGTATCTTCCTTTCTTTGGGAATGATAATAGTAACTGCTTCTTTCCAAATTCAGATATTTACACGCCTGCCGGATGTTTATCGCATATTCTGACACAAGGTAATTCACAACTTCTCGCTTGCAGAAGGCTTTACCACTTTTTTGAAAGGACATCTTTCAATGCTTCATGTTCCAGACTCAAATTGGCAAACATCTTCTTCAAACGATTGTTTTCAGATTCCAATTCCTTGATTTTCCGTAGTTCTTTTGTTGAAGATATCCCTTCAAATTTCTTTTTCCAATCATGTAAGGTTTGGTAGTGGAAACCATATTTTCGAGACAATTCTTTTGCAGTCTGTCCCGACTCATGCTCTTTTAAAATTGACAGAACCTGGCTGTCTGCAAATTTGCTTGTTCTCATATCCTAAACTTATTTGTTTTTTATCGTTAATTTTAGGGGTATAATTTCTCCAGTTTTTGGGAGACTTATAACAAGCTGAAAGGGATTTTATGTCTTAATTAAATTTCTGAAAAATTACGCCAGCATTCTTTGTGCTTTTTTCACACCTTCTACCAACAAATCAATCTCCTGAAATGTATTATAAACTGCAAAACTCGCTCTTACGGTTCCTGCAATATTAAAGAAATCCATAATCGGTTGAGTACAGTGATGTCCGGTTCTTACGGCAACACCCATTTTATCGAGAATCATTCCGACATCTGAAGAAATTCCCATTCCAATCAGATTAAAAGAAACGACTCCGGTTCTATTGGCATTTTCACCATACACTTTTAAACCTTCAATTTCGAGAAGATGTCTTTGAGCATATTCCAATAAAGCATTTTCGTGCTTTTGAATATTTTCGTGACCCACTTTATTGATGAAATCAACGGCTGCACCTAAAGCAATATTTCCACCTACATTAGGCGTTCCGGCTTCATATTTAAAAGGTAAACCTGCGTAAGTGGTCTGATCAAACGAGCAAACCGCAATCATCTCACCGCCTCCGTGGAATGGTGGCAGATCTTCAAGAATCGCCTGCTTTCCATATAAAATTCCGGTTCCCATGGGAGCATACATTTTGTGTCCTGAAAACACAAAGAAATCACAGTCTAAAGCCTGAACATCTATTTTAAAATGCGGAGCCGACTGCGCCCCGTCAATAACGATATAAGCATCTGAATTGGCTCTTGTTTTTACAATGATTTCCTCAATCGGATTCACGATTCCCAAAGCATTGGAAACCTGATTTATCGAAACAACTTTCGTTCTTTCACTTAAAAATTCATCTAAATAATCCAACTGTAAAACTCCATTTTCGTCGATTGGGATAACACGAAGCTTTGCTCCTGTTCTTTCACAAAGCAACTGCCACGGAACGATATTCGAATGATGCTCTAGGTAAGAAATGATAATTTCGTCATCTTTTTTTAATTTTCCTGTTAGAATATAAGCGATGAGGTTAATCCCTTCTGTTGTTCCTTTTGTGAAAATAACTTCGAAATCATGTTGAGCATTAATGAATTTCTGAATTTTTCTTCTTGAAAGTTCCATTTCTTCTGTTGCCAACTGGCTCAACGTATGAATTCCTCTATGCACATTCGCATTGATTTCTGTATAGTATTGATTCCAAACTTCTAAAACTGAATTTGGTTTCTGTGATGTTGCTGCATTGTCTAAGTAAACCAATGGCTTACCATTCACCTGCTGGTTTAATATAGAAAACTGACTTCTTATTTCCTGAATGTCAAACATTTATTACAATTTTTATGATTCAACGTTCTTATTTAGAACTCCTCAAATTTACGACATTTTATTCAAAAGTCTGCCAGATCAATAGAGTGATAGATTTCATCTAAAACAAAAAAACCTGCCAATAAATTGACAGGTCTTGTATTGTGATTAAGAAATTTCTTATTCAGCTGCTGCTTCTTCAGTCGCCGGAGCTTCTCCTTCAACTTCAGTTGCAACTTCTTCATCGTCATCATCAGCCATTGCACCACCTTTCGCTGCATTTCTAGACATTTTAACAGCTACAACAACTGCATTGTCTGGATGTACGAAAGAGAACCCTTCAGCTTTAAGACCTCCTACATAAAGTTTGTTACCAATCTTCAATGAAGTAATGTCTACAACTACCTCGTCTGGTAAGTTTGCAGGAATAGCTTTTACTTTCAACTTTCTGAAAGACTGACGTAAAACACCACCAGCTACCACACCTTTAGAACGACCTGTTAATCTTACAGGAACTTCCATAACTACTGGCTTATCGTCAGATAATCTGTAGAAGTCTGCATGAATAATCTTGTCTGTAAGTGGGTGGAACTGAATATCCTGAAGAACAGCAGGAATTACCTGTCCGTCAACTTCAATAGATACCGTGTGTGCTTCAGGAGTATACACTAAACCTTTGAATGCTTTCTCTAATGCAGAGAAGTTCAATGGCTCGCCACCTCCGTAAACAACACAAGGAACTAATTCAGCATCACGTAAAGCTTTTGTCGACTTTTTGCCCACGCTTTCTCTTTTTGTACCTTGAATTGTAATAGATTTCATTTATAAAAATTTAAAAATTGTTTTGATTTTAATTTGCAAAAAGCTAATTATCAATTAGATAACAAACTTACTGCTAATTGATTGATGCTCGTGCACCATCTTCATAACATCAGCAAATAATGGGGCGCAAGATAGCACTTTTATTTTAGATGACAAATTAGTTTTCACAGGAATTGAGTCAGTTACAATTACTTCCAGCAATTGAGAGTTCTCAATATTCTCATAAGCCTTACCAGAAAGCACCCCGTGAGTCGCCATTGCTCTTACAGATTTTGCACCTTTTTCCATTAAGATCCCGGCAGCTTTACAAAGTGTTCCTGCGGTATCAATCATATCATCAATAAGGATCACGTTTTTACCTTCCACGTCCCCTATTAGGAACATTTCTTCTATAACGTTTGCCTTTTTTCTTTCTTTGTAAGCAATTACAACGTCTGCTCCTAAGTGGCCAGCATAGTTTTTCGCTCTTTTTGCTCCACCCATATCCGGAGATGCGATGGTCAGATTATCAAGATTCATATCTCTGATATAATCTACAAATATTGTAGAAGCATACAGATGATCAACAGGAATCTCAAAGAATCCTTGGATTTGGTCTGCATGCAGATCCATCGTCATGATTCTTGTTGCTCCGGCAGCCGTTAAAAGATTTGCTACCAGTTTTGCTCCGATAGGTGCTCTTGGCTTATCCTTTCTGTCTTGTCTTGCCAATCCAAAATATGGAAGCACCACGGTAATACTCTTCGCAGAAGCTCTTTTTGATGCGTCAATCATTAGAAGAAGCTCTAAAAGATTGTCTGCCGGCGGAAATGTAGAAGCAATTAGGAAAACTCTTCCTCCTCTTACAGATTCGTCTAGCACAGGTTCAAATTCACCATCGCTAAACTCCTGGATGATGATTTTCCCTAATTCTTTCCCATAGTGATGGGCAATTTTTTCTGCTAGCTCCTTACTAGTTCTTGTCGAAAATAGATAACTTTGTTGCTCGGCCATTTTTACTTTTTAAAAGATTTTGCAAATTTAAAAAAAAACCACAAGATTCAATCCTGTGGTTTCGTTTTTTATTTTTTATTAAATTTTACGGAAATGTAACTCCCGAATATTTATTAGGATCTACTTGTGGCAATGTAGATTTATACTTACCATTGATCGACTTTATAAATTCATTGGCGACAATAGCATATCCTCTGCCTGTAAGATGTACACCATCAAGAGAGAATGCTCCACCGGTAACAAATATTGCGGTATATCTTACACCATCCCACGAGATTCCAGATTTAGAATTCAGTTCTGACATTTTTGCATTCATATCAACAAATGCTAAACCTTTAGATTCTGCTAAAGCTTTAATAGTAGTATTATAAGAGGCAGTTGCCGTTAAAACTTTTGCAGCTTCCATTTCCGTAAGAACCAATTTATCTTCTAAAGGAACAGAAGTACCACCACCCGCTTGAGGAGTAAGCACTGCACTTGCGGTTAATAGAATATAATCCTTAGCAGTGGTTTGTCTGTATTTTGGTAAACCAGGAACAGTTACCAAATCTTTATCAGCGATAACCGCACCATTAGCCACAGCACCGGCGGTAAATTTAATTACTCTTTTTTGATATTCAGCATCGTTAATTACTCCTAAAGATTTCGCCTGAGCTAATCCAGCATTATAACCCGCATACGCTGAAGTTAACTGAGTAACCTGAGCTGCGGTAAGATTTGTAAGTGGCATGGCCGGCACTCTTGTAAAGAATGGCACATTGGTCACATTTGGAATATTTGCAACTACTCCTTTTCTCATAGTTCCTGCAGGAAATACAGTATTTACTAAAGTTGTATATGTGTTTGTAAACCCTACTCCAACAGCTCCATCAACAGGAGTAATAGGATTTGTACCGTCTCCACCTGTAGTTGCATATCCTAAAACATCGTTATTTCCAATCCATAAAGAAACAAATGTGGGATTTTGAGCTAAGGCGTCACCTACAACCGATGCAGTAGTAGAAGATGCAAATCTTACAAAGTATGGATTTGCTAATCCTAAAGAAAGACCAGCCGGATTACCATAGCCCGAAGCTAACAAATGAGAAACTTTAGCACCCGGAACACCCATATTTTGGTAAGGTCTACCCGCTATTACATTATCTAATGCAGCTGCAGGGCTATTAGGCACGGGACTTAATGCTCCGTTAACCATTTTAAGCTCAAGCTTTCCTGGGAAACCTGGCAAACCAATAAATCCACCTACATTATTTGGCATTAAAGGTTGCTTAAATTCTCCTCCTCCGGCAAGTTTCATTTGCATTGCCATCATGCTTGGAAAAGATTCGTTTTGTCCGCCAGAATAAAGAGCACCATCTCTATAACCGGAAGTTAGGGAATTTCCTAAAGAAATAAATTTAGAAAAATCCGCCTCACCTTTAGTGACCACGATATCTTGTACATCTGTATCAAAATCTGTTTCGCAACTTGTTGTAAAGAAAAGCGCAGAAACAGCAAGTGTAGATATTATTATTTTTTTCATATTACTTCAATTAAAAAGGGTTGTAAGATAAACCTAGACCAACATAGAATGCTTTTGCTTTCGCCTGACCGTAGAAACCTAAGTACTTATTGTTCACATCTCTGCTCTGTGGCATCACATATCCACCGGCAACGTCAACACCGAACTGCTTAAATTTAAGCCCTACACCTCCGGTAACCACGAAAGAATCAAAAGAAGGGGTTTCAGGAATAAAGTTTTCGTCAGAATAAGGAGACTCATCATAGTAAGCACCCAAACGCCCAAAGACCATACTGTTAAACATATATTGCGTTCCTAATCTGAATGTTTTAGAATTTTTAAAGTTCTTAGGAGCTACAAGAACCGTAGGATCGGCCTGATTTCCAATGGGAGCATTTGCAAAATCCAATGTCAGACTGCTGTACCGTTCCCAACCGTGATAGTTGAAATCTGCTGAAATTAACCATTTTGGTGTCACTTGATAAGTCATACCAATGGTATATTCTTCAACTAATGGTAATGTCGCGGTGAAACTGTCTTGCCCTGCACCATTCAAACCAAGCAATCCATTTACTGTATTTTGGGCTGGTACCGTAAATGTAGCCGTTCCATTTTTAGCTTTCATGTCTACAGGTGAACGGTAGGCAATGCTCATATCAAATTTTGGATCGGGCCTGAAATAGAAACCAAAACCAAAACCATGTCCGCTTGCTTTTTCATCATTAATATTTACTGTACCTCCGAACTGTGTAACCGCTTTATCCCAGTTTACACTTCCTCTAGCATAAATATAACTTGCCCCAAAAGACAACCAATCTGCCATCTTTACAGAAACCATTGGCTGAAAATAGAAACTTTTCAACTCAAGTTTTTGCACCATTTCTCTACCTTCCCAATCGTAAGGATATTGAATGGTACTACCAAAAGGTGTAGAAAAACTGAAACCAATAGATAATTTGTCGATCGGCTTGTACGCAATCGCAGCATAAATTGGTGTACCCATTGGGTTATCTGTTTCTGTACTCTGTAAAGTATTTAAATTTTGAAAAGTAACTTTATTACTTGCTCCAAAACCTCCGGCAACGACACTCAGTTTCGAAGGGATGAATGACATACCTGCAGGGTTAAAGAATGCAACACTCGCATCTTCAGCATGAGCACTGGTGTGCGCCATTGCCAATTGTTTTACCCCTTGCAGAGAGACTCTGAAGCCCCCCGCATAAGATAGAACCCCAGCCAACAAAGCAGTTGATACTAATATTTTTTTCATAGACATTTATTATATATTCCAAATATAAAATTATTTTGACTACGCTTGTTAAATAATCTTAATATTTTAAACAAAGTCACAAAAGAAAATTATGTTTAAAATAACACTTTACACAAATCAGCCACTAAGTAACTATTTTTAAAGCCTTTATAAAACTAACAAGTATATATTATTCCCAATGTTTAAGTTTAAACATTTTACAAAATAAAGATTTACTATTTTTGGAATTGTGTAAAGATAAAAATCAATAAATTTGCAAGATTAAATAAATTATAATATATGAGTTGTGGATGCAAAACATCCGGCGATTCTGCACATTCTTGCGGAACGAAATCCGCGAATGGCTGTGAAAGTGTAAATACCTGTGGTAATAGTTATAAATTAAGTGTTTTCGATTGGTTATCTAACGTACAAAACCCGGTGTCTAACCGATTTGATTTTGTGGAAGTTAGGTTTAAAAATGACAGAAAATCGTTTTATAAAAATGTAAACAATATCCCTTTACATATAGGTAGCGTAGTAACAGTAGAATCTAGCCCCGGACACGATGTAGGAGTGGTAAGTCTCTCAGGAGAATTGGTAAAAATTCAGATGAAAAAGAAAAGATTTTCAACTGAAGACCCTCTTAAAATATACAGACTGGCTAACCAAAAAGACATTGAAGTCTGGCAGGAAGCGAGAAAAAAAGAAGAAACCGTAAAGGTCGACGCAAGAAAAATATCTCACAGATTAGGTCTTGAAATGAAGATCACGGATGTGGAATATCAGGGTGATGCCTCAAAAGTCACATTTTATTACACGGCAGATAACCGTGTAGATTTTAGAATGTTGATTAAGGAGTTCGCAGGAACTTTCAGAACCAAAATCGATATGAAACAGATTGGTTTCAGACAGGAAGCCGCAAAAATCGGTGGAATTGGTTCATGCGGAAGAGAATTGTGTTGCTCAACATGGTTAACAGATTTCAGATCAGTAAACACTAACGTTGCAAGATATCAGCAATTAAGCATCAATCCTCAAAAGTTGGCAGGACAGTGCGGAAAGCTGAAATGTTGTTTAAATTATGAATTAGACAGTTATCTGGATGCCTTAAGCCATTTCCCATCATCTTCAACAATGCTGGATACGGAAAAAGGAAGAGCTTTTTGTATAAAAATCGATGTTTTCAAAAAGAAAATGTGGTTTGCTTACGTTGACAGTTCAATGGCTTGGTACGATTTCGATATCGATTTAGTTAAAAAACTGATCGCACAGAACAAAAAAGGCGAAAGAATTCTTCCGCTTGAAGAGTTGAAGGTGCCGGATATTGCTTTACCAAGTGTCGATCTTATTCAGGAAAACAGTGTTGACAGATTTGAGAAAAAAAACAGAGGAGGTTTCAATAAAAACAGAAATCAGAACCAAGGTCAAAATCAAAATCAAAACCGACCGAATAACAATCAGGGGCCAAGAAAAGACCGACCGGAAAGGACTGACAGAAATGACAGACCTCAAAAAACGGATCGTCCGGCAAATGAAAGACCGGCAAATTCTGACAGACCTAGAAATACAAACCCGAACGCTAAACCTAATCCGAACCAAAACCAAAGACCGCCAAAGCAGCAACAGCAGACTCAGCAACAAAAGGTTCCGGTAGAAAAAGCCGAGGTAAATGTAAATGCTGAACAAAAACAACAGCAGCCTCCAAAAAAGAAATTTAAAAAGAAATTTCCGCCCAAAAAAGATAACAATGCATAGAGTTTTAGGGGTAATAATGTTTATTTTTTTAGTAGGATGCAGCACTTCAGGCGAAGATGTCATTATGAATCCTATTGATAATAAATGGAGCAAAAAAGCCGAACAGAAATTTAAACTTGAAATTACGGATCCGCAAAATCCTAAAAATATTATATTTGTTATAAGGAATAATAATGATTATCCGTACAGCAATATTAGATTTATTGTTAATTTTAAAGACCCAAAAAGCAAAATCGCTCAGGTTGACACCCTGAATTATATTTTGGCAAAACCAAACGGCGAGTGGCTGGGAACGGGATTTGGAGAGGTAAAGGAAACTTTATTTCAGTACAAAACAAATTATAAATTCCCTGAAAAAGGAACGTATGAAATTGGTGTTGTGCAGGCAATGCGAAACGATGCGCTTCCGGGAATTGAAGACTTAGGTATAAAAGTAGAAACGGCTAAACCGTAATTATACATGGAAGAAAACAAACAAAATACAGGAAACAGAGGAAAAACCTTCCCGCTTCCTCCTAAAAAGAATGCTAAAAGTACTGCTTGGAAAAGGTGGGTCAAATTTATTTGGGTTGGCTTTATCGCAGTCGTTTTAGGAATTTCAGGACTTTTCTTTTCGGTTTCCCAAGGTTTTCTTGGTGAAATGCCTGATGTAAAAGAACTTGAAAATCCGGACATCTATGTTGCGTCACAGATTTTTTCTGCAGACGGAGTGCTTTTAGGTAAATTTGAGAAAGAAAAAACTCAGCCGATTACTTATCAGGATCTGCCGCCATTTATGATTTATGCTTTGCAGGCCAAAGAAGATGAGCGTTTTAAAGAACACTCTGGTGTCGACCTTCAATCTGTCGCAAGAGCAGTAGTTTATGGGGGAAAAAGAGGCGGCGGATCTACCATTACTCAGCAGTTAGCAAAACTCTTATTTACAGGAAAAAGAGCAGACAATAAAGTTAAGGCAGTTTTTCAAAAATTAAAAGAATGGGTTGTTGCAGTAAGTCTTGAAAAAAGATATACAAAAGAAGAGATTATCACATTGTATTTCAATAAGTTTGACTTTTTATATAACGCCAACGGTGTCGAAATGGCATCGAAAGTCTATTTTAACAAGACAACAAAAGATCTTACCCTTCCTGAAGCGGCAATGTTTGTCGCTATGCTCGAAAATCCAGTTAAAAATAACCCGATGAGAGATATGGAAAGAGCGAAGACAAGAAGAGATGTCGTTTTAGATCAAATGCTGAAAACAGGATATATTGATCAGGCTACCTTTGAAAAAGCCGTAGCAACACCAATTACTCTAGATTATCACCCGATTAAAAACATCAATGATAATCATTCTGCTTACTTTAAGTTTTATTTAAAGAAAGAAATTGATAAATATCTTGAAGATTACGAGAAAGCAAAAGGTAAAAAACTTAATCTTTATAAAGACGGTTTGAAAATTTATGTGACGCTTGATTCTAAAATGCAGAAATACGCTGAAGAGTCAATCAAAGAACATTTAACTGACCTTCAGAAAAGATTTGATGCAGAACAACGAGGTAGAAAAAACAGACCTTTTTATTTCCTTAATGATAAACAGGCAAATGCTGTAATGATGCAGGCGGTAAAAAGAACCGGCCGTTACAAACAACTTGCAAGAGCTGGAGTTTCTGAAGATTCGATTATGCTGGAATTTCAAAAACCGATAAAAACTTCAAGATTCACCTGGGCTGGAGAGGAAGAAGTTGAAATGTCACCTTGGGATTCTATCAGATACCATAAGCAAATTGCACAGGCCGGTCTAATGTCGATGGTTCCTGGAACCGGAGAAATTAAAGCCTGGGTTGGCGGTATTGACTGGCAACACTTTCAATACGACCATATCAAACAAGGGAAGAGACAGGTAGGATCAACATTTAAACCTTTCGTTTATGCTACGGCAATTATGAAATTAGGTTTAACACCTTGTTCAACCATATCTAATGCTCCTTACAGTCACAATGGCTGGAACGTTGGCGGAGGCCGAGGTGGAATGATTACTTTAAAGGATGCATTAGCACACTCTCAAAACCCCGTAGCAGCACGTTTGATTGAAATGACCGGTGCCGATGCGGTGATTCAAACCGCAAGAGATTTGGGTGTAACAGAAGAAATCCCAAGAAACAATACAATTGCGTTAGGTTCTTCTGACATTACCATTTACGAAATGTTAGGAGCTTACAGTACTTTCGCCAATTACGGAAACTACAATAAGCCGGAAATGATCTGGAGAATTGAAGACGCCAACAACAGAGTGATAAAAGAAATCAATTCTGAGCCAAAAGAAGTGATGAATCCAAATTACGCATATACCATGATTGAATTGATGAAAGGTGTTGCTCAATATGGAACCGCCTCCGGGGAGCTTAGCAGAAGAGGAATTTCTAAAGATGTGGAAATCGCAGGTAAAACAGGAACTACTCAAAACAACTCTGATGGTTGGTTTATGGGGATTACTCCAAAACTAGCAACCGGAGCTTGGGTAGGCTGGGAAGACAGGGCAACTCACTTCTGGGGGACCGGTGAAGGTCAGGGTGCAAAAATGGCTTTACCGATTTGGGCGATTTTCATGAAAAAAGTCTGGGCAGACAAATCGCTTAAGATTTCTCAGGAAGATAAATTTGTAAAGCCAAGCGAATGGAAAGATGGCTGCAGCAATCTTCAGGGATTGAGCGGTGGCTATGGTGATGACGGCGGATTGCAAACCATTGATCAAATTAAGAATCCAAGACCCGCAGATCCTACACCGAAAAATAATTCTGGTAAAAAAGAGGATAATGTCAATGAGAATCTCAATACTGGAGAAGATATAGATTTTAATAAATAAATTTTTAATAATAATCATAAGACCTTTCAATCACTGAAAGGTCTTTTTTTGTCCATGTTTTCATAAATTTGAACCATGAATCTTCAAAATATCAAACAACCATTTCTTGAAAATTTTCCGGGTGATTTTTCCAAAAATCCAATCCAGAGAAACACGCCTAAAGTTTTGTTTTCCACCATAGATCCTGTAGGATTTGACAAACCTAAATTGATTGTTTTTAACGAAAAACTCTCCGAAGAAATCGGCTTGGGAAAATTGAATGATAACGATCTAGATTTTCTTGTCGGAAACAATTTACCAGAAAATATAAAAACCTACGCTACTGCTTATGCCGGACATCAGTTTGGAAATTGGGCAGGACAGTTGGGTGACGGAAGAGCAATTCTTGCCGGAGAAATAGAAAACAATGAAGGTGTAAAAACTGAAATCCAATGGAAAGGCGCGGGCGCAACTCCCTATTCCAGACACGCCGACGGAAGAGCCGTTTTAAGATCTTCTGTCAGAGAATATCTGATGAGCGAAGCAATGTATCATCTGGGAGTTCCGACGACGAGAGCACTAAGTTTGTGCTTCACAGGAGAAAATGTAGTACGTGACATGATGTACAGCGGAAATCCGCAGGAAGAAAAAGGTGCAGTGGTTGTAAGAACAGCAGAAAGTTTCCTTCGTTTCGGACATTTTGAACTGATGTCTGCTCAGAAAGAAATTGACACGTTGCAGAAACTGACTGATTTTACGATTAAAAATTATTTCCCTGAAATCACTTCAGAAGGCGAACAGAAATACAAAGATTTTTTCCAATCCGTTTGCACCAAGACTGCAGATTTAATGGTTGAATGGTTCAGAGTTGGGTTCGTGCATGGCGTGATGAATACCGATAATATGTCGATTCTTGGTCTGACCATTGACTTCGGACCGTTTTCAATGATGGATGAGTATGATTTAAATTTCACGCCGAACACAACAGATTTACCCGGAAGAAGATACGCTTTCGGCAAGCAGGGACAAATTTCACAATGGAATCTATGGCAACTGGCCAATGCACTTTTTGCATTAATTAAAGATGAAAAATTCCTCGAAGAAACTTTGAATTCTTACGGAAACTATTTTTGGGAAGCGCATGACAAAATGCTTTGCAAGAAGTTCGGTTTTGATGAATTAAAAGAAACTGATGAAGACTTCTTTACCAATTGGCAGGGCTTGATGCAGGAACTTCAGTTAGATTACACTTTATTTTTCAATATATTGGAAAAAATTGATACTGTTTCTGGTCTAAAAGAAGACTTCCAAAAAATATCTTATACCGTTTTAGATGAAATTAAATTAAGAAAACTTGAAAATTTCATCGAACAATATCAGTCAAGATTAGAAAATAATTCAATTTCAAAAGAAGATTCTTTAAACTTAATGAAGAAAACAAACCCGAAATTTCTTCTGAGAAACTATCTATTATTTGAATGTATCGAAGAAATTAACGAAGGAAAAACCGAAATGCTGGAAAAATTAACCAAGGCTTTAGAAAATCCTTATGAGGAAATTTATCCTGAATTTTCTGTGAAAAGACCATCAAATTATGATGATATTTCGGGGTGTTCTATGCTTTCTTGTAGTTCTTAGACAAAAAAAATCAATTATTTGTGATAATTATCTAATTTTTTGTAGATTTATAAAAAAATTTTATGAAAAAATTTATACTTTCTTTAGCAATGCTTTTCGCAGGAACATTTGCTTATTCACAAACCCTTTTAAATGAGAGTTTTGAATCGTATGCTGACTTTTCAATTAGTGGTTTTGGAAGTTGGCAAACTCTAGATCTTGATGGTTTAGACACATATACTGGAGGTGGCCCTGTCATTAATGGAGCAACAACATGGGCAGCTTCTTGGGCAAACGCCGGTGATCCAATGGCTTTTCAGATATTTAATCTTTCTACTAGTAATGCTACCAATAATGCTACTGCCACTCCCGGTGTTGATGAAGAGGTGAGAAATTTCTCAGCACACACAGGACAAAAAGCAGCTGTATCTTGGGCTGGTGTACCAGGAGCTGCCGCTGCAAATAATGATTGGCTGATTTCTCCTGTTGTTACACTTGGAGCTAGCAATAATATATTAACTTTATGGGTCAAAGCATTGTCACCTGCATTTGTTGAGAGATATAAAATTGGAGTTTATGTTGGTAGTGGAACTCCAACATCAGCTGCAAACTTTACTATTATTGCTGGAGGAACAGCTGGATCTATAGCACCCTCAACTTGGCAGGAAGTCACTGCTAGCTTAAATGCATATTCTGGTCAAAGTATCAGAATAGCTATACAATACATGGCTGCAGATAAATACATGCTGCTCGTTGATGATGTTAAAATTACAACAGGAGTTCTATCTACAGACGAAGTTTCAAAATCAAAAGCAAGCATTTATCCTAACCCAACAAAAGGAGAAATCACTATCAAAACAGACAAAAAGATAAAATCTTCTACAGTAGTTGATCTTTCAGGAAAAGTATTGTTACAAACAAGTTCAGAAAAAGTAGATATCAGTTCTTTTACAAAAGGAACTTACTTATTGAAAGTTGAATTTGCAGATGGAAGTACAAAAACAGAAAAAGTAATTAAGAATTAATTTAGATTATTCTTTTTAATATATCAAACTCACCCCCAATCGGTGAGTTTTTTTATTTTATTTTTGCAGAAATTTAAATACGTGTCTATTAAATCAAAATTTTTAAACTTTTTTAAAATTGTTTTTCCTTCCACGCTTTTTGAGCTGGGAATTTTCATTTTCTTTTTAACTGTCTACGGAATTCTGGGTTCATACATTGCGCTCAACTACCGAATTATTTTCGACAGCAGAATTCCTTGGGACGCGTATTTCAGTTTTGACAATAAAGCGATTGTGATGACAGGTGGAAGCTTTGAAAGACATCCATTATCTTACTACTTTTTTAACTGGATGCGAGATTCTGTCTTGTTTTTCACGAATGGAAAAACGGATGTGAATTTCAGATTGATTTTAGCTTGGTTAAGCAATTTTATTATCAGTTTAAGTTTGGTTCACGTGTATAAATATTTAAAAAACATTATCAGACTTCCATTACGGATCAATTTACTGATTGTTTTCTTTTTCAGTTTATTTTCAACAAACATCCTTCTTTCCTTCACGCCGGAAACCTATACCTACACACTATTTCTATTGGTTTTATTTAATTACTACACCGCTATCAAATTTAAAAAAGACGGAAAAATTGCAGGTTCGGCATTGGTACTAGCCGGAGTAACGATTGGTGGACTGACCGTAACGAATATTGTTAAAATCTTTATCCCTGTTATTTTTGAAAAAGGATTATTTAGAAGCTGGAAAAAATTTGGAAACGCCGCTTTCCGAGTGATTCTTTCTTGTGGAGTTTTTATTCTTTCATATCTGAACAGAATTGATTTTAAATACCAAAACATCCTTTCGAAATCTGGCCAACAGTATGAAAAGTTCTCCAACGTAAAGTCGACGCCGATTTGGGATATGATTTATTCTTATTTCTTTGGAGGAAATATTCTTTTCCCGAGCTTTTTTATACGAGAAAAACACAACATGAAAGGGTTTTACTTTAAAGCCATCTTCATGGAGACTTACTCAACCGCATTTGCATACATTTTTATCGGATTGATGTTAGGAATTGTTTTATGGAGTTATTTTAAAAATTTCAGAAACAAACTGGTTCAGATTCTTATGATTTCATTTTTTATAGATATTGCCATTCACTGCATCTTCAGATTTGGACTTCACACCTCATACATCTACGGTGGGCACTTTGTTTTTGTTTATCCATTACTGATAGGTTGGCTATTTTTCGCATACGGGAATTCACCAAAAACATTGTCTTTTCTGACAATAAGCATCGGTATTTTAACCGTTTATTTATTACTCAATAATTACCACCGAATGATTGATTTCTTCGAGTTTCTAAACAAATACTACCAATAAAAAAGGGCGGAGAAAAATAATTTTCTCCGCCCTTTTTCTAAATATTTTTAAATCTATTTCGCTTCAGCACAAAAAATTCTGTATTGTACAGCAACCGCAGATTTGAAGTACTCTCTTACTCTCGAAAGATCAGCCGCAGCACTTTGTTTTGTAAAATAACTTCCTGCTAAAATCTTGTAATTTGGTCTTAAAGAAGCATCAGTTTCAACCTTCAGATTTGGAAATCTTTTTCTAAAATAGGCTTTCACTTCGTTTGCTTCTTCATTACTTTTTACCGTTGTAATCTGAATTTTGAATCCTAAAATTCTTGGGTTTTTTCTACAAACTTCGGCGTTTGTCAATTCTCTGCTCGGAACAAAAATCTTTGGTGGTTTTGCAGGAGCGTCGTAATCCGTGGACGAAGAAGTATTCACCGCAACTCTCGCACATTTCTCTTCAAGACCGTTCATCGCATCATTCACTCGCAAATCCATCGTCATTACCAATTCGGTTCCAGACAAAGTATCTTTCTTTACAACCTGTTGGGCATCAAAGGTATAAAAACCAAAGAATGAAAGTGCCGAAAATATTTTTATGAAATTTCTCATTTAAACTTGTTTCTGCAAATTTAGAATAATTTGAAAATACAGCAACCATAGTTATTTAGAATAGTTACAAATTAAACCATAATGACATTTTCCCCTTTGTATATGCCGTTAAATTCATGTTAAAAATATTATTTTTGCGGGATTGATTACACATTCAATATTTACTAACATAAGACAATTTAAATGATTAGTTGGAGAAAGCATTATAAAAAAGGGCTGATTGCGATAGGTTTATTGCTATCAACAAGTGCTTCAATTTACGGGCAAGAGGGCGATCCTGCAAATGGTGAGAAACTTTTTAAGGCAAACTGTACGGCATGTCACGCTTTAGACAAACAAGTTGTAGGACCAGCATTGAAAGGTGTGGTAGAAAGACTTAAGTCTGAGCAGGGACTAGATACAGCTTGGCTTCACAAGTGGATTAAAGACAACAAAGCACTTAGAGCTTCTGGCGACAAGTACGCTAACGAAGTTTTTGAAAAGTACAACAAGACTGAAATGCAGGTCTTTCCTAATCTTGCAGATAAGGATATTGACGATATTTTAGCGTATACAACTAATCCTCCTGCACCTGTTGTAGAAGAACCTAAAAATCCGACAACAGAAACAGCTGGTGCTGCACCAGCAAACAATACTACTTCAAGTATTGTTATCATTTCACTTTTAGCAATTGCAGCTTTATTGGTTTGGATCTTAGTCAAACTGAGACAGTTGGTGAAATTAGGTCAGTCTGATGATTTAGCCGGACTTAACGAAACAAGAGTAAAATCTTTCAGTGAAATCTACGAAAAATACCACTACATCGGTAAAGGTCTTTTAGCTGTTTTAGCTATCCTTGCTACTTACGGTGTATGGAATTGGATCATGTGGATCGGTGTTTACAAAGGATATAAGCCTGAACAACCGATCTACTTCTCTCACAAAATTCACGCTGGAGAAAATAAAATCGACTGTCAATTGTGTCACTCAAGTGCTAAATACGGTAAGGTTTCTGAAATTCCTTCTATGAACGTTTGTATGAACTGTCACAGAACAATTTCTGAGTACAAAGGTAAATACATTGAGCCAGGAAAAGATAAAGCATTCTATGATGGAGAAATCCAGAAGATTTATGCTGCAACTGGTTGGGATGCAGAAAAGCAACAGTACACAGGTAAAACAACTCCTGTAGAATGGACAAGAATTCACAACATGCCAGATTTCGTTTACTTCAACCACTCACAACACGTTGTAGCAGGTGAGCAAGCGATTATCAACTCATTCAACAAGAAAAATCCTGACAACAAGATTGATGTTGTATGTAAAGCATGTCACGGAAAAATTGATACAATGAATGTTGTACAAATGGCAAACGACTTCACTATGGGATGGTGTATCGAATGTCACAGAACAACAGAAGTTGATATGAACAACGGTTATAATAAAGAATACTTCAAAAATCTACACGAAAAGCTTAAAAAGCAATACCCTCAAGATGGCGGTAAGATTACGGTAGATGCGATTGGAGGTCTTGAGTGTGGTAAATGTCATTATTAATAACTAAAAAATCAGAAGTATAAATGGCTTCAAACAAAATACAATTTAGAAGTATTCACGAACTTAAAGACCCTTCCCTAAACGGAAAGCTGGCTCTTAAAGAGTTCCAAGAAGAAATTCCGGTAGAAGATTTCTTAGGTGATGCTGAGAAAAGCGATGCTAGTACAACGAGAAGAGATTTCTTGAAGTTATTGGGTTTCTCTACTGCAGCAGTTACTTTAGCAGCTTGTGAGGCACCGGTAATCAAAACAATTCCTTATGTGGTAAAGCCGCATGATATTATTCCGGGAGTTCCTAACTATTACGCTTCAACATATTTTGACGGTTTCGATTTCGCAAGTGTTTTAGTAAAAACCAGAGAAGGAAGACCTATCAAAATTGATCCGAACCCGGCAGCTGGTGATTTAGGTAAAACTAACGCAAGAGCTCAGGCAAGTGTACTTTCTCTTTATGATAATGATAAAGTAAAGCAGCCTAAGTTTGAAGGGAAAGACGAAACTTTCGATAAAGTAGATGATTATGTAATCAAAGGTTTAGAAGAAGCTAAAGCTTCAGGTAAAAGAATTGTTTTATTATCACACTCTTTTGCTTCACCTACATTCAAAAAATTATTTGCTGAATTTAAAGCTAAATATCCTACCGCTGAACTGGTAACTTATGATGCAATTCCTTACGCTGCTTCTTTGGATGCTGCACAGGAAGTATTCGGACAGAGAGCTTTACCTGTTTATGACCTTAAAGGTTCTGAATTAGTAGTTGCTTTCCAGGCAGATTTCTTAGGAGAATACAACGCAGCAAGTTTAGAAACATCTTACGCTGCAGCAAGAAAACCGGGAGCAAACATGTTGAGACACATTCAGGTGGAATCAAACATGTCATTGACGGGTGCTAATGCAGATTCAAGATACAGATTAAAGCCGAGTGCTGTAAACAAAACTTTGGTTGAAGTTTACAATGCAATCGTTGGAGGTGGCTCTTCAGATAAATTAGCTAACGAGCTTGCCAAAGAATTAGCAGCAAAAGGCAGCAAAGCTGTTGTTTTCGCTGACGGTTCTAAAGGTGCTCAGGTTTTAGCTCACTTAATCAACCAAAAATTAGGTTCAGTAGCTTTCACTGGTAAAGCAAACTTCCTGAAAGAGTTTGATAAAGTAAGATTCCAGGAATTTTTAGGATGGGTAAATGGTGGACAAGTTGGTGTTTTGATCACAAACAATGTTGACCCAATTTATTCTCACCATAAAGGACAAGATTTCAAAAAATCTTTAGCTAAAGTTCCTTACGTTATTGCTGTTGCAGACAAGAAAAACGAAATGTATAAAGCAGCGAAAGCTGTAATTCCGGTAGCTAACTGGCTAGAATCTTGGGGTGATATCGAGCCTCAGTCTGGAGTTTATTCATTAATGCAACCAACGATCCAGAAAATCTATAAATCAAGACAGATTGAAGAGTCTCTATTGGTTTGGAAAAATGGAAAGAACAATGCAGCTAACAACTATTACGATTATTTAAAAGCGAATTCAGCTTCTGTTTTAGGTGGAACTTCATTCAACAAAGCTTTATATAACGGTATCGTAGCTTCTGCTAATGCAACTACTTTATCTTATGCTGGCGGAAATGCTGCACAGGCTGTTGCTGAATTAGGAAACTTTAAAGCTTCAGATTTAGAATTAGTTTTATATACGAAGACTTCAATTGGTGACGGAACTCAGGCAAACAACCCTTGGTTGCAGGAATTACCAGATCCATTGACAAGAATGTCTTGGGATAACTACCTGACAATTTCTCCGAAAGATGCTCAAAGATTAGAAATAGAAAACGACCTGAATGCAAGAATGCAGTTAGATGGATCTATTGTAAATCTTACCGTAAACGGAGTAACAATAAAAGACGTTCCTGTATTTATTCAACCGGGTCAGGCAGACGGATCGGTAGGTCTTGCTCTTGGTTATGGTAAAAAAGATTCAGGAGCAACTGCAGATACCGGAGTAAATGCTTATCCTTTATTTGATGGTTCAAACCTTGCGATTTCTAATGTTAAAATAGAAAAAACAGGAGAAAGCCACGAGTTTGCAGGTATCCAGCTTCAAAATACCCTAATGGGTCGTTATGACATTGCTAAAGAAGTTCCATTAACGGAATATTTGAATGTAGCATTTGATGACGAACACCACGGATGGAACAAGCCATTGGAATATCACACGATCAGCGGTGCGTTACCAGCAGGTAAAATTGACCTTTGGGATGCATTTGATGATACAGACGGTCCTCACTTTAACTTATCCGTTGACTTGAACTCTTGTACTGGTTGTGGAGCATGTATTATTGCTTGTCAGGCAGAAAACAACGTTCCTGTAGTTGGTAAAGAAGAGATCAGAATGTCTAGAGATATGTATTGGTTGAGAATCGACCGTTACTATTCTGCAAAAGAAAAAATCGAGACTAAAGAAGGTGTTGAAAGAGGCTTAAATGTTCCTCAGTTGTACGACATCTTGATTGAACCAAATGAAAGTCCAGATGTAATCTTCCAGCCGGTAATGTGTCAGCATTGTAACCACGCTCCTTGTGAGACTGTATGTCCGGTAGCGGCTACTTCACATGGTAAGCAAGGTCAAAACCACATGGCTTACAACAGATGTATAGGTACTAGATATTGTGCAAACAACTGTCCGTATAAAGTAAGACGTTTCAACTGGTTTACATATAACTTGAATGACCGTTTTGATTTTAATCAAAATAATGATTTAGGAAGAATGGTACTGAACCCGGATGTTGTTGTAAGAACAAGAGGGGTAATGGAAAAATGTTCATTGTGTATCCAGGAAACTCAGGCTACCATCTTGAATGCTAAGAGAGAAAACAGAAAAGTAACAGACAACGAATTTAAAAATTCTTGTGCTTGTGCTGCTGCTTGTTCTACGGGAGCAATGACATTTGGAGACATGAATGACAAAGAATCTGAAGTGAGAGAATTGTACTCTAGCAACAGAAGATATCATTTACTTGAAGAGATAGGAACAAAACCAAACGTGTTCTATCACACTAAAGTAAGAAACAGAGCAGAAAATTAAAGTTTAAATAATAAATAGGTAAAAAATGTCAGGACATTACGAAGCTCCGATAAGGGAACCTCTGATTATTGGTCACAAAACTTATCACGATATCACGGAAGATATTGCACGACCTATCGAAGAAAGAGCAGGAAAATTATGGTGGGTATCACTATATGCAGCCCTAGTTCTATTCATCTACGGATTCGGCTGTATCGCCTACACTATCGGAACAGGTATTGGAGCATGGGGGCTTAACAGAACTATTAACTGGGGTTGGGATATTACCAACTTCGTATGGTGGGTAGGTATCGGTCACGCCGGAACTCTTATCTCCGCAGTATTATTATTATTTAGACAGCGTTGGAGAATGTCTGTAAACCGTTCTGCGGAAGCGATGACGATCTTCGCAGTTGTACAGGCAGCGATCTTCCCGGTTATCCACATGGGTAGAGTTTGGGTAGGATATTGGGTATTCCCTCTTCCTAACCAGTTTGGTTCTCTTTGGGGGAACTTCAACTCTCCTCTACTTTGGGACGTATTTGCAATCTCTACGTATTTCTCAGTATCTACAGTATTCTGGTTTATGGGATTGATTCCTGACTTTGCAATGATCAGAGACAGAGCAAAAACTCCTTGGACAAGAAAAATTTATACATTCCTGGCTTTCGGTTGGGGTGGTAAAGCAAAGCACTGGCAGAGATTCGAAGAATTATCTTTAGTTCTTGCAGGTTTGGCAACTCCACTAGTATTCTCGGTACACACGACGGTATCTTTTGACTTTGCTACGTCAGTAATTAAAGGATGGCACTCTACGATCTATCCTCCTTACTTCGTTGCAGGAGCAATCTTCTCAGGATTTGCAATGGTACAGACCCTATTGTTGATCGCTAGAAAAGTTTGTCACTTAGAAGACTACATCACAATGTATCATATTGAAATTATGAACATCGTAATCATCTTAACAGGTGGTATGGTAACAGTAGCTTATGCAACTGAATATTTCATCGGATGGTACTCTGGTTCTAGATATGAAGACTTTACTTATCTTTCTCCGGGTGCTGCTACAGGACCTTACTGGTGGGCATTCTGGGCATTGATCTCATGTAACTTAATTATTCCGGCTGCATTCTGGTTTAAAAGGGTAAGAACAAATATTCTTGCAACATTTATTATCGCATTAATCATTAACATCGGGATGTGGTTTGAGCGTTTTGACATCATCGTTATTAACCTTTCAAGAGATTACTTGCCAGGATCTTGGACGATGTTTAAACCAACCATTATCGACGTAGGTGTATACTTAGGAACAATCGGATTCTTCTCTGTATTATTCTTATTATATGCAAGAACATTCCCTGTAATCGCACAGGCCGAATTAAAATCGATTTTGAAAATCTCAGGTGAAACTTATAAAGCAAAAGAAGGAGATGAGCACCACTAAAATTGTATACGGACTTTATGCTGATGACGACGATCTAATGAACGGAGTTAAAGCATTCAACGATAAAGGAATCGCAATCAACGAAGTTTATACTCCATTCCCGGTTCACGGGCTAGATAAAGCTTTAGGTTTAAAAAAAACAAGAATTTCTGATGCTGCATTTATCTACGCTTTATATGGTGTGAGTATTGGTGCAACAGTTACTTGGTACGTAATGAATCATGACTGGCCTCAGAATATCGGTGGTAAACCGGCTTTTGACTGGGCACACAACATGCCGGCATTCGTAGTTCCCATGTTTGAATTAATGGTATTCTGTGCAGCACACATGATGTCTTTAACTTTCTTGGTTAGAAACAAAATGTATCCCGGTGCTCCGGCTCAGAACCCAGACCCAAGAACTACAGATGATAAATTCATGATGGAATTTATTACTGAAGATGTAGAATCTATTAAGCAGCTGCTTGTTGACACGGGAGTTGAAGAAATAACTGTTAAAGATGCTTAAAATGAAAAAGAATGTACTAAAAATTACAGCAATTTTAGGTTTAGCGTCAGTTTTACTTAATTCTTGCGGACCGAAAGAAAATACGCCATTGGTATATTTCCCGGATATGTACTTTCCGGTAGCTTACGATCCATTGATGAAAGCTGAAATTGCTTATTCAGATCATGAAAATGAAATTCCTGCATTTGCTAGAAATAACGGTGCTACAGGTCTTGCTCCAGTGGAAGGTTCAGTAGCTCAAAATAAAGACGGTGTTTTTGAAGAAAGTAAACTTCCAAAAAACCCGGATGAATATAACGCAGGTTATGATGCTTCAAAATCATTAACTTCTTCTCCATTAAATCCAGCTAACGCTGCGAAAGATATCGAAAGAGGTAAAATGTTATTTGACCGTACTTGTTCAGCTTGCCACGGAACTGGTGGTGACGGGCAAGGACCAATCGTTCAAAGCGGAGCATATTCAGGTGTACCAAATTATGCAGACAGAGAAATCACTGTAGGTTCTGTTCATTATGTATTAACTAACGGTAGAAACGCAATGGGTTCTTATGCTGGTCAGCTAAACCCTGGCGACAGATGGAGAGTTGCAATGTACGTGATCAACGCTTTCAAAAAAGGCGCACCGGCAGCAGCTTCAGCTCCAGCAGCAAAAACAGATTCTACCGCAACTAAAAAATAAGAAAAGAAATGTATAGTTTTTCACCAAAATTAAAATCAACTTCTATCATACTTCTTGTTGTAGGTTTGGTTCTATTTGGTATTGGTTTCTTCCTTAATCACGGAATCAGTACAGAAAGAATCGAGCACATGATGGAAGCAGTACACTCTGCAGGTCACAATGCTCCTACTCACTCTAGTGAAATGATAGGTCCTCAGGATCACGATTCACATCTTGAGCATGCGAAAATGCAGATTCATAATTCGCCTTTAGCATCAATTCATTTTGTAGCTGTATTTTTCTTCGGAGTAAGTTGTGCAGTATTATTTTTCTACTGTATTCAGCACGCAGCTCACGCAGGTTGGCCAATTATTATTACAAGAGTAATGGAAGCTATTGCTTCTTATATTCCTTACGGTGGTGCTATCTTGGTAATCATTATGTTATTAAACATTTTCCACCAAGGTCACCTATTCCACTGGATGGATCCGGATTTAACAGATCCTAATTCAGCTCATTTTGATGTGATCTTATTTGAAAAGAAAAGATTCTTAAATATTCCTTTCTATGCAATCAGAACTTTGATCTATGTAATTGGAGCTTCATTCTTCGCATGGAAACTGAAAGCACAATCTAAAAAAGTAGATGATACAAAATCTTTGGTTGAGTATCAATTCCTTTACAGATGGGCAGTAGGATATATCGCATTCTTCGGGTTTGCATCTGCAGCCTGGGCTTGGGACTGGTTGATGTCTATTGACCCTCACTGGTATTCTACAATGTACATCTGGTATTCTATGGTTAGCTGTCTTTCTAGTGGTATCGCTGTAATTATCTTACTAAGTGTTTACCTTAAGAAAAACGGATTCTTGCCACAGTTCAATGACAACCACTTGCATGATTTAGGAGTTTTCCTTTTTGCTACAAGTATGCTTTGGACATACACATGGTTCGCACAGTTTATGCTATATTGGTATGCAAACGTACCGGAAGAGGTTAACTACTTCTTCGGAAGATTCCAACATTACGGAATTACTTTCTTACCAATGTTGATCATCAACTTCTTATTGCCATTATTGGTATTGGTAAGTTCGAGCATCAAAAGAAATTACAAAGTGGTAACGATTATGGCGGTTGTCGTAATCTTAGGTCACCTTTTAGATTACTTTAATATGGTAATGCCGGGTACAGTTGGTCCTTACTGGAACACGCCAGAAGTACTTTTATTAGTATTGGGATCTGTATTATTTGTTGCAGGATTATTTATCTTCACAGTAATGTCTGCATTGGCTAAATTGAAATTAATTCCGACAGGTAATCCTTACCTTCACGAATCTGAAATTTATGAGTATCCTTTCTAAGGACTTGTAACAAAATAAAACTTTAAAAGACTGATTTATAATAAATCAGTCTTTTTTTTGCAATCTAAAGCAACCTTTTATAAAATTCGCTGTCTTAATAATAAATAAACCTAAATAATAAGCCATGAAAAAAACTCAACTGCTCTCTTTGCTATTTGTATTGTTGCTGAACTTTGTAAGCGCACAAACCACAACTTTCCTTTCAGAGAAAACAAACCAACCTTTACCTAAAGTTTCCGTATTCGGAAATGACGGAAGCATTGTGGCTTATTCTGACATTGACGGAAAAATTGAAAGAAAAACTTTAACGCCTTCGCAGGAAAAATTTCAACTGGTATATGAGAACATATCGCTTGGAACATTTTCTTTCGCAGAATTGGATAAAGATGTGGTCAAACTAAATGACAGAGTAAAAGATATTGAAGCTGTGGTCATCAAAAATAATAAACCGGCAAAATATGTCTTAATAAAAGGAAATTTTAATGCTTATGTTACTTTAAACAATAGACTCAACTGCTATGTAGATGGAATCGTGACCTACGTTTTCGATAATAAAACCAAAAAAGTAAAAAGCACAAATGTTGAACAGTACAGAATTTTCAGATTAGAAAATGCTAAAAACGAGAAAAAGCAAATGGGTTCTTGGGATTATAATTCGTTTCTTGAACTTCCGAAATTAAAAAGTGTTGGCAATATTGAAGAATACAAACAGAAAAACACAAAAGTAAAAGAACTGAAAGGTACTACTAAAGATGAAATTGAGATCACAGGGGAAGCACTTCAGGAAAAAGAATTAGCTCTTTTTGGTTACCGTTTTTTTGATATAAGAGGAATTGTAAACGTTTCTTATGACAAAGACTCAAAAAAAACTTTGAGAGATTTATTAGAATCAAATGAAATTGCTTTCATCAAGCTTAAACATAAAACCGAGCCAGATTATAATCAGGTTATTGTTTACAGAAATTTCCTTCCTACAGAGTTAGATTTCAGTGATGAAAATGATGTAGAAAAAGTGAAATATGATAAAAACGTCAGCAACTACAAAACCAAATATTGGCAAGATGCTTCATTCCCGAATATGCAGACCATCTTCAGTTCTTTCTTCAAAGAAGATTTAAAGGAAAAAGAAAACAAAAAATAAAAAATCTGTATTCATAAAGGTTTTACTAAATTTGCATCAAACCATATAAAAATGAAAAAGCTAACTTTTCTTCTAATTTTTAGTTTGCTTCTTTTTACAGCTTGTAAAAAAGATCATGTTGATGCAACATCTACGCAGACGTTACAGTCGAGCATCAATGATATGGCGTCAAGCCTTACGACTATTAAACAGATCAAATTTAATGAAGCTTTGTATATTCTTAAAACTTTCGGTGTAGAAGCTGAAGGTGATGTGAATGAGCTTAAAGCTTTAGGTCAATTGATTAACGGAAAAAAAGTTCCCGAGATTTTGTCAATGGCCGATCAGGTTGCTCAGCAAAACGGCATTGAGTGGGCAAGTACAGCTCCGCCATCATTAGGAGAAATGAATATTTTCGGTGATGAAACGGCAAAAGAAAGTGACCCGAATGACGTAAAAGCAAGCTCTTTAAATATTGTAACTCAATTAAGCGGCGATACCGGAAACGGGCCGACAGCTATACAAATTATCCCTAGACTGGTAGATAATGCAGGAAGACCTATTGTTTTCAATGGTGCAGCTTTAGAAACGACTTTAGAAGTTTTCAGCAATGGCGTGAAGCTTTCAACGGCTAAAAATCTAATGCTGGATAATAATTTCAGAGGTTTCAATCTTAGATTTTCATCTTTATTGGCATCTAAAATTGTTGATAATAAAATTGACATCACGGTTTCTGTAAAAACAACAGCGAAGACTTTCAAAATGTCTAAAATCGGATTAGATGTAAACCCTAACGCATTGAAGGTTCCTGAAGTTCCAAAAACAGATTCTACAATGGTAGTAGAAGACCCGAATGCAGTAATTGATCCGGCTAATTCAACAGGAACAACTGGTACTGTCACAGATCCAAATACTACTACACCGACACAACCTAAACAGCCAACAGCTGATCCGAAAAATACAGTAAGCAAATTTTTAAATAATGTAAGTTCACAAAATTTAAAAGCAGCATTCGATTCATCGAGCAATCCAAGCTGGGGAACCTATGAGTCATTCTCAAACCCGACTTCAGGCTTTGGAGCTGTGAAAAATGTGAGTGTGAAAAACATTACAACAAATGCCACAAATCCTAACGCAGCAAGTGTAAACGCAACGTATGATGTGACGGATAAAAACGGAAGAACAACTTCTCTTAAGGCGACTTTTGGTTTAAAAAATGTCAACGGAGACTGGAAAATTTCAAGCTATAAAATCAATCCATAAAAATGGCATCACAGGAATTGATACAGAAACTGGAAAACACGATTGAAAATATCGCAGATTTTCCGATTCCTGGAATTCAGTTCAAAGATATTTCGCCAATATTTGCAGATCCTGATTTGTATAAAGAAGTCATTGAGGATTTGGTGAAATTCAGCAAAGGAAAAGTAGATGCAGTTTGCGGAATTGAAAGCCGGGGCTATCTTTTCGGGATTGCCATCGCAGTAGCTTTGGATGTTCCGTTTATTTTAATCAGAAAAAAAGGCAAGCTCCCTCCGCCAATTATTTCAGAAAAATATGATCTGGAATATGGAAGTGCGGAAATCGAAACCCGTGAAAGTCAAATCAAAAAAGGTCAGAGAATTTTAATTCATGATGATCTTTTAGCAACCGGAGGAACTACAGAAGCTGCTGCAAAATTGGTTGAAAAGCAAGGCGCAAAAGTCGTTCAGTTCAGTTTTTTGATTGGATTGAAAGATCTAAAAGGTAAAGAAAAGCTGAAAAAATTTGATGCTGAAATTTATCATACTTTAGAATATTAAAAATTTAAAATCATTAATTCTTTTATTTAAATCATAGAAAAATTAATAGAAAAATAAAGAAATTACAATTCAATTAATAATACCTGCAAAGTATTTTGTAAATCACTCAGAAACAATTAAATTTGCAGTTCAATTTTTTAAGAATTTATGGCAAAATTGGGAAAAAATGCTCCAAACGAGCAAGAAGGTAAAGAAACAGTAGAATTTTTTAAAGACCTTGACAGAGAGGCTTTAAACACAGAAAGATTCTTGGAAAAATATCAAAAACCATTAAGTGCTGCTTTTATTGGTTTAGTTGTAGGAGTTTTAGCTTATTTCGGATACCAGCAATTTGTGGTCGCTCCAAAGAATGCTGAAGCGGTAAAAACGTATTTAGCTGCACAGAAAAACCTTACAGAAGGTAAAGATAAAGAAGCTTTAGGTGGAAAATCTGCTGCTAATCCTGGTTTCTTAGGAACGTACAATGAATATTCTTCAACAAAAATCGGTAAACTTTCTGCTTACAATGCAGGTCTATTGAAATTTAAAGAAGGAAAATTCCAGGAAGCTTTTGATCTTTTAGACAAATTTTCTTCTGACAACAAAACCCTGATGGCAATGAAGTATGGCGCAATGGCAGATGCAAAATCTGGACTTAATAAAAATGACGAAGCGTTATCTTTATTAGACCAAGCGGCTTCAGCTTCAGATGATCCTTACACTTCTTATTTCTTCACAAGAAAAGCAGGTATCGTTGCTTTGGGAATGAAGAAAAATGCAGAAGCTAAAAAATATTTCGCAGCAATTGACGAAAAATATCAGGACTACGACAACGGAATGTCTGATTCTTATATTGAAATGACTAAATATTACTAAACATGGCAACAGTTAATCTTTCAGATTACAAGCCACTTCATATAAATAATGCCGAGGATTTTTCTATCGGCATTGTTTTTTCTGAGTGGAATGATTTTGTAACTTATAATCTACGTGATGCAGCTTTAGAAATTCTTGAGAAAGAAGGCGTAAAGTCTGAAAACATCAAATTATTTTCCGTTCCGGGAGCTTTTGAATTAAACTATGCGAGCATGCAGCTTTGTAAAGAAAGAAAATTCGACGCAGTAATCGCTATCGGATGTGTGATCAGAGGTGAAACTCCACATTTTGATTTTGTGTGTGACGCAGTCGCACAGGGAATTAAGGACTGTAATATCCTGACAGATACTCCGACTATTTTCTGCGTTCTGACAGATGATACCAAAGAACAATCTATTGCAAGAAGCGGAGGCGATCTTGGAAACAAAGGGGTTGAAGCAGCGGTGACAGCTCTAAGCATGATTGATTTTAAAAGAAATCTTTCCGATAAAAAAGGAAACATCGGTTTTGGGAATTAAATCCTGAATCTATTGAAATAAAAAAGGAGCTTTTACAGCTCCTTTTCTTTGATGTGAATTTTATTCGAGTCAGTCAAATGAGGAATAAATCTACTCTGATTATTAGTAATCAAATGTACGCTTTCTCTTATCCCGATTCCCGCAGATTCTTGTCCGATCACCCAACTTCCAATGACAGGATAATTTCCGCCGAAGTTTGGGAGGTCAAACATTTGCTGATAAATAAAACCTTCTTTTCCGTAATCGCCATCATTTTCTTCTATTGCAACATTATTTTTAAATAAACTCACGTTGGCTCCTTCCCTTGAATAGATTGGTTTTTTAACGAAATCTTTTAAATGTTTAGGTTCAAAATAACATTCCAATAAGTACGGATGATTGGGGAACATTTCCCAAAGGATTGGCAAAATAGCTTTTGAGGAAAGAAGAATTTTCCAAGCAGGCTCCATCCATTGCGACCTGAAATTATTACTGACCAATTTTTCGCCAAAACCATCTTGCAGAATCCATTCGTACGGATATAATTTAAAAATATATTCCATAATCGTTCTGTCACCCGCAATAAATTCTTGAATATCTTCTGCCCAGCCGATATCCTGAATAGGAATAAATTCGGTTTCGAAACCCGCCTGCGTAGCACAATCTCTCAAATATTCCACATTCGTAACATCTTCAATATTAGTTAATGAAGCAAAATAAAGATAATGCGGATCCATGTATTTTTTAAGATACGTCCAGTAATCCACCAGCTTTTCATGAATTGAATTGAACTGATCCTTGTACGGAAACATCTCCTGCAGCCAATACCACTGAATAACCGAAGCTTCATATAAAGAGGTCGGTGTATCTGCATTAAATTCAAGCAACTTCAAATTTTCGCCATCAAAACCAAAATCAAATCTGCCATAAATCGAAGGATGATCTTCTTCCCAGCTTGTAATAATATAATTTCTAAACCATTCAGGAATATTAAATTTGTCCCAAAGATTTTTTTCAATAACATAATCTACAGCCTGAAGACACATCTGCCACAATTCTATAGTTGCGTTTTCTATTTTGCTGATTTCTTCTGATGAAAACTCATAGTAGTGACTTTCATCCCAATAAAGTCCTTCCAGCGAATGATAGCCAAACCCGAGATTTTCAAGTTTGTGTTCCCAGTTTTTCCGGAATTGTGATTCTACTCTTTTCATAACTATGATGACGCTCTAAAGCCACTTCTTCCCAATCCTCCTCTCACAACATTTCCTTTGTAAGAACTTCTGCCGATATTCGATTTGGTGCTGATGGCATCACTGTAATATCCCGCTCTCTGATAAGCTCCGTTGCTGTATGCACCGTAAGGACGGAATGCATGATATAACAGGAAACCAGCCATAAAACCATGTGATCTTGTGTATGATGCCGTAGTATCTGATCTCATGTAGACTTTCTTTTCTTTTCCCCATTCTGCTTTTGGCTTTTCCTGAGAACAAGCCGCAAGAATTCCTGTGACAAAAAGCAATTTTATAGAACTTGATTTTTTCATTACTGAACGGTTATATAAAATTCGTAATCTTTTTTCACCTTCGCATCGTGCTCATTTCCATTTTCATCTTCCACTACTTGCAAGGTATCCCCCAAACTCGGAATAGTATCTCTTTTTATAATTTCTTTGAAGAGCTTATTGTTTTTCCAGATTTTGTACTTTGTAACTAAAACATCTGCCGTATCAATATGCTGCACAGAAAGTTCGGTTTCGATGGCAGATTTTTTATCAACATTTTCTACTGTATCTTCTTTAGATTCACTTTCGTTACAAGCAGTAACGGTGATTAAACTTAAAAACAAAAGAGCAATTTGAATTTTTCTCACTTTAATTGTAATTTTTGACAAAAATATTATTTAATATTTTAAATTTACATATAAAAATAACAAACAAATGAAATGGACAGACGACAGAAGTGGTAACGTAGATGACAGAAGAGGATCCGGTGGCGGCGGAGGTGCAATTGTAGGAGGCGGATTAGGAACAATCATCATTGCCGCAATCGTATTTTTCCTTGGTGGAGATCCTTCAGCAATCCTTTCTTCAGGCGGAAGTTCATCTCCAAGAACTGAGCAGCGGGAACTGAGTAAAGGAGAACTGCAGGTTGGTGAATTTGTTAAAATGATTACCGCTGAAAACGAAGAAACCTGGACAAAAATTTTTGCTGAAAACGGCATGCAATACAAACCGGCAAGAGTGGTCTTGTTTGAAGAAGCTACAGATTCCGGTTGTGGACAGGCGCAATCTGCAATGGGTCCTTTTTATTGCCCGACCGATCAGTCTGTGTATATGGATATGAAATTCTTTGATGAACTTCAGTCAAAATTTGGAGCTAAAGTGACCGAGTTTACCATTGCCTACGTAATGGCTCACGAAATGGGACATCATGTGCAAAATCTTCTAGGAACTTTAGATAAAACGGATCGATTGAGAAGAAGCGGAAGATATTCTGAAGCTCAGCTTAATCAAGTTTCTGTAGCTACCGAACTTCAGGCTGATTTCTATGCAGGACTTTGGGCAAGATATTCTAACGAGAGAGAAAAATTTCTTGAACCTGGCGATTTAGAATCTGCAGTTGAAGCAGCAGAAGCGGTAGGTGACGATAATATTCAGAAAAGATCACAGGGATATGTAAATCAGGAAAGTTTCACTCACGGCTCATCAGCACAGCGAAAAGAATGGTTCATGAAAGGTTACAATTCCGGAGATATCAAACAGGGAGATACTTTTAATCAACTTTTAAGATAACAAAAAATGTCTGAAGAAAATTCTTCAGACATTTTTTATTTATTCAGCTCGATAGGATTGCTATTTCTTTTTGCTTCTTCCTTAACTCTTTCTTCCATTCTCTTTCTCATGTCCGCAGGATTTTGATTTCCACCGCCACCCCCATTTCTCATTGGTGGGGTAATTCCACCGCCCCCGCGCTGACCGCCCATGAAAGAAGCCGGATCACTTTTATATTTTTCCTGCTGCTTTACGTAATCAGTTCTTTTTACTTTTATCACATTACCAAAAGTTGTCATTTCAGGGAAATCAGCAATTTTATAGTTTTTCATTAAATCAAAAGAATAATCTCCATTAGCATCTTCGGCTTTTACAACCAAACCGGGAAGCCCGCTGAACTTGTAAGGCCCGTCTTGATAAGGAAGATCTGTTGTGAACCAGGCAGTCCATTTTCTTCCGCCAAACTCAGTTTCTGCTTTCTGTACTTTATATTCACCAATTTTTGTGGTTTCAGATAAAATTTTCCAGTTCAGAGGACGGTCTTCTTCATAAGAATATTGATCTCTTCCCAAACGGTCTTTATATAAGGTTTTCTGATTTTTTTTATCTTTTTCAATCGAATAATTGATATTCGTTCTAAGGCTTTCCATTTGATCTCTGTTAAAACCTCTCGCTCCACCACTTTGACGATTAGCTTGCATCACAGAATCTCTTTTTATTCTATTCTCAGAATAGAACATAGATTTATCAGCCGAGATATCTAAATATGCATTCTCAGTTTTTATATCTGTCTTATTAGAAGCATCGGGTTTCATTGTTACCTGATAAACAAATCTGTTGGTCTGTGCGAAAGTAGCCTGTACAAGCAAGACTACAGCAAGAATGCCTAATTTTTTCATTATTTTCCTGATTTATAGTTTTGATTTTAAATATGTATCAAAGTTAAACCATCGATGATAAAAATTGATAAAATAAAAACGTTGATTTTTATATACTGATTATTGTTCGTATTTTTGCACTATTAAATCATTCTAAATAAATACAATGATAAAAGTTTCAGATCATGCTAAGGAAAAAGCCATTCAACTGATGACAGAAGATGGTTTTAATCCGGCAGAAGATTATATAAGAGTAGGAGTAAAGAGCGGAGGTTGTTCTGGTTTGGAATATGTTTTGGGTTTTGACAACAAAAAAACAGATACCGATCAGATTTTCGAAGACAATAACATCAAAATTGTGGTAGAAAAAAAATCTATTCTTTATTTAGCAGGTACTATCCTCGAATACTCAGGTGGATTGAATGGAAAAGGATTTGTTTTTAACAATCCTAATGCAGCCAGAACGTGTGGTTGTGGTGAGAGTTTTAGCTTATAATTAGACATTGGAAGTACTGATTTAGAATACTCTAAATCTTAAATCTAATTTCTAAAATCTATTAAAATGAGTAAATATACTGAAGACGACTTAAGAGTCGATTTAGAAAATCAAAAATACGAATTCGGCTGGGAAACGATACTCGATTACGAAGATTTCCCAACTGGTTTAAACGAAGACATCGTCCGTGCTATTTCTGCTAAAAAAGAAGAACCGGAATGGATGACAGAATGGCGTTTGGAATCATTCAAGATTTGGTTAAAAATGACGGAGCCTGAATGGGCAAACATCAAATATACAAAACCAGATTTTCAGGCGATAAAATATTACGCTGCACCGAAAGCTAAACCAGAATTGGCAAGCTTAGACGAAGTAGATCCTGAATTATTGGCAACTTTCGCCAAATTAGGAATCAACATCGAAGAGCAGAAAAGGCTTTCAAATGTTGCCGTAGATATCGTAATAGATTCTATCTCTGTAAAAACAACTTTTCAGGATACCTTAGCAGAAAAAGGAATTATTTTCTGTTCAATTTCCGAAGCGATTAAAAATCATCCGGATTTGGTGAAAAAATATCTTGGAAAAGTAGTTCCGAGAGGTGATAACTTTTATGCAGCATTAAATTCCGCAGTATTTTCTGACGGAAGTTTCTGCTACATTCCAAAAGGGGTAAGATGCCCAATGGAATTATCAACCTATTTCCGTATCAATCAGTCTGGTACAGGTCAGTTTGAAAGAACGCTTGTGATTGCAGATGAAGGAAGTTATGTTTCTTACCTTGAAGGCTGTACAGCTCCGTCAAGAGACGAGAACCAGCTTCACGCTGCGGTTGTTGAATTGATTGCTTTAGATAACGCTGAAATTAAATATTCAACGGTTCAAAACTGGTATCCAGGAAATGAAGAAGGAAAAGGTGGTGTTTTCAACTTTGTAACCAAAAGAGGATTGTGCGAAACCAAAGCAAAAATCTCATGGACTCAGGTTGAAACAGGTTCTGCCGTTACCTGGAAATATCCTTCTTGTATCTTAAAAGGTGACGGGTCAATCGGTGAGTTCTATTCTATCGCAGTAACCAACAATCATCAGTATGCCGATACAGGTACAAAGATGATTCACATCGGTAAGAATACAAAATCAACGATTATTTCTAAAGGAATTTCTGCGGGAAAATCTCAAAACTCATACAGAGGATTGGTAAAAGTGATGCCCTCTGCAAAAGGAGCCAGAAACTTTTCACAATGTGATTCATTATTAATGGGTAACGAATGTGGAGCGCATACTTTCCCATATATTGAAATTAAAGATCCAACAGCTCAATTAGAACACGAAGCTACGACTTCAAAAATCGGTGAAGATCAGATTTTCTACTGTAACCAGAGAGGCATCGATACCGAAAGAGCAATTGCTTTGATTGTGAATGGTTTCAGTAAAGAAGTTTTAAATAAATTACCAATGGAATTTGCCATTGAAGCTCAGAAATTATTGGAGATTTCTTTGGAGGGTTCTGTAGGATAAAATCATAAAAATAAAGAGGTTTTGAAGTTTTATCAATTTCAAAACCAAATTATCATATCAAAAAACTATGTTAAATATTAAAAACTTACATGCCAGAATTGAAGATGGCGCACAAATATTAAAAGGTATCAATCTTGAAATAAAGCCGGGCGAAGTTCATGCGATCATGGGACCCAACGGAGCTGGGAAATCTACTCTTTCTTCTGTGATTGCAGGAAAAGAAGATTACGAAGTGACGGAAGGAGAAATCCTTTTTCAAGGTGAAAACATTATTGAAAATGCTCCTGAAGAAAGAGCCCACAAAGGAATTTTCCTTTCATTTCAATATCCGGTAGAAATTCCTGGAGTTTCTGTAACGAATTTCATTAAAGCTGCTTTGAATGAGAACAGAAAAGCTAACGGATTCGAAGATATGCCTGCAAAAGAAATGTTGGCAATGATTCGTGAAAAGTCTGAGAAGCTTGGAATTAAAAAAGATTTCCTTTCAAGATCATTGAACGAAGGCTTTTCGGGAGGTGAAAAGAAAAGAAACGAAATTTTCCAGATGATGATGCTGAATCCTAAGTTGGCTATTCTTGATGAAACCGATTCTGGATTGGATATTGATGCTTTGAGAATCGTTGCAGATGGTGTAAACCAGTTTAAAAACGAAGGAAATGCAGTTCTTTTGATCACGCATTATCAAAGGTTGCTGAATTATATTGAGCCTGATTATGTACACGTTTTAGCGAACGGAAAAATCATTAAAACAGGTGATAAATCTTTAGCTTTAGAATTGGAAAGCAAAGGGTACGATTGGTTGCTTAACTAAGAAAATATTTTTGGTTAAGTTTTTTATCAATCCTTAGTCGAAAAGGCAGTGAAAAACTGCGATATTGATACAAATTAAATTTATAATAAAGGTGTGATGGCCGAAATATCAGTAATGGCTTTATACGATCAAACAATAGAAAATCACAGTGAATTTTTGGAGAGTCTGCGTCACAGATTTTTAGATGACGACAGAAAAACTGCGCTTCAGAAATTTGCAATCAAAGGTTTTCCTACCAAGAAAGACGAAGAATACAAGTATACCAACATCAAAGAAATCACGGAGAAAGATTATAATTTTTTTCCGAAAGAAAGTCATAACATCACCAAAGAACAGCTTGATGAGTTGCATTTGGGAGAAGAAAATTTTGACTGGATTGTCTTTGTAAACGGTCAGCTTCACAAAGAGCTTTCAAACATTTCTATCGAAAATGCAGAATTTTTGTCGTTCAACTACGCTTTGAATGATGAGAACCATAAAGATGTTTTCGACAAATATTTTAATACGATTGCTGCAAAAGATTTAGCTTTTACCAATTTAAATCAGGCATACTGCAAATACGGATTCTTCCTGAAAGTTCCGAAAAATGTGATTATTGAAAAACCGATCCATGTTTTTTATCTTTCACAAAATCAGGAAGAAAATACATTCTACAATACGAGAAATTTATTAATCGTAGAAGAAGGAGCAAAGGTTGAAATTATCGAAAGTCATCATAATTTTGATGAGAGTTTTGTGTTTACTAATTCGGTAACTGAAATTTTCACATATCAGAATGCAAAAGCAGACTGGCACAAAATTCAGAATGACAGCGATACTTCTTATTTGGTAGATCATACTTTCGCAAAACAGGAAAGAGATAGCTTAACGACGGTAAATACGTTTACATTCGGCGGGAAAATTATCAGAAATAATCTTGATTTTATTCATAATGGAGAAAATATCAACTCTTTCATGAACGGAATCACCATTATCGGGAAAGATCAGTTGGTCGATCACCATACGGCGGTTCACCACAATACGCCGAACTGTCAGAGTTATCAAAATTACAAAGGTATTTACAAAGATAAATCTCACGGAGTTTTCAACGGAAAAGTATTTGTAAACAAGATCGCTCAGAAAACCAACGCTTATCAGCAAAATAACAACGTTTTATTAAGCGAAGGTGCAACGATTGACACGAAGCCTCAATTGGAGATTTTCGCAGATGATGTGAAGTGTTCTCACGGTTGTACGGTAGGTCAGTTAAACAAAGATGCTTTATTCTACTTAAGAGCGAGAGGAATTTCTAAAAAAGAAGCTCAGGCATTATTGTTGTACGCTTTTGCCAATGACGCAATGCAGAATATCGACATTGAGCCATTAAAAGTAAAAATCGAGCAACTTTTAGCCGAAAAACTTGAAGTTACTATGGAATTTTAAAATTCCATTTAAATACATAAAAGAAAAGCACTTCGATTGAAGTGCTTTCTTGTTTTATAATAATTTAGAATTATTTTTTTAGCCACCACTGGCTGTCTTTTCTGTTAGAACGTTTCACGCCATTATCAATATTGTAAGCAAAACCGATTCCTAAAGTCTGCTTTAGCTGTGTTTTCTGAATCTGATTATGATCGTACATCAAATCTAAAGTCACAATGGATGACACAAATCTGTTGATTTTCATATTCAGAAGCATATTGTACGATAACACCATGTGATCAGGGTTTTCAAGATAATTGGAGAATATCGACGCCGTATTGGTCATTTCTATATTTTCCATCAGTTTAACCTTATAAATAGCAGAACCTAAGAAACCAATCTGCATCAGGAAAAAATCTCCGTCAGATTTTAAACCGTAATTTCCTGCAAGCTGCAATTCTTTATCTAAAACAAAAGTAAACCTTCCATTGGCAGGTCTCAGCGTAACCGTAAGATTATCATTCGGTCTGTAAGTGATCCCTAAACCAGCATTCACATATCCCGGAGCCATGAAGTTAGAAATTTTCTTCGCTTCCGGATTGTTTCCATCCTCAAAACCACCTGAAAACTGCGAAAGTAAACTCGCACCAGTAGAAACATACCAACTTTTTGAAAACTGGCGCCCGTAGTTGGTTGATACATTCAGAACATCCTGCGTTTTTCTTGTTCCGACACCTTTTGTAGTGTTTTGTCCGTAATTCAGAATAATGATATTTTCCCAAAGATGACGGCCTTTTTCGTATACCAGGTTATAGTTTGCACTCGCAAGCCAGCCAACATTATTAGCTCCGCCGCCTACCCAATTGGAGAATGCTGCCTGATTAAACATGACGCTGTTTTTTGCAATGACAGACCAGTGTCTCGGTTTTTTTATGGTATCAACGGCTGCAGAGTCACTGATGACGACCTGCGCAAATGAATGTACACTCAGATACATAAAAAGTAAAACGAAAATCTTTTTCATAAATCTCAACTTTTCCAAATGCAAAAATAGGAATATAATGTGAAACATCAAGTCTACAGGTTTTCAGAGGTTTATATTGAAACACTTTACGTCATGATTTTAAAACAGCAGAACTTCAAAAACATTACTTTCTGTCTCAAATATTTTTAAAAAATAAAAATCATCGACAAATTTTCCGAAATTTATCATTGGCTTTTGATTTGACAGTTTTCAGGTATGTTTAAAAATGTAATTCACAAAAACGCGATCATCAATCCTTTGCTCATGATTGGTGTCATGTGGTTGGGATATTTTCTACAGATGCAGGGCTTTTTTGCAAGTTGCTTTGGAGCGATCATTCCCCTGCTTCCGGAAGGCTTGCTTGGAATTATCACCTCGCCTTTACTCCACGGAAGTATTGATCATATCGTGAGCAACTCCATCCCTATTGCAGTTTTAATGTGCCTTTTATATCAGTTTTATCCTTTGGTAGCCAATAAAGTTTTTATAATTGGCTGGCTTGCGACAGGACTTTTACTTTGGGCGCTTCCACCAATTGATATTATGACCGGCCAATATACGTACACCTGTACTATTGGAGCCAGCGGAGTTGTTTATGTCCTTGCATTTTTCCTATTTTTCAGTGGTGTTTTTAAGTGGAATATGACGTTGCTTACCATCTCCCTTCTGGTTGTTTTATATTACGGAAGTTTGATTTGGGGCATGTTTCCGGAAGAGCTTTTTTACAATATGCAGGAGCCAAGCAAAATTTCCTGGCAGGCTCACTTATCAGGAGCTTTAGTGGGAAGTATTTTAGCTTTTGTATTTAAAAATATCGGTGATAAAAAGAAAAGATTTATTTGGGAATTCCCTAATTATTATAGCGAAAAAGATGATAAGCTTTGGCAGGAATATAAAGAAAACCATCCAGATGACTTCCTTGAATTACCCTACAAAAAAAATGAAGATATATGGGATCATTTGGAAGAATTACGAAGAAAATAAATCCTAATTCACTACATTTGAACAAAATAAAACACAAATGTATTCTGAAGAACATCTCTACTCGATTGCTCTCCGTGAGTGTAATTTTATAGGTGATATCAATTTTTTTAAACTTGTCCGAAGCTTCGGAAGCGCAAAAAATGTTTGGGAATCAACGAAAAAAGCACTCAGTAAAACCGATGGTATCGGCACAAAAACAGTTTCAGACATTGGAAATCCTGAGCATTTAAAATTTGCTGAGAAAGAACTTTTATTTTGCGAAAAAAATTCCATAAAAATTAATTTACGACATCAGAATGATTTGCCTTTTTTACTAAAAGAATGCGATGATGCACCTGCGATTCTCTATCAGAAAGGAAACTTTGACACCAATTTAAAAACGATAAGTTTAGTTGGAACCAGAAACAGTACGGCTTATGGCAAAAAGTTCATTGAAGATTTTTTCGAAGAAGCAAAATCACATCAATTTATTTCCGTTAGCGGATTGGCTTTAGGTGTCGACAAAGAAGTTCATGAGCAATCGTTAAAACATCAGATTCCTACAATTGGAGTTTTGGCACATGGCTTCCACACTTTGTATCCTTCAAAAAACAGAAAACTTTCAGAAAAAATAATTGAAGAAAACGGAGGATTGCTTACAGAATTTAATTCTTCGAGAAAGCCTGACCGGGAAAATTTTATTCAAAGAAATAGAATTGTTGCAGGAATTTCTCCAGCTACGATTGTGGTAGAAACAGCATTTGGCGGAGGCTCAATCAGTACTGCGACATTTGCCAACAATTATAACAGAGATGTTTTTGCCTTACCCGGGAAGATTACAGACAAATATAGTCAAGGCTGTAACCATCTTATTTTTCAGAATAAAGCGACAGCCATTTCTACGATTAAAGATTTACTTGATCTGGTCGGGTTTAATGATCCTAAAGAGAAAATTGAAGAACTTTTTCCACGCAGTGAGATTTTAGTTCAATTATCTGAAAGTCAAGAATTAATATATACAAAAATTGCAGAAAATCCTCATGTTTCTTTGGATGATTTAGCTGAAAAAATTGCAGTGGCTTCGCACAAAATACTGCCCGTGATATTAGAATTAGAGCTTTTGGGAAAAGTAAAATCATTTTCCGGGAGACAATTTTTAGCAATATAAGAATTAACGATTTCTTAATATTTCATTATTTCATATATAACATTTAATTTTTAACAAACTTTAGTTTAAAATTATCAATTTAATAATATTCCATCCCATTATTATTGAATTATCAGCAAATATTAAATAAGCTATTGTGAATCTTGAAAAAAAAATTAAATTTGTTGACATAATATTCAACCCTACCTAATATGGAACAATATAATATTGACCAGAAAATCCAGGAATTTATCGCTAAAATTGAAGCGAAAAACCCTAACGAACCGGAATTCTTACAAGCAGTTAAAGAAGTTGCTGTAACTGTAATTCCGTTTATCCTAACCAGAAAAGAATATACCGGCATGAAGCTTCTTGAGAGAATGGCTGAAGCTGAAAGAATTATTATTTTCAGAGTTCCATGGGTTGATGATAAAGGAGAAATCCAAGTAAACAGAGGTTTCAGAATCCAAATGAATTCTGCCATCGGACCTTATAAAGGAGGAATTCGTTTCCACCCTACAGTAAACCTTTCTGTACTTAAATTCTTAGCTTTCGAGCAGGTTTTCAAAAACTCATTGACTACGCTTCCGATGGGAGGCGGAAAAGGAGGTTCAGATTTTGATCCACAAGGAAAAACTGATATGGAAGTGATGCGTTTCTGCCAGGCCTTCATGACAGAATTGTGTAAGCACATTGGTCCTGAAACTGACGTTCCTGCGGGAGACATCGGTGTTGGAGCAAGAGAAATCGGATACTTATTCGGTCAGTACAAAAAGATTAGAAACGAATTTACAGGAGTTCTTACCGGAAAAGGTCTTGCTTATGGAGGTTCATTAATCCGTCCTGAAGCGACAGGTTACGGTGTTGTTTACTTTGCTGAGCAGATGTTGAAGACTATCGGACAAACCTTTAAAGATAAAACAGTAACTGTTTCAGGTTTCGGAAACGTAGCTTGGGGAGTTATCAAAAAAATATCAGAACTTGGTGGTAAAGTAGTTACTCTTTCTGGTCCGGACGGTTATGTGTATGATAAAGACGGTATCGACGGAGAAAAAATTGATTATTTATTAGAATTAAGATCTTCAGGAAACAACAGAGCCGAAGATTATGCTAAAAAATATCCTTCTGCTGTATTCCACGCAGGGAAGCGTCCTTGGGAAGTAAAGTGTGATGTAGCCATCCCTTCTGCAACTCAAAACGAATTGCACTTAGAAGATGCAAGAATGTTGGTAGAAAACGGTTGTCTTTGTGTAACCGAAGCTGCGAATATGCCTTCTACATTAGACGCAATCAATTATTTCCTTGAAAACAAAGTATTATTCTCTCCAGGGAAAGCTTCTAACGCAGGTGGTGTTGCCACTTCAGGTCTTGAAATGACTCAAAACTCAATCAGGCTAAACTGGACTTCAGAAGAGGTTGACGCAAGACTGAAAGAGATCATGATCGGAATCCACAAAGCTTGTAGAGACTACGGTAAAGAGGAAGATGGCTATGTGAACTACGTAAAAGGCGCCAACATCGCCGGATTCGTAAAAGTAGCAGAAGCAATGCTTGCTCAGGGAGTAGTATAAAATATCAAGGTCGGGAGGCTTTCCCGACCTTTTTTCTTACAACCTGTCCCGGGACTATAAATGGGAAAAAGTAATAGTGAAAGTGAAAGCATTGAATGTCCAGTTCAATGCTTTTTTTATTTTTTATTTGATGAAAAGCACATTTAAAAATTTTGAAGAATATTTTCTTCTTTTCCCGGAAGAAATTCAGCAAAAACTTGAGCAATTGCGGGGGTTTATTTACACCTTAATTCCTGATTTGGAAGAATATATTGGTTATCAGATGCCGGCTTTTAAGCATAAAGAGAAACCGTTAATCTATTTTGCAGGATATAAAAATCATATTGGATTTTATCCGCTTCAAGATGCCATTAAACATTTTGAAAATGATTTTAAAGAAAGAAAATATAAATTTTCAAAAGGAGCAGTTCAGTTTCCGATTGAAGAAGATTTACCTTTAGATCTGATTGAAAAAATGATGCAGTTCAGAGTGATGGAGATTGATCAGAAAAAATCCTGAAACATTACACCTCAGGATTCCATTTTACTTATATAAAAAAACTACTTCTAATAACAAATCAATTGGGGATTGATTTAATTATGAAACGAAGTTGTTTAGATAAAATTACAATTAACACTCGTTTTAACTATAATTTATAAGACTTTAGAAATTTTTAAGATTAAAATCTATTTATTCAAATTCTTCATCATGCTTTCAACAAACTCAAAAGCAGCAGGACAAATGACCGTATTTTTTATCATTAAATCATTAATCTGATAGATTTTCTTTCGGTCTGTATGAGGATATTCTCTGCACGCTTTCGGGCGCACTTCGTAGATTGAGCAGGTATTGTCACCATTTAGAAAATAGCACGGTAGGTTTTTTAGAACTTTGTCGTTATCTTCATCAATACGCAGAAATTTACTTTCAAAATCGGCTTGTTTCATGCGAAGATGTTTTGAAATCCGCTCAATGTCTTTTTCCGTATAAAGCGGTCCAGTCGTTTTACAGCAATTGGCACACTGAAGACAGTCTATTTTTTCAAAAACTTCTTCATGCGTTTCCTGAACAACATAATCAAGATTTTTAGGAGGTTTTTTTTTCAAACCTTCTAAGAATTTTTTATGCTCTTTCTGCTTTTGTACAGCCTGTTTTTTGTATGATTCTAAATTCATTATTATTTCTCCGCATCAAAAACAGGAAGTTCTGCTTTCTGATATTCATTTATTTTATCAAGATCCAGCACCGTTGAATTATTTTCTTCGTCGGGATAATACATTGGAGAAAATTTTGCTCCGTAGATAATCTCCCTCGACACATAGGATGCTCTTTGAACAACCGTATTTGAAAACACTTCATCAAATGCCCGCACATGCACGATGATTTCAATATTTGTATTTTTAAAATCATCAGCAGTAAATCCGGCAAATGGAGAATTTTCATCTATTTTATGCACGATTGTCCAGTTCAGAGATAAAGTATTGATTTTACTTAATTGAGTTTCTAGCCGGTAGAAATTACTTTTCGTAGTTCCGTCTTCATTAATCTCAATGGCTGTCGAAAGGGTAACATCAGCATCTGTCAAGGCATTATTTTTATAAGGAGCCAACCTGAACATCAATGCTGTAACATCCTGAAACGGAGCAATCACTGCAATATCTGAAAATCTGAGATAAGCTCTTGGTCTTGAAAATCTTCCGTAAAATAAACCTGTTGCAATGGCAAAGGTAAGCAATCCTAAAAATGCCTCAAAAGTAGCAACCAAGCTTGCCAAAAATCCTATCGGAGCAATCCTGCCGTAACCAACCGTAGTAAAAGTTTGTGAACTGAAGAAAAACACATCAATAAATTCATCCAAAGGATTACTCTTGTCTATTCCGGTAAGATGCTCTACCCCAATCAGATAATAAATACACGCAAAAACCAGATTGATCAGAATATACATCATCACCAGATAGGTAATGAATCGAAATGACGATAAATTCAGCATCGTATGATACCAACTCAACCTGTTGAAGACGTTGACCCCTCTTCTTCTTACATTCGGAAGCCCGTCTTTATTGATAAATCTTCCCGAAGCCCGACTTCCAAAGCCACTGTTTTCAGCGTTTTCCTGTTTGATTCTTTTTCTGAAACCTTTTGCCATATTTAGTAAATCATTTGTGTGGTTTTAACTTTAAAAAAGATAAAAGAATTTACAAAGATAAAATATTGTTTTTATGAATCTTATCAAGCGTACGATCTTCTTTTAGATTTAGAATTAAACTAAATTTGATGTATAATTTTTAGTTCCAATCAAATACATCTGAAATGAAAAATTTAGAATCGAGAGAAGATATAGAATTGCTGGTGAATTCGTTTTATGATAAAGTTGTGCAAGATGAAACGATCGGTTTCTTCTTTAAAGACATTATAAAAGTTGATTTTCAAAGGCATTTACCAAAAATGTATGCTTTTTGGGAAACAATTTTATTCGGACAAATGAGCTACAAAGGAAATCCGATGGCCGTACATTTCCCGATCAACCAATTGGAAGCGATGGAAAAACATCATTTTGCACAATGGTTAAAACTTTGGAAACAGACTATTGAAGAAAATTTTACAGGTCAAAATGCTGATATGGCGATTACAAAGTCTGAAAACATCGCCAATCTGATGGCTTACAAAATGGAAATGGCGAGAAAACCTTAAGCGTTTCCGGTTAAAAATTAAGGTACGATTACCGTAAAGATATAGGCTGCTAAATTCACTAAAAGAACTGTTCCGTACAAGACATTTGTTTTCCCCCGGCTTAAGGACAGCATCACGATAAATACGGATAAGGTTAAAAGAATAATATCTTTTTTATCAAGCCCCAAAACCAAGGGAATATCATACATAATACTCACCGCAGAGATAGCAGGAATACTTAATCCGATACTTGCTAAAGCTGATCCTAAAGCTAAATTTAAACTCGACTGTATCTGATTATTTCTCGCTGCACGGATTGCCGCAAGACCTTCGGGAAGCAATACCACTCCTGCGATAATAACTCCCACCAGAGATTTAGGCGCACCCATACTCTGCACCATATCTTCGATTGTTTTTGACAGGCCTTTTGCCAATAATACGACAATCACAAGACAAATTACCAAAAATATAAAGCTGATAATTGCCTGTATTTTATTCGGGACGAAATATTCTTCTGCGTTACCATCCGCAGGAACAAAATAGCTTCTGTGTCTCACAGTCTGCACCATTAAAAATACTCCATAAATTACAAGACAGGAAATGGAAACAAAAATGAGCTGCGCATTATTATAATAAGGCCCGTTGACGCTTGAAGTAAAATTAGGAAGAACTAAGGTAATCACAAGAATTGAAACGATGCTCACAAGATATGTCGTTGCAGAAGTACGGGCAAAATACTGCTCGAAATACTTTACGCCGCCTACTAGAATACAAATACCGATGATCCCATTCAGAATAATCATTACAGCCGCAAAAACCGTATCCCGAGCTAAAGTAATAGCCTTTTCACCACCGGCAACCATCAGCGATACAATCAATGCAACTTCTATGATCGTGATACAAAGCGCCAGAATAATTGTTCCGTAAGGCTCTCCTACTTTATGAGCTACAACTTCAGCATGATGTACGGCAGACAATACACTTCCTGTTAACAATATTCCGGCAATAACATCAAATATTACTCCCGTTCCCATCAATCCGGTGAAATAATAGATTACCGCTAAGACAGGAAAGATATACGTGTAGTGTAAGAATTCTTTTAGCTTCATAAGTGTCTCTAAAATACAAAAAATCTATTGAAATTCAATTATCAAAAGAAAACATTAATAATATTTTAATGACACCACAGCACAAAATCCTGAAAATCGGTCAACATGTGAAACAGCAATCCGATGCCAATAATTCTTAAATTTCCTTTAAAAAACAACAGCAAAAAATACACCGCAATCGCATAATAAGAATGCAAAAAATGAAAACCGATACTCATTCTGTTAGGATCAAAAACAGGATCTGAAAATAAATGATCAAGATCAACCAGCATCGTTGCCAAAAGAATGAAATACGTTTTTTTCCATTGATTACGATAAAAAACAAGCGCAATAACTGCAGGAAAAACCAAATGCAGAAAGTAATGCGTACATGTTTTTAGCAGAGCAATTTCAGGAGGACACATTTTATTTATCTTAGAATTAATGGGTATTTTTCTTTTTTGAACTTAATTTTCAATGCGTAATCAAGATTTTTATTTCTGTAAAAAAGGTATTCAATGTCTTTAAAAATTGGATTATTTAAAGTTTTAAATGAAGAAAAAAGCAAAGGACTGTTTTTGATGAAAATATAGTTTTGATTTTTGGTTTCACTCAATTTCACACCTTTTTGTGTAGATTTTATAGCAAGCTGATTCTTGCTTTTGCTAATTAAATTGGGTTGAAACGGAATTGCTGTAAATTGATTTTGTGCATTGATCCAGTTTTTTTGTTGGAAATAATTCCAGGTTTTGTCGGGATTTGAAGTTTGAAGCAAAATTTCATAATTGGGCTGAACGATTTTCTGATAACTTATTTTTTCAATTTCATTAAATTGATCGTCGTAGCCATAACTAACAATCGTATCATTTACTTTCGAAAGATTTGCGCTCATTTTCAAATGATTAACCAATGCAGAATCTGTAAGATTTCCTTTAAAAATTGAACTTATTTTTTTAATATTTTCTGAATTTAATTCCACATTCAAAAACTGTGTTTCCTTATTTAAATCTGAAATCAATGATTCGAAATTGGCAGAATTCTGTTCATTTTTTATTTCAATTTCATCATTTTTTAAATGGATTGAAAAGTTCTGAGTTCGCAATTCTGAAATAAAAGAAACACTTCCCAAACCTTCATTTATAAAAGAATCTGCATTCAAAATTCCATTTCTGAATTTTTGAGAAAACGGCTTCCCGATGTTTTTAAAATTTAAATCTGATGTTCCGACGATGCATTTTCCGTCTTCAATTTTTATAAAAAGCTGGTTGTTTTTAAATAAACCTTTTCCATCAGATATGAATTTTCGTTCCTTTAAAAATGAAGAAAGCTTTGCTTTATCGTTGATTTCAAAAATGGTGTACCACTCAGAAATTTTAGTGTTTTTTAAATGAAAGACCTGCAGAAAATCCGGAATTTTTAACCCTGAATTCGAAATGGAGATTTTCATTTTATTTTTCTCCCCATCTTCAAACCATTTTGAAGGATGCTTCAAAAAGCTGGAAATATATTGTCTTGTTGCTTTTTTCACATCGACTACAACCACAATATCTGCATTTTCAGGAATGTATTTTAAGTTTTTATCTTTATGAAAAAACAGAAAATAAACGCCTGCCGAAAGCAGAATTGTGATCATAAGAGCAATATATTTTTTCTTCATAAATTTCCTTTCAATTATTATAAACCTTGAATATTGACTAATGAAATTATAGGTTTGGGTTGAAACCCAATCTGATTACAAATTTTGAAAACGGGCTTTCTTCGACAAGCTCAGAATGACATGTCCGTCCTATTGAAAAACTTCTTTTAGTCCCAAAACTTCCTAAAGGGTCTGTGGTTTTTTGTCAGCTTCCCTATTTTTGAAGATTTCATCAAACAAATCGAAGAAATACATTAAGCTGTTTTCCGAAGAATTTTTAATGTTATAATCCATTTCTGTCTGAATGCTTTCCCCTTTCACTTCAGTTTTAAAATATACTTCACCCACATTTTTTCTTATCGAATTCAACGTTTTTTTCTCTGAAACTGTTTTAAATTCCTGCTCCAGACCAACCAATAGTTTTTGAATATCCAATCTTCCTGACAAAGGATATTTCGCAGAATCTTTCATCCATTTTGTTGAACCCGATGACTTATTTTTTGCAGTCAGATTCTCTGTAGAACTTGTCAGATAAACAATCCCATCTTTTACCGTAAAGTATAATTGATCAAGATACCCGTTGCTTTTGCCTTCTTTGAAAGTGTAGACATCGCCGTTTTTTGTGAACTTTTTAGCAAAATCTTTATTGGTCGTCAAAACATCAAAAACACGTTTCCAATAGCCTTCATTTTCTGTTGCAAAAGCAAATGTAAAATCAGGAACCATCACGTCTTTAGTCTTTTTCACCTCTTTTTCGTTATAATCATCATCGTAATCGTAGTCGGTGTAATCTACTTTTTTAGATTTCAGTTCGTTCAGCACAAAGATTCCGTTTCCGGGTGCGATTTTAGCGATGGCTTCTTCATCCAGAACGATTTTCATGGTTTCCATCATCAACTGAAGTTCTTTCTGATACTCTTTCTCTCCGGCGTCCTGAAAAAAGCTGTACATCATGTCAAAAGTTTTATACCCATTGACATTTATTGCATAATATCCCACACTTTTATCGTTAACTAAAGCGGTTAATTTTTTGTTTTTCTTACCTCTGTAAACATCAGAAATGCTTTTCTGAATTTCTGAATTTCTATGCTGAAGATTGTTGACAAGTCTTACTTTATCTTTGTCGAAATAAAAGTTGTATGCAGAATTTGAATTGTACATTTTCTCTAAAATCTGAGTATAGCCAAAACTTCTGAACATCTTTGAATATATACCCTCATTCATGATTTTTCCATAATCTGTGTACACAAAAACATCAGAATTGGCATCTCCGAAGTTCAACATTTCCTTCGGAACATCAAGCTCGTAATTTGAACTAAAATATCTGTCAAAATTATTTTCTGCAAATTTCTTAACGATTTTAAATTTCTCTGATTGCAGTGAATCCAATTCTTTCTGATAATCCGTATCTAAAGGATAAGCTTCCGCTTCTGCATAATCATCCTGAGAGGCAGGCGGCTGAATTTCATCATAATCTTTCTGCTGATCGACTTTAGTTTCTACCTTTTCTGCAGGATATTTGTGATGTTTTTCAAGATATTTAATGTCTTTTTGATATTTCAGAATATCGGCATTGTTTGATTTGATGTTTTCTTTTAAATATTTAATCTCATCTTTCAAATACCGAATTTCTTCTTTATAATCGAAAGGCTTTTCTTCTTCCTCATAAACTGCCGCAGCACTGTCTACAACGGCAACTGCACTATCAACAGCAACAGAGGTGGTGTCAGGTGCATCATAATCTGTCCAGACATCTTTTGACGGTTTGTTATAATTGATCATCGTAAGATAGGCGTGGTTCCCATTCCAGGCTACGAATGTATTGTCGTCAATATCGATATAAGAATAGTGGCTTTTCTTAGAAACTTCCAGGCCTTTTTTCTTTGTTGAATTGATGAATTCCTGAAATTTCTCCTGATTATCAATAATAAAATGCGCATTGTAGCTTTGCACAGAATCATTCAAGGTTCCGTAATGATATTGAGTTGCGTCATATTTTATTCCTGTTTTAGAATAGTCGTTCCATGATGGTTTTTTGTCTTTGCCTTTATCTTTGGTAATTTCCTGCAAAAACGGGTTGAATCTTTCCCAATTGATCTTTTTATTGAGCTGTTTGCCGTTAATTTCCATGTAAAATGCAGTATTCTGCGGAATTTTCATGCTGTTTTGTGCAAAAACAACAACGAAACCTAGAAGCAAATAAGCTAAAGTCTGTGTTTTTAAAAATAGAGATTTCATATATAATTTGTGGAATTACTGGAATAAAATGGTGTTTTGAGTTTGTTTTTTCTGAAGGATAAAATCTAAAATATTTCCTTCAAGCTTCATCGCTTTTTTGTTGGGCGAAAGTTGATAAGCGTTATTAGACTGAGATTTCACCGTATTTTCAAACTGCAGAACCGAAGTGTATTTAGCATTGTTAAAAACTTCTTTGTCGGCAGTGCTCAGTTTGTCATAATCACTTTTGAATGTATTGATTTTGTTTCTGGTAAAAGATTTATTTTGCGGATTGTGACTGTAAATATTGGTCGGAATCATTTTACCTAAAATATTTTTGGCTTTCAGTTGTTCTAATCCAGCGTTGACATTCTCAATTTTCTTAAAATTACAGCTCAGTTTAATGATGTAGTTATCAAAATCCATCGAAGTTTTCACGTTGGAAATTCCCGGAACGGTTTTAAAAATTCTTGCCGCTTCATTGATTTTGGCTTCAATTTCAGATTTTTTAGGAACTTTTTTGCCGTTTATGGTTTCCATTTTTGAGATGGATGCCAATCTGGTTTTGCTTTTACTGGCATTCAGAATCAGTGAATACTCACCACTTCCGTCAGCTTTTACATTGACCTTATCCAAAATATCAAAACAGCTTGTCAGCAGTAAAATAGGAAGTAAAAACAGCAACCGCTTGAGAAAAATTTTCATGTTTAGTTTATTTTAAATTCTGCCTTTCAAATAATCTTGCCTTACCACTTCATCCAATTTTTCTATGGCATACCTGAGGCAGGTTCTAGGCATTTCTTTGTAATATTTGTTTAGATAATTGATGAGTTCCGTTTCATTTTTATTTCCTATTTCTCTTAAAAGCCAGCCGTTTGCTTTGTGCATCAAGTCGTGTGAATGATGTAAATTTTGGGTCACAAATTCTTTCGTTAATTCAAAAGAACCCTTTTTTACATAATACATTGTTCCTACAACGGCAATTCTTTTATGCCACATCTGGCCAGATTCTGAAAGCTCTTTTAAAAGGTTTTCTTTCTGATGTTCAAAAGCATACCGTCCCAGAATTTTATAACAACTCGTATCCACCAGATCCCAATTATTGATATGCGGAAGATGATTTAAATAAAATTCAACAACCTCATCTTTTACAGCTTGGTCTTTTGTTTTTTCAAATTTAGAAATCAACATCAGCAAAGCCGTCAATCTGTGTTCGTGATAAGGTGAAGAAAGCAACTCGCTTAATTCTTTTAAATCAATTTTTGAATAATACTCTTTGGCAACAGATCGCTGATCCGGAACTTTTACACCCAAAAACAAATCTCCTTCACCATATTCTCCTTTTCCTGTCTTAAAAAACTTAGGAAAAAAAGCTGCTTTTTCCGGGATAGACAAAACAGCCAGTGACTCTTTGATTTCTTTAAGCATTGTACTCATTGATTAACAACTGATTAATGACTTTCTTCTAAAGCGACGCTTTCCAACTCTTTTTCTTCATCAGCAATCCTTTTTGGATTAGCAACTTTCGCAATCGTAAGTCCCTGAACAATAATTGAGAACACAACCACACAATAAGTGATACTTAAAATAGCATTGCTGTATTCATTTTTCGGAATAGACATGGCCAATGCAATGGAAACACCACCACGAATCCCACCCCAGAATAAGACTTTTATCGTCTGCGGACTAAACCTTGTTCTGAAAGACATAAATTTTGTAGGCCCCCAAATCGAAATAAATCTTGCGACCAAAACCACGACAATCGCCAGTAATCCCGGAATGACATAATGGTTTAAATCTTTGATCATCAACAATTCAAACCCGATGAAAAGGAATAAAACGGCATTCAGAATTTCGTCAATCAGCTCCCAGAATTTAATTAAATAATCCTGGGTGACCGATTTCATTTTAAATTTAACATTAAAATTACCCATGAATAATCCGGCAGCAACCATCGTCAACGGACCGGAAACATGCATCTGTCTTGCAACGAGATAGCCGCCCATCACAACAGCCAATGTCACTAAAACCGAGATAATATAGTCGTCAACTTCACGCATTAATCTTGATGTAACCCAGCCTAAAAGAACACCTAAAAGTAATCCTCCACCTGCTTCTTTCATTAATAAAATAGTGATATTTTCCACACCCAAATCCACTTCGCTACCAATTGCAAGTTGTAAAACCACCGTAAATACCACAACTGCCATACCATCATTAAATAATGATTCTCCTGCAATCTTTGTTTCTAATGATTTTGAAATATTTGCCTGTTTTAGAACACTTAAAACCGCCACCGGATCTGTAGGAGAAATCAATGCTCCAAACACCAGACAGTAAATAAAAGGAATTTTTAATCCCACCAAAGGCAAAAGGTAAAACATCCCAAAACCTACAATAAATGTTGAAATGATGACACCTGCCGTTGAGAATATGAGGACAGGCCGGAACTGTTCTTTTAAATCATTAATATTAATATGAATTCCTCCTGCGAAAAGAAGGAAATTCAGCATCGCTCCCATCAGGACTTCAGTAAAGTCAATACTGTTCATCAAACTGCTCAGATGACCGAATGTTTTTGGAAATGAATTTTCACCAAATAAAACCAAAATGATCGATATCACGATGGCAATAACCATAATTCCGATGGTGCTCGGAAGTTTTAAAAATCTGTAGTTGATATATGCGAAAATAGATGCTAATACGATGAGCGCTGAAAATGAATAATATAATTCCAATAAATTGTTTTTAAAAAATTAAGTCTAAATAAAGTACTTTGATATAAATTTTAACGTCTCCTTTTTCCCAAACATCAATCACGCCGTCTCGCAGAGGCGTAGAACCTCTGGTATAATCTTGTCCGATATTCATCACATTGAGGAAGATATATTCGTCTCCAACACTGTTCACTTTAAAGGCCGTTTTCTCTGATTTACCGTCTCCGGAACTTTTTATAGCGTCAGTGAGAAGTCTTAACTGTGAGATATGATGCGAAAAATTGCTTACATCTTTCTTCTGATCATAAGAACGAAGCAGAATGAGAATAACGTCGAGATTGGTAGGATCTTTTGCATAAAGAACTTTCCCAAGCCTGATGCATTCTTCAAAATTACCACTTTTAAAAGCTTCTGCTAAACCTTTAAATTCATCTCCCAGTTGAGAAACTTTATCTTTCCTGAAATTTCTGCCGTAGTACAAATGCTGCGCTTCTATACTGTCGAGAGATTTTGGAAGCCCTTTAAATTTAAAAATAAGCTTCTCGTAATTGTAAGGCGAATTGGGATTACTGAGATTCTTCTCAATATTTTTCATATCAAGCTTTGCCTTTTGGCTCAACCCAAAAAACGGAAGAATAAGAAGAAAGAATATGATTTTATAATGCATTAATCTTCTTTTTCTGATGCTTCATCTTCGTCGTTATCAAAATATTCGAAGAGAAAATCGTTGTAAGGAAATCTTGAAATATGAATCTTCATCACCTCATCGTAGATTAGTCTTTTCATTTCTGGGAAATTTTCTTTGGTGAGCGCAGAAATGAAAACTGCAGGATGTTTAGATTTATTCATCCACGTCCTTTTCCATTCTTCTAAAGAAACATTTTTGTTGGATCCCGGCGTAAGATCGTCTTCGTCTTTTTTCTCATAACTGAAATCATCGATTTTATTAAAAACCATGATCATGGGTTTTTGATGCGCATTGATTTCCATTAAAATCTGATTCACAGATTCGATATGATCTTCAAAACTTTCGTGAGAAATATCAACGACGTGAATCAACAAGTCAGCTTCCCGAACTTCATCCAAAGTAGATTTAAAAGATTCCACCAACTGAGTCGGTAATTTTCTGATGAAACCAACGGTATCTGTCAAAAGGAAAGGTAAATTTCCGATCACCACTTTTCTTACCGTAGTGTCAAGCGTTGCAAAAAGTTTATTTTCCGCAAAAACATCAGATTTAGAAATCGCATTCATCAGCGTAGACTTTCCTACGTTGGTATACCCCACCAAAGCTGCACGAACAACTTTACCACGGTTGTTACGCTGGGTTGCCATTTGTTTGTCAATGACTTTCAGTTTATCTTTTAATAAAGATATTCTGTCACGGATAATCCTTCTATCGGTTTCAATCTCCGTTTCACCGGGACCACGCATCCCGATTCCCCCTTTTTGCTTATCCAAGTGAGACCACATTTTGCTTAATCTAGGCAGCAAATATTGGTATTGCGCCAATTCAACCTGCGTTCTTGCGTAAGAAGTTTGCGCTCTTTGGGCAAAAATATCAAGGATCAAATTGGTTCTGTCGAGGATTTTTACTTCAATTTCTTTCTCAAGATTTTTAAGCTGAGAAGGTGACAACTCATCATCAAAAATAATGGTTCCTATCTCGTTTTCCTTTACATATTCTTTTATTTCCTGAGCTTTTCCGCTCCCTACAAAAGTTTTGGGATCCGGCTGAGTTAAATTCTGAGTAAAGCGTTTGTCTATAGTAGCGCCCGCCGTTAAAGCTAAAAACTCCAGCTCATCCATATATTCCTGTAACTTATCAGCATCTTGATTTTGGGTGACAACGCCCACCAAAACTGCCTTTTCGTAATTATGTTGTTTCTTTTCTAACATTAAATTCTGTATAGTTTATAAGATTTACAAGATAATATTTTAAATTAATAAATGCAAATTAAGTATTTAAATACAGTGATTTCACCTTTTTAATTTTAGTTATTTTCCTATGTTGTGCATTCTAAATTTGTCCGTATCTTTATCATGTAAAAACCTCAACACCAGAGCGTAACAAAAAAACATCATTAACCTGAAATTTATATTAACATGAAAAGAACTTCTATTTATGGCTTCTTTTTGATTCTCTGCACAGCATTGCCAATCAGTGCGCAAAAGGCAGTTCTCGCTACAGGATCAAATGCAACAGGAAGCAACGGCTCAGCTTCTTACAGCGTGGGGCAGATTGACTTTTCCAACAAAGGAACAAACAATCAAATGACAGAAGGCGTACAGCAGGCCTACGAAATCACCACCCTTTCCGCATTAGAGACTGCGGGCTCAGACAAAAGAGACATTTTATTGTATCCGAATCCTTTTAAAGATTTTATTTTTCTGGATTTTACTACAAACGAATACAGAAATTCTGATTATCAATTATTCGACTCTTCAGGAAAGGTTTTGAAAGAAGACAAAATAAAAGAATCAAAATCAGAATTTAATTTTTCAGATCTCCCTTCTGCGATGTACATCATCAGGGTCAACCAAAACGGAAAAAATATTAAAACATTTAAAATCATTAAAAAATAACCACCATGAAAAGAATTTTACTAACAGTCGGAATTTTATTAGGCTGTCATTTAGTTTCAGCCCAAGCTCCGGAAAAAATGAGCTATCAGGCCGTAATGAGAAACACAACCGGTCAATTGCTCGTTAATCAGAACATCGGAGTGAAAGTAAGCGTTTTGCAGGGCTCACCTGCCGGAGCAGTAGTTTATTCTGAAAGGCTGACCGGAACGACCAATGTCAACGGATTAATCAGCATGGAAATAGGAACAGGAACTGTACTTTCCGGAACTTTTGCCAGCATCAACTGGGCAACCGGAAACTATTATTTAAAAACCGAAACAGATCCCACAGGCGGAACGGCTTACACAATTGCAGGAACAAGTCAATTACTAAGTGTTCCTTACGCTATGTATGCAAAAACTTCCGGTAGTTCCGGAGGAGGAAGTTTGATTTTGCCATATACTGCAACAGTAAACAATGCCAGTAATCTTTTCTCAATAACAAACGATGGTGACGGAACTTCTCTGGAGGGAAACAACAACACGACAACGTCAAGTATTGCAGCTGTTCGAGGAATTGTTACCAATGTTGCTCCCGGAGGTTTTTCTTCAGGTGTAAGAGGAATAAATAATGGTACAGGAGGTTTAGGTGTCGGTGTTTGGGGAAGTCAAAACGGAAGCGGATGGGGAGTTTACGGTGTTACTCCCAGCGGACTTGGTGTCTACGGAAATTCATCCGGTGCAGGCTACGGCGTTTATGCCAACAGTAATACAGGAACCGGACTTAATGCTACAAGTACAAATGGTGTAGCTGCAAACATCTCAATATCTAACAATGCAAATAGTAATTCCGTTCTTACTGCCAATACATTAGGGAACGGAACTGTCATCAATGTCTCATCTTCTGGTACAGGCGCAGGCGTTTTAAGTAATACAGGATCCGGCTTTGCCATTCATGGTATCACGAGCGCGCAAACTTCTGCCGGGGTTATTGCCGATAACAATGGGGCCGGCGAGGCAGTTGTAGGTAGAAATACGAGTGATATTGCAGGAGCTGTGGTCGGAAGAAATGATGGCGGAGGTTATGGAGTACACGGTTTTGTAGCAACAAATACAACAGGAAACAGTATTGGAGTATACGGAAGAGTCGGCGTAAGCGGAAGCAAAGGCCGGGCAGGAAGATTTCAAAATTTCCTTGCAACAAATGACAGAAACACTTTCGAAGTAGAATCTAACGGTAACGGAAACATTCCTGACAATACACAGGGGAATGTTGCGTCATTTCTTTCCACTAATACAAACAGTGTGAGCGCTGCAGTAAGAGGTGAAGTAAAAACCATCTTCGGGAACTTCGGGGCTGCCGGTATTTTTGGAGTTTCATCCGGAACAGGAGGTTTTGGAGGTTTATTTTATTCTTCAAACGTGAATGGAAACGGTGCTGGTCTCGTAGCATTAACAGATGGAAATGGAAATGCTATTACAGCCAATGCCGGAAAAAACGGAAATGCAATAGAAGCTAATGTAGACGGAACAGGAAATGCTCTCTATGCCTGGGTACCTACTTTCTCTACAGGGCGCGCAGGACGATTTCAGATTTTCAATGATGATAATACAAGCGATGTAATTACAGCAAGCACCATTGGAAACGGTATCGCCGGAAACTTTAAAGTAGACAGAACCACAGGAACATCTGCTGCCGTAAAAGGTGAGGTAAATTCCATCTTTGCCAACTTCGGTACCGCGGGCGTATATGGTCTTTCATCCGGTACCGGCGGATATGGAGGCTTATTTTACGCCTCAAATGCCTCAGGTAACGGTCCTGCTTTATTAGCTTTAACTGAAGGAAATGGAAATGCAATCACCGCCAATGCAGGCGGAAGCGGAGACGGCATAGAAGCCACAGCAGACGGCAACGGTTCAGCTATTTATGGATGGATTCCAAATTTCGGAATAGGTAAAGCAGGATATTTCAGAAACTTCAATAACGCTAATGCCCAACCCGTAGTTCATGTAACAACAACTGGTACCGGCTCAACATTGCTCATCAACCATCAAGGTCCGTCAGGAAATATTGCTACTTACCAAAACAATTCAGCCAACGTAGCCCGTATTGATAAAGCCGGAAAAGGATTTTTCAACGGAGGAACTCAAAACAGTGGTGCCGATTTAGCAGAAGCATTCGATGTAGAAGGGAATACTTCAGATTACGAGCCGGGAGATATTCTGGTAATTTCTACTGATACCGACAGAACCGTAGAAAAATCTTCAAAACCATACTCTACTTTGGTTGCCGGGGTTTATGCTACAAAACCCGGTGTTCTTTTGACAGAAGAAAATATTGATTCTGAACTGATTGGTAAAGTGCCGATGGGCGTTGTAGGGGTAATTCCTACTAAAGTTTGCCTTGAAGGAGGAAAAATAAAAAGAGGTGATCTTTTGGTAACCTCATCAAAATCCGGAGTTGCCATGAAAGCCAATCCTAAAAAAGTAAGAATAGGACAGGTAATAGGAAAAGCCCTTCAGGATTATGACCAAAACTCGATCGGAAAAATAAAAGTATTAGTTAACATCAAATAAAAACGACCATGAAATCATTATATATCATTCCTTTTCTACTCTTAAGCGTAACATTTTATGCACAAGAAAATAAATCCGCAGAACCTCAGGATCAGGAAACTGTTCTAAAAGACGCAAAAGCATTCGAGCAGAAAATGCAAAAAGAAAGCGAACTTACTTCTCCTAAAAAAGACCAGCAAACTACTTTAGCATCAGAACAAGGCCTTGAGGTAAAAACACAAAGTGAAAAAGTTCAAAACCAAAACAATAACCAAGGAAAATTATTGCCCAATACAGCAAGTTTTGAAGAAATTTTAGCATCAATCCCGGGTAGACAAAATACTCGCAAGGCAAAAGCTTCTACAAATAATTCTAAAGTACAAGGTTTGCCAAACACTGCAACTTTAGCGGAAATCAAAAAGACGATCCCGAAAAACTAAAACTAATAACCTTTTACACAAACGAAGTCCGCATGAATGCGGACTTCGTTATTTTTTATGTAAAATTTAATCCCAATCAGCTGCGATAAATTTCATCTCATTGCCATTTTTGTCAGAAAGCGTTAATCGATGTCCTTCAATTTTGTAACCGGTCATATTTCCAAATTTCTTTATGAACGCATTTTCAAGATTCATATTCTGACAAGCCATTTCTGTGCTGCCAAGATTTGAAATTTTCAGCTTTCCTTTATTTTTAAATTCTGTTGTGAAAAATATTTTATTGCACCCCATAGTAGCACTTCCCTTAACTTCAGTATTTATTTTTTCACCTGTCAAATTAATTCCAGCCTTATTTTCAATCAACTCCTGTTTGGAAAACTGATCGAATGAAACCAGCATCCACTCTCTTTGGTAATGCGGGTTATTTGACTTTGCAGCGGAACAATTTAAAACTAAATTTAAAATAAAAAAGGCAAAAATAAACGACAAAATGTTTTTCATACCACTCTCCCACCCATTTTCATACCAATTACAGATAGATTACCGTAAAAATTAGTAAATTAGCCCCAAATAAATTATTTTATAAAATGAAAAGAATATTTTTACTATTCACTTTCTTACTTGGTTTTGTTCAAATGAGAGCAGACGAAGGGATGTGGCTGTTGATGCTCATCAAAAGACTAAACGGTGTTGATATGCAGAAAGAAGGTCTGCACCTTACTCCGGAAGAGATCTATTCTGTAAATAATTCAAGCCTTAAAGATGCTATTGTAAGCTTCGGAGGGTTTTGTACAGGAGAAATCGTTTCAGACAAAGGGTTGATTTTCACCAATCACCACTGTGGTTACGGTGCAGTTGCCGCAGCTTCAACTCCATCAAAAGATTATTTGAAGAATGGTTTTTGGGCGATGAAAGAAAAAGACGAGTTCAACTCTAAAGATCTTTATGTAAGATTTTTGGTGAGAATGGATGATGCTACGCAAAGAATCAATTCTAAATTAAACAACAACATGACTGCAGCTGAGAGAAAAGCTGTAATCGATGCTGAAACCAAAGCAATTCAGACAGAAAATTCTGAAAACGGAAAATACACTGTTGTAGTAAGAGACTTCTTCAACGGAAACGAATTTTATTTCTTCGTTTATCAGGATTACAAAGATATCAGATTAGTAGGTGCACCGCCATCTGCAATCGGAAAATATGGTGGAGATACAGACAACTGGGAATGGCCAAGACACACAGGAGATTTTACAGTTTTCAGAGTGTATGCTGATGCTGCAGGAAATCCTTCAGAATTTAAACCAACCAACGTTCCTTTGAAGCCTAAACATTTTTTACCGGTTTCACTTAAAGGAATTAAGCCTGGAGATTTCTCAATGATCTTAGGTTATCCCGGAAGAACAAACCGTTATTTGACTTCTTACGGAATCAACCAAATGGTTTCTAAAGATTATCCGGCTTGGGTAGAGACTTCAAAAATGGCAATGGATGTTATGAAGAAGTACATGGATAAAGATAAAACAACTCAGTTGGGTTATGCTTCTCAATATGCTTCTGTAGCTAACTACTGGAAAAACAGACAAGGAACCATCGATGCCGTTATCAAAAACGGAACTATTTCTGACAAACAGAACATCGAAAAAACGTTCAGACAATGGTCTGCTCAGCCAGGAAACGAAATGTATGATGGTGTTTTAGATCAAATCAACACGTACTACAAACAAGTATCTGACAGAAACGTTGAAAGAAATTATGCTTCTCTTTTAACAAGAAACGCTAAATATATTGCACTTGCTTTCCAAATGGCACCTACTTTAGATGCTTACGCAAAACAGGATATGGCAGGAAGACTGGCAATGAAACCTAAGGTAGAAGCAGCCATTAAAGATGCTTATGACAACATTAATCCTGAGTTGGAAGGCGAAATGCTGAACTCTTTGGTTAATCTTTACAAAACAAGAGTAAAGGCTGATGTTGCATCGCCAACGATTATGGCTTTGGATGCAAATACTTTATCAACGGTTGCATTCTCTTCAATATTTGCAAACAAAACTTCTGTGACCAACTTTATTTTAAACCCGGATCGTTTGAAACTAGATGCAGATCCTCTTTTAAAGATTGCAAAAGGTATCGCTGATGATCAGAGAATTTCTGGTGAAAGATTTGTAAAAATTGATGATAATTTTGCTAAAAACAACCGTCTTTTCTTAGCTGGTTTAATGAAAGCAATGCCTGAGAAAAAATTCTATCCGGATGCTAACTCTACCATGAGATTAACTTACGGACAAATTGATACATTGCCAATCAGAGACGACAGAAACTATTTTGGAGTTACTGATAACTACTACACAACAATGGAAGGTTTAGTAGGTAAATATAAGGCTGGTGACGAAGAATTTGATCTTCCACAAAGAGTGATTGCTCTTCAGAATGCTAAAGATTACGGTCAATATGCTGATAAAGCGGGCTACCTTCCGGTAAACTTCTTGTCAAACAATGATATTACAGGGGGTAACTCTGGTTCTCCGGTAATTGATGGTGATGGGAACCTTATTGGTATCGCATTCGACGGAAACAGCGAAGCATTAAGCGGAGACATTGTTTTTGAAGACAAATGGCAGAAAACAATCAGTGTAGACATTCGTTTCGTTCTTTGGACGATCGATAAATATGCTGGTGCAAGAAGAATTGTAGATGAGTTGAAATTAGTAAGAGATGAAAATACTCCTGCTGACACAGGCGCATCTAAAATCAAGAATGTTCCTGCAAAAAAGAAAAAGAAATAATTTTTTCTAAATCATATTGAAACCCGTGGAATTTATTTCACGGGTTTTTTCATAAAAAGAATACCCCTAAAAATTTCAGGGGTATTCTTAATAATGGTTTACTTGTTAAGTTTCACATTATTTTTTAATAATTTTCACAACAGCTTCCGAATCATTAACTCTTACAAGATACGCTCCTGTTACCAAGTCTGAAACATTGGTCTGTTTATTTTCAAACTTACCGGTTTTAACGATCTGCCCAGACATGTTGTAAATCTGATAATAGTAATCTTTTGTGTCTTTTGCATCAATATACAGAATTGTACTTACAGGATTTGGATAAAGAATAATCTTATCTGAAATTATTTTTTGGTCAATTTCTTTTTTTACAAATACATCGACAGCCTCTTTACTAGAATTCGGTGTTACCGGCATTGCTAAAATAACTCCCTGTTCATCATTTCCTTCATTCTTTATTTTTACACAACGACAATTCATTGCAAAATATGGATCTGCATAATCATTGTGAACAATAAGATTATTATTAGACCTATCTATCACCAAATTATTTGCTCTTCCGTAATAATTAGAATTGAGCGAGGCTGTCCATATTCCTGTCAAAGATGAATGAAGTTTTGTATAATCAGGAGTACCTCCTTCCGCAGCATTTTTAAGTATTTGTCTATATCCTCTAATACCAATAAAAGGATAGTTCCCAATTTTATATGCAGCATCATTAAACTGATATCCCATACCATTTCCAACATTGTTTCCATTATAAATATTGATAATGTTTTGAGCTGCTAATTCGTTCACATCTTTTTTCCCCCAAGGAAAATTACTCAACTGAGCATCAGAACTCACTGAAGCTACATCAGGAATTCTCCATCCATTAGGGCAAGGATCGAATGGAGACTTTCTATCAGCTCTTCCCCATCGGTTTGCCGCTATATTGGTTTCATTTGACACCCAATCAGAACCATTCGTATACGCTGCCAGGTTATAGAATATAGGCGCAAAATTACTCGGCACCATAAATACTAACGGATTTTGAATAGAATAAGTAAGTACCTTATTCGTTTTTACATTTATTTTGTCTGTTGATACAACATTAGCATTTGATGAATTAGTATATGTATTGTAAGGAACAATATAGTTTCCGCCAGCATTATTATAAGTACTGCTGCTAAGAGCAGTATAGCTTACACTTGCATCGGCATTCACACTTCCTAAATGGATTTGATATGCAGTACCATCCGGATTTACAAACGGAGGAATAGGATCTTTTCTACCCCACTGATATTGCATGCCTCCTGATAATTTAATTTTGCTCAGTTCTTCCGCATTAGGTAAAGCAGGATTCGTAACTGTTGGAAATGCTTCTTCCGCACCTAAATTACGATCCATAAACTCAGTCTGTAATACGGTTGTTCCCTTTTTAATATAATTAACATAATTAGTAGCAGTTGCATCGGGTTGCTCGGTTGTGTAGGTAATGCTTGCAAGCGGTGAATTGGTGACCCAAATATGCCAGCTCCAGTATACAGGGTTTGTAATGCTGCCATTATGGAGAGTTACAACTGCATTTCCCGATTGATTTGGATTAATCTTTACAACAATTTTCGTATTGCTGATATCCGCTAACGTCGATGGGCTTCCACTCATTGCTATATTTTGTATCAAATTAGTGTTAGTCGTCCATAAAACATTTGGTTTTAAATTATTAAACTTATCACTATTCAAAATATCCGTATTGCCTAACACCTGACTTTGAACGGAAAATGCTTTACTCACAGGGATTTCCTGAGTCTGTAAGCTATTGCTTTTTACCAAGTCATAAGTATTAGGATTATATAAACCTTCATTATAGTTTGGTACGCTTTCAGTAAAGAAATCTGAAGGAGTTATCGCAAAATTATAATCATTTTTTTCAAATAGCGGATCTTGAATACATCTGCAGGCTAACCCGTCTGACGTCTGATTATTGTTTAACGGATAGTACTCATATCTTCCCCAAACATTTGGAAAATTAGCGGCATCCGGTCGATAATTATTGATATACTGACCGGGGTCTGGAACCAGCCTGAAACTTCTTGCTGTTATTGCAGGCGTGACATCTTGCCATCTTGGCATAGTGGCCGTCCACAAATAAGTTTCGTGTTGATCAGTATATTCAGAGTTATAGCTGTATATCATTCCGGTTCCCGGGAAAATACCCAAATTATTTCCGGATATATTTCTCATATCAAACCCTATCGAAGGATATATTCTAAAGTTTTGCATATATGACGGCATATTACTGTTAGACGGTAATATCGTTCTTGGAACAACATTGTAAGTAGTTCCCGCATTAGGATTAACACCAAAAGGTGAGTAATCGATTCTTACATCATCAGTATAACTAAAGTTTCCGAGGTTGGCAACTAATAATGATGGAATTCTCCAACCATTCGGACATGGATCATAAGAAGATTTGTTTTTATATGGTCTCTTTTGAGAATTAAAATTATAATTAGAATTAATTATTTTGCCTTCTGAATTATCCGACCATAAATTAAGTTCACCTAATTTATCCGATGTAAGTGACGATGAAGTCCCAAACCAGTTATACGGAAGATTAGCATTGCCATTATAAAAAGCCTGGTTTGTATTATCATTATTTCTTATATAAATTAAGCTTAAAGGATTCTTTATAGACAGCTGAATATTACTTTTTACATTGGCATCCTGTACCTTTACATATTTTTCTAAAGCATCGAGTGAAGTTCCTGCCCACTGATTGGTTTCATGAGCGTCAAAATGTCTTACTCTATGATTGATAGAACCTGTAACTTCATAGAAATCATTTCCTTTTGTCACTAAAGACGGAAAAGGATCTTTTCTTCCCCATTGATATAAAAGACCTCCGCTTTTATCCCAGTTTGAACCTGTAAAAGAACTGGAAACCGCTCCTAAGTTTCGATCCATCCATTTCCATTCTGAGTCTGGGATTTTCTCAAGAGTTCCATTAGTCAACTGTCTTTGTACCTCCGTGTAGCTTTTATAAGTAGAACCATTGGTAGGATCATCAGTTACCCAAATATGCCAAGATCAATAAACTTCACCATTTACTTTATACGTGACGACCGCATTTCCTTTTTTATTTTTACTTACCGGAACTTTTATTCTCGCATTTTCCCCTGTTCCATCTATCTGAAGAGTATAATTCTGTTCGGTTTTTATCAATCCGTGAACATCTTCCCAAAGTACATCTGCCGTAACAACTCCGCTTGGAAGAGAATTTCCGGCAATAAGGGTTGTAGCACTATTCCACATTGCGTAGGCTTTTTTTACCGGAATGTAAATACCATCAACTTCATTATTATTTGAATCTTTACCTGTATATATGTAAGAATTGGGAGCTTTGGTCCAGTCTCTACAGTCCGGCTGAGTAATGATAGCTGTTGCAGTTGATGTACAGCCGGCATTATTTTTTACAACAATCGTATAGCTATCAGGTGTGACAGCCGATTTCACATTAGATGCCTGATAAGTAAGTCCTCCATCAAAGCTGTACTCTATATCCGCAGAAGGAGAAGTAACAGTAATGCTACCTGTAGCAGAAGAACATGATGGCTGAACGATATTCAGAACAGGGCTTGTAGGAGTACTCAATGCTGGGTTAATAATAACGCTAGTTGCATTCGATACAGAGCCTGCTATATTTTTTACTTTCACTAAATACGTTCCTGATGATAAACCTGAAATTGTATTTGATATCTGAAAATTTAGCCCGTTATCAAAGCTGTAGGTAATATCTGTAACAGGTGATGTTACAGTAATACTTCCAGTTGTTATGGTACACGATGGCTGAATAACTGATACTACCGGAGTCTGTATCTGGGTAGTCTGTATGTAATTATTGAGCCTTAATGAAGACAGCAATCCGCTTCCGTAGTCTGTCGAAAGTTCTGCATAATGACTTCCAACAGTAGAAAACGCAATACTTGGATTGTTTTGTGTAGATGTCAGAATATTTGCGCCATCTTCAAAATTCCAGGAAACCGAAGAAGGTGCTCCTCCTGAAAGATTGGTAAATTGCACACTGGTTCCTACATTGGTAGAGGTAGGATTGGCAGAAAAATCTGCGATTGGCGAAAATGTAAATCCGTACCCAAAATTTACATTTGCATTCACGTCAATTGCTTGTCTCTGACCTGTATTATTAGTATAAAGCTGAACTTTTATATAATATTTACCCGGTGTCAGAGGATAGTTTACAACTTCTGGACTTCTAGAATTCAGCCATCCTTTTGCCCCGTCGCTCATCCATGTCGTTGCTGTTATCTGTTTTTCAGTGAGAGTACCGTCATCATTTTTTTTCACCAAAAAAGTCCAGTTGCGTACAAACGATAAAGACCGTAAGTTTAGCACGGCTGTGGATCCCTGCGGTATTTCGAACTCTTTATTTACATAATAATGATAACCATTAATTACGTTATTTCCAGTAATCCATCTTGTAACTCCTGCAATTCCTCCTGTAGATGCTGAAGACCACCCTGCAGCAGTCGCAGCATAACGCGTTACCGGCGTACTTACAATACCATTTGGGTCTGTATAGGTCCAATCGGTGTCTGATGCATCTACATCCGGCATTAGTGTTCCGTCATTATTTTTTCCGGAACTTAGATCAATAATATTTCCTGTTGTTACTTTGACTGTTCTTGTTGATATAGAACTTCCCGAAGTGTTGGTCACTGTTAATTTTGCAGTATATATCCCTGCCGATGCATATGAAACACTGGGATTAGGACTTGTAGAGGTAGAGGGTGTACCTCCTGTAAATTCCCAAGCAAAAGAAGTCGGATTTCCTGTACTTGCATTTGTAAAATTTACGGTATTTGCTCCTGAAATGGCAGCGGTAAATTTTGATAACGGGCTCTGTGCGCTTACTAACATGGCACAAAACAGCAGAAAAAGTAAAGTAATTTTTTTCATCTGTAATTTGTAAAAAGGTTTAAATTTCCTACTCTATTGAAGGTTTTTCGGTGACACCTATACTGAAATAAAGACAAAATTAAAGTGGAGATTCTATTATTACTGTATGATAGATGTGCTATTTTATAAAAAAGAACAGACAAAAAGCAGACATAACAAACTGCTTAACAACTAATTAATCTTCAATATTTCTAGATAATATGAAAAATTAACACCCGTATGTTTCTTGAATATTTTTGTAAAAGCAGAAGTACTCTTATATCCTATATGCTCAGAAATTGCCTGTACCGTATATTTTTGATATATCTTTTCTTCATCTAAAAGATTAAGCAAATATTCAATTCTTTTTTCCTGTACATATTGGCTGAAGCCTTTATTAAGATAATCGTTGAAAAAAGCAGAAAGATACGCCGTATTTGTACCTAGTTTTTTTGCAAGATAGGAAAGCTTGAATTCTGGGTTGAGGAATTCTTTCTTATTTTCTAATTTTAAGAGTTTCTTTTCTATCTCAATAAATCCGTTTATATCCGTGAGATATTTTGATTTTTCTACATTTTCTTCCTTAATTTCTAGATTTTTAACAATGTCTTCGATTTCAATTTTTTCCTCAGCTAATTCTGTTACAAATTGATTTTTTTTAAGCTTATTTTTTATTTTTAAAACATAAATACAGATGATCAAGAAGATTATAACGATTAAAATAACAGATGCTATGAAAAGAGTAATTACCCAATTATCTTTGGTGTCGATTATGTGCTGAGCTTTTTCATTAGACTCTCTGATGTTAAGAAGATTCATCTCTTCAAGAGCTTTTAATTTGCTTAGTTCTAATTTTTTAATTTCATTTAAATATAATTTAGAAAAATATAATGCTTTTCCATCATCTCCTTTTTGTTGATAAGCATCGATATAAGCGTTCAGTGTAGCAATATGAAATTGCTCGGTACCGGATTTGGCTGTATACGCAGAATCCATTTTTGTCAGATATTTAAATGCCTGATCTGTTTTTTTTAGCTTTAGGCTGGCCTCCGCTAATCCAATACAATATGCCTGATAAGTAAATGAATTTTCCCGAACGACAGGGTTGTCAAAATAGGAATTGTAATACAATATTGCTTTAGAATAATTTTTTTTATAATATTCTGTTTTGGCCAATCTCGAATAGTATAAAGCAGAATTATACAAATTGTTTTTATTAAATTTATTCCCGTTAGTATATGATTTCAGATAATGTAGGCTGGCAGAATCTAGCCAAAATTCTTTCTGTGTTTTTTTATATTTCTGAACAAAACAATCTCCGATATAATTATGAATATTTGCTGTTCTTACAAAATAATCTGGATGATTTTTGTGGGACTTTTGCAAACACATCTTAAATTCCTTAATGGCTTTGTCATAATTTTGAAGATCATATTGATTAATAGCTACAAATGAGAGAAACTCAGAATATTCGATATTTTTTTTATAGTTCAATACTATTTTAAGAGCCTTATCAAAATCGCCTTTTCTACGATAAATGTAAAAAAGTCTTGTTGCAGACATTTTTATAATGCTGTTATAGCACTTGTTATCTATTTCAGACTGATGTTTTTTTGTATTTTCAATACATTCTAAAGACTTTTTTTCGGCTTTGTAAAGATCATTTTTTAATAAGTAAAAGATGGAAGCATCGTAATGTAATGCCAATGTTTGCATACATACATTATTTGATCTCTTAAGAATGGTATTAAGAGAATCTACATTATCGTTTGTTTCATAATGCAACGTTTTCAGAATTTGATTCACCGTTCCGTTATATTCTGAATGATATCTTTTTTGAGAATATAAAGTTGTGATTAAAAAAAAGGAAAACAGGCAAGAAAATTGAGACACCCAATTTTGTAAAATATTCATGTTGCTATATTTTGAGTTTTGGTGTATTGCTTTTTTTAAATGTTAAGTTTAATTTAAACATTCCAAAACTCACGATCAAGACTTCTGTATTGTATCGCTTCCGAAATATGATGTGACAAAATATTTTCAGATTCTTCAAGATCAGCAATTGTTCTCGCAACTTTTAAAATTCTATCGTACGCTCTTGCAGAAAGATTCAATTTTTCCATTGCCATTTTGATGAGGTTAAAAGACGCATCATCGAGTTCACAAAACTTTTCCAATTCACGGGAACCAATTTGAGCGTTATAACTGATTGACAAATCTTTATACCGTTCATTCTGAATCTCACGGGCAACCAAAACACGTTTTCTAATATCCTCACTTTTCTCGCCTTTTCTTTTTTCAGCTAATTGTTCAAACTCTACTTTCTGAACCTCAACATGAATATCAATTCGATCTAAAAGCGGTCCCGAAAGTTTATTCATGTATCGTTGCATTTCAAAAACAGACGAAGTATTATTCGGATCATCCGGAAAATATCCGCTCGGACTTGGGTTCATAGAAGCAACCAACATAAAACTTGAGGGATAATTGATCGTAAATTTCGCTCTTGAAATCGTTACTTCCCTATCTTCCAAAGGTTGACGCATCACCTCTAAAACTGTTCTTTTAAATTCAGGCATTTCGTCTAAAAATAAAACACCGTTATGAGCCAGAGAAATTTCACCGGGTTGCGGATAACTTCCGCCACCAACAAGCGCTACGTCCGAAATGGTATGATGAGGACTTCGGAAAGGACGAACGGTCATTAAAGAAGTTTCCGTTCCCATTTTTCCGGCAACAGAATGTATTTTGGTAGTTTCTAAAGCTTCTTTTAAAGTGAGTGGCGGCAAAATACTCGGAACTCTTTTAGCCAACATGGTTTTTCCACTTCCAGGCGGTCCGATGAGAATAATATTGTGCCCACCGGCGGCGGCAACTTCCATGGCTCTTTTTGCCGTTTCCTGACCTTTCACTTCAGAAAAATCAAAAGGAAAACTGTTTATTTTATCCTGAAATTCTTTTCGGGTATCTAAAATGACTTTCTCCAAAGGCTTTCCTTCATTAAAAAAGTCGATAACTTCTTTGATATTTTCAACGCCATACACATCGAGATTATTTACAATTGCAGCTTCTCTCGTATTTTGTTTTGGTAAAATAATTCCTTTAAAACCTTCCTCCCGAGCCTGAATCGCAATGGGAAGAACTCCCTTTATCGGTTGTAAACTTCCGTCAAGCGAAAGTTCTCCCATAATAATATAATCCTGAACATTTTCACCAACAATCTGATCAGATGCAACTAAAATTCCAATGGCAATACTCAAATCATACGCCGCACCTTCCTTTCGCAAATCTGCGGGAGCCATATTGATTGTTATCTTCTTTCCAGGAATTTTGTAACCAACGTTTTTCAAGGCAGCAGAAATCCTGTAACTGCTTTCTTTTATAGCATTATCAGGCAAACCTACTAAGTGATATCCTACCCCACCCGTATCAATGTTTACTTCTATGGTGATGGTCTGTGCAGAAACTCCGAAGATGGAACTTCCATAAATTTTGATCAGCATTATTTTGTGTTTTAAGTAAAATTAATATTTTTTTCTTATCAAACAATAAAAAATCGGCACAAAATAATTTGCGCCGACTCCACATTAAAAGTATAAAAAAACTAACTATGATTATCTAATCTTCTATTTCTTAATCATCTTATTTTTATAAATTCTACCATCGGCAGTTTTAGAAACAATCATATACGCTGCCGGAACCAATGCACTCACATCAATAGCTTTACCTGCCTGATGATCTCGTTTTTGAAGAACCAATTTTCCCGATAGGTCAATTATTGAAATTTCACTGTATTTTTTATCCGATTCTTTTCCGATGTATAAAAGCTGCGCAGTCGGATTTGGATAAATACTCAAACTGTTTTCTTTCGTTTTTGTCTCCCCTGTTCCCAAGTTACAGAAGCCGTACTCTCCAAAATTTAATTTAATGAAAGCAAAAGAAGCAAGCATTTCGCACTGATCCGGACAATATTCGGTACATGCATAAAAGCCGTATTCACCAGTTGTGGTTGCAATGTAAGTATCACCCGTTGCTCCTGGTATCGTGCAAGGTTCATTGGGTGACGGCGGATTGCTTCCAGGAAGACATCTAAACCAAGTGTGATTTCCATATACTCCTGGAAATCCGTTATCTAGCTGTACAGATGCGCCTGTACAGACATTATATTCTCCGGGATTGGTTTCCTCATAAGTTCCCGGTGTGAAATTGGCCATCAGATACGGAAGGCCGTAAGCATACCCGTCTGCAAGAATCGGCGTGCTTTCGGCAGTACAGTCATTCTCCGAAACGGCTACTTTAAAATAATAAAGCATATCTGTAGTTCCATTAATCGTTAATGTCTGCGATGTTGCGCCGGGTATAGCTATCCAAGGATTGGTGTTGGGAGTCTGCCAATCCCACTCCTGCCTGTACCATTGGTAATTTTGAAAGGTTTGGGTGACAGTTAATGTTTCCGTTTCTGAGTTACAGAATACGACACTGCCCTGAAACATTGCCTCTAATCTCGGGCTGGTAACTGTAGGGGTGCATTGTGCTTTTAAATTAAAAAAACTTAAAAGTAAAAATGCCAAAAAAGTGATTTTTGTTTTCATAAAAATTTTGATTTGTTTAGTGATTTTGTATTTAGTCGAGCGACAACCTTAATCCGAATTTCAGATTAAAATTGAGCGGTTTTTCTTTGTAAATGGTGTTTAAAGTACTGTTGTCTTTGAAATGATATCCCAGCCCGGGTTCTGCATAGATTCCCAGCCTATTGGTAATGTTAAGCTGTACTCCGGCTGCTGCATTTACAGAGATTTGTGTAGGCTTGGAACTTAATTCTTCTTCGGTTTCATCTTTAAGAATATTTTCTACGATGTATTTTGTTTTTAAACTTCCCGAAACTGCCTTTTCTATCAAAGTTCCTCCGGTAAGATATCCTGTGAAACCGGCTTTCTTAATGACATTGTAGTTGACCTGGACCGGAACACCAACATAATGGATGGTCTGATCGCTTTGTATATAGTTCAAATCGCTGCCGGAATGCAAGTCCGAGGAAAGTTTGGTGTACGTAATTCCGGTACCAATTCCCCATCTTTTGCCAATGTTGTAGTACACAGAAGCACCGAAAGTCACGGGCATTTTGTGTTTTATTTTGGCATCAACCTGTTGATCTTGGTTTGCTAAAAGTACCTGAGTAAGAGGGTCAAGTTCTGTGCTTGAACTGTGAAAAACATCGCTGATGCTCATATTGCTTCCATTGAAAGTCGCATATCCCGGAACTTGGCCAGCAGAACCTGAAGATGCATTTCCTGTTAAGACGCTTACCATCCAGGATTTATTTGTTTTAATTTTGGGCAAATCTGGTTTTTTATCTAACTCGTTTATTGCTAGAAGCTCTTCATTCCCTTTTAAATTATCATCATTGCTTTTTGCATTGTTTTCTTGAGATAAAATTTGATTTTGATTATTGAAATCTGAGCTTTTTTGCTGCTCGTCAGAATTAAAAACATGAGCTACATCTCCTTTCAACAAGTTTTTGATGATTTCTGAAGACTTATTTCGAACCAAGCTATCTTTAAAAATTCTTCCAATATGATCATTTTTAAAAATATCATTTTGACTATATGAATTACGATCATTTTTAATTTCTTCAGAAGATGATTGAGCAATCACTGATTCAGTTTTGGAATCGTCAGACTCTTCAATTTTCTTTTCATTCGAATTTATAAAAAGATGGTTGATTCCAAAAAAAACAAATGCAAGTATGGCGGCCACACTAACTGCTCTGTAAATAATTGTAGTAAGTTTGGGAGTCGTATTTTTAATCTGACCTTTAACGTCAGTAGGAACTGCACCAAGAATACGCTCATCTTCATCGAATAATTCAGATCGAATATCATCCCACAATCCGTCCGGAACATCTTCTGTATGATCTTCCATTTTTCCGCGCAGATCATTTAGCCAATCTTTACTCATAATGCGCTTTTTTTATCATTTTATGTTCATTCACTTTCTGCACAAGCATCGCTTTCGCTCTGTGAAATTGGGAAGCTGAAGAGTTTTCTGCTATTCCTAATATCGCAGCAATTTCCTTATGGCTTTTTTCTTCAAACACATAAAGATTAAAAACAGTTCTGTAACCATCCGGAAGCGATCTGATCATTTCCATCAGACTTTCTTTTGAAATACTTTCAAGATCAGGCTCATCATCATTAGAAAAATCGGGAATGGTGTCGAGATCTGTATCTGTTTTCAGACTAAGATTCTGCTTAAGATGCCTTAAAGATTCGTTGATAACGATACGTGTTATCCAAGCTTTTAGAGAGCCGTTTCCACGATACTGAAAAGAATCTATGGAACGGAACATCTTAATAAAGCTATTTTGCAACACATCATGCACATCATCTTTCTCAATAATGTAACGTGAGCAGACATAGGAAAGATTTCCGGAATAAGCTCCGAAAAGCTCTTTCCAGGCAGCTTCTTCTTTTGCAAGAAGGCGTTTTGCCAAAATCTGTTCCTTATTTTCTTCCATGTACTGCCTCAGTTACACTTATTTTTTAATTAAATATTAAATTCGAATGCAAAAATAGATTGCCCTTTACAAAAGCGCAATCTATTTTAGATAATATTCTTAGTTCTTAACACAGTACGGAAAATCATATTTTATGATTTCGTAAGGAGTTAAATCAACGCCATCAACGGTAATTTTTTCAGCAACGACACCAAATCTTAATGACCGGTCTTGCCCTACATAAAATCCTTTTTGTGGTGCTGCAATTTTTACAATTGTATTTTTAGTAACCCCGTCCACCGGAATCTGCAATACTAAAGTTTTTGGAGCAAAGTTCAATTCAACTACATTGTTGGTGGTATTTAATGATGAGGTATAATTAAGCTTATACTTCACCTTCCCGATAGCAGTCAATGCAGCTTCTGCTTTCACAGGGTTAGTCACTACCGTTTTCACAATTTCTTTTATAGGAAAATCATTGAATATCACCGTGTCTTTTTTTACATTGAGATCAACTGTTTTTTCATTTTTAATATTTCCTTGTGTCGTAAAAAGTCTGGCTTTATAATTCCCATTAACATCTTCTAATTTTACAGGGATTGGTTCATAATCATCCACACAAGACATTAAGGAAAACGCTATCAGTGCAAAAAAACCAACTGCAAAAGCCTTAAAGGCATTTAAATTCTTCATTTTTTAAAATTTATCGTTAAACATCTATTTTTTTGAGCACTCAATAATATAAACCCATCATTTCAAAAATCTTGCATCATTTTCTATAAAAAATTAATAACTAACTGATTATTAAATAGAAAAAATATAGATTTAAATCTCATTTAAGATTTCTTAATAATTTAATACATTTGTTACTCGCCGATTTTGATAAAACTTTATTTTACTTGATAATTATCGGAAACAATTTTTTAACAATAATTTGAAATGAACGTAAAACCTGAAATATCCTGGGCAGACTTTGAAAAATTAGACATCCGATGCGGCACAATTATTTCCGTTAACGATTTTGAAAAAGCCAGAAATCCTTCGTATCAGCTTGAAATCGATTTTGGAGATCTAGGAACCAGAAAATCTGCCGCTCAGATTACTACGCTTTACAGCAAAGAAGAATTATATGGAAAACAGATTTTAGCCGTTGTGAATTTTCCTAAAAAACAGATTGCCAATTTTTTCAGTGAATGTCTGGTTTTAGGCGTTTACGGTGAAGATGCGAAAGATGTTACGCTTTTAACACCTTCTCTTCCGACAAAAAACGGACTGCAGGTCGGGTAATTTAATTTAAAACTGTCAAACACAAATGATACAAAATATTTCTTTAGAAAAAGTTTTATTCCTTGATATTGAAACAGTTCCGCTTTATGGGAAATGGGAGGAAATTCCGCAAACCGAACAAAAACTTTGGGATAAAAAAACAAGATTTCAGCGCAAAGATGAATTTTCTGCAGAGGAGTTTTACGAAAGAGCCGGAATTATGGCCGAGTTTGGAAAAATCATCTGCATCACCATTGGAATGCTTGAGAAAAATGAAACTTTAAGAATAAAAAGTTTTGCCAATGATGATGAGAAAAAACTGTTGCAGGAATTTGGCGAACTGTTCAACAGCCCGAGGCTTCGGGATGTCATTCTCTGTGCCCACAACGGGAAAGAATTTGATTTCCCTTGGATTGCGAGACGTTTTTTGATCAACGGAATGCAGCCTCCTACTCCATTTCAGATGTTTGGAAAAAAGCCTTGGGAAATTCCGCATCTGGATACGATGGAACTTTGGAAATTCGGAGACTATAAAAGCTTTATTTCTCTTGAGCTTTTAGCCCATGTTTTCGGAATTCCTACACCGAAAGATGACATCGACGGCTCAATGGTTTCATCAATTTACTACATAGAAAAAGACTTGCAGCGAATAGTTGACTATTGTGAAAAAGATGTCTTAACTTTGGCAAACATTTTCAGGCGCATGCGTCAGGAAGATTTATTGCAGAGAAATATCAATTTAGATTAACAAATGAACTTTACAGACGATCAGATTGCCGACATCGGTGAAGAAATTATAAGAGTGCTAAAAACCGTTTATGACCCTGAAATTCCGGTGGATATTTACGAATTGGGATTAATTTATGACGTTCAGATTTCGGAACAAGCCGATGTGAAAATCATCATGACCTTAACGAGTCCTAACTGTCCCGTTGCAGAAAGTCTTCCGCAGGAGGTAAAGGACAAAGTGAAAGAAGTAGAAAATGTGAACGAAGTGGACTTGGAACTTACTTTCGAACCCACTTGGAACAAAGATATGATGAGTGAAGAGGCGAAATTTGAGCTGGGAATGCTTTAAATTTTCTTTAAAATAAATGAGGCTGTCAATTTTTGGCAGCCTTTTTTTGATTTAAAAATTAATTTTGATTTCATATTAAGAATCAGAAATTTCATTCAATCAAATATTCAAACCTCTTTGGCAATTTCTTTTCCTTCTCTTCTGCTCCATTCACTCCATGAACCGACGTATAGATTCGGAATTTCAAAACCAGCATAATTCAAAGCTAAAATTGTATGACAAGCAGTAACTCCGGAACCGCAGTGAATGATTAGTTTTTCAGGTTTACTTTCTAGTAATTTTAAATATTTCTCTCTTAAAATTTCAGGTTTCAGGAAATATCCATTCTCATCTAAATTTTCAGAAAAAGGAATATTGATTGCTCCTGAAATATGTCCAGCAATTAAATCAATTGGTTCAGACTCGCCTTTATATCGATAAGAATCTCGCACATCGATTACAGTTGCAGAATCGTTTGTCACCTCATTTTCAACATCTTCCAAGGTCGAAATTCGCAGAACCCAATCTTTCCTGTTTATAATTTCAGTTTTTTCAAAAGTTTCTTTGCCCGATGAAAATTCTAAAGTTTCTTTTTCTGCTTCTTGAAATCCACCATCTAAAACCTGAACATTTTTTAAACCAAAAGCTTTCAGCATCCACCAGGCTCTTGCTGCTGCATTTGAGCCATTTTTATCATCATAAATAATTATATGAGAATCTTCTGAAATCCCTAAACGGGAAATTGTTTCTGCAAATTTTTCGATGATCGGAAGAGGGTGTCTTCCGCCATGGGCTGTATCTGTTACAATTTCTGCCAAATCTTTATCTAAATCTACAAATCGTGCTCCCCGGATATGCTTATATAAATAATTTTGATAAGCATCTTTACCTGTTCTTGCATCAAGAATGATCAGGTTTTCAGTGGAAATATTTTTTAGTTGTTTTGGTGAAATGATGGGAAGCATACTTTTTTTATATAAATAAAAACCGCAGAAATCTCTGCGGTTTTGGTTATTGATAAATGAAAATCATGGTCTGTACCAACTCCGGATGAAGGCTTCTCGCTACCGGACAATTGTGAGCGGTTTCTTCTATGAAAGCTTTTTCCTTGTCTGAATAGATATCTGAAAAAACAAAATTACAAACGATCTCTCCAATTCTTCTTGGCTCAGTTTTCATTATTTTCTGCAACGTACAGTACGCTCCATCGATATTGATCTTTTTGTCTTTTCCCAAAATAGCGATGGTTGTCAGTGCACATTCTGCTAAAGAAGTTGCACAAAGATCGGTTGGTGAAAACTTTTCTCCTTTCCCGTGATTGTCGGTTGGCGCATCACTTTCGATGATGGTTCCTGACTGTAAATGTTCTGCTGAACATCTGAGTTCGCCGATGTATGTTATTTTTGATGTCATAAAATTTTGAATAAAAATAAAAGAGACAATGTCTCAGAAATGAAAAATATCTTTTGCTCTGTTATAAGAACTTTCGAAATTCAATAAGTTCAACTTGTGTTCGGCTTTTTCTACGCTCATAAAATTGATCACCTGCTCGGTAGGCATATTTCCCACCAAATCATCTTTCGCCATCGGACAGCCGCCTATTCCTTTGATGGCAGAATCAAATCTTCGGCAACCTTTATCGTAAGCAGCTTTCAATTTAGAATAAGAATCTTCATATCGGTTATGAAAATGCGCTCCAAAATCAATATTCGGATATTTTGAAGGAATTTTTTCGAATAAAACAGAGATTGTTTCCGTTGTTGCAACTCCCGTAGTATCAGATAATAAAATGTTTTTAATTCCGATTTCAGAGAAGCGGTTGGCCCAGAAATCTACATCTTCCCATTTCCACATTTCTCCGTAAGGATTTCCAAATGCCATGGAGAAATAAAGATTCAGTTCTTTGCCTTCCCTTTTTGTAAGCTCAAGCATTTTAACAACATCATTAAAGGCTTCTTCCTGATTTTTATTGGTATTTCTGTGCTGAAAAGTCTCAGAAATAGAAAAAGGAAAGCCTAAAATATCTACAGACTGATGCATCAAAGCTTTCTCGGCTCCTCTGTAGTTTCCAATAATTGCAGAAACCTTGGTATTCGATAAAGATTTGTCAATATTTTCGGCAACCTCAGCAGAATCAGCCATTTGCGGTATTGCTTTTGGGGAAACAAAACTCAGACAATCTAAAACATCAAAACCCACCTCCATCAGAGAGTTAATATAATCGATTTTTTTGGCAGTCGGAATAAATTCTCCCCAACCCTGCATGGCATCTCTAGGACATTCTGTAAGAAACATGTTCACTTTTGATTTTCTCAAATATAATAAAACTAAAACAATTAGTTCTTTGTACAAAACAAAGCTAAGATTCTTTTGATAACCAATAATTTATATCTGATTTATAATTTCAATATCTCATATTCAAATACAAAAAACGTGTTCTCAGCGTCAAATTTGCTAACTTTGTTAAAATTTAATACACCTAATGAGTACAATTGATTTTAACGAAATGTGGAGAGAAAAATTACTAAACCGTTTTCTCAGCTATGTAAAAATATATTCAACCAGCGACGCAGAAAGCGAAGCAACACCCTCTACCGAAAGACAGTGGGATATTGCCAACTACATCGTAGAAGAACTAAAGACCATCGGTTTGGAAGATGTTTCTATCGACGACCACGGCTACATTATGGCTTATGTTCCTTCCAATCTGGAGAATAACAGTCAGCCAACCATCGGATTTATTTCTCATTACGATACTTCACCGGATTTTAGTGGTGAAAATGTAAAGCCTCAGGTTTGGGAAAATTATCAGGGCGAAGATTTGGTTTTAAATAAAGAAACGAACTTCACTTTATCGCCTTCAAAATTTGAAAGTTTAAAACAATACATTGGTCAGACGATCATTACAACTGATGGTAATACGCTTTTAGGAGCAGATGACAAAGCAGGAGTAGCGGAGATTGTAACAGCTGCAGAATATCTGATTGCTCATCCTGAAATCAAGCATGGAAGAATGGCCATCGGATTCACTCCTGATGAAGAAATAGGAAGAGGAGCGCATAAATTTGATGTGGCAAAATTCGGCGCTGAATTCGCTTATACAATGGATGGAAGCGAAGTCGGAGAATTGGAATATGAAAACTTTAATGCAGCCGGAGCTGTGGTAAAAATCCACGGACTGAGTGTACATCCCGGTTATGCCTTCGGAAAAATGGTGAATGCAGGTCTTTTGGCTGCCGAATTTATTCAATTACTTCCTGCAAATGAAACTCCGGCTACAACTAAGGGTTTTGACGGATTTTATCATTTAATGGATATTACCGCTGATATTTCAGAGGCTAAACTTCAATACATCATCCGTGATCATGACGACGAGAAATTTGAAGCGAGAAAAAAATTCATGGAGGAAAAAGTTGCTGAATTCAACCAAAAACATGGAGAAGGAACGGCTGAAGTGGAAATCAAAGAACAGTACCGCAACATGAAGCAGCAATTTGAAGGCAAAATGCACATCATTGATCTTGCAGCAAAAGCCATGAAAGAAGCAGGAATTGAACCAAAAATAAAAGCCATCAGAGGCGGTACAGACGGAGCTCAGCTATCTTACATGGGACTTCCTTGCCCAAATATCTTTGCAGGCGGTATGAACTTCCACGGACCTTATGAGTATGTTGCTCTGGAGAGTATGGAGAAAGCGCTGGAGGTAATTGTGAATATTGTGAAAGCTTAATAATTTTTTATATAAAATTGAAATCCAGCTCATTTTTTGAGCTGGATTTTTTATTGAAATTCAGTTTTCTCCTTTACATATTTTATATTGTCAAAGTCTTCGATTACATATAGCTCAGAAACAAACTTTTTATGATTTTTTGTTTCTTTAAATTCAATTTCATGAGATTTTGAATTCACGCTTATAGTATCATTATAGTCAAGACCATCCGATATTGTAGTGTATATCTCTGCAATATCGCCATTAATTCTGTATGGATAAATACCTGTTGTAAGACTATCATTAAATGTATCTACAGAACTCTCTGTTAATTTTAATCTGATAAGCCCAAAAGCGTGATTGTTTGAAGTTCTAAAATCAACTACGTAACCTTTAAATTGGAGGTCATTATTTAAAACGCTGTCTCTTTTTTCAGCATTTTCTGCTTCAATTTTATTGCTATAAACAATTAGTACAATAAATACACAAATTAAGATAGGAAATCTAATCCAATTTTTCATAGCCGACTTTTTGTAGTTTCACAGGTTGTCATTTCTATATCTACTTTCAGGATTTTTCACCACATTTTTCACAAATCTTTCTTCACAGGCTCCAAACTGTAAAAAGTTACGTCTACCTTGCTCTAAAGTCATATGATTTGGATGACTAATTTTTTTTCAAATCAAGACTTCCCAAAAACAAACTTTACATATATAGTAATTTCCTCTTTCCTTTAGAGTAAAATATCCACAACAATAGCATTGAACATTTAGATTCTTATTCTCTTCATCCATAAATTTAACATTAACAAAAACCACTACAAAAATGCAGCGGCTTCACAATATTTAAAATTAAATTTTAATCGTTATGTTGATTGCTTAAAAAAGCGTCCCAACCCTGTGCCGTCAGAGCAACCAATTGGTTAGAGCCTCTAGCGACCATAAAATTTCCTTCTTCCTTTTCCACGGCATGACCGATAATCGTAAAATCTGGGTGGTTTTTTATCTTATCGAAATCCTCTGAAGCAATCGTGAATAACAATTCATAATCTTCACCGCCACTCAAAGCAGTCATCACAGGATTTAAATTCAAATCATCTGCAGTTGTAATGGTTAAGTTATCCATTGGGATTTTCTCTTCGTACAATCTGAAGCCAACTTTTGACTGGTCAGAAAGATGTAAAATTTCCGAAGCCAAACCATCTGAAATGTCAATCATAGACGTTGGTTTAATATCCAACTGTTCTAAAATTCCTTTCACATCCGTTCTTGCTTCAGGTTTCAATTGCCTTTCCAAAATATAATCAAACCCTTCCATTTCAGGCTGCATATTTGGGTCTGCCAAGAAAATAGCATGTTCTCTTTCCAAAATCTGAAGTCCCATGTAAGCTCCACCCAAATCTCCAGAAACCACAAGCAAATCGTTTGGTTTTGCACCGCTTCTTTTCACAATATTTTCTTCATCTTCAATTCCGACTGCGGTGATGCTCATTACCAAACCAGCGTTAGAACTCGTGGTATCGCCGCCAATCAAATCGACTTTATACCTTCCGCAAGCCGCCTGAATTCCTGAATACAGCTCTTCCAAAGCCTCCACCGGAAAACGGTTTGAAACTGCAAGAGAAACCAAAATCTGTGTTGGGGTTGCATTCATCGCTGCAATATCACTAAGGTTCACAACAACGGCTTTATAGCCTAAATGCTTCAAAGGAACATATCCCAAATTGAAATGAACTCCTTCTGCCAAAACATCAGTCGTTAAAACCACTTTTTTGTTCCCTGGATTAATTACAGCAGCATCATCTCCTACCCCGAGTTCCGAAGATTCGTTGGACAAAGGAAAAAATTCAGTAAGGTGTTTAATTAAGCCAAATTCTCCAAGTTTTGAGATGGGCGTTAATTCTGGTTCTTTATCTTCAAACATATCTATTTTTATAAGTAATGGGTAATTTGTAATGAATAATATTAAACTTTGAACTCTAAATTTTAAATATTAAAAATTGCCGGATCAATATTTTCCGGACGGAAAGGAAGTTTTTTGAAATCTTCTCTTGTCATTAAAATGGTTTCCGCCGTTTTATATTTATTCATTGCTTCTACTACATCATCCGGTGGCGAAGTCATTTTTCTCAACATTGTATCAATCCAAACTCCGGTTGCTTCTGAAGTTGCACAGTGTGAACCGTCAGGAAGATAGAACTTGTGCACAAAACGATAAATTTCTGCATTTTCAGCACATCCGTCAATTTCAAGGCTTACAATAACTTTTTGATCTGCAAAAATTTCTTTAAAAAAGGAAAATCTTTCATGCATAATCACGGGACCAATTCCCCAACGGCTCATTTGGGTAACCCCCATTTTTTCTTTTTTCATAAAAGCCATTCTCGTTTGTGCGCAATACTGCACATAAGATGAGTTGGCAAGATGTTTATTTGCGTCAAGGTCGCTCCAGCGAACTTCAAAGGTATGGTAGAAAGTCATTTAATGATAGTTTTAAAATTGAACTTTTATTTACCACAAAAGTCACATAAGATATATTTCAGTTTTTAAAGTCTAAATAAATTTAAAGTCCACACAAGCAAAAATCAAAGATTTTTTAAAAACTAATGTGTTCTTCTATTAATTGTTGAAAGGCATCTTAAATACACTAATGTGTTAAAAACTTTTGTGGTTAAAATTACGATTATGGTTCAAAAATTATAATCCTCAAAATTACTCAAATAAGATGGTTTATAAAAATTGTAGTTTTGCAAAAATAATCTTCAGCATAAGATTAATAATTATGAAGCAAATTATTATTATCGGAGGCGGTGCAGCAGGATTTTTCTGTGCAGCAAATCTTGACGAAAAGAAATATAAAATCACCATTCTAGAACAGAATTCAGATGTCCTTCAGAAAGTAAAAATTTCCGGCGGCGGAAGATGTAATGTTACTCATGGATGTTTTGATCCAAAAGAATTGGTTCAGTTTTATCCTCGTGGAAATAAGGAGTTGTTGAGCGTTTTCACCAAATTTCAACCAAGCGATACAATGGATTGGTTTGAAAAACGAAAAGTTTTGTTGAAGATTGAAAATGACAACAGAGTTTTCCCTGAAAGTAATTCTTCGCAGACGATTATCAATACTTTTCAGAATGAAATTCAGCAGAAAAATGTTGAAGTAAAAACGAAATGTTCGGTAAAAGAAATCATTAAAAAAGATGATCAATACTTAGTTTCTACAAGTTTGGGAGATTTCTCTGCAGATTATATCATTTATACTACAGGAAGCTCGCCGAAATCTTTAAAGATGATTGAAAATTTGGGTCATAAAATCATTGATTTGGTTCCTTCGCTTTTTACATTTAACATCAAAGATGATTTGCTGAAAGATCTTTTAGGAACAAGTTTTGAAATGGCAGAAACATCGATTCCAAAATTAAAAACTGAAGAAAGCGGACCGTTATTAATTACCCATTGGGGACTTTCAGGGCCTGCAATTCTGAAAATTTCGGCTTGGGAAGCGATTAATCTGGCGAAAGTAAAATACAATTTTGAAGTTCACGTGAATTTTATTTCAAAAGACATTGACGATGCGGAAGAATTATTTCAGAATTTTAAACAGTCAAATCCTAAAAAATTAATTGGCTCATCGAAAATATTTGAGGTGACGAATCGTTTTTGGCAGAGAATCTTGGAAGTTTCAAAAGTCGATTTAAATAAACAGATTGCCAATATTTCCGGGAAAGAAATGCAGGCAATCTTGGAAAATTTATGCAAGAAGAAATTCCAGGTAACAGGAAAATCGACTTTTAAAGATGAATTTGTGACTGCAGGAGGTGTAGATTTAAAGGAAATTAATTTTAAAAATATGTCTTCGAAAATTTTGCCTAACTTTTACGTTGCCGGAGAAGTTTTAAATATTGATGCGGTAACCGGCGGATTTAATTTTCAGGCTTGCTGGAGTGAGGCTTGGCTGATTGCGCAGGATTTGAATTTGAAATAGACTTAAGTACAGAGTCTGTCATTCTGAATGAAACAAAGTGAAATGAAGAATCTCTAATATAATTGCTTAGATTCTTCCTTCGTCAGAATGACAAACTGACCGCAGATTTTTTAACCAAATTATAAAATGCTTTCCATTAAAAGAAATATTCCAAATATTCTAAAAATCCTTTTAATAATAGGATTCGCATATTTCTTTTGGCTAATGTTAAAAATCACTTTAGAATATATTCCTTTAGATACCAATGTCAGTTTTTTAATGATTAAACAAACTGAAGTCGTTGAAAGACCGGAATATCTTTGGTTTTTCTACAGTCACGTTTATACAAGTATTTTTGTTTTGCTCACAGGTTTTTTAGCAATTTTAAGAAAAGATTTCGGATTAAAAACCTTTCACAAAAACGCAGGAAAAATTTATATTTTTCTGATTTTATTCCTCGCAGCACCGTCAGGAATTTACATGGGAATTTTCGCCAACGGCGGGTTTTTATCAAAAATTTCTTTTGTAATTTTAGGAGGTCTTTGGTGGTTTACCACGTTTAAAGCTTATCAATTAGCCAGACAGAAAAAATTTAAAGAACACAAACAATGGATGTGGCGAAGTTTTGCCTTCACAATTTCTGCCATTACTTTGAGAATGTGGAAAGTAATTATCGTATATTTATTCCACCCAAATCCGATGGATGTTTACGAAATTATTGCATGGTTGGGTTGGATTCCCAATATTATTTTAATAGAATATTTAATCACAAAAAAGCACATCTAATCAATATGAAAATTTTAAAATTTACTTTAATTGCTCTGTTTACAATCGGTTTGACAAGCTGTAAAAAAGACGCTACAACCGAAGAAAAATCTAAAGACAGCTTAACTGCAACAAAAGATTCTGTCGTCATTCCCGAAGTTCATAAAGAATATTATGGAATTTACACCGGAGAATTTGCAGGAAAAGAGATGATGCATGATAGTGAAGTTGATGAGGACTATGAAGGAATAAATACCAAAAGGCTGTCTTTAAAAATTAACCGAATTACTCAAGATTCTGTGTATGGACAAAGCATTGTGAACGGAACGCAAAGACCTTTCAGAGGGATTTTTAACGAGAGTTCCCAATCTTTTATTTTGGATGAGCCTGGAGATGATAAAACCGACGGAAGGTTTGAAGTTAAGCTTAATAACGACAGCATTACCGGAAAATGGACCGCCTTTAATAAGTCTGCGGTAAAAGCTCCCCTAAAAAATTTAAAACTGATCAAAAAAGAATTTGTTTACAATCCGAATTTTATGTTGGATCAAAATTCTGAATTGATTGATTGGGAAAATCCGAGAGATTTTAAAGAAAAATACACCGACGAAGAAACTGGAAAAACAGAAACATACACCCAATCTAAAAATAGAGTTGCTTCTGATGCCGTTTTTAAAATCAATGCTTCCAAACAAAAACTGAGCGAAAAAGACATCAAAAACCTTAGAAAACTGGACATGGAAATCATTAAAAATTCGGTTTTCGCAAGACATGGTTATTCTTTCAAAAAACAGACGTACAGAAACTTTTTTGAGCAGACAGACTGGTATATTCCGGTTTCTAACAATGTTGACAGCGAGCTTTCTCCGATGGAAAAAGACAATGTCGCTTTGCTAAACCGCTTTATAAAATATGCGGAGGATAAATATGATTCTTTTGGAAGATAATTTCTCGAAAATTAAAAGGATTGCGGAGATTCTTTTTGTTTAGAACTAATTTTAACCAAAAGATAAAGGATTAAACATCCCACTCCGTAGCATAAAATATCAATCCACGAGAAAGAATTTCCGATTACGATATACATTAGGCTTCCCGGTTGGAAGCCTAATTTTTCTGCAATATTGAAAAACTGGGCAAACTCTATCAGACAAGAAAAAGCGAAAATCCCGAGAATTAATTTGGTGTCGTTGGTTATGAAAAAGCTTTTTACCAGAGTATACAAAAGCATTACAACGATGACATCTCCCAAATATGCCCGGATAAAGAATTGATTTTTTAAAACGGTGGCAATTAAAACCTCAACGAGGAATATAAAGATACTTAGAAGGAAATATTTCAGGTTAAATTTAAATTTCATCATCATAAATTTGGCTTAAGCCAATGAATTTTGTGTTAAAAAAAAGAGCGGACTAAAGTCCGCCCAATATCTGTATTTTATTTAAATATCCGAAATTATTTTTTCACTTTATTAGCGAATGAATCTGTATATCAAAACAATACCGCTATTAAACTTTGTTAATAAACATGTTTCGTATAAAATTAAGAATATACAATGTAAAGTTTTTTCTAATTGATGTTTTGCTAAGTATTGGTACTAAGTTTGCTGCCCTCAACTCATTAACTACACATCTGAACATATTTCAGAATCAGTGTTACTAAAATTAATTAAATGAAAAAAGCGATTTTTTTACTCGTTTTGTCTTTGGGCACGTCTATTTATGCTCAGGAAACTGCAAATAAAAACACGATTGAAAACAATATCTCGCAGATTCCTAACTACAGTGAATTGGCGAAGAAAAAAATCAACTTAAAGGATGTTGTTACTTCTGCAGATACGGCACCTGAATTTCCAGGAGGTTTTGAAGTTTTTAAACAAAAATATTTTGAGGGAATGCCTACTGTTAACCTTAAGCAAAACCAAAAATTGGATACCAGAATTTATTTTGTTGTTGAAAAAGACGGTTATGTAAGAAACATCGCAGCATTGGGAAGCGACAAAAAGCATGTAGAAGCAGCTGAGTTGGGCATCAAAAGGATTTTCACCCGCTGGAAGCCTGCAACGATTGGAGGGAAACCAGTACGTTATTTGTACACTTTTCCTTTATCTGCAAGAAAATTTTAAAATTAAAGACTATTATTGCATGTCGCTTTTTTTTCCTCCCGAAAGGCGAAATACGCCAACCCACCATAATAAGCACCGAAAAGTAAAAACCTTCCAAAATTGGTCATGACTTTTCCATCGCCTCGGATTTCTGGATTTGTAATCCCTAAGTATTCTAGCAAATTCTCAGCTAAAACAGTAATCAGAATAATCGGGAAAAGCAGTAAAATCTTAAGAAAACGAAACTTTAGTAACTTTCCTCTCTGCTCGTCTGAAAAATCAAATAGGAGATATTTATTGGCTAAAAAAATAGAAAGAAAAGTATTAAAAACGATCGAGTTGAATCCCAACCCATTATAAAAATAAAACAGTCCGCTACAAAAAATCAGGGACAGGAAAACGATGCGGAATTTTTGAGGAAAAAATAAAAGAAAGATAACAGGAAAAAAAATCATCAGATCGTAGAACCAAAGATCTACATATTGCTTGGCAACTTCTTGATCAATATTTTTCCCAAATACCAAAATATAGAGATATTGAAAACAAAGAACGACGTAGGACGCAGTGGTTTCATACTTCCAAAACATTGGTTTTTTGTGAATAATACCCTTCATTTTCCTACTTTCCAATCATCTTTTTAATTGAATTCAGTTTCATCAAAGCTTCAATCGGAGTCAACGTATTGATGTCGATTTTCGTTAATTCTTCTCGTATATTTTCCAAAACGGGATCATCCAACTGGAAAAAAGAAAGCTGCATGTTTTCTTCGGTCACTCTTTTGATCGTTTCAGATGAACCGCTTTGCGAGCGGCTGGCTTCCAGAGTTTTCAAAATATCATTGGCTCTGTTGACCACTTTTGATGGCATTCCTGCCAACTTAGCTACGTGAATACCGAAACTGTGTTCGCTCCCACCAGGAATTAATTTTCTTAAAAAGATGATACTTCCTTTATTTTCCTGAATCGAAACGTGAAAGTTTTTAACGCGTTCAAAATTAACCGTCATTTCGTTCAGCTCATGATAATGCGTGGCAAATAAAGTTTTTGCCTGCGTCGGGTGCTGATGAAGATATTCCGCTATCGCCCATGCAATCGAAACTCCGTCATACGTTGACGTTCCACGACCAATTTCGTCTAACAAAATCAAACTTCGGTCTGAAATATTATTTAAAATATATGCCGCCTCATTCATTTCAACCATGAACGTTGACTCGCCGGCAGAAATATTATCTGAAGCTCCAACTCTTGTAAAAATTTTATCTAAAACTCCAATTTCAGCGTGTTTTGCAGGAACAAAACTTCCGATTTGCGCCATTAGGCAAACTATTGCGGTCTGACGTAGAATTGCAGATTTACCCGCCATATTGGGACCGGTCACCATAATAATCTGTTGAGAATCTTTATCTAAAAAGATGTCATTCGGAATATATTTTTCGCCTAGAGGAAGTGCATTTTCAATGATTGGATGTCTCGCTTCTTTTAAATCAATACCAAAACCATCGTTTAAAACAGGTTTTGTATAACTTTCAGAAACCGCCAGCTCAGAAAGTCCAACAGCCACATCAAGCTGCGCAATAATATTTGAATTTTCCTGAATCCTGTCCATGTAAATCATAGTATCCGAACACACTTTGCGGTACAGCTGATTTTCCAGAACGCTGATTTTTTCTTCAGCGCCCAGAATCTGGCTTTCATATTCTTTCAGTTCTTCGGTAATATATCTTTCTGCATTGACCAAAGTTTGTTTTCTGATCCAATCACCTGGAACCTTATCTTTATGCGTATTTCTTACTTCAATAAAATATCCGAAAACATTATTAAAATCAATTTTCAGACTGATAATTCCGGTGCGTTCCACTTCACGTTGGCACATTTCGTCCAAAAAACCGCGCCCTTTATTTTGTAAACCTCGCAAATGGTCGAGTTCTTCGGAAATATTTTGTTTGATGACATTTCCTTTCGCCAAATTGACCGGAAGTTCTTCATTCAAATGATTTTCAAGCAACTGAATCAATTCATCTAAAGAATTCAATGGTTCCAGCCAAGCCAAAACATCAGCGTGAGGATGAAGTAATCCTTTAATTTTCTGAATATTAATCAAACTTTGACGCAAATAACCTAATTCTTTAGGTGAAATTTTTTCTGCCGCCAATTTTCCCATCAATCGGTCTAAATCTGAAATTGCTCTTAATAATTCTGAAATTTCATATTTCAGCTGATCGTTTTCGTTTAAAAAATCAATCAATGAAAGTCGGCGGCCAACTTCTTCCACTGATTTTAAAGGCAGAATAATTCGTCTTCTCAATAATCTTCCACCCATTGGTGTGGAAGTTTTATCAATAATATCCAACAAAGACTTTCCTTTCGGATGGCTTGGATAAACGATTTCCAGATTTCTCAGCGTAAAATGATCCATCATCAGATAATCTTCCTGCGGGATAATCTGAATTTTGGTGATATGCGCCAGTAATTTGTGATGGGTATCTTCAACCAGATAAGCGAAAATCGCTCCTGCAGCTGTGATTGCTAACGGCAGACTTTCAACTCCAAAACCTTTTAATGAATTGGTTCGGAATTGATTTGTCAGTTTTTCGTAGGCAAAATTATATTGATACGCCCAATCTTCTAATTTAAAAACATTCCTGTTTTTCAGCTGATCCGGAATTTGTACGCTTCGCTGATAAATAATTTCGCTCGGGTCAAACGTATTGATGATGTGTAAAATCTTATCTAAATTTCCTTCACTCACCAAAAATTCTCCGGTGGAAACATCGACTAAAGCGATTCCGTATTTTTCTTTTTCTTTATGAAGAGAAAGCAGGAAGTTATTCTTTTTTGAAGTTAAAACCTGATCGTTGAACGTCACGCCGGGTGTCACCAATTCTGTTACGCCACGTTTCACAATTCCTTTTACCGTTTTTGGATCTTCCAACTGATCGCAAATTGCCACACGAATTCCGGCTCTTACCAGTTTAGGCAAATAAGAATCCACCGAATGATGTGGAAAACCAGCCAGTTCAATGTGTCCGTCGCCGTTGGCTCTCTTTGTAAGAACAATTCCTAAAATCTGAGAAGTTCTCACGGCATCCTGACCGAAAGTTTCGTAGAAATCTCCCACTCTGAAAAGCAAAAGAGCATCAGGATATTTCGCCTTGATGGTATTGTACTGCGTCATTAATGGGGTCTCTTTCTTCGTCGCCTTTGCCATTGAAATCGTTCTTAAAATTGGGTTGGTAAAAATAGGAAATAAAAAAGAAGGATTAAAGTGCTTCGTTATCTTTTGATTTCGAGTATCTATTTGCGTTTTCTTGACTTTTTTAATCGCTTTTTTAAAAATTTCAGTAATGTTCCGACATATATCGGACTGAATCCTCCTGTTGGTTTAAGCATTTCTTGAGAAAGATTCCACTTTTCGATTTCATTAACATAGCATTCAGTATCAAAATCTTCTGCTGGACTATATTTTATTTTTGACTTTTTAAAATTTTTTAATTTAAATTTCTGTATGATTTTTTCTAACAATTTAAAAATATCAATATCATATTCTTCAATACGATCTTTACCGAGATAATAGTCTGGACTACTTCTCCAAAAAATCATTAGAGCCGTTCCACTATCACATTTATCAGAATCAATAATCCAATTCAGAATCTCTGTACCATCATCCCAATTAAAAATCTCAACGAGATAATGCATTTCTATAGAATTTAGACTTTTGAATTTCTCAAAATCCGGTTTTTTTTCTTTAAAGGAAAGTTCGAAAAAATTTTCTTTAATGTATTTTTCTCTGCTTGGGAAAACAATCATATAATATTGTTTTAATTATTCAATCTAAAGCTGTCTGTCTTTTGCTTTACTTTGATATTTTTCCAGAGCTTCAGTCGCTTTTTCGTAAGCCCATTTCTGCTTATAATCAACCCATTCGGCTTTAAATAATTTGCGTAAAATCTTATCCGTATATCGCATAATAAAAACATGATACAGCATATTCGCAAAAATTTTCGGTTTATTAGGTAAAGCTCTCAGCGACATTGAAAAGCCAGGCTCCAGATATCGGTTGAAGTGCCAGAAAGCTCCGGGAATAAAAAGTGCATCGCCGTGTTCCATGAAGATCTCAATGCCTTTTGCATATTTCAAAGCCGGAAATTTTTCGTAATCCGGATTTTCATAATCGATATCATAAACCGTGTGAACCGACAGCGGAACTTTGTATAAAAACTTCGACTGTTTCTGGTCAAACAGTAAAATTCTTTTTTTTCCTTCAAAATGAAAGTGCATAAAATCACCCAAATCGACATCATAATGCATCAGAACATGCGCTTCACTCCCTCCGAAAAATAAAGTCGGAAGTCTTTTGAAAAACTTAATTCCCAAATCCGGATACGTGAAGTTTTTGAGAAGTTCGGGAAGTCGGTCGGTGATGATGTAAAAGAAAATACGGAGATCCGAAGGTTTATATTTTATCGTGTCGATGTAATCTTTCATTTTCATCTTGGCAACAGGTGCATCAGAACTTTTTTTGGAATCTGCAGGCTTGTTGTCATACAAGGGAACTTCCTGTTCGCCCGCTTTTTCTTTAATGAAATCGAAATTCCATTTGTCGAAGGCTTCCCATCGGCTTGCATAGTTTTTAATCAGAAGAGGTTTTTTCTTCTTGAAATAATTTTCCTGAAAATCTTCTTTACTGATATCATTGACAACATCTACGTTTTCGAGAATCATGGGATTGTAAATTTAATGCGAAATAAAAATAGTGTTTTTTTGAAGTTTATAAAAATTTATCTTTGCAAAAAGCACATTAACCATGAGAGTTTACAACACCAAAAATTTCCTGAAAATCCTGGTCAGCTTACACAAAAGCGATACCATGAAAATCCTTTTCCCAACAATGGTTTTGATGGCGATTTACTCTTATGGAATTCAGTATCTGGAAGTCGAGTATCTGCATTTAACGGCAAAATCTAAAGTCAGCAACGTAGGATTGATCCATTCATTACTAGGATTCGTTTTGTCTTTGCTGCTGGTTTTCAGAACCAATACGGCGTACGACAGATGGTGGGAAGGCAGAAAACTTTGGGGAAAACTGGTCAATGACACCAGAAATTTTGCCGTAAAAATTAATATTATTTTAGCTGACGACAGAAAATCTGCTGATCAGATTTCGAGATACCTTAAATATTTTCCCCATTTTTTAGCCAAACATCTTTCTCAGGAATCGACAAGACTAGCTTTGGATGAAGATTATTCTGAAATAGAAAAGTCGCTGAAACATCACGGACCAACCGATTTGGTGATTCTTTTGACCCACAAATTATATCAGTTAAAAAAAGAAGGGAAAATTTCTGACGTTGAAATACTGTACCTCGACACACAGATTACCGGTTTTCTGGATGTTTGTGGTGGTTGTGAAAGAATTAAAAACACACCGATTCCATATTCCTATTCTTCGTTTATCAAAAAGTTTATTATCCTTTATGTTGTGGCACTTCCGATTGCTTACGTTATCAATCTAGGGCTATTTATGATTCCGCTCACGGTCTTTGTATATTACGTGTTGATGAGTCTGGAATTGATTGCTGAAGAAATTGAAGATCCTTTTAATAATGATGAAAATGATATTCCGATGGAAACCATTGCTCAGAATATTGAAAAAAATGTGGATCAGATTATGGGAGAGAAAAAATAATGAACAATATAGAATCCGTTCATGACTAAGAATTCGTAAATTATAATAGAAATAAACAAATTATTTTGGTAAATAAATTAAAACTGGAAGAACTCAACAGAATTGATGTAGAAACTTTTAAAAAGGTTGAGAAAATTCCGTTGGTGGTCGTTTTAGACAATATAAGAAGTATGCACAATGTGGGTGCGACTTTCAGAACGGCAGATGCTTTTTTGGTTCAGAAAATTATTTTGTGTGGAATTACTCCGCAACCGCCACACCGTGAAATTCATAAAGCTGCATTGGGCGCAACAGAAAGTGTGGACTGGTCACATGAAACAGATATCAATGTTACAATAAATGATTTAAAAAGTCAGGGATTTGAAGTTGTCGGAATCGAGCAAACCACAAACAGCACGATGATTACTGATTTTACTATTGACAACTCAAAAAAATATGCGGTGATTTTAGGCAATGAAGTAGAAGGAATCAGCGATGAAGCATTACAGAATATTGATTCTTTTATTGAAATTCCGCAGTTGGGGACAAAGCATTCTCTAAACGTAAGTGTATGCGGCGGAATTGTGATGTGGGAGTTTGCAAAAGCCCTAAAATAAAAAAACTGCGGCTGTCTAAAAAGACAGTGCAGTTTGAAATAAATCTAATAAAAAGTAAAAATGAAAGGCGACAAAGATAATTTTTTATCTTAAACCAACAAAATTTATTTTTGCTTTTTTAAATTTTTCTGAAAATAACGTACTTTTATAACAAACGTTTCGTTTAAAATTTTATAAATTAGCACAATGTTTATCAAGGACTATATCTCAAAAGATTTTCCGTGTTTTCATCTGACTGACTCTATCGAATCAGCTAGGGAAACCCTAGAAGCATTTGGATATACGCATATTTTCATCAAAAAATCTCACCACTTTTACGGAGCCATCGCCAAAGACTTTCTCTATGAAGAAGAAGGAACTTTGAAAAACCTCGAACATCAGATCGAGCGCTTCGCCATTTTGGAGGATAATAATATCATGGACAGCATCAGACTTTTTTATACATTTAATGCCAACGTGATTCCTGTGATCAACAAAAACGAAAAATATCTGGGATACATCTCTTGTGACGATGTTTTTCAGACCTTTTCAAAATACCCTCTGTTTTCAGAAACCGGTGCGACTTTAACGATAGAAACGCCGGCAAGAAAATATTCTATGACCGAAATTGCGAACATTGTCGAGAGTAACAATTCTAAGTTCTACGGCGGGTTTATAAGTTTCATGTCAGACGAATTTATTCACATCACCATTAAAATCAGCAACGAAAATTTAGCTTCTATCGACGCTACTTTTGACCGTTATGATTACAGAATCGTTGAAAAATATTATTCTGATGAGAAAACAGATCTTTTCAAAGACCGTCTAGGTTTTTTACAAAAATTTATCGAAATATAATATGAAGGCAGCCATATATTCTCAGAAAAAAGATCTTGATACTTTTTTATATTTAAGCAAATTTATTTCTGAACTGGAAAGCAGAGGCGTAAAATCTGTTTTATTTGAAGAAATGGCTGAGGCGCTTCAATTTTCAAAAATATTTGAGACTTTTGGCAACAAACAGGATCTTATCGACAAAGAAGTTGACCTTTTCTTCACTTTTGGAGGCGACGGAACGATTGTCAATTCATTGACTTTCATCGAAGATCTTGAAATTCCTGTTGTGGGAGTGAACACCGGAAGACTTGGATTTTTGGCAAGTTTCACGAAAGAAGAAGCCTTCAAAGAATTGGATTCTATATTAAAAGGTGATGTAAAAACCAGCCGAAGATCAGTGATCGAAGTTGTTTCGCCAAAATCTGACGAATTTTTCCCGTATGCCTTAAATGATGTTACGATTTCCAGAAAAGAAACCACATCCATGGTGACGGTAGACTCTTATATTAACAATGAATTTCTCAATGTTTTCTGGGGCGACGGTGTAATTGTTTCTACACCAACGGGTTCTACAGCTTACTCTTTAAGTTGTGGTGGCCCAATTATTTCTCCCAACAACGAAAACTTTGTCATCACTCCGATTGCTCCACATAATTTAAATGTAAGACCTTTGGTTGTGAATGATAAAGTAGAAATTAAATTTAAAGTGGAAAGCAGAGTTCCTCAATATTCACTTTCATTGGATTCAAGATTAATTCATATTGAAACAGATAAAGAAATTGTGATCAGAAAGGCAAGTTTCCAGCTATTATTGGTACAGCCGAATAATTTAAGTTTCTACGAAACCATCCGCCAAAAGCTACTTTGGGGGCGAGATAAAAGAAATTAGTAATTTCTCAAAATTGATTATCTTTACAAGAATTTTCAAAAAACATCCTAATATAATAATAAAGTAAACATGAGCAGAATTTTCCCGGCAGGAGTTGCCACAGGTCAGTTAGTTACAGATATTTTTCAGTATGCTAAAGAAAACAAATTTGCATTGCCTGCAGTGAACGTAATCGGTTCTAGCAACGTCAACGCAGTAATGGAAACTGCAGCAAAATTAAACTCACCTGTCATCATTCAGTTTTCTAACGGTGGAGCATCTTTCAACGCTGGAAAAGGACTAAGCAATGACGCTCAGAAATCAGCTATTTTAGGTGGTATCGCAGGAGCAAGACATATTCATACCCTTGCTGAAGCTTACGGAGCAACAGTAATTTTACATACCGATCACGCTGCAAAAAAATTATTGCCTTGGATCGACGGCTTGATGGAAGCTAACGAAGAATTCTTCAAGCAGACAGGAAAATCTCTTTACTCTTCTCACATGCTTGATCTTTCTGAAGAATCTTTGGAAGAAAATCTTGAAATTTCTGCTGAATATTTCGAAAGAATGGCAAAAATGCAGATGACTTTAGAAGTTGAGATCGGCGTAACAGGAGGTGAAGAAGATGGTGTAGACAATTCTGACATCGACAATTCTAAATTATATACTCAGCCTGAAGATGTAGCATACACTTACGAAAAACTGAAAGCAATTTCTGACAACTTCACCATTGCAGCAGCTTTCGGAAACGTACACGGAGTTTACAAATCAGGAAATGTAGTTTTAACTCCGAAAATCTTAGACAACTCTCAGAAATTCGTTCAGGAGAAATTCGGAACTGCTGACAAGCCGATTAATTTCGTATTCCACGGTGGTTCAGGTTCTACTTTAGAAGAAATCAGAGAAGCGATTGATTATGGGGTAATTAAGATGAATATTGATACCGATCTTCAGTTCGCTTACACAGAAGGAATCAGAGATTATATGGTAGACAATGTAGAATATCTGAAAACTCAAATCGGAAATCCTGACGGGGAAGAAAAGCCAAACAAAAAATTCTATGACCCAAGAGTTTGGGTAAGAAAAGGTGAGGAAACTTTCTCTAAAAGATTGGTAAGAGCATTTGAAGATTTAAATAACGTAAATACGCTTAAATAAATTATAAATTTTGAATTATAGATTAAAAATTATTTTTAATCTATAATTCAAAATCTAAAATCTAAAATTTCATAAATGGCATTCGACTGGTTTAAAAGAAAAGCACAAAATATTACCACTTCTACTGATGACAAAAAAGACGTACCCAAAGGTCTATGGCATCAGACACCGTCAGGAAAAGTTGTGGAACACGATGAACTAAAGAAAAACAATTATGTTTCTCCTGAAGACGGATTTCATGTAAGAATCGGAAGTGCCGAGTTTTTCAGTATTCTTTTTGACGAAGGAAAATTCACTGAGCTGGATGCGAATGTTGAAAGTATCGATATGCTTCAATTTAAAGATACAAAGTCGTACACTGACCGTCTGAAAGAGGTGAAAGCCAAAACAAAACTGACTGATTCTATCAGAAACGGAGTAGGAACTGTTAACGGAACTGAAATGGTCGTTTCTTGTATGGATTTTGCATTTATCGGAGGATCTTTGGGTTCTGTGATGGGAGAAAAAATCAGAAGAGCGATTGATTACTGTATCGAAAAAAGACTTCCCTACATGATTATCTGCCAGTCCGGAGGAGCAAGAATGCAGGAAGCAACGTATTCTTTGATGCAATTGGCAAAAGTACAGTCAAAACTGGCTCAGCTTTCAGAAGCAGGACTTTTATACATCGCTTACCTTTGTGATCCAACTTTTGGTGGAATTACGGCATCTTTTGCAATGACCGCAGACATCATTATGGCTGAGCCAAAAGCATTGATCGGATTTGCTGGTCCAAGAGTAATCCGTGAAACCATTGGTAGAGATTTACCGGAAGGTTTCCAGACATCCGAATTTTTGCAGGAAAAAGGTTTCGTAGATTTCATTGTGAAAAGAACTGAAATCAAAGAAGTGGTTTCTAAAACAGTGAATTTATTAGCAGCAAAAGCTTAAGGTTTAAACCAAAAATCATACAATCTCTCTCTATTTCGGGAGAGATTTTTATTTTATGAGGACGTTCAAAGTAATTTTCAATACAATCAGAAGCATGAGTTTTAAGAAAATTCTTAAGCTCCTATCTGCTGTTTTACCTCATCCCCTATTTTCAATTTTGAGTTTCTATGCAACGGTAAAAGCTTTTTCTATTGCACAAAAATTATATCCAAAAACGGCATCTAAAAACGGTGAAGGAAATGCTTTCAGACATGCATTCTGGTGTTGCCTGATTATGATGTATTGCAGTAAAATTTCTTCACCCGAAAAAGCATTTGATTTCTGCAAGAAAATTACAGATTTGCACGAAGAATTATTTCCTAATCAACCTTTAGAAACCAAAATGGATCTCCACAACAACAAAATCGGTATGGATTATTTCCTGGAACTTTTACCTGGAATTCACCGACAGTTTTTTGAGAAAAACTTCTTTATTGAAGAACTGCAAAAGAAAACAGCTAATGCAAAGGTTTTGAAAAGTCTGGATGATGATTTTGCGAGAGAATTGGTTTATTTGGATGAAAAGTAATTTTCTGTCTCTTATTCTGAAAATACAACTTACAAACTTTGTGACTTTTGCAGTTTAAAATATTTTTAACTAAGTTTAAACAATTAATTTAATCAAATGGTTCTCAGCAGAATTTGGTCGGCTTTCATCATCATTGCCATTGCCATTGCCAGTATAAAATACATTTCGTCTAGCCACTACAAAACCATTTTCAATGATATGGTTGTAGGAAAAGGTGGCGACACGGTGCAAGTGGCAACTCAAAACATCAGCGCGCTTTCTCCCATTGTAAGAGACAGTCTGATGAAGAAAAATGATTTTGCAGACAGCAGAATTCATTATAAAACCGATTCTCTGAAACAGAATGTTCAGGTTTACCGCATACAGGAAGCAGATGGTGTCATCGGAACTTCAGAAACGGCAGTTAAAATCTGTATCGGATTGATTGGAATCATGACGCTTTTCATGGGATTCATGAGCATTGCTGAAAAAGCGGGCGGAATTAATTTATTGAGTAGATTTATTCAGCCATTTTTCTCAAGACTCTTCCCTGAAATTCCGAAAAATCATCCCGCATTTGGTCATATGCTGATGAACTTCAGTGCCAATCTTTTAGGTTTGGACAACGCTGCAACGCCATTTGGTTTGAAAGCGATGGAAAGTCTGCAGACTTTAAACCCAAACAAAGATACAGCGAGCAACTCGCAGATTATGTTTCTCTGCCTTCACGCAGGTGGAATGACTTTGATCCCCGTTTCTATCATCGCCATCAGAGCGTCGATGGGTTCAAAAACACCGACAGACATTTTCCTTCCCTGTATGATTGCCACTTTTGCAGCGACATTGGCAGCAATGATCATTGTTTCATTATACCAGAAAATAAATCTTTTAAAACCGGTTGTTCTTGCTTATGTCGGCGGAATTTCAGCCTTGATTGCCCTTTTGGTAGTATATTTAGTTCAGTTAAGCAAAAATGAGCTCGATGATTTCAGCAAGGTTTTAAGCAATGGTTTAATACTTTTCATTTTCTTAGCCATTGTTCTTGGAGCTGTTTACAAAAAAATCAATGTCTTTGATGCTTTTATTGAAGGCGCAAAAGAAGGTTTTTACACTTGTGTAAAGATTATCCCTTATTTAGTCGGAATGTTGATTGCTATTTCTCTTCTGAGAACTTCTGGCGTTTTTGATGTCATTATCGACGGAATGAAATGGGTTGCCTATGCTACCAATCTCGACGCAAGATTTGTCGACGGACTTCCGACTGCCTTAATCAAACCATTATCAGGCTCCGGTGCTCGTGGAATGATGGTTGACACGATGGCAACTTTCGGAGCAGACAGTTTCCAAGGGAAATTAGCAGCAGTTCTTCAAGGAAGTTCAGACACGACGTTTTATGTGATTGCGGTTTACTTTGGAGCTGTAGCTGTGAAGAATACAAGATATACGGTAATTGCTATGCTTTTGGCTGATTTGGTGGGTGTGATTACTGCAATTGGATTGGCATATTTGTTTTTTGCTTAACTTTAAAAATAAAAAAATATGATCCACGATAAAGACTACATTCTTCGTATTGTAAAACAATTTTCTGAATTTCTCACTAAAAGAATTTTAGGTGAAAGTGAAGAAACGATTTCCGAACAACAAAGAATTTTCGACACCAATATGAATGATACTTTTAAGATGAGTTTTGATGAACTTTCTTCGAAATCTGCTGAAGAGATTACACAATCAATTCATGAAAAAGAAAGCAATCACCATATTCCGTATTTTGAACTTTTAGGTCATCTTTTTTATGCGAAAGCAAAAGAAACTGACAACAAGGATTTTTCAGAAAAAGCCATCGTCTTTTATCAATTATATCTTCAGACCAGCGGTATATTCTCCCTTCCAATTATCAACAGAATCAACGACATAAAAAAAGCACTTGAATAAAGTGCTTTTGTATTTTGTATTTTTAGAAGGTAATGCTGTAGCTTCCGGTGGATGAAACACTAGCTTTTTCTGCTTTTACATATTTCTTAACCCAACTTACGGACGTTGACACTACACAAGGGTCTGAAATTCCACCTGATCTTCTCGCTGACGAAACATTTCCGGCTTTATCTACAGTGTAAGAAATCGTTATAGAGCCGCTTGCAGAGCAACTGTGACTTGGTTGAGCACCGCCTCTACCCATTGTTCCGGGAATGTAGCCCACCAACCTTCTGTCGATTCCTACTTTGCTGTCACCGTTTCCATCACCGCCAAGAGGATCTCCGTTATTACCAATTCCCTCACCTGTTCCCTGGCTTCCTGCTTTTGTTCCACGCCCTTTGATTAAATTTCCGATTGCGGCAGTTCCTTTTCCGTCACCGTTTCCGGCTTTTGAATTCGCCGTTGTGGCAGAACTCTTAGCTTTTGTTTTTGTAGCAGAAGTAGCGGTTGATTTCTTATTTGTTTTTGAATCTTCTTTTTTCGGAGCGGTAACTTTAGAATTAGTTCCTGTAATGATTTTATCCTTTACTTCTGTCTTTTTAGCTTCTGGTTTAGGTTCTGGAGTAATGATAGTTTTGGGTTCAGAAACTATATTTTCCACTGGTTCAGGTGAATTTTCTTCAGCTTTTGCAGCCAAACTACCTTCCTGATTGGCTGGCTCGTCAATTCCAGCTCCGTTTCTGTTATCTCCAAAATTCACGAGCATTGTAGTGACTAATTCCGTTTCTTTCGGTCGCTCGGTAGGCTTCATTTTATAGATGAATACGAACAACAGAATAGCAGACCAAATCAATGCAGAAAGTACGGCACTCTTCAGTTTGTCTCTTTTTTCTTCTTCTCTATTTATCGTGTAACCTCTCATCTTGATTTTATTCTTTTACCGTTGCAATGGCAATGTTCAATTTATGCTTTTCTGCAATTTCCATTAAGAAAACGACATCTTTATGCATCGTACTTTCGTCTGCTCTTATGGTAAATGACTTTGCTGATTTACTTTTAAGGTCAGACACAATGGTTTGTTCCACCAATTCTCTCGCAACAGGTTTGTCATCTACATAATACGAACCGTCAGGCTTTACACTCACCGTCATCGGATTTGGTATATTATCTTCCACACTTCCCGTTTGAGGAAGCTTTACATCGATCGCACTTTGGTTAGCTGCCGAAGAGGTGATCATAAAAAAGATCAGCATCAGCAAAATAACGTCGGTCATCGCCGCTAAGCTGAATTCCGGATGTGCTTTATTTCTTCTTTGAATTTTCATGTGTGAATATTACAAAGGTTTATTAATTAAATCTAAAAATTCTCCCGAAACATTCTGGGTTCTCAAAACGAACTTATCTATTCTCGTTAACAAAATGTTGTAGAAAAAATTCGCAGGAATTGCCACTGCCAACCCGACAGCCGTTTGTCCTAATGCTGTGTAAATACCTTCAGACAAAGTTTTTGGTGAAAAAGCTCCTTCAGCATGTGATAAATCAAAGAAAGCAATGATCATCCCGATAACGGTTCCCAAAAGTCCCAACATCGGCGCAATACTTGGTACAACTGCCAAAAGATTCAGGTTTTTTTCCATGTTCGCAACTTCAATCTGAGCCTGAGATTCCATCGCACTTACGATATCTGAAACCGGTCTTCCCAACCTTGAAATTCCTTTTTCTAAGATTCTTGATTCCGGAGAATTCTGAGTCTTGCAATAATCTGCTGCTGCATCAATTTTTCCGTCTCTGATGAAATCTTCAATATTATGCATGAAGTTCGAGTCTGTTTTTGTCGTCATTCTTCTGATATAGAAAAATCTTTCAAAGAAAAGATATACTGAGAAGACACCTAAAGCCAAAACGACTGCCATTACTATTTTAGCAAAAGCACCGCCATGAAACAGGATGTCCCAAAATGAAAATTCAAGTTTTTCAACAGGCACTGCAGGTACAGCGACCTGTGCAAATAAAATCTGAGTAAGTTCCGTTAACAGCATCAATTAGTTTATTTATAATGGTTTGAACGACAAAAATAAAGGAATATTATCAATACTTATCTTAAAATAAGCTTAAAATATGAGTTTAAAATAAATATTCCGCCTAAAAACAGCAAATTTCTTTCCAAAAAATATTTGAAAAGAAATTTACAGTAAATATTGGGTGACGCTTAGTCTTAATCTTCGTCTACGATAATTTCGTCTGGAGTAAACTCGCATTTAAGCCTAAAAGGAAGCGGATTATCAGATCCTGTATAGAAATCGTCGATGTTTCCCTTCCAGGTTACCTGAAGCTCACCTTCTTCATTTTTATCAAACAAAAGTTCGTTGTCATAAATGAAAGCTTCTTCATCATCAAACAAATCTACTTCTGTAAATATTTCATCTTCAGAATCGTTGATGGCAAATGTTTTTCCTTCAATCTCAGAAGAATCGATAGGAAATTCAATTATTTCCAAAGAAAGCTGAGGAAAATTGTATTGTAAAGAATCATCATCTACATGATCGAGCCCGTCATCCGTAATGATTTCTACTTCTAGAAAATGCTCTTGATTACTATAAACAGCCTTACAGTAAGTGCTTTTTATATTGTACTTCAATGTTTCGTCCGGATGGTAAATTTTTAAAATCCCTTTCATTATTTCTTAAAAAAGAACTGTAATAGTATGATAGTTAAATGCTTCAGGCAAAGATAAAAAATTGTGCGAATGTTTAAAATATTTTCAAAATTATTTTTTTATAAATAGCGATTCTTCAAATCTATTTTGTTCTAATATTCTCTATTTTTGTGTTTTAAAGATTTCATAATGAAAAACATCATATCCAAAGCATTGTGGGGATTAGGTTTAGCACTAAGTCTGGCTTCTTGCAGAAAGACCGATTCACCTTTAACCAAAATTACTCCCACTAACCTGGATTCTATTGCGGCCAACTACTATGAGCAGTATTTAAAATTATATCCTTTGGAGGCAACTTCACAGGGAGATTTGCGATATAATGATCAGCTGCCTATCAATATTGATAAAGATTTTATCTCGGGTGAAATTGCTTTTTATAATTCTGTTCAAAAACAACTTGAAAATGTTGATTACAAAGCTCTTTCAGATGAAGATAAAGTAGTCTATGACGTGCTGGATTTTACTCTAAAAGATAAAACTGAAAAGTACAGCTATCATCCTGAATATATTCCTTTTTCTCAGTTTGAAGGATTACCTCTGAACTTTCCTCTGTATGGAAGCGGACAGGGAAGCCAGCCTTTTAATACTGAAAAAGATTATGAAGACTGGTTAAAGAGAATGGAGAAATTTTCGGAATGGATGACTGCTGCTAAAGAAAATTTCCGTGAGGGAATAACCAATAAAATCGTTCTTCCGAGAAAATTGGTTTTAAAAATGATTCCGCAGATGAAAGCGGAAGAAATCATCACAACAGATTTTGATAAAAATATTTTCTCGGGACCGGTAAAGAATTTCCCGAAAAATTTTACTGCCGAACAAAAAGAAAAATTCACCAACCTTTACAAAGATGCAGTTGCCAAAAACATTATTCCGGCATACACGAAAATGAGTGAGTTTTTAGAGAAAGAATATTTGCCAAAATCAAGAGAAACTGATGGTTATAACAGTCTTCCTAAAGGAGACAACATTTACAAATTTTACGTAAAAAGCTGGACAACGACCAATAAAACACCAGACGAAATCAACAAAATCGGACAGCAGCAGGTTGCCATGCTTCGTGCCGAAATGGAAAAAGTAAAACAGCAGGTTGGCTTTACCGGAACGCTCGAACAATTCATAACATCAGTAAAAACAGACCAAAAAGCGATGCCTTACAAAACCTCGAAAGAAGTTTTAGATGGCTTTAATGGAATTTTGGCTAAAATAACTCCGAAGTTAAAAACGATGTTCAGCGTAACTCCGAAAACGAAATTTGAAATCAGACAGACCGAAAAATTCAGAGAAGCCAGTGCGAGTGCTGAATATATTCAGGGAACTCCGGACGGAAAAAGACCGGGAATTTTCTACATGCCACTCCCCGACCCTTCAAAATTCAATATTACCTCAGGAATGGAATCTCTTTTCTTACACGAAGCGATTCCGGGACACCATTATCAGGTTTCTTTGCAGCAGGAAAACACAAAACTTCCAAAGTTTATGAGGTTCGGCTGGTTTGGTGCTTATGGTGAAGGCTGGGCGCATTACTGTGAAACGTTAGGGCCTGAATTCGGATTATACACAGATCCTTACCAAAAAATGGGGTATTTAAGTGACCAGATGCTTCGTGCCGTCCGTTTGGTTGTCGACACCGGAATTCACACCGGAAAAATGACGAGAGAAGAAGCAATTACTTATTTCCTAAGCAACATTGCTTATGACGAAGCCGGCGCAACTGCAGAAGTGGAAAGATATATGGCAATGCCGGGACAGGCTTTAGGCTACAAAATCGGTTCTTTGAGAATTCGAGAATTGAGAGATCAATATCAGAAACAGCTTGGAAATAAATTTAATTTAGCAAAATTCCATGATGAGCTTTTAAGTCAGGGCTGTCTTCCATTGGATGTTTTGAACAGGAAGATGGAGCTTTGGGAGAAGAAGCAGAAATAGTTTAATGAAAAACAGTTTAATGTTGCTTGCTTTAACAATGATAATCAGCTGTAAAACTGATGAAAAGAAGTCTTACGAAAAATTTATTGTTGATAAAAACATAATTAATAACGATACGATTAAACTTCTTGTAAATTTCCCTGAATTAAAATTATTCGAAAGCGAAATTGTTGAAAGTAAAGCCAGAACTGCATATCTCGTTCAAACTGTAAGTGGATATAATTTAGAGACGAAATTTGATAATTATAAATCGAATGTTACAATTGAAAGTGACACGCTCAATATTTCGCTAAATAACAGCAACGGATATTTCGGAAATGGTATCTTAATCAAAGTCTTTGACGGCCAGTTTTTTGTTAAAGATGTTGACCCAAAAACTTTAAAGGGTGAGGATAAGTTTTTGTCGGCAAAACCTATCCTTCAAAAATTAATATTAAACAATGATCAATTTAACAAAAAGGATAGTATTTACGGAGCTATTTATTATCACGCTATCATTGAAGATCATATTGACAAAGAGTTTAAAGGTTATTTCAGAACTAAAATTAAATAAGCAAAATGATAACAGAATCTTTACAATCACTTTATACAAGAGATTTAAATAAGCTAAAAACAGAAATTGAATCTTACCAAAACGAAAAGGCACTCTGGAAAATTGATAAAGACATTTCCAATTCTTCCGGAAATCTTTGCCTTCATTTGGTGGGAAATCTTAAACATTTCTTCGGAGCAATTCTTGGAAACTCAGGATATGTAAGAAATCGGGAAGAGGAATTTTCATTAAAAAATATTCCAAAATCTGAATTAATTATACAAGTGGAAGAAACTTTAAACGATGTCATTTCAACACTTAATCAGCTTTCTGAAGAAGATTTAAAAAAAACGTATCCCATTGAGCCATTAGGATATACAATGACAACGGAATATTTTATAATTCATCTGTTTGGGCATCTGGGTTATCATTTGGGGCAGATTAATTATCACAGAAGATTACTTGATATCGAGTAATTTTTTTATCGATTGCTTCTTTAACCACCCCGTCAAAAATTCTTTGAATTTTCGCCACCCCTCCAAGGGAGGGGAATTTTGTGACTGCTAAAAATCTTATTATTTTTCAAATAACATTTTCGTTAAAAAATCTTTCTCTCCTTTTCCTCTTGCGGGAGAATATTCTCGTCCGTAGAAAATAATCTGAAGGTGAAGTTTATTCCAGACCTCTTCTTTCCAGATGTTTTTGGCATCTCTTTCTGTTTCTATGACGTTTTTTCCGGACGTTAGCTTCCATTGCGTCATTAATCTGTGAATGTGCGTATCAACAGGAAAAGCAGGAAATCCGAAGCCCTGGCTCATGACTACAGAGGCAGTTTTATGCCCAACTCCGGGAAGAGCTTCCAATTCTTCGTAGGTTTGAGGGACTATTCCATCGTGTCTTTCCAAAAGGAGCTCTGCCATTCTTTTCAGATTCTTAGCTTTTGTATTGGAAAGTCCAATTTCTTTGATGAGCTCTTTAATTTGAAACTCCTCCAGCTTTGCCATTCTTTGAGGTGTTCCTGCTACAGCGAAAAGTTCTGGTGTCACCTGATTTACTTTCTTGTCCGTCGTCTGTGCAGAAAGTGCCACTGCAACCATCAAAGTAAACGGATCTGTATGCTCCAAAGGAATAGGAACGGTAGGATATAATTTCTCTAATTCTGTCTGAATAAGTTCTGCTCTTTGCTTTTTTGTCATGTAACCATTAAATTTGAACAAAAATAAATCATTATGCTGAAAGTAGGAGACAAATTACCCAATTTTGAAGGAACAAATCAAGATGGAGAAACCGTAAATTCGGAAAAATTAATTGGAAAGAAATTGGTTATTTTCTTTTATCCACAGGCTAATACTCCGACTTGTACTGTTGAAGCGTGCAATCTGAGCGATAATTATTCGCAGTTGGAAAAAGCAGGATTTCAATTATTGGGAATCAGTGGAGATTCAGTAAAAAAGCAGAAGAATTTCCATAATAAATTTGCCTTTCCTTACGATCTGATTGCGGATGAAAACCGTGATATCATTGAAAAATTCGGGGTCTGGCAGGAGAAAAAAACGTTCGGAAAAACCTATATGGGAATCGTAAGAACCACTTTTATTTTTGATGAAAAAGGAATCTGCACACGAGTTATTGAGAAAGTGACTTCGAAGACTGCGGCTCAGCAGATTTTGGAAGGATAGTTTTACAATTTGTCATTCTGAATGAAATGAATGATCTGAAGAATCTTATTAAATTTAGATTCTTCCTTCGTCAGAATGACAAAAGAACTATACTTACTCAGTTTCATAATACATCAATTCCTCATCTTCATTGGAAAGCGTGACGTATTTTTGGAATTTCAATCCTAATCTTTCGATTAATTTTTGAGAAGAAAAATTGTCTTTTACCGTAATTGCTGAAATTTTGTTTAAGCCAAAATCATCCATTCCGATGGATTTTACTTTCTGGGCAGCTTCAAACATATAGCCTTTGCCTTCAAATCTTTCCAGAACAGAAAACCCTATATCAACGATATCCAAACCTTCCCTTTCAAAGATTCCGACTCCACCGATTTTTACATTCCCTTCTTTTAATTCAATTAAATAATTCCCAAAACCTAATTTCTCAAACTGTGGAAGAAATTTAGATTTGATGTAATTTTCAGCATCAGCAAGAGAATTGATGTTTCGGTCGCCAATAAATTTAATGAATTTTGGCATATTGTAAAGCTCAAAAATAAGATCTGCATCCTCCAAAGACATCGGACGAATGATTAATCTTTCGGTTTCGTAGACCTTATTTTCGTTTTTTGACAGGCTTTTTCTTTGGCTCATCTTTAGGTTCTTCTTTCTTTTCGATTTTTAACAATCGTGGATTATTGGCGCAATTTTTTTTGTAAAGCTCGATATAGGTTCCGTTGTCTTTTACATTTGAAACTGTACCGGTCGACTTATTGACCGTCAATGTAAAATGGTTTTTCTGATATGGACATTCCTTCGAGGTCACCTTTCCTAAATCTAAGTAATAATTGCTTTTATCTTCGTAATAATTGGCGGCAACGTCAACAAACTGCTCATCAATCATATAACCGTCAAGAACGGCAGATAAAGCTGCTTCATCAGCATTGTCGATTTTTCCTATGAAACCTTTTAAATCTTTAATTTCTGTGATGTAATTCAGTTTTCCCGCACTTGAATAAACAATGTAATAAAAACTATCTTCTGCAGGGCTCAAATTAAAACCTGAAAACTGAGGCACATAATCTTTCTTTGCACCCGAAACTCTCACTTCTCTATTCTTACCGTAACTGTTATGGATCAATGCCCAAAAATCAATTTTATCGTTAGGGATAACCCGGGCTAAAACTCCTTCAACACTTGAGAATTTCTTCTTAGTTTGTGAAAATACTGTAATTCCTAAAAATAGAAACAGAGACAGAAAAATGCGGTTTTGATATCTTACCATAATTGAGATTGCGGCAGAAACTGTGCCATTGCTTTACATATATTTTTCACCTTTTTTAAGGCTTTTTAGATCTAAAACATAGTCTTTGATCTGCTGATCGTGTTCTCGTGGGCAGATCAATAAAACTTTGTCTGTATCTACAACGATAAAATCCTTTAATCCGTCTATGACGACCGCTTTATTATTTTTAACGTGAATAATATTGCCCGTAGAATCGTAAGTAAGGGCAGTTTTGATGTTCACGGCATTATCATTTTCGTCTCTTTCGCTGTTTTCAAAAACTGACGTCCAGGTTCCGAGGTCGCTCCATCCCAAATCTGAAGGAATTACATAGACGTTTTGGGCTTTTTCTAAAATCCCGTTATCGATGGATATTTTCTGAATTTTAGGATAAATAAGCTCAATACAGCTTTCCTCGGCTTCTGCATTGTATTCGCAAGCAGTAAATTGCTGAGCCATTTCCGGAAGAAACATTTCAAATGCTTTGTGGATAGAATTTACATTCCAGATAAAAATACCCGCATTCCAAAGAAAATCGCCACTTTCAAGGAAGCTTTTAGCAATTTCCAGCATTGGTTTTTCTGTGAAGGTCTTAACTTTGAAATAATCAGAATCTTTCTTTTCAACAAATTGAATATAGCCATAACCAGTATCGGGCCTTGTAGGGGTAATTCCTAAAGTCACCAAATAATCATGGGTGGAAGCAATATTGAATGCCAACTCAACCTTTTCTAAAAACGTTTCTTCTTTTAAAATCAAATGGTCTGCAGGAAGCACTATCATCGTCGCATCAGGATTAACCTCTGCTATTTTGTTGGCCATGTAGAGATTACAGGCAGCAGTGTTTTTCATCAGAGGTTCACCCACAACATTTTCCGCAGGAATCTCCGGCAATTGCTGATGAGAAAGATGTACATATTCTTTATTGGTAATGACAAATATATTCTCAGTAGGAATCACCTTACTTATTCTGTCATAAGTCTGCTGAATCATGGTACGACCCGTTCCTAAAATATCCTGAAATTGTTTTGGGAATTTCTGTGTGCTCAGAGGCCAGAATCTACTACCGATTCCCCCCGCCATAATCACACAGTATTTATCTGATTTTGACATATTTAACTGCATTTTTTCACTCTTGCCAAAGGTTTGAAAGAGTACTTCCTTCCTGTAGCCAGATTAACACAAAGATAGTTTTTTTTAATCAGACCTTCCAATAAATACTTTTGGTCCCGATAAATGAACTTTTCACCTTTTGTAAGCTGCTCTATATAAATTTCACCATCATCCTGATTTTCAACATGAAAATACTTTACCAAATCCGGGCTTGCCATGAAATTGGCTTTTGGCGATTTAGAAAATTTAAGAATAATCGGTTTTAAATCATCCTCATATACTTCCAGACTTTCCAAAAGCATAATTCTAAACGTATTTTTCCATTCGTTCCCGTGGGGAGAGATTCTTCTTCCGAATTTTTCGAAAGCAATTAAATGTGCCAATTCGTGAGTCAGCACAAAGAAAAAAAGCTGCGGTTGTAATGTCGAATTAATCGTTATTTCATGAGAAAGATCACGAAGTTTCCGGTAATCTCCAAGCTTAGAATTTCTGTTTCTTGTAATTTTAATGTGAATAGAATAATCAGAAAACCAATTCCTTAAATGATTTAGAGTGTTTTGAGGTAAATATTTTTCTAGAGACTGAATAGACATTTTACAAACTTAATGGAATTCCTGCATAGAAATTCAATAATTTTAGACTGAAAAGATAATTATATTTTGCCTGCTCCACCGAGCCCTGAGCGTTTGCATAATTGTTTCTGGCAACATTTAAATCGTAAATCGTTGTACGGCCTGCTGCATAGCTTTTATCCGCAAATTCCATTGCTAGCTTGGTGCTTTTTTCAGCTTCAACAGATGCTAAATACACTTCATAATTGGCATCCACATCAAATTGAGCCTTTTGTACGTTTTGTTTTACCGTTTGTTTTTGTTGGTCTAAAGAATTTTCAGCAATACTTTCGTTGATTTTAGACTGCTCCACCTGAAGCTTTGTAATTCCTTTATTAAAAATCGGGATGTTTAACGAAACTCCGCCCTGCTGACCAAAATTGTCTTTGTACTGTCTGAAAAAATTAGGTTCAGTGGTAGCATTTCCAAATTGATCTATGCCGGAAAAACTGGTATTCAATAAATTATTATAAAAACTTCCAACTCCGATGCTTGCAGTAACCGTTGGCCAAAAAGCGGTACGGGTAACTTCAGTCTGAGCCAAGGCAGATTTAATTCTGCTTTCGGCAGCTTTTATTTGCGGCTGGCTTTCGTAAGCGGTATTTAAAACATCATCCACAGAAATTAGTTGCGGACTCAATTGCTCGCCAATTTCTACATTTTCAACATCAAAATCTTTGTAATCCTGTAATTGTAAAAGCTGAGCCAATGCAAACAAGCTTCTGCCAACGTTGATTTCGGCTGTTTTCAGGTTTTGTTTTTCCCTTGCCCAAGCCGCTTCTGCTTCTGCAACAATCGTTTGAGCTGTTGTACCGACATCTGTGGTGATTTTTGCTCTGTCGAATTGTTTTTTGGCGTTTTCAGTCGCACTTTGAGAAATCTTTACGATTTCTTTATTGAGTAAAGTGGTCAAATATTGTTGAGCAATCTGAAGAGAAATATCATTTTTAATGGTTTCAATATCGTACTGACTTGCTTCTACATCAAACTGTGTTTTTCTGACTGTTTTTTCAAGTCTTCCGTTATTGTAAAGTAAAACATCTGCCGAAATGTTTGCATTGTTACTAAACCTGTCGTTTCTGATACTTCCCGTACCTAAAGAAGCCTGCCCGAAACTTACATTGTTTCCTACATTGGCAGAAACCGAAGGAAGATAATTATTCTGAGCAATTTTCAGATTGACATCCTGAATTTGTTTTGAATATTGATTTTGAATGACCTGAAGATTATGCTCCACTGCGTAATCTACACATTCTCTCAAAGACCACTTTTTCTGAGCGCTCAGACCCAGACCAGATAATCCTAAAATAATCATCAAAACTTTTTTCATATGTAGATATTTATTGCTTTTTACCGATTAGACGAAGAGAATTGAAAAAAGTTACAATTTTGAAAAATTATTGTTTCATTTTAATGAAAGTTTTGGGAATTTTGCATCATGACAAACGAAGAATATCAGGAAGCCGTTGAGTGGCTTTTCGTTCAGGCTCCGAATTATCAGATTGATGGTGAGAAAGCTTACAAACCAGGACTTGATAATATTACAAAACTCTGCGATTTTTTTGGCAATCCGCAGGAGAAAATTAAATGCATCCATATCGGTGGCACCAACGGAAAAGGTTCTACGAGCAATATGCTGGCCTCTGTTCTTCAAGAGTCAGGTTACAAGATTGGCCTGTACAATTCACCTCATCTTATTGATTTCACAGAAAGAATCAAAATAAACGGAGAAAATTGTGATAAAGAATTTGTTTTTCATTTTATCCAAAAGCTTAAAACACTACCGGAAGACATCATGCCTTCTTTTTTTGAATTTACAACCATTATGGCATTTGAATATTTTTATCAGAAAAAAGTGGACTTTGCCATAATTGAAGTCGGTCTGGGCGGAAGATTAGACTCTACGAACATCATTACACCATTAGTTTCTGCAATCACGAATGTTCAGCTTGATCATCAGAATATTTTAGGAAATACGCTTGAAGAAATTGCTTTTGAGAAAGCAGGAATTATTAAGACTGGTGTTCCAATCATTTTTGGTGACAATAATGAAGTAGTTAAAAATATTATTAAAATTAAAGCTGAAAAAGAAAACACTGTTTTCATTGACGCTACCCAACTAAAAACAAATTTAAAATCAGATTTAAAGGGAAACTATCAAGAAAATAACATTCGGGTTGTTGTAGCTTTAGTCGAAGAGTTAAAAAAATTAGATATAAAAATTTCTGATGAAAATGTAGAAAAAGGATTGCTAAACGTCCATCATAACACCGGTTTTATCGGCCGCTGGTTTGAATTTTCACAAAACCCCTTGACAATTTGCGATACGGGACACAACCAAGCCGGTCTGGAATATGTTTTTTCTCAATTAAGTTCCATCCCAAAACATAAACATATCGTTTTAGGTTTCGTGAATGACAAGAAAATTGATGACGTACTAGCTCTACTTCCTGAAAATGCTGAGTTTTATTTTGCAAAACCTTTCATAAACAGAGGTCGCAACCCCAAAGAATATGAAGATTTATTACTTCATGCAAAAATAATTTATAAAATTTTTGATTCTGTACAAGAAGCCTATCTTTCTGCAAAACAACAAGCTACAGCTGAAGATTTGATTTTTATTGGCGGAAGCAACTTTGTAGTTGGAGAATTTTTAGAAAAAAACTTGACTGATGTAAAATAAGTATGTATATTTGCACCACTCAAAACGAGAAATCGTCTAGGGCTCTTAGCTCAGTTGGTTCAGAGCATCTGGTTTACACCCAGAGGGTCGGGGGTTCGAATCCCTCAGGGCCCACAAAGGTTTACTGAAACCTTTCAAAAAAATTCAGGGCTCTTAGCTCAGTTGGTTCAGAGCATCTGGTTTACACCCAGAGGGTCGGGGGTTCGAATCCCTCAGGGCCCACAAAAACTCTCAGAATAATCTGAGAGTTTTTTATTTTATTTCTATTCATGGTAGTTTGCAGAGATTTTAAAATTATATGAAAAATCTTGAAAAGGTGTTTTTTACTTCTTTTTGGGATTTTGAGGCGTACCTTTATGCAGCCTCAATTTATTTCATCTTTTTAAGCAGTAAACCTAATTTGTACAAATCAAGATTTCTTAAATCAGGTTGAGCAGATAGAAGGTTTTTCTTTATCTTTACATCAATAAGATTAAAAAAAGAAAGAAATAATGATTCAAAATGCATTTTTTGGAGAAAAGTATATGCTTTTACTAATTTAATCTCAGTAATTTTAAGTTTTAGAGAACTCATTTTAAGCATCTTATAAAGGCTTTCTACAGACTCTTCTACTTTTAATAAATAAACATCATTACTTTCCAGATCGTTATTAAAAATAGGGTTATCTATGTGATGAATTTTAATCTGCTCAGATTTCAAATCCATTGCAAAAAGCAAATCTTCATATCCGTAATTCTCAAATTCTGGATTAAAATTTATAGTAGTGAATGTTTTTCGCTTTATAACAAAGTTATTAGTTTGAAAAGAAAGATATGGTTTTTTATTACGTGCTGAAATTGGCAAATTCTCACGCTCAATAGCAAATTTCCACCTCAAAATATACTTTTTATCATCAAGCTTTTTTATTACAGTTCTTCCGCCATATAAAACAGCAACATTTCTATTTGCTCGCAGAAAGTCAACATAAATTGTCAGAAAATTTGATTCAATAATTTTCCCGTCACAATCTAAAAAAAGCAAATAATCACCTTCAGAATATTGTAAAAAAAGATTCCGAATTTTTGATCTTCCGATATTTTTTTCGAGTAAGATAAAGCTCTTTACTTCGTTTTGAAGTTCTTTATTAATTGTTTTGAATTTTTCATCAGAAGCATCATCAATTAAAATAATTTCTGCGTCTATAAGATTCTCTTTAATTTCTTTTTTCAGGTCGAAGATGAGTTCCCGAACATCAAAATTATAGACCGGAATGCATACAGAAAGCTTCATTAAACTTAAATTTTATCAATAATTCGCTGTACACTTATTTCCTCCAAACATGCCCAATCTCCACGATAGCATTCTTTATCACCAAAAACAGAACAAGGCCTGCAGGTAAGATCATTAATTTGAACAACATCATCCTCACTTTGCCCGAAACCTAAAAATCCCGCATATGGATGTGTAGACCCCCAAATCGAAACACATCGCGTTCCTACAACACTCGCTAAATGCATGTTAGCTGAATCCATCGAAATCATTACTTCAAGTTGGGAAATCCTATTCAGTTCCTCAGAGAGATTAAGTTTTCCGGCTAAACTTTGAGTATTTGGGATCTGCTGTTCCCAATTTTCAAGAGTTTCTGTTTCTTTTTTACCACCACCGAAAAAGTAAATCGCATGTTTTTCTGCTAAAATTTTCACGAGCTCGAAAGACTTTTCCAGCGATAACATTTTCCCTTTATGCTGCGCAAAAGGCGCAAAACCAATTCCAGATTTGTGATTAGATTTTGGCCTTAATTGATGTGATAGCTGAAGCTTAAAACCCATATCCCGAAAAACGTCTGCATAACGTTCTACTGTCTTTTTTAATTGAAATTTATCTAAATTCCAGATGTCGGTCAGAGCTTCCTTTTCCTCTTTCCCTTTGTTTATTTTGAACACATTCAGACCTTTGCGGGTGTAAATTTTATCTAAAATTTTTGTCCGGATTACATCATGTAAATCAGCAATATAATCAGGCTGATATTGCTTAAGCAATTCTTTACCCAATCGTCTAATTCCCAAAAAACCTTTATAATCATCCAAGTCAATTCCATGGAATATAACGTTCGGAATATCAGCAAATAAGCTTTTAAAATTATTCCTTGAAACCATGACGATTTCAACTTCCGGATTTTGTTCTAAAAATTCACGAAATACAGGCACTGTCATAGCGACATCGCCAAAAGCGGAAAAACGATATGCTAAAATTCTGGTCACAACTAAGATTTCAGTTGGTATGCGACTGCGTAAAATTTGATTTGTTTGGTCATTGCCATCAATCCGTTGGCTCTCGAAGGTGACAAAAATTCCTGCAATCCTATTTCAGAAATAAATTCAAAATCAGAATCAAGGATTTCTTGGGTAGAATGGCCACTGTAGATGCTTACAAGTAAAGAAACGATCCCTTTGGGTAAAATTCCGTCAGAATCTGCATTAAAAAAAAGTTTGCCATCTTTGAATTCAGCGTCAATCCACACTTTGCTCTGACAACCTTTTATAAGATTATCATCCGTTTTTTTGTTATCCGGAAGACCTTTTAGCTCTTTACCCAAATCGATGATATACTCATATTTCTGCTCCCAGTCTTCAAGAAATGCAAATTCGTCGATTACTTCCTGCTGATTTTCTTTAATGGTCATTTCTTACTTTCTTTTTGCAAAGATAACCAATTTTGAAAAGATAATTTAAAGTAGATTTAATCTGAAAAGTAATTGATAATTATCTTTAAAGATTTTATCTTTAATTTAGAAAAGCATAAACTTTGTCATCCCGTAGGGATCTAAATTCGAATCTTTCCATTCTATTTTCTATACTATGTCTAGATTAATCCGGAATGACAAACCTGGTCGAAATAGTTTTTAAGAAATTAAAGAGAGGCTTTTTCAAAAACTTCCAGCAATTTCACTTCTTCGTTTTCCCAACAAAGAATTTCTGAAGCTTTCTCCAATTCAGACTGATAATTTTTTCTACTTCTATTTAAAATTAAATTAATTGCTTTTGCGATATTATCAGGCTCATGATTTTCGATCATTTCTCCTATATCAAATTGATTTTTAATATTCAGCATTTCCGGAAGCGGAGACAAAATTAAAGGAACTCGAGCTTGAATACAATCTAGCACCTTATTAGGAAGAGAAAACTCATAACTTTCACCTCCGTTTTCTTCAATGCTCATGCCGACATCTGCAGCTAACGTAATTGCTCTTAAATCTTCCGGCAGCAATTTCCCTAAAAACCAAACTTTATCCTGTAGGTTTTCTTTTAAAACTAAATTTTCATATTCTTTTTTCTTCGGTCCGTCACCTGCGATTTTAAAAATAACATTATCAAGATGATGCATTGCCAAAATGGCTTTGTCAATTCCACGAAAAGGATTGATTGCGCCTTGATACAGAATAATTTTTGGCTTATTCTCGGGAATTTCTATCGAAAATTTTATTTTTCTTGGAGCATTTTGAATGACAACAGCCTCAATTCCGTATTTATTCTTAAACCACTTTGCGTAACTTCCGCTCGCAGTCATCATGAATTTAAGATTGGGGACGATTTTATTTTGTAGATAACGCCACAATTTTTGAGACATTTTTCCCTGAACAGCAGGCATTTCTGAAAAGATCTCGTGGCTGTCAAATATCAAAGGGATTTTTAATTTTTTAGCTAAAAGATAATTTGGCAGTAAAGCATCTAGATCATTGGCGAGAAGAATGGTATTTTCGTCAGCTTTTTTCTTTAGCTCATAATATAGTTTCCAATTAAATTCAAAATAAGCGGTCTTTAAAGTTTTAGAAACAATTGGTATTCTTGAAAAAGGATAAGGACGAAACATTTCTCCTTCGCCTCCCCAGTTGTTACCAATTAATTCAACATCATATCCGTTTTCGTGTAATGTTCTACAGACTTTTTCGATTCTTTGATCCGTATAAAGGTTGCTGAATGCTGAAGTCAAAAATTTTTTCCGAGCCATTATTTCTTCTTTGCTGTCAGTAAATGATATATCTGTACGAAGCAGATAATTCCGTTTGGAATAATCACCGGCCAAAGCATCCCGCTGAAAATGCCGTAGATGACAAAACAGATACAGCCTACCAAATTGACAATCCTGATTTTGGTTAAATCTTTAAGAATAAAACTCAAAATAATAAAAAAGGAAGCGGCATAGCCGATGTAATTTGTAATCTCGGAGCTCATAAGAAAAATTTGAGGAAGACAAACTTAGTCATTTTCAGCAAGATAAAAAACTTTTATCTGCCATAAAGTCATTAATTGTTTTTTGGTAAAATATTTGTAATTTAGATATAGAATAAACGATAAATGTTATCGTTATTCCAATTTGAGATACAATATTATGGATTATAAGTTTTCACAAGGTTTGAGCCAAGTGTTCAAACAAAGCAAAAATGAAGCTAAGCGGCTGAAAAGTGAATTTCTTAATACAGAACATCTACTTTTAGGTATTATAAAAACAGAAAACTCTGCAAAAGAAATCCTTCAAGGGCTTAATGCCGATTTAACACAAATCAGAAGAAAAATTGAAACTTTAAATACAGCAAGTCTAAATCCTATTTCTGAGGAGGTTACCAATATTTCTTTCACCAAAATGGCAGATCATTCTATTAAACGTGCGGAGTTAGAATGCAGACAATACAAGAGCAGCGAAATTAATACCGTTCACTTGCTTTTGGGCATTTTATACAAATATGAGGATCCTACTTCGAATATCTTGGGAGCTTACGATATTGACTATGAAGGAGTTTCAAGAGAATATCAGACAATGCTTAAAAATTCTGGTCAGACGCCTCAAAATTCGGCTTACGATGATGATGACGACAGAGAAGAATTTGAGCAGATGAGAAAGCCTACAGGAAATTTAGGTTCTGCAAAAAGTAAAACTCCTACTTTGGATAACTTTGGTAGAGACCTTACTTCTTTGGCAAGAGACGGGAAATTAGACCCTGTAATCGGTCGTGAAAAAGAAATCGAAAGAGTTTCACAAATTTTATCAAGAAGAAAGAAAAACAATCCGTTGTTGATTGGTGAGCCTGGTGTTGGTAAATCTGCCATCGCTGAAGGTTTAGCTTTAAGAATTCAGCAGAAGAAAGTTTCAAGAGTTCTCTTTGGTAAAAGAGTCATCACTTTGGATTTAGCAAGTTTAGTTGCCGGGACAAAATACCGTGGTCAGTTTGAAGAAAGAATGAAAGCGATCATGACGGAACTTGAAAAGAACCGTGATGTCATTTTATTCATAGATGAGTTACATACAATTGTTGGAGCAGGAAGTTCTACAGGAAGTTTAGATGCTTCCAATATGTTCAAACCGGCTTTGGCAAGGGGCGAAATTCAATGTATTGGTGCTACCACTCTTGATGAGTACCGTCAGTATATCGAAAAAGATGGTGCTTTAGAAAGAAGATTCCAAAAAGTAATGGTTGAGCCAACTTCTATAGATGAAACGATTCAGATTCTGAATCAGATCAAAGATAAATATGAAGAGCACCACAACGTAGTGTATACAGAAGAGGCAATTTTAGCTTGTGTTAATTTGACATCAAGATATATTACAGACCGCTTTTTACCAGACAAAGCAATTGATGCGATGGACGAAGCCGGATCCCGTGTTTATATTAAAAACATGAAGGTTCCTACCGAAATTATTGATTTTGAAAAGAAAATCGAAGACATCAAAGAATTGAAGCAAAAAGCTGTAAAGGCTCAGGATTATTTGGAAGCAAGAAAGCTGAAGGATGAAGAAGAGCGTTTACAAATGGAACTGAACTCTGCTCAGGATCAGTGGGATAAAGATGTCAAAGAGAAAAAAGAAGTTGTATCTGAAGAAAGTGTGGCCGAAGTAGTATCGATGATGAGCGGCGTTCCTGTAACGAAAGTTGGTAAGAACGAGCTGGATAAATTGGCCGGAATGGATAATAACCTGAACGGAAAAGTAATCGGCCAGGAAGACGCTGTGAAAAAAGTAGTAAAAGCGATCCAAAGAAACAGAGCCGGATTGAAAGATCCAAACAGACCGATCGGAACATTCATTTTCTTGGGAACAACGGGTGTTGGTAAAACTGAGTTGGCAAAGGTAATGGCTAGAGAGCTTTTCGATTCTGATGAAGCATTGATCAGAATTGACATGAGTGAATACATGGAGAAATTTGCTGTTTCCAGATTGGTTGGTGCGCCTCCGGGATACGTTGGATACGAAGAAGGAGGACAATTAACTGAAGCTGTAAGAAGAAAACCTTATGCAGTCGTTCTTTTGGATGAAATTGAAAAAGCACATCCTGATGTATTCAACATCTTGTTGCAAATCTTAGATGAAGGTCACGTAACGGATAGTTTAGGAAGAAAAATTGATTTTAGAAATACAATTATCATCCTTACTTCAAACATCGGAACCAGAGATATTAAAGACTTCGGTGATGGTGTCGGATTTGGAACAAATGCTAAGAAATCTAACTCAGATTCAAGAACAAGAAGTACGATTGAAAATGCTCTCAAAAAAGCATTTGCTCCGGAATTCTTAAACAGAATTGATGACATTGTGATCTTCAACTCTCTTGAAAGAGCAGATATTTCTAAAATTATCGATATTGAGTTGTCTAAATTATACTCTAGACTTGAAAAATTAGGTTACAAAGTAGATTTAACTACTGAAGCCAAAGATTTCATCTCAGAAAAAGGTTGGGACAAAGATTTTGGTGCAAGACCATTGAAGAGAGCTATTCAGAAGTATATTGAAGACTTATTGGCAGAAATGCTGGTCAACAAGCAATTAACTGAAGGCGAAACAGTAACTTTAGATTTAAATGAAGCTAAAGACGGACTTGAAGGAAAATCTCAGAAGACGAAAAAATCAGCTATTGAGAAATCTTAGTAATAAATAATTTTAATAATGAAAGCATCGGGAAATTCTCGATGCTTTTCTATTTTAAGTGAAATCTATTGGATCTTTAAATTTTAATAATTATTAAAGTCCCACAACAAAACCAACACTAGGAATCAATCCACCAGAAAAAACACTGCTGTTTTCTTTATACAAAACATTGTACATCAAGCCGATTTGCATAAAAGAATTATTCCCGATTTGCTGCATATATCCACCTCCTAAATAAAGAGCTGTTTCCTGCTGATTATCTTTAAAATTGTAAAATTTATCTTCATAATTGATAAAGAAATGCTGTAAATTACCACTCACGAAGAAAGATCTCGCAAAATAATAATTCACAAACGGCCCAACACCGAACATCGTAGATTTATAAAAATCTGAAGTCTGCCAGGAAACACTTCCTATTAAACCAGCTTCCAAATCATTGGTTAGACGATATCCCACTCTCGGTGCAACCTGAAGATTAAAATAAGAATTACTTCCGAAACCGAGTCCCAAACCACCACCAAAAGTCCATTTATTGGTTTCAGCTGCTGGAGTTCCTATGGAAACTTGAGAAAATGACAATCCGGAAATCAGAATTAATGAAGAAATAACCAGTTTTTTCATATTAAAATATTTTTGTTTGGTGAAAAATTAAATAACGATTTTGTGATTCTATCGTTTTTATCAATGCCTAAAATTATCATTTTTTTTGTGAATAGGATTATCGTAATTTTGCGGCTCAACTAAGAACTCCCGTTAAGAGTTTCGTAAAATTGAATACATGAAAGTAGTAGTAGGCCTCTCAGGAGGTGTAGATTCGAGTGTTACAGCGTATTTGCTGCAACAACAAGGTCACGAAGTTGTGGCTTTATTTATGAGAAACTGGAACGATGCTTCCGTAACTTTAGAAGACGAATGTCCCTGGATTGAGGACAGCAATGATGCTTTAATGGTTGCCCAGAAATTGGGAATTCCGTTTCAGGTGATTGACATGAGCGATTTGTATAAGGAAAGAATCGTTGATTATATGTTTGATGAATATCAGAAAGGAAGAACTCCGAATCCTGATGTTTTGTGCAACAGAGAGGTGAAATTTGATGTTTTTATGAAGACCGCGATGTCCTTGGGTGCAGATAAAGTAGCAACCGGACATTATGCAAGAGTAGATTCTACTTTTGATGAAAACGGAAAGGAAATCTTTCATCTTTTAGCCGGAAAAGACAACAATAAAGATCAGTCTTACTTTTTATGTCAGCTTAATCAGGATCAATTGTCTAAAGCTTTATTTCCTATCGGTGAATTGACAAAGCCTCAGGTTAGAGAAATCGCAAAAGAAATCGGATTGGTTACCGCTGATAAAAAAGATTCTCAGGGACTGTGTTTTATCGGAAAAGTAAGTTTGCCACAGTTTTTACAACAGCAATTGGTTCCGAAAGAAGGTGAAATTGTAGAGATTTTTAAAGATTCTCCTTTATTTTTTGAAGAAGTTCCAACTTTTTCATCGAAAGAAGAAGAGCTTGAATTTTTAAGTAAAAAAATTAATTATAAAAAAGCTGACGGAAAAGTTATCGGAAAGCACCAAGGCGCTCAGTTTTTCACCATCGGACAAAGCAAAGGCTTAGGAATTGGCGGACACAAAGAAAGCTGTTTTATTGTTTCCAGAGACATGGAAAACAATATTATTTTCGTTGGTGAAAGTCACAGTTTCCCAGGTTTACATAAAAAAGCTTTGAAAATTGACAATTCTGAACTGCATTGGGTTCGAGAAGATTTAAGATTAAAAAACGGAGAATCAATGGAGGTTCTCGGAAGATTCCGTTACAGACAGGAACTTCAAAAATCGATAATTTATCAGTTTGAAAACGCCTTCTACATGGAATTTGAAAATCCTCAATCGGCTATCGCAGAAGGACAATTTGCATCGTGGTATATTGATGATGAATTGATTGGAAGCGGAGTAATTTCATAATGTAAAAGTTTTCTGTAACATATTTCAGATTGTGATACTTACTCAGTAAATAACAATTAAAATATTTATATGAAAACAACTTTAAAAAATCAGTACGCTTATGTAAACCAGATTTTAATCGCTGTAGTTTCTGCAGTTTTAGGTTATAATCTTTATCAGGAAATTGTACATCCCGAAAATTCAGGATTAACAATAAGTAGTATCTTGGTGGTCCTAACTTATATTTTGGTTGAAAAATATGTTTATAAAATCAAGAAAGAAAAAGAGGAAAATTAAGACATTCCATTTAAAATATAAGAAACCCGAAACTACTTGTTTCGGGTTTTGTTTTTTTGAATTAAATTAATTTTACTTAACCTTATAGTTTAATTTAGTTACATTAATAAACAGTATCACAATGAATTCTAAAATTAAAATTAGTATTAAAAAACCGACAGGTTTTCCTAAAAATAGTCCTCGCACTAATTTTACAATCCCTAATATGAAAATAGAAATCATAAAGTACAATGTCGTTTTGGAAATACTTTCTTTGAATAATTTTAAAACAAAAACTGAGCTGTAAAATCCAAATAAAAGAATTAAATAGAATTTTAAAAAATCAGGTCCTTTCAAAGAAATTGGATTGATGGTATCTGTATTCATAACAAGCCAAGCTAAACTCATTATAACCGGAATTATGTGAATCATTATCTTTTTCATAGCATCTTATTTTTATCCGCCGCATCCACCACAACCTCCTCCACATCCACCGCCGCAACCGCTTCCCCCACTACAGCCACTTCCGCCGCCACCGCAACTTCCACCCGAGTCATCATTCTGTTTTTTATTTTTTAAATCAGATATATCATTATCATCGAATATGGAACCCAGCATCCCAAAAATGAAGAATAACACGCCCCCAATGAATATCACTGTAAACAAAGCAGAACCAATATTATCTGAGCAAGAATTTAATATCAATACAATGAAGGTTAAAGAAAAAATCCTGATATTTTTTAACCAAAACCTTTTAGATTTTTGTTTAATATTTTTATTTTTCCAAATATCTTCCGGAGCTTCTTCCTGAAAAACTTCTCTGTAGCAGTTTAATGTATCCGAAAACCAGTTTGTGTGCTTATTTTTTTCTTCAAAACCGCCTTTTGACGGATGATGATGTAATTTTCGTTTCAAAATATTCGGGCAAAATTCTTCCCAGTAATTTTGAGTGTAAATCAAGTGCATGTGCCAGACTTTATCGACAATTTCGCTTGGTGAAGCCCCGTTTGGTAAAGTACAACAGAGATAAACGAATTTTTTGTACTCTTCTATTGCCTTTGCAGTAAAATCCAAAGTCCAGTTTTCTTCTTTTGCTAATTTTTTTGAAAAGGGAAAATCGACATTTGGGGTGTCTAATGAAAAACTTTGAAGTCTGTTCCAAAGAGAATCATTTTGTAATAAGATTTTTGTTTCCATTGTTTTAACTTTATTTTCTATTCAAATATGGCATTGATAAAAAATATAAAAGTCTTGCAATAGTCTTTTTTAGTTTTAAAATAATCTTAAATTAGTCTCATCAAATGAAACTTAAAATGAAAAAAGTAGATATTCTGCATATGGAGAAACTGATGAACTTCCTGAGCCTGCATTTTTTAAAGAAAAACCATTGGGAAGATGTCTCAAAAACCGAATGGTCATACATCGTTGCAGAACTTAATGATTTAATTATCAATGAAAATTCAGATAAAAACATTAAGAAAGAAGCAGATATCTTAGGTTTAAATTACTTATACGAGCACTTGATTATCAATAAACTAAAGAAATATTACCAAAATGAAAATTCAGTGATAAGCAAACCAAATCTGACAAAACTAAGTTTGATTGTCAAAGTTTTAGGCTATTCAAATTATATTGATTTCATCAATTCAAATACAGAATCATTCAATTTTAATGATTTGAGAATTGATATGAATAATGTGAAACAGAACACAGAATTGCTTGAAAGACTTGTTGGATGTTGGTATTCTTATAACAGAAATCTCCCGGAAAATCCTTCTCAGGCAAAAGACGACAGAATCTGGCGATCAGCAATGGAAATCTACAAATCTGAAACTTCCGGCGAATATTTTGTCGAAAGAAGCGGCGGCGACCGTCACAAGTATTTTGGGAAAATAACGGCGTATTCAGATTATGTTTTCATCATCATGAACAGCAACACGTTTATCCGCCAGAGACATTTTATCTCAAGAATAAAAGATATCAATGAAAAAATTAAAGATCCAGAATATAAGCTCTATGAACTGCATTTTATAAGTACTTGTATTAGTTTTAATCAAGAGCCGATTGCTCTTTTCGAGATATTTCAGAAAGCGGAAAGAAAAAACTTTATGCCCGACTCTATCAGTTTTCCTATTGACAGCAATGAAATTCCGCCGTCAATTATTAAACAATTAGAAGATACAGAAGCGAATAGAATAGATTATAAGTGATAGTTGATAGTTGATAGTTGATAGTTGAAAATTAAAGACTTTTAGTTTTTAATTTAACCTACTAACCAATCTTTAAAATCTTTTACCCGCTCCCGGCTTATTGTAATTTCCTCCTGTGGCTGAAAGTTTAATTCAACCTTATAATTGGGTGAAGTGTGGATATTTTTGATGTAATCTGAATTGATAATAAACTGTCTGTTGACCCGGAAAAACTTCTTATCATCAAGCATATCAGCCAATTCATCTAAAGTAAAATCTGAAGGATAAACACGATCAGAAGTCTGCAGATACACAATTTTATTTTCACTAAAAAAACAACTGACCTCATGCGTCTGAACGATTTTTAAGTTGTAACCTATTTTCACTAAAATCCGGGAAAGCGTTGATTTTTCTTTCTTGATGAGCTGCTTGATATCATCCGAATTCACCGACTGATCTGAAGGAAGAAACGATTTAAACTTTTCAATTGCGCCTGCTAAATCCTCATCCATAATGGGTTTCAGAAGATAATCGATGCTGTTGAGTTTAAATGCTTTTAAAGTATACTGATCAAACGCCGTCGTATAAATAATAAAAGCTTTGGTGGAAATTTTCTCAAAAATATCAAACGAAAGTCCGTCACCCAAAACAATATCAGAAAAAATAAGCTGCGGATGTTCATTTTCTGAGAACCATTTCACGGCATCTTCCACAGATTCTAAGTTGGCAACCAACTGTAATTCAGGAAAAAGGCTCAACATTCTTTCTAACTTTCTTGCAGCTGGTTTTTCGTCTTCGATGATGACCGTTTTAATCATTGAGTGGCATTTTAGTTTAAATCTGAAATAAAAATAATTAAATCTTTTCGGTTTCTAAAAATTAATTGGTTTTTTAATCTTTCTCATTTCTTCCTCAAGAATTTTATTTTCCCATTCTGCATTGAAAACAAATAGTTTCACTGCTTTTACTGCCAAAACAATTCCCCAAACTGTGAGGATGATTGATCCGCTGAATATTGATTGATATAAATCATCAGTTTTCATAAACCTCCTGAAGAATATGATCAAGGCTACGATCCCAAACCACATACAGTTTTTATAGAATGATTTCAGGTCTTTTACTCTTCGTTGTGCGTTGTTATAGTTCATTTTATTAAGTTTTTAAAGTTATTAATTAAAGTGATTTTTTATTTCTTCTTTCTTCATCCATCAGTTGCTGAATTTTCTTCTCTTCCCAGTCTTTTCCGATTCCAAAGACATTTACTGCATGAGCAGCAATTCCGATTCCCCAACCTAACATTGGCCAGTAAAACCACAATTCATTCGGAGATGTCAAAAGATTAATGACCAACAAAAAGGGAATTACAAGGCAGTATGAAGTGAGGTTTCCATAGAATCCTTTCAGATCTTTTACTCTTTTTGCGGCTTTGCGATATGCTAAATTTTCCTGATTAACTGATACATTTTCCATGATATTTTGTTTTAAATTAGTAGTTGTTTGTTTTTGTTGAGTCAAATTTAGATCAAGAAACGGTTTCAATTCAACTTTATATAACCGAACGGTAGATTTTTGAGACTGAACAGCAAAAATCCCGACTCAATGGAAATCGGGATCGTAATTAAAGTATTTAAAAGCTTACTTTTTAATTAAAATATAAAGGGAATCAACTTTTTTGTTCTCGCTTTATATTCTAAATATTCAGTTCCGAACTGCTGTATCAACGCCTGCTCTTCAACTTTGATTCTGTAGAGAAATGCTAAAAATGTGGGAACAAAAGCAATCAGTAGAGAAAACCAATTGTTTAAAAATAATCCAAAACCGAAAAATGTAAGCAACGCAAAAGAATAAGAAGGATGCCTAACCCACTTGTAAAATCCTGATTTCTTAATTTGATGATCTTCTTTGATAGACACATCTACCGTGAAAAATTTGCCGAGAGATCTAATGATCATCCAGCGGAAAAAAATTCCTTTTACCATTAAAATTTCGCCCAGATATAAAATCCAATATTGATTTCTGATAGGTAAAGAGGTCAACTTAGAGACCGTTACCGCACAAAAGACCGCCGGAAGAATCACTACCCACAAAATATTGAGTGTAGACTGATCTTTCTTTTGATCTTTTTTGTCTGATTTAAATTTTTGCTTGTAATATATTTCGCTTAAAAACCAGCCCGCAATAGAAATGTAAAAAAGTATAAACAGTGCATTCATCTATTTATTTTTATCCATCAGTTCTTTGATTTTCTTTTCTTCCCAGTCACTACCCAGAACCATTGTTGGCAGGAAAATGCTTAACCCATGTGCAGCCAGCCCGATTCCCCACAACAGCGGAAGCTTCAATAAATCCCATTCCCAATACTTTTCTCCCGGATCCAAATCGAGTGCTTTTGCGCCAATAACAAAAATATTCACGAGAAAATAGACCATTGCATGAATATAAAATCCTTTGATTTTTTTTACTCTTCTCTGTGCTTCAAGATAACGGATGCTGTCTTTATTAAAGTTTTCCATGTCTGTTTTGTTTTTCTAAAATTTGTCTTATTTTTCTTTCTTCCCAGTTTTTTCCAATTGCAAAAGCACCCATTCCGTGTGCTGCCAAACCGATTCCCCAGCCTAACATCGGCCAGAGAAACCAAATCTTTTTTGGCGAGGTTGTTAGATTGACAATCATTAAAAAAGGGATAATAATGCAATAAGCAATCAGGTTTCCGTAGAAACTTTTTATTTCCTTCATTCTCTTTTTCGCTCTGTCATAGGCATGAACATCATCGTTAATTATATTGCTAACAATAGTTGGCTTATGATTGAGAACCGGAAGTTTTACTTTAAAATAATCTTCCGACTTTTCAATAAAAACATTTTCATTGGTAAGCAAAGAATACCGCTGTACAATATTCGACAAACCGATTCCTGCACTTTCTTTGATCTGTTCACGGATCTGGAGATTATTTCCGATGCATAAAGTATCTCCTTCTGTAAAAATTTTGATCAATAAAGGTTTTGAAGATGTTGCTAAATTATGTTTGATACAGTTTTCTAAAAGCAGTTGTAAAGAAAGCGGAACCACAAATCTTCGTAAATCTTCCTCTTTGACATCAAAAATAAAATTGACACTGTTTTCAAATCTTGTTTTAAGCAAATCACAATAGGTTTTTGCGAACTCTATTTCGTCTTCAATCGTTACCAGTTCTTTGTCTTTCTGCTCGAGAACATATCGGTAAATTTTTGACATTGAAGCGGTAAATTTTTGAGCCTGACCAGGATTTTCATCAATTAATGAACTCAAAACATTCAATGAATTAAAAAGAAAATGAGGGTCGAGCTGATTTTTTAAGCTTTCAAACTGTGCATTGGCAGATTTTGCAATAAGCTTCTGCTCTACCACTTCTTTTCTGGAAGTTTTGCTGAGCTCAGACATGAAACTTTTGGCATGAAGAAATGCAGAAATCAGCAAGGCAATATTAATCATAAACCAGTTTCTGAAATTGTAATCACCACCAAAAAACTGCTCAGTTGTCGCTACTTTCTGAATAATCACAAAATTGATATAATTACACAGGTAAACAAGCACAAAATTGGCAATCAGAATGGAAACAATACTTAAGATAGCTCTCTTTTTAGTGTTTTCAGACCAGGGAAACTTCTTGTTAAGAGATTCATTAATAATCCCATTCCCAACGCCTATAACAAATGAATACATCGCCGAAATTAAAAAAGTAATCGCAAAATTCTCAAAAGTTCTTTCCTGATTAAAGAAAAAGAAGAAAAAAAGCGTCGTTGCCAGCGAGATCCAAAGTAATATGATAAAATCTTTACGTTTCATGATGTAATTTTCTGATTCAAAAGTAAATCAAATTATCTGCAGCAAAAATTATTTGTTACCGAACGGTCGATTTTGTTTTCTGAACTGAAAAACCTTCCGCAATAGAAGGTTTTCAGGTTGATTTTTTATTGAAATTATTTTGTGGTTGAAGCTTCCAATCCGATAAAATATTCAGCTTCCGGTTTTCCCCAATCAGGATCTAATGTAGTTTTGGGCTTGAAAGTATTAAACTTTTCCAAGGCTTTTTTGAACTGTTCAATGCCTTTCGTTTTGCTTCCTCCGTATTGTTCTGGTGTGAAGTAAGTGTCTTCCGCCTTGATTAAACTTATTCTTGGATTATCCGGATTTAATTTTTCAGCAATCGTTAATTCTTCCTGTGCTTTCATCCCAAAAGTCATATATCTTTCCTGAGGATTGACCATCATTTTCAGTGAATAAACCATTTTCTGAAGCAGATGAATTTCAGAATTACCTTGATCTGCACTTCCTGCAGCATCAATGTATTTTTGAGCCTGATCTGCGACTTCATCCAGTTCCTGCAGTTTTCCTTCTCTCATCAGAACCCTTCCTTTCTGAATGTAGGAAAAAGCGGCATAATAATTTGGCTGCCATTTTGTGGTTTCTTTTTCGGCAATTCTCTGAAAATCGTTGGCTAAAGCCTGAAAGTCTTCCTGTGTTTTGCAGGTTTCAATTTTAGCAATTTTCTCTTTCATTACTTTTTCGTAATTAGCCTGAGCAGAAGACAGTAAGCTCATAAAAGATAAAGCAAAACTTACAATGTATTTTTTCATGATTTCTAAATTTTTTAAAGTTGTTTTTTTATGATTTAAAGATAATATTAAAGGTTATTATTAATTGCATCCTGTGTTTTATCTACCCCAAAACTGATAAACATTCCCACAAATACAAACGTATTAACCGGCGGAATGACCGCTGAACTTCTTGATCCGTTTTGTGAAAAGTTATAGCCGTACATATTTTTCGTCCCTAAAATATTTGAAACACTCACAACAAAAATAGTAAACGCGTTTGCATCTTTTTTACCGAGATTAGGCAGATAATTGAAACTTAAATTAAGTGAATTATAATCTTTCAGTCTGCCTTCATTCCGAATCATATTTTTATCATTCTGAGTAACAATATCATAATAAGGTCTGCCTTTTGCGTAAGTGTACGACAGGTTAACGCCTGTTTTCCATTTTGGGATAAATCTTTTGGCAACAAGGGAAATGGTGTGTTCTGCAGCGAAATTCGGTTTTAAGCTCACAGGATAATTCAGAAAGTCCCTCTTGGAATCAAGAAATGAATAGCTGACCCAATAATCAATATTTTCGAATGTTTTTTTATCTCTCCAGAATAACTCCAGCCCTTTTGCAAAACCGTTTCCGTTGTTGTTAAAAGCCGTTTGTACCTGTTGATTTTGACTTGCATTTGGAAGAATGTTTTGAGTTTTTATCAGATCATCATATTTTTTATAAAAAGCTTCAAATCTCAAATTTCTTCCTTCTGTTAATCGCTGAACCTGAAAAATAAAGTGTTGTGATTGTTGAAAATCTAATTGAGCAGATGAGTTAATATATTTACTTTCAGGATTTTGAAAGAACAATCCGTAAGCGAAAGAGGTTGTCCAGTCTTTTGCTAAACGATAAGCCAAAGCAAAACGTGGTGCAATATTAGTTTTATTCAAATAAGATGAGTTTTCACCTCTTACACCAATTTTTGCAGAAAAATGATTGCTGAAACCTAAATCTGTTTCTACAAAAGCAGAAGAAATCAAATCCCGATAATTTTTATTGACTTCGCCGAAATTTAGTTTTTCATTGGCATAATTTAATTCAAAACCACCTCTCAAAGCGCTTATTTTGTTGATTTTTCTGTCGACAACCGCTTTAAAATTAATGTAATTTCCGTCATTCAATAATTGTGTTTTTTCTGATTCAGTTTCATTGGTTTCTGTAGAAAAATTTAAATCTGACTGATTATAAGAATACGAAGCGCTTGTATTTAAAAGATATCTTCCGAATTTTTGCTTGAAAGACAAATTGTGATACGTGTTTTCTCCTTTTAATCTTACCAAGGCAAAATCGTATCCAGGTTCTAAACTTTCGGTTTTCACGCCCATTTTATTATGATCAAACATTCCGTAATATTTGAAAAATCCACCTGATTTTGTTTTTAATCTAAAATTCATATCTCCGTTGAAACCTTGTGGAGCGTTGATAAAATCGGTATTAAAATTAAAAATATCCTTCATCAATGCTAAGTTTGAATATCCTAAAGTCACTCCATAAGAATGGTCTTTATTTTCACTTAATTTCTGAAAGCCTCCATTTAAAAATATTGGTGAAACCCCGAAATCATAAGAAGTCTGATCAGGAAGATCTACACTTTCAAGCATCAGTGCGCCAGATAGAGCCTGCCCGTACAGAGCCGAATAACCGCCGCTCGAAAAAATATTTCCTTTGAAAAGAGACGTGTTGAATCGGTCTCTTCCGGCAATTCCTGGAACGGAACTTGAAAAATAATTGTTGATTAAGCTTCCGTCCATGAAAATTTTGGTTTCCGTTCCTGTTCCTCCACGAACGAATAAACCCTCGGTTTCGCCCACTTTCTGAACTCCGGGAAGATAATTCAGAGCAGAAGAGATTTGTCCGTCTGCACCAGCTGTTGTGTAAATATCAATCGGAGTAAGCAAAGCTGTTGCTCTTTTTTTATCGCTCGCTTCAATAGAACCCGCCGAGACTACAACAGCATCAATTTCGTTGATTTGCTCTTTCAGCTCTGCATTCATGGAGACATCCTGATCTGCGATGAGAATAGTCTTTTCAATTTCATTATATTTTGGATGTACGAAAGTTAGAATATGACTGCCTTTTTCAGTCGTTTCAAAAGAAAAATTTCCTTCCATATCTGTGGTTGCTCCGTCGTATGTGTCTTTTAGAGTAACGTTAACTCCGCTTATACCTTTGTTTTTAAAAGTCACTTTTCCTGTAATTTTTGTCTGAGAAAAGCTCAGTATAAATGAGAAAAAAGAAACAAGAAATAATAGTTTTGTTTTCATAGCTGTATTAATTCGAATCAAAAATATGATGAATTTTAATTGTTGTGAACTTTTTGTTGCTGAGCTGTAGAATTTGAAATCTGAACCGTATTGTACTACTTAACAAACATCAAAAATTTGTAAAAAGATTACTCTTTTTGGTTTTTGCAGCGAAAGTTTATTTAAGGAGTTTTAAACTTAATCATTTGTATTTCTTTGATAAACGAAATGGCTTTTTTATCTTTTATTTAAAACAGTTTTCTGTCTCTTTTGTTTAACCTTGTCTTTATTTTTAACGCAAAGAAAAACTAAGATTTTTTGCCAAAAATTACCCATTATTTTAGGGTAACAAAAGCGTTTCACTTATTCAAGAAATACAAAGGATTAAATTCACAAAGGATTAGCTATTGTATCAATTAATTGGAATGCAGAAATCTACAACCATTTTTCCTTCAGGATGTTCTTTAAAATTTGAATGATAGATTTCGAAAGGAAATGCTTTGCGAGTCGAGTAACCGTTTTCTTTCATCCATAAAAATAAAGACACCCAAGATTGCTCGAAATCATCAAGGGTAACTTCTCCGCTTCCGACTATAAATTTCCGGCTTCCAGTGTTTCAGGAAACACTTCTCCTTCCTGTTTGTCCAATTTTTCATCCAGAAGCATACAGGCATGAATTCTTACTTTATCTGCTGCAGTCACTTTAAAACTATCATGATAAACAGAGATCATTTTGAGATTTTGACGGGGAAATAACTGCTTTTCCTTTGCCCAATCTATCAGAAGATTAAAAGAAGATTCTACATTGGCAATACCAAGGCTCATTACGGCTGCCAGATTCATTTCCGGAAGATGGGTAACTTTAATTTGTAAATTCATTGCTGTCCAGTTTAATAGGTTTTCTATATTACAAATGTACTGGCCAAAAACTGTATCTACTTGTCCGTTCTTGCTTTGTATTGGCGAAATTGTATGAAATTTTTCCGGACTAAATTTTCTAAATTCTGAAGGAGATTTTCAGTAATATTTTTTAAAGACTTTATTAAAATCTGAATGGCTGGAGAATCCCAAATTCTGATAAATATCTTTTACCGATAAATTCTTTCTCAATGAAAGATAGAATGCACTTTTTCTATTCTTTTTCTAAAAATATAGTTTTGCAAAGTTTCTCCAATAATCATCTTGAAAATTCTGTGAAAATGAAATGGTGAATAGGCTGCGATTTCCGCAACTTTTTCTAAACTTAGTTCGGTATCAAGATTGTTATCTATATACTGAATGATTTTTACCATTCTTTTTTTATACTCTTTCAAGACAAAATTTTTGCAAAGGTATCAAGAAAATTTGAGGACGATTTGTCTTTTATTGCTAATTACAGTAAACGATTCAAATCATAAGCTGTCCTGAAATTGTTTATTACATTAGAATTACAACATTAAATATGATCATATGAAACTACAGACTTTAACATTATTAACGGGTTGCGCTTTGTTTGCAACATCTTGCAGTACGAGTAAAACCTACAACATTTTAGCAAAAAGCGGAACAAGTACTGACGGAACAGCAAAATTTACACAAAACGGAAATGATGTGATGCTGAATTTAGAAGTTAATAATTTGACACCAGGAGTTCATGCCGTACACATTCATGAAAAAGGTGACTGTTCGTCTCCCACTGCAGAATCTGCCGGCGGACACTGGAATCCCTCAAAATCTGACCACGGAAAATGGGGAAACGCACACTTCCACATGGGTGATATAGGAAATCTGGTTGCGAACTATGAAGGAAAGGCAAAACTGACCTTTAAAACGGATAAATGGTGTCTGGATTGTCCGGAAGAATCAAAAAATATTATGGGTAAAGGTTTAATCATCCATGCCGGGAAAGATGACTACCAGACTCAGCCAACCGGAAATGCCGGCGGAAGAGTGGGATGTATTGAAATTAAATAATTTCTTCTCTCACAAAAAAGGAGCGGCGCCAATCTTCGATTGGCGCCGCTCCTTTTAAATTTACAATCTTAAACTTTAGCTTTCATTTCTGCAATGATGTTCATCGCTTCCTGAAGGTAGGTATCTTTTTTCAGATTTTTGATCCACATTTCAGATTTTTTCTTAAATGCTTCGTCTTTTTTCTCTCTTTCGACTTCTGCCGGATACATTGAGAACTTAAGACCGTTTTCAAATTTAGTTAAAGATTTGAATTTCTCAATCTGAGATTTCCTTTGTTTCATCAGATCATTGAATTTATTAATATTCAACGTGATCGTTTCTTCTTTATCCAATTGTTCTCTCCACTTTGCAGACTCAAGCAATAACTGGTAGTTGGTGTTTTTTGCCATTCTGTCATTGCTGGATTTTTCTAAAGCTTTTACATCAAAATAACTTAATTTCTGATAAGTTGAACTCGGAATTTTATCCCAAGCTAAAGCAAAATCATCATATCTCTCCCCTACTTCAGCATAAGTAAAAAAGTCCTCCATTCGTATATCTGAAACGATCCCTTTTCTCTGGTTAGACTCTCCGCTGATTCTGTAGAATTTCTGAATCGTCAGTTTTAATGAACCAAAATCGTCTTCAGTATTCAAGAATCTGTTTAAATCAACAAAAGTCTGTACGGTACCTTTTCCGAAAGACTGTGGCGAACCAACAATGATTGCTCTACCATAATCCTGCATTGCACCTGCTAAAATCTCAGATGCTGAAGCAGACAGTTCGTTTTGCATAATAACCAAAGGGCCCGTCCAAACCGGAGTTTCCTGCTTGTTTTTCAAAGTCTGAATTTTTCCGTTTCCGTCTTTTACCTGAACGTAAGGCCCTGCATTCATGAAAAGTCCCATGATGTCACCCACTTCCGTCAATGAACCACCACCGTTATTTCTAAGGTCTAAAACGATTCCTTCGATTCCCTGAGCTTTCAGTTTTACAATTTCGTTTTTGATATCATCAGAAGCATTTCTTCCTTTTTCATCTTCAAAATCGGCATTAAAACTTGGTAAATTGATGAAACCATATTTTTTCCCGTTCGGAGAATTTACGATGATACTTCTTGCGAAAGTATCTTCAATAGCCACTTCTTCACGAAGCATCGTTACTTCTACAATCGTTTTATCTTTTTTCTGAACTGTTAAAGTAACCGGAGTTCCTTTTTCACCTCTGATCAGCCTTACTGCTTCATCAGAAAGCATTCCAACAACGTTTACGGCATCTTCATTAGGTTTAGATCTTACTTTAAGAATTTTATCCCCTTCAGAAAGTTTTTTCGATTTCCAAGCCGGTGCACCAATTGTCAATGCTCCTAAGAAAAGATTTCCTTTTTTCTCCTGAATAATTGCTCCGATTCCGATCACTTTTCCTTTAAACTGTGTATCAAAATCTTCTTTATCTTTTGGAGAATAATAATTCGTGTGCGGATCGAAAACTTCGGTATATGCATTCATATACACGGTAAACCAATCCATTTTTTTTCTTTTCTTAAATCTTGTGAATGTTTCTTTCACCAAATCTTTTACCTCATCAGTAGCTTTTATTTTCTTCTGCTCAGGGGTAAGAATTTGCAATTTAATGGTGTCATTCAGCTTATATTTCTGCACAGAATCTTTCTTTTCTTTCTGCGCTTCTTCTTTGCTGTTCATCGACTCAATTTCCTGAAGAATATTGTATTTGATGAATTTTCTCCACTCGTTATACTGTTCTTTCTGGTCAGCCGGAACTTTTTTAAGTTTAGACTCCAAGGTCAAATTTTCATCTTCTTCAAGGTTAATTGGTTTGCTGAAAATATCCTGAGTGATTTTATCGATTTCGTCAACCCTCTGGTACAATCTGTCAACAGTCAATTTATAGAAAGACAAATCACCCATATTCAGATAATCATCGAGCTTGGTTTCGTGTTTGCCAAATTCGTTCATATCCGACTGCAGAAAATATCTTTTTCCAGGATCAATCATTTCAAAATAATGCTTGTATACATCTTTTGAATAGGCATCGTTGATAGGTTTTGGACTGTAATGTAAATATGAAAGGGTGTTTTTAACGCTCACCATAATCGTCTGCATTTTCTCATCGTCATTTTTTGGCGAGTTGAAACAAAACATAAGACTTGTTAATGGAATAAAGAGTAGAAATTTATTTAGTTTAAAATTTTTCCACATAAATCTGTATTGTATATTTTATTAAGTTTAAAAAAATCATCCAATAAGTAGCATTTATTAAATGACTGTTACAAACTATCAAATTTAATACCTTATTTATAATTATCAATTAGTTTTAAGTAATTTTGTTAAAATTAATTTTTTATGGAAAAACCACTTATTCTGGTAACAAATGACGACGGTATTACAGCTCCGGGTATCAGAAATCTTGTAGAATTTATGAACGAAATCGGAGAAGTAATCGTGGTAGCTCCAAATTCTCCTCAGAGCGGAAAAGGTCACGCAATCACCATCAACTCAACTTTAAGCTACGAAGAAGTACAGCTTGAAGGTTCACAAAAAGATTATTCGTGCAGCGGAACTCCTGTAGATTGTGTGAAGATGGCTTTAGATAAAATCCTCCCAAGAAGACCGGATCTTGTGGTTTCAGGAATTAATCACGGTGCCAATTCTTCAATCAATGTAATCTACTCAGGAACGATGTCTGCAGCCGTGGAAGGCGGTGTAGAAGGACTTCCGTCCATTGGTTTTTCACTTTTAGATTTCAGTTGGGAGGCAGATTTTACACAGGCAAAAGAATATATCCAGGGAATCGTAAGAAAAACATTGGAAAATCCGATGCCTAAAGGTGTCGTTTTAAATGTAAACATTCCGAAACTTTCAAAAGAAGAAATTAAAGGAGTTAAGATTTGCAAGCAGGCCAATGCAAAATGGGAAGAAAGTTTTGACGAAAGAATCAACCCGCACGGTAAAAAATATTATTGGTTGACGGGTTATTTCAACAATATGGATGAGTCTGAAGATGCTGATGAAACTGCTTTAGCAAAAGGATATATTTCGATTGTTCCTGTGAAGTTTGATATGACGGCTTATGAGTATATGAATACGCTGAATGAGGTGATGAAGTTTGATTAAAAATAAAAAAGCGTAGAAAATTATTCTCACGCTTTTTTTATTGCTTATGTGATTTTGTCTTGAAATTGAAGATTCGAGACAAGACTTGAGATCTGAAGGCTAAAAATTAAAATTTATCAAAACTTAAATATAATCAAAAGCTAAAAAACAATTAAATAACAAACCATTACACGATCTACCTTGTATTTAAGCTTTTGACCTTATTGTACATATTAACCACTTTTGAATCACATCAAAATTTTCAAATAAATTTGAAGGATTAGTAATCTAAATATTTATATAAAAGATTGTATATACTAATTTAGCGTCTAGTAAAAGAAGATATTTATTGTAGGTAATCAATCTTAACTCCCACACGAAAGGATTCGTGTGGGAGAGGGGGTTTATAATTTGGCATTATGTTAAAACTTTAGCTCTCGGACATATAGAAATAGTAGGTTCAATACCAAAGTTCACATATTTGCAACTATGGATACTTATATCATAGTTTCTAGATTTAAAAATATTGCTATGTTTTAGCTGTTCTATTTTCAAATAAAAGACACAATGATTCTACATAAAAAAAATTAGCACTTTTCGGATTTATTAAAAAAGGCTCAGATTATAAAATCCAAGCCCAAACTTTTAACTTACACACCTTGTGAGAGAGTGTCTTAACCTTGTTTTACACCCTGCCAAAAGTTTCCGCTCGCAATCATGGACGAAATCCTACTGGATACCCGCTGGCTATCATAATTGCTGCCTTCATGTATTTTTTTCAAAGTATTGTTAAAGGAATATCCAACTCCTATTTTTATTATTCATTACCAGTCGTTTATAGTCCTAGAATTTTCCCATCACTATACCAATTTTTTGTGGTTACATATTTTAGATAAAAAAGATCATCAACTAAATTTTTGTTATTATAATAGGAAGTTATTTTCTCAATTTTATTTAAAATCTCAAGACCATTTTTCTTATTGAAAAGATATTTTTCAATCTTGTTATCTTTATTTACTTCAACTAGTACTAATGGATGCGTACCTTTTTTTACTCTTTCTATTGAATGGCATATTTCCTCAATTTTCATTAAATCTTCTTTTTTTATTTGATGATTAACTTTCGGGAAAATGTTCTCATTAGGCTTCGTGTTTTTAAGAATAATTATGGGAGGTGGAGCATCTCGTGGTCCTGTATATTTTACAGTTATTTGATAAACATTAATATTTTCAGTTTCTTTTTTAGAACAACCGAACAATATAACCAAAACAATAAGTAAAATTTTCATATTTTATTTTTTTAACCACCAATATCTATTTCTATATGGAATACTCATAAGAGGCATTGTTAGACTATGACCTGACGAATATAAATTAAATCCATAATAAAGTGTATGTATAGCGTGAGCTCCACTACTGTTAAAACCGACCAATGACAATTCAGCCCTCCAACCTATGGGAGTACTTTGTCTAGCTCTTACTGGCGAATCTGTAAAATTTAGTAAACTTCCCTTCTCCGTCACTATTGAAGTTTCCACCATAGGTAACCCTCTGTCTCATGCTCGTCAGTCCATATTGAAAAGCTACATCTCCCTTTTCTCCATCAATAAACACTGGATCATTATTTTCATTGTAAACAATGCTTTGAATAAGATCATTGTTATAATTTTGTGTTCCGGCGACATTGAGAGTCATTCCTGTAGGCTGATAAATCTTAGCAGAATTTTCATACTTTATTGTTCCCACTTGATCGTTATGGGTAATTCTCCCTTTGACATCATAGGTGTTTTGAGAAGCCTGTCCTGTTCTTGGATTTGTCCAATTAATTAATCTGTTATTATCATCGTATTCAAAGGTTTCTGTAATGCTTAAGTCACCACTTGTGATTCTGCTGCTTAATTCATTCTTTATTGCATCAAAGTTATAAATTACTTGCAGTATGCTTGGTGTGCCTTCTAATTGAAGTCTATATTGATGATCTATATTGGCTAAGAATCCGTTATTATCATAACCATTTAATATTCTAGATCTTCCAAGATTGGCTTTTACTATCTGTCCTTTTGCATTGGTTTCCTGAAGTACCCACAGTACTCTTCCTGAGTTTTTGTCTTTAACCGTCGACAATTGTCCGTTCCAAGAGCTGTAAATATTTTCAATCTGTAACTTTGTCAGAACTCCTGAAGAATATAACTGCTTTTCATAGGAGATAACACGTGCCTTATCATCATAAGTAATTCCTTTCTGGATAAAGTATTTTCCATTACTATTTTCTGAGGAGGACAGTACTCTTCCCTGAGAATCATAAAGAATATTTGAGCTGTAAGCTTTCCCTTTTGATGTTCCTGATTTCGCAATTACCCTTCCCTTATCATCATAGGAGAAAGAAATCAACTTGTTCGTTGCTTCTCCTCCATCAGAGGTGGATAATTCTTTTTGAGTAATTAACTGACCTAAATTATTGTAAGTATATTCTTTGGTTCCTTTTGGACTGATTATTTTCTTTATCTGTCCAAAACCATCATATTCATACTTATATAATCCATTCGAAGGATCATTAAATTCATATTTCCTTCCCCATGCATCATATTTCGTTGTAACAATATTTTCTGCATATTGAGCCCTGATTTGATCTCCTGCTGCATTATATGCAAATTGAATAGTACCTCCTTTATCTGTTGATAAGACAACATTTCCTAATACATCAGCAGTTTTTGTAGTGATTTTATTATAATTATTAATCTCTCTTACTGTTGTGATTAATCCTGAAACAGTGGTTTCCACCTGCTTGCCAGTAAATGCCGTTGCGGTTACTTTAGTTGGGTAAAAGTTGTCATCATATATGATTGTATTCCATTGCCATGGGCTTTGACCATCAAAGTAGGGTTCACTTTCATTAATTTTTCTTCCTAAAACATCATACTGAATATCCTTAGAAACAAACTGTCCCTGATCAAATGCTTTGGTAGTTGTTCTGTAATTTTGACCTATTTTATTCGTGAATTTTTTAGTTACATCACCATCAGAATCATACTGTATGATTGTAATATTTGAATTATCATCTCTTTTATACTCATAGGTTGTAATACCCTCTAAATTACTTTTTGAAGTCATTAGTTTCCCCCAACTATCATAAGTATTGGAAAGAACATTTCCTAAGGGGTCTGTCTGAGTTAAAATTTGTCCCCAGTTATCGTAAGAGATATTGGTCACCAATCCTAAGTTATCAGTCTTTTTTATAACAAATCTACCTTTAGAATCTTATTCAGCTAATGTATTTTGAGCTTGGGAATCTATACTATTACTGATTAATTTCTGAGTAACATTACCAAAGCCATCGTAGTTGTAAGTCTCTAAAAGATAACCTGTATCATCTCGATTCCATGTTTTTAAAGTTTTTAAGAGATTATTTTCGTAAGTATATTCTTCTTTTGCCGATTTAGTATCTCCATAAGCTTGTGTAGCATCTGTTTTTGATTTGGGGCGGCCTATATAATAATCTGATCCAACACCTGCAAGATTATGAAAGTTTTCAAATAGAGATGTGGTTATGGCATATCCATTATTTACATTAGTCACACTTTGCACAGGGACATAATAGTCGCCATAAATGATGTTTCCTGTAGTAATAATACCTGTTAAGAAGTCTTTTGTTATAATGCTTTTAGGTACAAAAGCTGTAACTGCTTTTGGCTTGTCTACATCTGAAACAACACTAACTATCTGTCCGTTTACCAATTTATCAGTCTGGTAAGTAGTCGATTTAAAACTTAGTAGTTGTGTATTGTTTTCAGATATATCAACCGGAAATATTTGGTTGTTGTTATTGGTTTTGATAGACCATTGTTTTACAGGAGCAGCATCTTGTAATGGATCCATTTCTACCCCCGACCATATGATTGTATTTTCAAATCCATTCGCATACCACGAAGATCGAGCTGCCTGACGAAAACCAATCATACCTTTGCCGGTAAAATGGCTTAAGAAACCTCTATACTTAAAGTCCTGAATCAATGTCCCGTTAGGAACTGTCTGCTTAAGTTTTGAAACTGCAGTTGATAAAGGAATTAGCTCCAATTCAAAATACGGAAATAATTCTTTTTTGGTTGGTTTGTAAAAATTTGAATCTATTTTTGAATTAAGTTCCTGATACATTACTTCTGTAGTAATAGCACTTTGCGTAATAAATTTAGCTCTTGCTATTGTTGGAAGATATGTATATCCATACTGTGTAACATAATTATATGCGCACCCTATAAGTCCTGAACAATCATCAGGCCGTCCTATTGATATAATCTGCTGATTGGTTTGGTTTAAACTCAAAGTCCCGAAAGGAATAATTTTCTGATTATATTCTCTTCTCCAATCTCTTACTCTGTAAAACTGTAAATCACCATTGGTTTGAATTGGTGAACTTTGCAAGAAAGCACTGTCTCCACCCGCACTGGAATAAAAAGCCTTAGCAAAATTTGCAGTATTGTCTGTGGTGGTCTTATTGACTGAATATACAAAAGTACGTAAAACCGTTTTTTCTTCATCCCGATGTTGAGACCATTCGTGATTATGCATAAAAACATAGCTGACAACAATATCCGACTTACCATCAGCGTCCAGATCGGCAACATTATATTGAAAATATCTGCTCTCTGAAAAGGAGCAACCACCACCTTCTTCCCACACGTGATGACTGCTTTCCATCAATACTTCATTCCCTGAACTATAGTAGATAAAATAGGACACTAGAATGGAATAGAATAATTTCATATTCTTGAGATATAGGGTGGTTGATTAATTTTTTTATCGTTTGGTAATGTTTCTGCTGAATACTCTTCCGTCTTTTAGTTGAACGTGTAAAACATAAACACCCCATTCGTAACCGGTCATGTTTATTTTCAACTGTTTGTTGAGATTAGGAAGATTCTGCTGCTGAAATTTCCAGTGAATTGTGCTGTGCTGGTAGATGGAAACAGTAGCAATAAGTTCGTCTAATTCATCCGTCCAATCAATTGTCAAAAAATCATTGACAGGTACAGGATAAATTCTCATTTGCTTCCAGAATGATTTGGCATCAAGCGTTGGAGCCTCAGCTACGGTCTTTTCTTCAACTTTTAAAGTATCCGTTTTAGTTTCTGTAGCCAGCAAATCTTTGGGAGCTGTTTTTCCGTTCACATTGGGACCACGATACCTTTGATTTCCGGCTTCATCATATTTGAAATAAACTTCAGTCTGAGTTTGTGAATATCCTATAAAGCCCACAATCAATGAGAACGCCGAAAGTAATTTTCTTTTCATAATAAATTTATTTGTGATTTAAAATAAGTTGTTGAACCTGGTTTTTAAGTTCCTTGATCTCATCAGATTGCGATTTTAATTGCTTATTCTGTTCGATTGAATATAAAGTTAATTCCTCAATTTTCTCCAGAAGTTTAGCATCCATCTCAGCTATATTAATTCCCTTTTCAATTACTTCAGATGCTGATGGTATATTTGGTAAATGTCCTTTTTCTGAAATATGCTTTTCAACTTCCTCTAAACTCTTAAGTTGATAATCTTTTTTAAAAACATAATCAGCCCAAACATTTGTTTTCACTTCAACCTCTTTCGCAAATATTTTTCCGTTAAATTTTGCGGTGGCATTATTAAAGAACTTTACCCAAGTATTATTTGTACCGTCATTTATACCAATATATGAAGTCCCGTCATTATTGTTGTTTGGCATGGAGAATAAAATATTATGTGAAATCCCCAGGTTTCTTATCACCGCATCTCCCGGTAAAGCTTCAGTTGCAAAGCATCCATTACAAGAAGATTTAGCTATTACTAATCTCCCATAAGAATTGGCTAATTCAACAGACGCATTTTCACTCTGAAAAATTCTTAAATTGGCATCTGATGCAGTAGCATCGTTTACTCCAATTTTTACTTTCCCAGGAGTTGCTTCTAAAACAGCTTTTCTCCAAGGTTGAGCACTGTTATTATTGGTTTTTCTGAAATACAATTCCTGATCATAAAAACTTCCTGAAAATTGCATCCCATAATTATTATTTGGATTTGAGTGTCTCGCATCCAATAGATGCCAAAAACTTGCAGCTCCGTCCGGATAATTTACTGGTGTCCCGGTTTCATAGAAGCCGCTAAGAGTTGTTGGAGCTCCTGCATCATTTCTTGTTTGGGTATTTTGAGAAAATACAATTGAACTAAATATAAGTCCTGCGAAAAGTAATGTTTTTTTCATTTTTTGAGTTTTCTTTTTATTAATTTTATGCATATCCGTAACTCATCATATTTTCGTATATTTGTTTGATACTTAAAAGATTGCGATGAATATTTTTAGTTTTGGGGTAGAATTTGGCAATGAAGAGGCTTGTGTGTTACATTTTAAGAA
>Ga0265798_10000093_pt1 | contig 172803 bp, 157 predicted proteins | sample P3T30metagenome_FD_192430 | JGI IMG/M metagenome (GOLD analysis project Ga0265798, IMG submission 192430) | Plant litter microbial communities from East Loma Ridge, Irvine, California - P3 T30 | ecosystem: Environmental > Terrestrial > Plant litter > Unclassified | place: USA: California... | reverse complement strand
ACGACGGTGAAGTGTTGCACTTCGGAAAACTCCCGCCACAAAATCAACCCATCAAACTCACATACGGAAGCAGTGCGAATGATATAAAAGTTGAACTAAAAGCGGTTCACACAAAGCCTCAGTTTTACGGTTACAACAGCAATAAAAACGAAAAGCTGATATCAGGTTCCACTCCGATTCAGCATGTTGGAGATTTGGCAAAAACTGCTTATCAGCACAATGACAATATCTATAAAACTCCATCACTAAGAGTAGCTCCAATCAAGGCAACCACCCATTTGGATGTTGAATATTCACAGAAAAGCACCGCAGGAAGTGAGGCGGTGAATGTATTTAATATTTCAGGTTCCACAACGGTTCCTTTTCTTCATCCGGGTTGTGCCGTCGATATTGAAATGAGAAAACCGGATACGAATGAAACTTCGTATTTCACAAGAATTATGGTGACCGAAACGACGCATGAAATTGACACCATCGGTCACTACACCGGAAGTTTTAACGGGATCGCATCAGACACAGGATTTTTACCAAAACCCGAGTTCACGACACCAAAAGCTGAACCACAGATTGCCACAGTAATTTCCAACACCGATCCTGAAGGACAGGGAAGAGTTCAGGTCAGATTTGACTGGCAGACGAATGACACGACTCATTTTATCCGAATGATGAGTCCTGATGCGGGAGGAACAGATCAGATCACTCAAAATCGTGGGTATGTAGCGATTCCTGAAGTTGGTGATCAGGTGATGGTGAATTTTGTACACAATCATCCAGATCGTCCTTTTGTGATGGGAGGAATGTTTCATGGTGGAATTGGTTTAGGTGGTGGAATTAATAATCACATGAGATCCATCCAAACCAAAAGCGGAATTAAAGTTTTGATGAATGATGATGAAGGAAGTGTAAATATCATCGATCCGAGTGGAAACACCTATTTCATGGATGGAAAGGGAAATATCACGGTAACCTCTCCGAAAAATATGACTTTTAATGTAGGAGAAAATTTAGATATCAAGGTAGGACAAAATATGAATACCTCTGTAGGCGCAGACCAAAGTAATATCGTTGGTATGAACAAAACGGAAAGTATTACTATGAATAGCTCACAAAGCGTGGGAGCAGTAAAAAATGTGATGATTGGAGGGAACTTTATGACTAATGTTGTGGGCAAAATGATGGAATTTATCAAAGGCAATAAAGAAAGTGAGGTTGAAATGGATAGTCAAAAGGTAGTAAAAGGAGAAAGATTAATTCATAGTGAGAAGGATCATAAAATTCATTCTCAAACTGAAATTAATGGGCAAGCTAACGAAAAAACCAATATGCATTAGTCTATGTCAAACGATAATGTTGCGAAGATAAGTATCATAGAAGGTGATTCTATTGAGATTGTGAAGGGACAGCATACTGAGTATGTTGGTAAAATGACTTATTCTTCATCCAAAAGATTGATAGCAACAGCAGAAAATGGAAAACTGTTTGGAGATAATCCTGAAGATCCTCCTAAAACAAAGGGGAGAATTATTGACATTCTTATGTTTGTCGCCGGAACTACAGACCCTGGAAATACTGAAGGAACTAAGCATAAGGCCAATACAAGCTATTGGAAATATATTGATGAAAAGACCAAAAAAGAAACAAAGGAAAGTTTAAATAATTTATGGAACAAAATCAAGGAACTTAGACCTCAATTTACTGATTTGCATATTGAAGGGGATTTTTTCAGCTGGTCTGGTGACAATGATACCAAGGAAAGAATCAAAGCTTCTGAAAGACTATTTGATCTTCTGCTAAGAATGTATCCTGGCTGGAAAAATCAAGAGGTACATTTACATCTCGTTGGTCATTCACATGGAGGTAACGTTATTAATCAGTTTACCGAGCTTATCTCCAGTAAAGATATGATTGCAAAATCCAGTATTTTAAAACCTCGTAAGATTACAGAATTTCCTAAAGAATGGAAAGTTAAAAGTATTACGTATTTATCAACTCCTTTTTTCCAGAAGAAGCATCAGTTGAATCATAGTAAATTACATAAAGAATGTAAGATTATTAACGTCCATAATGATTATGATCTGACCCAACAATTGATTGCTGACTTCAGTTTAACCAATTTAGAAGGCTTATTGAAGTCTTTCCAAATAGAGAAATTTAAAACGGGGATAGAAACATTGAAAAGTGTAAATAAAGATACTATTTTAACTTATCTTAAAGGGATAGGTCTTCCCAGTAGCCATAAGAAAAGAGCAGTTCCGGCATGGAAAGAAATGGCAAAAGCTTTTTTGGGAATAAATATGATGACAAAAGAGTTTATTCAATATATTGATTCTCTAAAAATTGAAAATTCTAACCTGCAAAAAGAAAAAGATTCGTTTATTAGCCTTTTAAATAATCTCTTACGATGGACTTATGATGTCTATAATAATTATAATGCGGGCATAGCGAAAGGGTATGATAAAGTAACATGGACACAAAATTTAAATCTGACACAGGGGCTGAGGGTTTTAAATATTTTGTTTGACATTAAAAGCAGTCCAAAGGATAGTTATCTCTTAAGTTTATTAGCGGGTGTATTTGGAGAAAATAAAGGAATCACAGATAGTATTGACGAAACATCCTGGACGCCCAAAAAGCAAACCAAAGGGCTGTCCATTATAGATGTGGCTATTTTTGAAAGTGATCCTTATAACTCTCGAAATAAAAGAAAAGAATTTGGTGCTTTTTTAAAAGGAGCACAAGGTGCAGTACAGGCACGGGAGTTGGAAGATTTGCTGATGAGATTATTCAGTCAGTTTATTAAACCTTCTGAATTGAAGACAATTATTAAGTATGCTAATGAAGCTGAGTATATTATAACAGGCAGTTTGGATACACAACTTAAAATATTAAGAGGAAATCTCGAAAAATATTATTCTTTAGTCGAAAAATATTATGCTGGGTTAGTTACAGAACAAGATGAAATAACATTTAAGGATGATATGCTAAAACGACCGGGTACGCTAGCATATTTAGCTATGGCATCTCATAGCCTAAGTCATACCCAATTGTGGGGTAAAGTTGAGGAAGGTTTAAAAGGTGCATTCAGTTCTGAAAAAAAAGCAAAATATAACAAGAAATAAATAGACGGGAAATATTAAGAGAATATTATTATATGTTTATTGATATGTGTTTTATGTATAATTATTTTGTCCGACGGGTACATTTTATTACATAGATATGAAGAAGTAACAAATGTAAAAAGAAAGGTACAACTGATAGTATTGATGATCTATTAGTGAGCTTATTCAGTCAGTTTGTGAACATCAGATGTTATTTTTAATAATATTTAATTTCACACTAATTGTAAAAGAAAGTTGAAGAAGAAGGTTTAAAAAAGAGGATTTAGCTCAGGAAAAATAAATATGAAAAATATAACACAAATTATTAGTAAAACGCTATTTGTATTTTTACTGGCTAATTTACTGATTATTATTTATTTTATATATAGTTATAGTAGTATTATTGAATCTGTTAATGTAGAACTCATTGTAAGAATAATAAAGCAATTTGGTCTGATTATAAGTATCCCTGCAACTATCTTATTTGTTCTTGTAGATATTGTTCTCGTGAAGATAATAAAAAAGAATTGCGCTTTGTATTTAGCCCGAGCTATTATTTTTTTAGGATTACTGTATATAATGTGCTTTGTTTTTTCTGCTCATATCATAACGAGTGCTTTAATAGATAATCCTTTGGCCAAATAACAGGGATTTAGATAAACAACTCAAAATTTTAAGAGGAAATCTAGGGAGATATTATTCTTTAGTTGAAAATATTATTAGAGGTTAGTTACAGAACAAGATTAAAAAACATTTAAGTATAATGTTGAAAAGATCTGACATACTATCATACTTTGCGATGGCATCTCATAGCTTAGGCCCTATCCACTTATGAGGAAAAGGCTGAAGAAGAGTTAAAAATTCATTTAGTTCAGGAAAAATCCGGAATACAAAAAGAAATAGATATGGAAAACATTCGAAAGTTTATAATGGTTAGTTTATTGGTATTTATTCTATTAACAATAGGAATTACATGTTGGTACATTTTATCTTTAAATTATTTAGAAAAATATGATCTGAAAAATACTATAAAAATAGTTACACAAATTGGATTTATTGGTGCAATAATTCCTTCTTTAACCATTTCATCAATGTATTATTTTATAATAAAAATAAAGAATAAACTATTACTTTTATTTTTGATGATCATTTTAATTATTTTTTTAATATTTCAGATATATTGGATTTCGATAAATTTATTTTTTTATGATATAAAGGGTTCTGAATCTTTTTTACAATCATTATTAGAAGCATTTTAACAGCAAAGTTTATTAATCAATTAAAAAAAAATGAAAAAAATATCATCATCCATTGTTATATTTCTTCTCTTGGCCAATGCTAATTTATATTCTCAAAAAAATGTGAATAAAGGTAATTATACATCTCTGGTACAAGCAGAAGTGGGGGATCTGAATAATGATAAACGCAATGACAGAATTATGGTAGAAATGGATGTGATAGATGATACCAGGCCCGTAAGGGTACAGATATTCCTCTCCCAACCAGATAAAAAACTTCAACTGGTCGTTTCTTCTACAAAACTTATTGAAAACGAATATCCGGCTGATAAAAAGGGGAAGCATAATGGTAATGTAATTCCGGATTTTTTTATTGAAGAAGGAGTCTTGCGAATGCTGACAGATATTAGTAACCGGAAAAGCAGTTATGAATTTAGGCTGAAGCAAAATAATTTTGAATTAATTAAAATATCAAGAGTAATCTGGGATGGAAAAGAGACTACATCCGAAACAGAAATAGATTTAATAAAAGGAACTAAAAGTGAATATGACAGAGATTTTAGTCCAAACAAAAAGAATATAAAGAACACTAAATTAAAATCAATCAAAAACTTGCCGAAAATTCAGGACCTAAGTTTTTCCGATTTAGAACAGTATTAAAACATTTTTTACAATATAAAAATTATAGATATTCCCAAGTCACAATAAAGCTGATTTCTGTAGACTGAATTAAGGAAAAGAACAACATAAGAATGAATGATTCTGTAACAAAAGAATATAAAAAGGTTAAAATAGAAGGGATTTTAAACCTAAAAGAATTTTCCGGAGAATATGAAATGACTCCGAGAGAACTGATTGGGTTTCATAATAAGCATTGCAACTTTCAGGAATTATTGACATTATCTCTGCCTAAATACGTGGAACACGTTTATATTCCTTCTGATAAGTTTGAGATCAGAGACCGAAAATTACTGAAAAGTGCAACATTAGATCTCCCTGCTGTGTTTAGTGAGAAAATTTATGGCGTTATTATCAAATTCTTACCTAAAGATCTTCAGATTCATTACAGAATAAAGATAAAAAGAACTCCATTTCATTTGGAGCTGACCAAAGAAAAAACTTACGTCAACAATCAGGGAATTGATAAAGTTATAGAACAGCTATTTGAAAAAGCAGAACAGGTTTTATATCCGTTACAGATTTCAGTAAAGAAAAATGGTGGGCTTGACCATATCATCAACCATGAACAAATAGCTAACCGCTGGAAAACAGATTGCCTTCCCAAACTGAAAGACTATTATCAGTCTGAAACCACAGATCAGATTCTGACAGAAATGGATAAGGCGTATGCAAATCTTAATCTGAAGAAAGGGATGTTTGAAAGAAATATTTTTTATAAACTGTTCTTTTTGCCAGTTTATAAAGGGTGTTCAAATTTTTTCGGGAAAGACTTTTTGCAGATCTACTTTTCAAGTTTGTCCCGGAATGCAGGATATACCATAGAATATTCATTACACAAAGAATATACAAGAGGAAATAAAATAGCATTAAAAATAACAGGAACTGAAGATGAAGACGGTTTTAATAAAAACTCATCTAAAGGCAAAATCGATCTATTGTATAAATTTGAACGGGAAACCAGAGAAATATTTTCAATCACCGGTTATCTTTCAACTTTTGAAAAAGGGGAAGAGTACATTATTGAATTTCAAGCTTATGAGCAGAAAAATTCTCAGTCAATTTGAAAAACACTAAAAGAACAAGAAATGAGCGGAAAACATTTAGTCTGTCAAGGTGCTACCTGTATGTGTAACTTCGGAACAGCTCCGGATAAACTTCAGGTAAAGACACAAAGTAAACGCTACATCAATGATAATGCAGGTAGCAAAAAACTGATGGCTACCCATATGGATATTGGCAAAACTTTCGAGAAAAACATTTTCGGAAGCTGTGCGAAAATGAATAACAGTACCTGCCAGGTTGTGGTAACTCAATGGAGTGGTTTCTATGACAAAATAACGTTGCAGGATAACAGTGGAAAAGCTTTACTGGAAGACAGCAAGGCAACCTGTCCCATTGGAGGGCCGGACTGTATCAAGATTGTCAATCATGGACAGACAGCTGAAGCTTCAGCACAAAATGTGAACAATGCTGATGATGAAGTTTTAGCAGAGCTCCTCCCTTTTGTAAATATAAAAGGGGGAACAAAAAAATACATTCCTATCAATCAATAAAATAAAGTCCTATGGATAACAAGAGCCCATTACATATATATGTTGAATCCAAACCCGGACAGACATTTCACAAAGATATTGGCTGGCTGGAATTAAAAAAAGCTGAAAGTTTCAACATTTTCATCAAAGAATTTAAAGATCGGAAAGACGTATTAGACCAGCAGAAAAAAAAAGATCTGGATAAGGCTAATAAAGACTATACCCAAAAAAGTGCTGCCATAGGAAAAGAGGAACAGCAGAGCTACGATTTCCTTGTTCGGAATCATGAAGATTATAAAGCCGGTAAGATAAAAAAAGAAAACTATGATGCCAACTTTGATAAGCGTGAAGAAGGAATAGCCGCCAGGAAAAAGAAATATTCGGAACTCGGTAGTGCCCACAATAAAAACGTTGAGGGGATCAATAAGCAGTATGAAGCTGATCTGAAGGCTATTCAGGATGATTACAAATCTGTCCGCTGGGTACATCAGCTTGTAGGTGACAGACGCCCGGAACTTACTGCAGAAAGCTTTAATGAAGCCATGTCAACCGGTACATCCAGCTTTAAGTTTTCATTCGGCGAATTTCTAGAAGGCGGTGGTGCGGTATATCTTGAACCTTTTTGGGAAGGGACAACGCCTCAGGGGAAATACCCACACGGTATTCTTATTAATGCTAAAGGTGAAAGTCCTGCTGTTATTACCGCAGAATGGACCAAGGCAGACAATATCAAAATTTCAAACCCATTAAAATTCGGTTCCTCAGTTTATCTGAATATTTATACAGACGCTTTGTATGGAAACAATATAAAGGTTCAGCTCAAGGACAAAGATCAGGTGATCAGGCTGATCACTTTAGGGATAACTGATTCAGATGATAAACTTTTTGCGACAGAATATCTTAATAACGAGACGGAAGAAAGAACAAAAGAAGATATCTCAAAACAGAAAGAATTTTTTGAAAGACCTGTTTCCGTACATCAGGAAAAAACAGTTCCTTCTACTGCTAAAAGAGGATACCTTGTCGAAGAAGACGGCAATAAATACGACGGTGATACCAAAGGGAAACCTAATGTGCAAAAGTCAAAATTTGCTGTATTTATAGATCCTTTATGGCAGACTATGGGTGGAGATAGTTTGGAAATCTATCCTGTCGTCTATCATGACCGTATTCCCGGAAAGCAAAAAATCCTCCAGGACTGTATTTTAAAAATTGATAAAAATGCAGTGGAAGAAGTAAAGGTAAATGACTCCAATTCCAATCAGGTCGTTATTCTGAGCCAGGTGGAAACTGATATCGCTTTCTTTCATCCTTGCCAGTACACCGAAATCACAGGGGAATACAATACTAAAAAATCCACGCTGTTTGAGCGCCTCAAGGACAAGTATAAAAATGAGCTCCATTACAGGATTGTTTCTGATGAAAAAGAAAAGCCTGTTAAGATTACCATTAACGATCTGAAAACAGATGACTGCATGTTCGAAGATAAGCCGGAACAATGGCATGAGAAAAAAGCAGTCACTGTAAAAGATCCAGGCAGATACAAAGGTTTGACTATCAGACGAAATGATATCAGTTTCTCTGTTGCCTATCCCAAACCTTCCCGTGATGAAGTTATTGATATGATGAGCCTGGAAAAAGTAAAAAAACAGGTATATCCGATCCAGTTCAATTCCTGCGCCATCAGCAAACCACTGAATGTGGAAGTATATCCTGCGGTCTATTATGAAGTAGGTTTTAAACTGGCTGCAGAAAACCCCTTTTTCACAGGGCAGACTAAATCTTACACCCAGAGAAAATATCTGGGCAAAGGAGGTTTTTTTAATAAGAAAAACAATAAAAAAATCCGAAAAGCACAACGGGATGCACGGGATGAAAATTATAAAAACAAAAAACAGGAAGTAAGTGAAGGACGTTTAGACTACAGTCAGTTTGAAGTCGCTCTGGAATGGGGATATAATGACATTAAACAGGAAGCCATTACATTTTCCGGCGAGCATCCCGTTTTTAATATTATCGACAGTGCGATGTGGGTTGTTAATACCATAAGCTTATTAACCTTTAACAAAGAAGCGGATGAAGCTATAGCAGAAAACAAAAACAAACGGCCAGATCAGGTAAAAAAAAGAAATAAACAGCGTAATGCGTATCTTGGCGGTAAAAATAAGAAATTAAGCAAGATTCCGTTCAAAGTAGAAATAAGTCAGCCTGCCTTTGCAGGAGCTGTTAAATGGAGCTATGTGGCAAGCGAAAAAGAAGGTGGTGAAATCGGCACGTTATATGAAGTGAAATTTAAAGCAGATCCGCTCATAGAAATAAAAGGAAGTCTGGATCTTCTTTTTGTAGCCACCAAAATTCCTTATGTAGGACAGGCTATACAAGGAATTACAGCAGTGGCTGATACCGTGGGATCTTCAGATGATTTTTGGAATAAAATAGTTGACTTTTTTGGGGGCGGAGATGAATATAAAATCCAGCTCGATATAGATTATTATCTGGATCTGTTTGTTTCCGGAGCATTTAAAATAGAAGCTACAGCGACGAAGTATCATACCGTAGACGGATTTATGGAGAATGATATAACTCCATCAGTAGAAATTAAATTTGGCGTAGAATGTGGTGGAAGTCTAACTGCAAAATTTGGAAACATCTACTCTGTGGAAGCTGAATTCCAGGGAAGTGCCTATGCAGTACTGAATATCGCTAAAAATGCTGAGTCCAAAGTACTGGAATGTAAATACCAGGGATTGTATGCAACCATAAAGGCAAGCGTTAAAACAGACAGCGATAATTTAAATAATAATACAGAAGATAATGATGCTGAGCCTTCAGAAAAAAAGTATCTTTTACATGATGGATTTTCGTATGAATTTAAACTTGATTAAAATGAAAAAATTAGTATTTCTATTCATTGTTTTCATAATGAATATGAACTGTAATGACCCGAAAAATAAAGCAACAGATAAAACAGGTGAAGAAATGATACAGCAGACCGCAAAAGAAAAACAAATCACATATACCATCAATGCTAACGCAACAATACCAGTTGCAATCTATTTCAACGAAATAAAAATATCAGAAGAAAATACTCCGCTTAATTCATCGGTAGATGTAAACGGGTATGCATTGAAGAACGGAAAATATAAGATAAAAATACAAATCTTTCCGGTATTCAGACGGGGAGATACAACGGTAAGTCCAGAAGATATCAAGTCTTGTCAGTTCACTTTTGGAAGCTATGTAAGAGACAGAGCAACAGGAGATATCTTAGATCCGAAAACTTATACTCAGCTACCAATCAAAGCTCCCGATTCCCCTGTTCCTTATTTTGAGCAGGAATGGGAAGTTGAAATTAAAGACCTTCCGTATGATTTAGTAGGCTGGAGCAAAGGTCAGGATTTATCTAAAATGGATAAAAAAGAACTGGAAAAGAAAGTAGTCAGTTTCCATGAAAAGGTGAGAGAAATATTGAACCAGGGCAATGGAAGCCAATGGGCAGATCTCACAAAGAAAAGAACGGCGGAAACAGCTGTCTTTTATTACAGTACTCCTGAGCAGCAGGCTACTTCCGTAAGTGAAAACAAAATCAATGTTGAAAAATACTGCACCAATATGATGATTCCGCTTGAGGATTATGAATTGAAATTATATGCAGGAGGTAAGCTGGCAACGTTGGAAAAAAAGAATCATACGATGGAATTTAACCATAAATCTCCATTAGACATAAAAGGCTGGGGCGCATTAATCCGAAAAGGTCAAAAGTCAGGAGCCGCTGATTATCGTATATTATTGTACCTTCCTGAGGGTAGCAACGAATTTGTTATTATCCGTAAATAAAGCACTTATTGTCTATTAAACTATGTTCGGAGTCAATATTCAGGAATATCATTCTATCTATTTAGCGGTTGCTGTTGTTTTGTTTATGTTGTTTCTTTCTTATCAATGGTGGAGAAAGGAGAAACGGTTAAAAATTTCACCCAAAATCATTATCATTGCAGCCGTAGGCTTTATCTTTTATAAGCTGGTATTTTTTACCACGACAATGGTATTGTTTCTTGGATCTACGGCCAAAGACCACTTCTCTACCGATATCAGGGAAGCACAGATTATAGATTTTAAAATTCAAAAAAACAGAGCTTCCAAAGGAACACTTGCTTATCCAATTGTTCAGTATCAGGATCACACTGGGTTTCAACAGAAAATGGTGGTTGATACCGGCTTTGGCAGTTCTGATTCTCCAAAACTTCATGAAACAGTAAAAATAGTAGTGAACGAAAAAGCGAATCAGGCGAGACTTGTCACTGATTTGAAGACGATGACAGGTGTTGGTGTTTTGATTTTTATTTTCTTTGGTCTGATTATCCTGGCCGGAATTACTGAATATACGCTAACTTCAAAACTTGAAAAGATTCAGAGCGGTGTAATATTCGGGGGTTTTTATGTTTTAATTCCACTTCTCGTTGTGGGAGCGGCTTACTTCTTCGGAAAATCAGCCTGGAATAATTTTACGAGAGATCAATTTTCGAAAAGGTTTTGGATTCACAGTTGTATTACGGTAGGCTGCTTACTCTTTATGGTAGGCTATATCAATATCGTAAAAGGTCAGAGCCGAAAAAAGTAGGGTCTATTGTGATCATGTGAAAGTATCCTTGAAAAAAAAATAAACAATATATACTTCTTTAAAATCGTCACGAACTGCAATAAATACGATTCACTCAAATAAACCATTATTAATTTTAGTGATTGGCAAAAAAAACTTATTTTAGTTACACCAAAAATAAACGTCAACACAAATATTAATATTGAAAAATAAATGGGAGTATTAGTTACGAACGAAACAGTAAAACAGCTTTTTCACATTGCACAGTCCATTGCGAGAGAAAATTACAATGCGACATACGGCGGTCCACACATTCTTCAGGCTTTAATGCATAAAGATATCGGACTCAATGAATTCTTAAAAAACATCGATAAAGATCCCGGGTATTTCTACGAATGGGCAGACGTCCGAATTGAAGATTATCCTAAAACTACACATCTTCCCAACGAAGTAGGTGAGGGTGAATTTGTAGACCAGATTCTTGAAGAAGCCGATGATATCAGATTAAAATTAGGATTGGATGAGATTACCCCAATCTGTATTTTGACGGCAATTGTAAAACCGCAGGTCGCATTCACGTTACAGCAACTTAAATCTCTGCCTCTAAGAGAGCACGAAATATTTAATTTATACAGAAAAGATACGCCTTACGCTTCATCTGAGAACAGTGAAATTTCTTCACTTTTTTCTAATGGAAATGACTATTCAGACAATTCTTTTCCTTCCATTAAAAGCTATTGTGTAGACCGAACTGCACAGGCAAAACAGGGAACTTTAGAAAACATTATCGGTAGAGATAAAGAACTGAGAATGCTGGTCGAGATTCTTTGTAGAAGAACAAAACCCAATGTCATCATCATTGGTGAGCCGGGCGTTGGTAAAACTGCTTTGGTAGAAGGTTTCGCTACAGAAATCATCAAAGGGAACGTTCCTGAAATGCTGAAAAATGCAACGCTTTTAGAATTAGATACAGGAGCTTTATTGGCCGGAACTTCTTACAAAGGTGAAATTGAAGACCGTCTGAAAAAAGTGATCAATGAGTGCAAAAAGATTGAAAAAGCCATTCTTTTCATTGATGAAATTCACTCACTTTTAGATCCAAAAGGCAGCATCGGAAACATCGGCAATATCCTTAAACCTGAATTGGCTAGAGGTGAAATTACCGTTATCGGAGCAACCACTCAGGAAGAATACAGAAAAATAATTGAGCCGGAACAGGCTTTCAACAGACGTTTTGAAGTTCTTACCGTTAATGAACCGGATGAGCAGACCTGCGTGAAAATGATTGATGTTCTTTTGGATGGTTACAAAAAGCACCACAGTATTGAAGTTGAAAAATCTGCTTTACCGGAGTGTGTACGTTTGGCGAAAAGATATGCAAAAGGCAAAAAATTGCCGGACGCTGCAATCGATTTGCTTGACCGAACCATGGCCGCCATCAAAATGCTGGATGAACTATCTGAAAAAGAACTCCAGGACTGGAAAGAAAACTATGAAAATATTCTGAAAGAAGAATTCTTGGATGATAAAGATAAAGCCGATGAATTAATCTGGAATTACAATTTACTGAGAGATAAAATCAGCCCGATTTTGTGGGGCTCTTTGAGAGAGCAGCCACAGATTGATAACTCAATGCCAATCGAGCACCTTGAGAAAGTTATTGCAGATACCTTTACAGAATTGATAGAACACGCTTCTGTAAAAAGAGAAAAAGTCGGCAAACTTGAATTGGCAGCTGTAATGGCAGCAAAAACAAATATTCCGATTGGGAAACTTCAGGCGCAGGAAAAAGAGAAGCTTCTGAATATGGAATCTCTTTTACTAAGCAGAGTCGTTGGTCAGGATCATGCATTGAAAGTGCTTTCTGATGCCATCGTTGAAAATCGCAGCGGATTAAACAAACCTGGACAGCCAATTGGTTCATTTTTCCTTCTCGGGCCTACAGGAACAGGAAAAACTGAGTTGGCAAAATCTATGGCAGAATTGCTTTTCAATGACGAAAAAGCGATGGTTCGTTTTGATATGTCAGAATTTAAAGAAGAACATTCAGCAGCATTATTGTATGGTGCGCCTCCGGGATACGTAGGTTATGAAGAAGGTGGGATGTTGGTGAATAAAATCCGTCAACAGCCTTATACCGTAGTTTTATTTGATGAAATTGAAAAAGCACATCATTCTGTTTTTGATGTCTTTTTACAAATCATGGATGAAGGAAAAGTACATGATAAGTTAGGAAAAGAAGGAGATTTCAGCAATGCTTTAATTTTATTTACTTCCAATATCGGGAGCGAAGAAATTGTAACACAATTCGAGGAAGGAAAAGTTCCCGAGTCATCTTCTCTGATGCAGATTATGTCAAATTCAGGCAGATTCAGGCCGGAATTTTTAGCGAGAATTACAGAAATCATTCCTTTTGCACCAATCACAGAATCTATTGCTGAAAGAATATTTAATATTCAGTTGAAATCACTTCATAAGTCACTTCACAGATTAGGAATGGCACTTTCTATCACAGATGAAGCGGTGAAAAATTTAGCTTTAGGCGGATTCAGCAGCAAATACGGAGCGAGACAGATTTCGGGGGTCATCCGCTCTCAGTTAGCAAGGCCAATTTCTAAAATGATCGTTCGTGAAGAAGTGAAATCCGGGCAAACCCTTACAGTAGACTGGAATGAAACTGAAGAAAAAATTGATTGGAAAGTTGATTAAAATATATTCAATTGAAATAAAAATCAGAATGCTGAAACTTATTGACGCATTCTGATTTTTAAAATTAAGATAGTAAGAATGAAAATTTATTTCAGTAAAATAATATTTGCAGTCGTTTTTTGTGCTTCTTTTGAAATGGCATCTGCTCAGTATTTGTCGGCTAGCGACACTTCGGAAAGCAGTGTGAGAAAATATAAAAATATTATCAATTCAAATAAAGATATTGTTCAGTTTATAGAGAATTCTTTAGCTAAAAAAGGACTTCCAAAGCATTTGAGAAATTTGCCTTTAATTGAATCTCATTTTGACAGAAACATTACTTCTCAAGCTGGTGCCGTCGGGGTTTGGCAGTTTATGACCGCTCACGCAAACCAATACGGCCTTACGGCAGATCGTCGCAATGATATTTACAGAAGTACAAAAGTAGCAGTAGTTTCTCTTGGAAATCTATATAAAAAATATGGCAATTGGGTAACTGTTATTGCAGCGTACAATTGTGGAGAAGGCAATATTGCTAAGGCTATGCAGTCTGCCAACTCAAGTCAATACCATGTTTTTTCTAAATATTTACCGGCTGAAACCATTAACCATGTTAAAAAATATTTGAATGCTTGCTATGCAACAGGAGAACTGAACAGTGTTTTGACCAATTACAATTCTTCAAGAATGCAGAAAGTACTTGATGCAAGATCCGGCGTCAAAGAAGGTTCATCATTATCTGAAACCGAAATTAATGCAGGATTCAGCTTACAAATTATTGCTGAAGAATTAAAAATAAGTTTAAATGATATTCTCAGTTGGAATCCTGAAATTGAAGAAGAACTTCAGACTGCGGGAGAAAGTATTTTATACCTTCCAACAGATTTAATGCCTGATTTTTTATTAAAGAAAAATAAAATTTTGTCCCGCTCTATCAAAGAGGGAGTCACTACTTCAAAATAATTCTTACAATAAATCAAAAGACTTCCCTGCAACAGAGAAGTCTTTATTTTTTTTAATTCAAATAATTTTACTTCACAATAAACTTCAAGTTCGATTCATCTAGTTTTAAAATATAGATTCCTTGCTGAAGATTTCGTGTTCGGATAGATTTTCCGTTTTTAAAAGGCTGATTTTCTGTTTGCATTACTTTCCCTTGTAGATTATAAATTTCTGCTTTTTGAATGTTTTTTGTTTCACCTTTTACAAAAATCTCCTGATTTGAAATAGGGTTGGGATAAACCTGTAATTCTTTGATTTCACTATTTTCCGATGATACAACACTTTGTTTTGCCGTTCCTGTAGAACAGGTCCAGCTCAGATTATCAATAGCCACTCTGTTGCTGGATGAATTATTGACCAAAGTTACAATCACATTTCCTGAAACATTGATATTGCTAATCGTGGTCGTTGTTGCAGTTGCGCTGTAGGGAATCGTTCCTACATTCACACCATTGACAAGGACATCGAAAGTTCCGTTGCTGCCACTGAATTTCAACTGTGTTGTTAAAGTTAAAGAATTAATACCATTGCTGAACGTACTTGATTTCAGTGAACCGTTTCTTACCGTAATTGCTTTATTGGAAATCGTTTGGTCGCTTCTTGAGTCTGTTGCTGTCCAGGTAATTCCTGCGTTGGTCCAGGTTTTTGTGGTGTAAGACGATGCACTTGAAGTTGGAATTGTTTCAAATGTCTCGTTCACACAGTTGGTAGGATTTGGGTTTGTTGTTCCTGCATTCGTAGTTGCTGATGCCGTTGAACTGTTTGCAGAAACATTTCCTGCTGCATCTTTTGCTTTAATGTAGAAATTATAAGTTGTCGAAGGGCTTAATCCTGTAACTGTTGTTGAGGTTGCATTTACATTAGATTTTAAACTTCCGTTCATGTAAACATCATAAGAAGTTACTGCAATGTTATCTGTTGCTGCATTCCACGTTAATGATATGCTGCTTGTTGTTTTCCCGGAAACTGTAAGATTGGTTACAATAGTTGGAGCCTGTGTATCCTGCGTTGGAGTTTGAGATCCCCAAATCTGGCTGACATAGTTTGGATTGTCAATAAACGGATTTCTGTTTCCCTGAAAAGTGTATGAAGCATTGTTTCTGTTGATTTCAGCCTGAGAAACAGGATCCTGATTATGCCAGGCCAGCAAAACATTCAGCTCCCAAGTCTGCAGCCCGGGAAATGCCGAACCTCCCAGCATATTTCCTGAAGAAAAGCCTGATAATTGATTTTGGTATCTGGTCACAAAATAGAAAACCATTCTTGCAACGTCACCTTTAAATTCATCAATTGGCTCGAAAACCGTTCCCGAAAATCCTGAAGACGATGAGCTTCCCAGTTTCGAACCGTTTTGAGAAGTGAAAGTTGTGCTTCCTACTTTTCCAAAAGGATAGTTTGATCGCATTCCGTTTACTTTTCCGTCAGTTGCTCTGATGAAATGCACGTCATTTCTCATTGGAGAAGCTTCGTTGAATAAACTTTGAGGAACGATGTGTTCACGATTGTAGCAATTTCCTTCGGTAGAATAAGCTCCGCACTGATTACCACCCGGTGTGTAATTATAAGGATCTGATGAATTTGGTCTTTCAGAGTAAATGTCTAAAATTGAACCGTCATTTTCATAGTTGTTGTCGATATCAGTCGTTTTGTAAGCGGTCCATAGTCCGCTGTAGCCTTTGTCCTGATGTCCGTTGGTGATAATTGAATTCAACGCTGTTTTCAAAGAAGCTCCTGAAAGTCCGTTTGCGGAAGAATAATAACCTGACGGCGCTTGAGCATTAGCAAATTGTGCTAATATCAAGAATAGAAGATGTTTTTTCATACTTAAATATTTAATGATTTGGTCATTGCAATTTTATGAATTTAAAGAATACAATAGTCAACTTTTATATTAATTTTTAATTATTTATGATGAATTAATTTTAGCATACATGAATTTAAAACCTGAATCCATCTCATTGCTTGAATGTGAAATAATGAAAGTGTGGTAATATTGCGGAATATTTATGATTAATTGAATTAAAATTAAATATTAAATCATTGTAAGTTGATAAATGTCATAAAAATTTATTATATCATAATAAAACTAATTTTTACATTTGTGATTATTATTTTTATTTAGAATGATTAAAAATTTATCAACTAAACTTTTTGTAAGTTTATCAATTGCAGGTTGTATATCAACCTATGGACAGTGTACGCCGGTGAGCGAATTTTCAGAAAATTTTGATACTTTGTCGTGTTGCGCCTTTGGTGTTGTTCCACCTTGTTGGGACAGTTATTTTACTCAGGATGGCGGGAATCAGATTATCTCAAGTACAGCTCCTGCATCCAGCCCCAGTAATGTGTATCAGATTGGCTATAACAAGGTATCCATGGTCATTATGCCTCCGCTTACCAACATCAATGCAGGAACGCATCATTTCAAGTTCAAGGCAAGAGTTAATCAGGGATCTACTCCCGGGTTTTTAGAATTTGGTTACATTACAGACATCGGAAATATATCTACATTTGTAGTGTTGCAACCGATTACAATTACCAATGGAACTTACGACAGTACTTCAGAGAGAATTTTTGATGTGCCTACCACAGTTCCTCCAAATGCAAGACTGGCAATAAGAAATCCGGGGACAACCTGGGTGGGACACTATTGGGATGATGCAGTTTGGGAAAGTAAATCAGGTTTGGGTACCAACGAATCAGAATTGAATGATTTTAAAATGTATCCGAATCCTTTTACTGATGCCATTACAATCTCAGATACAAGAGAAATTCAGAGTATAAAAATCACAGATATTTCAGGACGAGTGATCAAAACGATTGATAAACCGACTTCCACAATTAATTTGAGCGAATTGAGCTCGGGAGTTTATTTTATGACAGTTCATCAAAAAGACGGAAAACCAAAGACTCATAAAATCATTAAAGAATAATTTATTTTTAACACTACTATTATTAAAGTAAAAGGTCAATACAATTGTACTGACCTTTTTATTTTAGAATTTTAATTCTTATTTTTTCATTCCCGGAGGATAGCTTGCCATAATTTCAGCTACTATCTGAGGAATTTGTTTTTGTTTCGCCTGCGGTCTGTCAACAGAAATACCACTTCCGATCCCCTGCCAAACTAACTTGTTGGTTTTAGAATCAATTAAATCTACAATAATTGCTCCTTCATTATAGTTGCTCGTCCAGGTTCTGTTCATGCCAATTCCCCATCCGAAGCCACCGCCCCATCCCCACATTCCGCCGGGACTGGTTGTATTGATATCAGTGATTTTTTTGTGATTTGCCTTTACATTGACGATCAAGTCAGGATTTTCTCCGGATTGAAGACCTTTGGTCTGTAATTGTTTAGACAATTCATTCAAAACCCGGTCTTTATCGATGTCATTCAATTTCAAATCATCAATTCTTATTTTATACGTTTTATAAGAAGTGAAATTTGCAGTTTCTGCGTAATCTGAACGTACTTTAAAAGGACTGCAAGAAGATAGACCTAAAGTCGCTGCCAGCAAAATAAAAATATATTTCTTCATTTTATTTATTTTTTTTAATGATTTTTATAAATGTGTCTGTCTTTTTATCGTATCCGTACGGGCAGTGTCTGCAGCCGCTTTTACAGCAATATCCACGTTTCAGATGGAATTTTTCTGTGAAAACCTTGTAGCCTTGCTCGTTGTAGTAAAAGTCTTCATGTTCTTTGATGTCAAAATGCGCCATAAGTTAAATCAAAACTTTTATATTTGTTATTATGATAATTGTGTGCCAAAAGCTCCTCAAAAATACAAAAATAAACGGCATTACGCTTTATCCTTTTATTTTCATCAAAAAACCTGAAGATAAGAAGAATAGAGTGCTCATCAATCACGAAAAAATTCATCTGAAACAGCAATTAGAGCTGTTGATTGTCTTTTTTTACATTGCTTATGTTGCAGAGTATTATTATCATTTATTTAGACTTAAAAATGGTCATCAGGCTTACAGAGCGATTTCATTCGAAAGAGAAGCTTACGCAATGGAGCATGATTTAAATTATTTAAGCAAAAGAAAATTCTGGGGATTTTGGAAGTATTTAAAGTAAAGAAGCTCGTAGATTTTCCTGATTATTTCGAATAAATCTTAGCAGTTTAAAAATAAATTCAGGAAATTTGCATCAATGAAAATTCCAGACATTCATATTCCGATTGTTGAAATTCCGATTGAGAAAAATGTGAAACTCTTTATTAAAAGAGAAGATCTCATTCATCCTCAAATCTCAGGAAACAAATACTGGAAGCTTTTTTACAATCTTAATCATTATCTTGAAAGCCTGCCAAAAAATCTTTTAATCATAACCTTTGGTGGTGCTTATTCTAATCATATTTCAGCAGTTTCAGCTGTTGGAAATGTATTTGGAATTCAGACCTTAGGAATTATCAGAGGTGAAGAATTAGAGAAAAAGTGGAAAGATAATCCGACCTTGGCTGCTGCCAAAAGAAACGGGATGAATCTTAAGTTTGTCACCCGTAAAGAATACCGTCACAAAGAAAAACTGACAGAATTTCTACAGCAGGAATTTCCTGATGCTTTGATAATTCCTGAAGGTGGTACAAATGAAAATGCAGTTCTGGGAATCAAAATGATGCTGAATAACGATACAAAAGATTTTGATTATCTTTGCACCGCAGTTGGAACCGGAGGTACGGTTGCTGGAATTTCAGAGTTTTGCGAAGAAAATCAGAAAGTTATAGGTTTTAAAGTTGTTGAAGACGCTTCTTTGGAAAACAGAATTTCAGAATTAACCTCAAAAAGAAATTATCATCTAACCGATGCTGCTCTTGGTGGTTACGGTAAAATAAAAGATGAAAGTATTCGTTTTATCAATGATTTTAAAGCGAAGTATAATGTTCCTTTAGAACCTGTTTACACGGGGAAAATGATGCAGACAGTTTTTGAAATGATTGAGGGCAATTATTTTCCTGCCGGAAGCAAAATTTTGTGTTTTCATACCGGAGGTTTGCAGGGAATAGAAGGTGCCAATATGCTTTTAGAAAAACAGAATAGAAATTTAATAATGTAGAGTTGTAAACGTGAAATGTTCGTGGCGAAATCTGAAAAGACAATTTCCCGGAGTTTTGCATTTTAGCTTTATGAAAAAATAAAAATAGAAACATGAAAAGACTTTTCTTACTAATTAGCCTTTTAGTTTTATCAAAATTCTCAGCCCAGACCTGGGCTACTGAAGACCAATACATCCAGAAATTTGCACAATATGCAGTTGAAGAAATGGAAAAGTACAAGATTCCGGCTTCAATTACGCTTGCACAGGGACTTTTGGAAACCGGGGGCGGACAAAGCCGATTGGCGCAGGAAGGTAAAAATCATTTCGGAATAAAATGTAAGGAAGACTGGACTGGAAAAACCATGAAGCACACCGATGATGCTCCGAACGAATGTTTCCGTGTATATGAAGATCCAAAGCAGTCCTATGAAGATCACTCTATATTTTTGACGACAAGAAAATACTATACCAAGCTTTTTGATCTGGATATGAAAGATTACAAAGCGTGGGCTCATGGTCTGAAAAAAGCAGGTTATGCAACAAATCCGAGATATGCATCAATTCTGATTGGCAAAATTGAAAGATATAAACTGTATGAGTTTGATGAAGTCAATTCTAATGAAGTTTTGTATGCAATTCTAAAAAAATATCCTGATCTGAAGGACGACAGAAGTTTCATGGCTCGTCTTGAACCTGCGAAAAAAGTTAAAAAAACGGAACCTGTTACGGTGAAAGTTCCGTACAAAGCAACTTCTTATGCGCAACAGCAAAAAAGAGTAGAACGCATCAAAACCAAAGCAGAAATTCTTAATTCTATTTTAATTAAAAGTCATCCGAACGGAGGTTTGAAATATGTCGTGATTCCTGAAGATACGAATGTGCAGTTTATCGCCAATAAATTCAGAATCAGCGACAGTAAATTGACCAAATGGAATGATCTGCAATCTGATGTTTTGAAAAAAGATGATATCGTGTTTTTAGAATCAAAAAATTCTGAAGGCAACACTGCCACTTACAAAGCTGAATTTGGTGAAGATATGCATGATATCGCACAGAAATTCGGAGTAAAACTCAATAAGTTATACGCGAAAAACAGAATGGATGAAGGTCAAAAACCAGCTGTAGGACAGCTTATCTATCTGATTGACAAAAAACCTAGAAACTAATTGGTTGTTGGTTTTTAGTTGATGGTTGTTGGTTTTAATACTAATAACAATTTGCTTTAAACTAATACCTATCAACTTACTATAATGAAATACCAAAGAAGTTCAGCTTTATTTGATGAAGCGTACAAATATATTCCGGGAGGTGTGAATTCTCCGGTTCGTGCATTCAAATCTGTAGGCGGAGTGCCCGTTTTCATGAAATCCGCAAAAGGCGCATATCTTACAGACGCTGATGACAATACCTATATCGACTACATCAATTCTTGGGGACCCGCAATTTTAGGTCACACGCATCCTGAGGTTTTAGAAGAATTAAAAATTCAGGCAGAGAAAGGTTTTTCTTTCGGAGCACCCACAGAATTAGAGACTGAGATTGCTAAATTCATCACAGAAAATGTTCCGAATATCGACCAGATCAGAATGGTTTCTTCAGGTACGGAAGCTTGTATGAGCGCAGTTAGATTGGCGAGAGGATTTACAGGAAGAGACAAAATTGTGAAATTTGAAGGCTGCTATCACGGTCACTCAGATTCGTTTTTGATCAAAGCGGGAAGTGGTGCGGCAACTTTTGGAAATCCGAACTCTCCGGGTGTAACTGCAGGAACTGCAAAAGACACTTTACTTGCGAGATACAATGATTTTGAGCAGGTTCAGGATTTGTTCAGACATAATCCGGGTGAAATTGCAGCTGTCATTATTGAGCCGGTTGCCGGAAATATGGGTTGTGTTTTACCTGAAAACAATTTTCTGCAAAATCTAAGAAAAATCTGTGACGAAAAAGGAGCACTATTGATTTTCGATGAGGTAATGACCGGTTTTAGACTGGCTTTTGGCGGAGCACAGGAATTATATAATGTAAAAGCAGATTTAGTCACCTATGGAAAAGTAATCGGAGGTGGGCTTCCGGTAGGAGCTTTTGCCGGAAGAAACGAAATCATGGATCATTTGGCACCCAAAGGTGGCGTTTATCAGGCCGGAACATTAAGTGGAAATCCTTTGGCAATGAGAGCGGGTTTGAAAACTTTACAACTCATCAAAAGTGACGAAAACTTCTTTAATAATTTAAATAAAACCACAGAAACTTTAGATTTTGAAATCGGAAAAATTTTAAATGAAAAAGGAATCGCTCATAAAATCAACAGAAAAGGTTCGATGATGTCGGTGTTTTTCCACATCAACAGAGTTTCGAATTTTGATGAGGCGCAGCAGGCAAATCATTCACTATTCAATAATTTCTTCCATCAGATGCTTACGAACGGTATTTATCTTCCGCCAAGTGGTTATGAAACGTATTTCATCAGCGATGCAATTAAAGATAAAGAAATTGATATGACGTTGGAAGCGGTAAGAAAATTTGAATATTCTTAAAATTAATTAATATAAATTCTTGGGGGGATGAGGTGTAATGCTTCATCCCTTTTTTCTAATTGTAAATTGGAGATATATTATTTTATAGGAAGTCACTAAAAACGTAACCAAAATAATTACGAATAATCTTTCAGTAGCTGTCGGTAGCTCGTTAATATAGCTGATTTGGAAATAAATCCGATAAACCTATTTTCTTCATCAACCACGGGAAGATTCCATGTGGAGGTATCATCAAAAGTCTGAATGATCTTCATTGGTTTATCGCTTAACATAACTACTGCTGCCGGTACTTTTACAAGTTTTGAGAGGTTCAGTTTTTCGTTCTCGTTAAATAAATAAGGTCGGACGTCGTCCAACGTAAGAGTTCCTTTAAGCTGATGATTATCATCAATTACGGCAAAATTGTTTTTTCTTCCGTTGCTGATGAGGTCGTATAAATCCTGCAATGATGCGTTTTCATTAATGGTCTGAGAATCAAAATCGATAAAATCTTTTGTCTGTAATGAAGATAAAAGATTGCTGTCGTGCTGATGGGTAAATATTTTTCCCTGATCGGCCAATGTTTTGAGTTCCGGAGAGATCGGAGCAAACCATTTAGCAATTAAATAAGAAATTACGGCAACAATCATCAACGGGATGAACAGATCATACCCAAAACTAGATTCTGCAATCAGGAAAATCGCTGTTAAAGGAGCATAAAGAACACCGCTCATGGCACCAGCCATTCCGACCAGAATAAGATTGGTGACCGGAACATCTGTGAATCCCAGATTTTGACAGATTACCGCAAACAGAAAACCTACAGAGCCACCGGCAAATAGGGAAGGCGCAAAGTTTCCGCCATTTCCACCACTAAAAATAGTAAATGAAGTGGCAAAAGCTTTGAGAAGACAAACCAAAATCAAAAATATAATGATCGTCCACTGTTTGATTTCAAAATATCTGAAAAAGCTGTTGTGAATTACTGAATTTACATTTCCGTTGGTAAAGTCTTTTACGGTATCGTAACCTTCACCAAAAAGAGGTGGGAATAATACACATAGTAAAGAAAGTACGGCACCACCGAACATGGCTTTTCTCAGTCTGGTTAGCTTTAAACCATGGATGAAATGTTCCACTTTTTGTGATACCACCACAAAATATCTGGCGTATAATCCGGTAATAACTCCTAGGATAAGATAATACGGAACATTCAAATAGTTAAAAGGTTCTCTTGTATAAAATCTGAATAAAATATCTTCCTGAAGTAAAACCCGTGACAATAAACTTCCGCAGACGGCAGCAACTACCAAAGGAATAAAATCTGTGAAAACTACGCCTGTAAGCAAAATCTCAAAGGCAAACATGATCCCCGCAATGGGTGCATTGAAAGCCGAAGCAATACCTGCTGTAGCACCAGCTGCTAAAAGTAAGGTGCGCTCTTTGTAACTTAATCTGTAAGTTCTTGCATAGTTTGAACCAATAGCAGCGCCTGTAACAGCAATCGGACTTTCAATCCCTGCCGAACCTCCCAAACCGACCGTAACGGCACTCTGAATGATTTGAGAATACATTTTAACATTAGAAACGATACTTGAGTTTTGAGCAATTTCATATAAAATAGCGCCGATCCCTTTTCGGTCCTGTCCTTTGAATATAGCAATAACGATGGCTGCTGTTAAAACAATTCCTAAAAAGGGAAAGATGATATAGAAGATAATCTGATATTCAAAATGAACATCATGTGTAATAAAATGGTGAATATTATGGACAATGGTCTTTAAGATTACCCCTGCCAAACCCGCCGTACATCCTACAAGAATTCCCGACAGTATCAAAAACTGATTTCTGCTCAGACGGTTTTTCAGCCAATGCAGAATAATCTCGTAACTGCGTGCTTTTTTGAGACCATACTGCTGAAAATCTCTTTTAAACTTTAGAAAGCTTACGTATTTTTTTTTGTTTTGGAAATTCAAATCTGTCTGAAAAAATGAAATTAGTAGTTTAAGAATTATTGCAAAGGTAATTAATTCTAAAGATTTATATAGAACAATATCAGATGCTTTTTTATTTGAGCTCTTAAATATTATCATCATTTTAACGTATGTTTAACTCCTTATATCTTTAATTTTGGCAAGTATATAAAACTAATAGCCGTACATTTAGCCACTATAAAATTGATGTAAGATGGGGATAGTTGATATGTTTACGGAAGAGATTGCAATTGATCTTGGGACAGCTAATACTTTAATAATTCATAATAATAAAATCGTTATCGATGAGCCTTCAATTGTTGCGATCGACCGTTTGACGGGGAAGGCCATTGCAGTGGGAGAGCAGGCAAAACTAATGCAGGGTAAGACACACGAAAATATAAAAGTAATAAGACCTCTAAAGGATGGTGTTATTGCAGATTTTCACGCTTCCGAACATATGATCAAAGAGTTTATTAAAAAAATTACTGAAATAAAGGGTAAATTTATACGGCCTGCACTGAGAATCGTGATCTGTATTCCTTCAGGGATCACAGAGGTTGAGAGAAGAGCGGTAAGAGATTCTGCACAAAAAGTAAATGCCAAGGAAGTTATTTTAATTTATGAGCCGATGGCAGCAGCGATAGGAGCGGGTATTGACGTTGAAAGTGCAGAAGGTAACATGATCGTTGATATAGGTGGGGGCACTACCGAAATAGCTGTAATTGCACTCGGCGGAATCGTTGTAGACCGTTCATTAAAATTAGCAGGTGATGTTTTCACCAATGATATTTCTTATTTTATAAGGTCACAGCATAATCTGGATATTGGTGAAAGAACAGCTGAGAGAATCAAAATTGAAATTGGTTCTGCATTAGAAGAATTAGATTTCCCACTAGAAGAAATTTCCGTTCGCGGAAAGGATCTTCTTACCGGTAAACCGAAAGAAATAATGGTCAATTATCAGGAGATTTTCAAGGCTCTTGATAAATCGATTATGAGAATTGAAGATGCAATCATGGAAACACTATCGATTACTCCACCGGAATTGGCTACGGATATTTATAAAACAGGAATTTTTCTTGCCGGCGGCGGTGCGCTTCTTCATGGCTTGGCAGACCGAATTCACCGAAAAACAGGATTGCCTGTGTTTGTAGCAGAAGACCCTTTGAGAGCCGTAGTCCGTGGGACAGGTATTGCGCTTAAAAACATCAATAAGTTCAGGTTTTTAATGAAATAATATGACGTGAAAATATTTGTATTACGATCAACTAATAATTCCTCAGAAATCTTTGAGGAATTATTTATTAAGCTTAAAATTTATTTAAATTATTATAGTCCGGACCAGCCAGCAGCCCAAACTGGAACTGAAATACCATTTCCTGCTCCGGTAGCATCAGATTTTTTGGTGTAAGTCGTATCAATGATGGCAACGGGTGAGCCTGCAGAAGATTGTAAGGAAACTTCTGTTGTTGTATTTTCAAAAAATAGATTTGTGATTCTCTTTTTCCCGTTAAATCGTGCAACGGTAGAGTCGCTTTCGATGGTGACACCTTTTGACCAGTTAGAAAAAACAATGTTGTCTAAAACAGCGTAGGTTCCCTGTTTTAGTTTGATTCCGTCAGATTCACCTGAAGTTGCACCGATAAAAGTAACATTTTTTATTGTCGGGTTTGATCTTGGCGAAGCATTAGTGTTATTGGCATTATTGATTCCTGAAATTCCTGTATTTCCAGTTCCGTCTGTTTTTCTTTTGGTGTAAATATTCGAGGCACTGCCAACCCATCCGTCTTTATAGCTGAATGCGTGATTGGTGTTGCCAACGGAAACGATGTTGGAAACATTGACCGTTCCACCATATATTTCGATACCATCATCAGCATTATTTAAAAGTGCTAAACTTTCAACTTTTGTTGCATTCCCAATTCCGAAAAGTGAAAGTCCGTTAAATTTTTTACCGGAAGAAAATTCTGCGCCAGCATATTCAATTCGTACAAAAGTTAAAGATCCGGAATTATCGGTCGCTTCGGTTCCTCCATACATTGAATTGGCAATTTCAGAAGAACCGGAACTTCCTGTGTTGATGGGAGCTTTTCCACAAATCACGATTCCGCCCCAGTTTCCTGCTTCTTTGGTTTCTGATGTGAATACAACCGGAGATGCCGCAGTTCCGTTGACGTAAATTTTCCCGCCTTGTTCAACCAAAATATAAGATAAAGCACCTGCTGTTGCAGTAATTTTTATCCCGGCAGGAATGACAAGCGTTCCGCCATTTTTAATAGTAACTGTACCTGTGAGTTGGTAAGATTTAAGTGGATCAAGCGTTATCACCTGTCCGCTGGTCACTTCACCTTTGAAATTATTCGGATCCTGAGCAATTCCTGTCGTTACTATTTCGGTAATTGTTTCTTCATCTTTACTGCATGAATAAACGGTAAATGATGAGCCGATGATCAATGCAGCAATGATTAATATAAAGTAATTTTTCTTCATAATTCTTAGGTTATTCTCTTTCAACGGTTTTTCTGTCAATCTATTTTGAATGAGAATACCAAATTACCAATTTTCTGTTTACTTTCCCAATGGAATTTTTATTGATTTGATTTTTAAATTTAAATATTTTTAAATATTTGTGATGAGAATATAAAATAACCGCACCCGGAAAGTTTACTTTCCGGGTGCGGTTATCAATTTAATATGAAGAAACTAATTACTTAATTCGGCTAAAAAGAAACTTGAAAATATTTGAATGAAATTTGCAAAATAATATAAAAGTATATATTAAATTTAATTAACAGAGGAAATCTATAAATCAAAAAAGTTAGATTTGCAAAGTTTTAATTAAAACCAAATCATGAAAAAACTCTACATGAGTGCAGTTCTACTATCCACTACCACAGTATTGTATGCTCAGGATGTGGTATGGCAAAAAGACATTAAATCCTCTACTCAGGATTTTCTTTCACAAGTCAGCACAACAATCGATCAGCAGTACCTCATTACAGGAAGCTCTATTCAATCGAAAAAACTTTCTTCCGAAAACAAACAAAATGACGGTTACGATTTTCACTTGGTAAAACTCAACCAGCAAGGTGAAGAAGTCTGGGAAAAGTATTTCTCGGGACAGAATCATGATTTTCTTTCCGCAACAGTGAATACTCAGGAAGGAGGATTTCTTTTGGCCGGAACTTCTTATTCGGGAAAAGGTTTAGACAAAAAAGATGATGCTAAAGGAGGATCAGATATTTGGCTGATCAGAATCAATGAATTTGGTGATGAACTATGGCAGAAAACTCTGGGAACTTCTCAGGATGAGGAAGCCAGAGCGGTGATTCAAACTACAGATTTTGGATTTTTTGTTGCCGGAAATGTTCAGAATGCACCGAAAGGTTTTGGATCTAAAGATGTCCTCATTTCAAGAATTGATAAAAACGGAAAAGAAATTTCACAAATAATTTTAGGAGGAAAAGGTTTAGATGAAGTGGAAAAAATGATTCCTACGGTTGACGGTGGTGCATTGCTCGGAATTTATTCAAGAAGTAATACAGGTGGCTCAAAGAAAACAGAGAACTATGGTGAAGGTGACTACTGGATTATAAAACTCAATCAAGAAGGAAAAGTTGAATGGGAAAAGAACTACGGAGGTAAAGGTGATGACCATCTCAGAACTCTGGCAATGACTACTTCAGGATTCATCGTTGGCGGGGAATCGAGATCTGAAAGGTCGGGAAATAAATCGGTAGGTATTGAAGAAGGTACGGATATCTGGCTAATCTCCTTGAATGAAAAAGGTGAAGAACTGTGGCAGAAATCTTACAATTTCAAAAACAGGGATGTTCTGATGGGAATGAATGTGATTCAGAGGAAAGATGAAAGACAAAAGAATAAAGATTTAACCCAGGGAATTTTACTCGGAGGTTATACTCAGGCAGAAGGCAGAATAGAAGCCGAGGATGAAACGTTTTGGTTATTATATTTAAATTCTGAAGGCAATGAGCAGTGGAGAAAACACGTCAAAGGAGAATCCAGAAAAAAGGAGGAAAGATTATCTGATATCAAGTTAAACAGAGACGGCTCGATTATTTTGGCGGGAACGAGTGCTGAGGAACTCGGAAAGGAAAATTGGAAAATTGTAAAGCTTGGCGATAAGCAACTAGATCAACTGATTGAAAAAATGGACATTAAGATTTATCCGAATCCTGTATCTGATTACTGTTATGTGGAGATTGGTTTTGATTTTAAGGAAGCAGATATTACGTTGTATGATATGGGCGGAAGGCAGCTCCAAAGTCTAAAAACTAAGAATAAGGTAACGAAGATCAATACGCAGAACCTGATTCAGGGAGCTTATTTAATAAATATCAAAACGGATACGAATAAAACTGCTAACGCGAAAATTATTAAGAAATAAAATCAATGAGAAAAATTATAAAAACTATTATCACTGGAGTTTTTACTTTGCTACAGATTAATTTTTTTGCTCAGATAGGTGGAGTTGAGTCTATTGCACAAGGCGAAGTTAAAAATGTAAATTTTGATAAAGAATTTGGTTTAGATTTATACACAGGATCTATAAATATTAATCTACCTCTACAAAAAATACAGGCAGATAATGCTGAATTAAATATATTGTTAAACTATGATGCTTCAGGTGTATTAGTTAATAATGTGTCGGGTATTGTCGGGCAGAACTGGAATCTAAATGCCGGAGGATCCATCACCAGAAAAATAAAAGGAACGTCCTTTGATGAACTAAATTACGATAAGGGTTTACAACCAGGTTTAACTAGCGCAATGTCTCATCAGACTGGTTTTTTTGAGTCTAGGATTTTATTAAATCGTACTGATTGGAAAGATTTGAATCATCTAAAAAAGATTTTATCACGGGCAATAGCACCTTCGCATCTTTATCCATTCTATGGTGGACCTCCATATCAGGAAATTGATTTTGGAGATGGGTTGCCAAATTTCAAAAAAGTTTTTAAAATTGATACTGAGCCTGATATTTTTTACTTCAATTTTTTTGGAAAAAGCGGATATTTTTTTTTGGGTGAAGATGGAAATTGGAAGGTTTCTTCAAAAGATAATTTAAAAGTGATTTATAATGAAGAAACGGATTTAGTCAATCCGCTATCTGGGATAAAGTTTTCAGTACCTCAAGTAGAAATTACTGAAATGTATAAAAGAAAATCTATAGGAAGATTGACACTGATCGATGATAAAGGATTTAAATATATTTTTGGCGATAATGATTTGAAGAGTATGGAGATAAGCATGGGGGAGTATTATACATCTGAATTGTTTTACCCTTATGTTATGAAATGGAATCTTAAAAAAGTATTATCCCCCAATGGAGTAACTATTTATGATTTTATTTATAAAACAGGACAATATTTTCTAACAAATTTGTTTGCGGAAGCTCGTCATGAAACTTCTTCAAATGAAAATAATTCAGCTTTTACATACACATCAAACCCTTCCACTGTTTCAAGTTTTTACAAAATATATAGGGAAAGTGGAAATCTATATAAACCCTCATATTTAAGTAAGATACTTGTATCTGACGGAACTGCTATTGATTTCAATTATATAGAAAAAGAAGATATTCAATACACTAGATCAGGAAATGTGTTTTTTGAACAGAAGCCATATATGGACGATCCTTATTTTCCTTTATTTAATCGTAAATGGCTACATGAAAAATTATATACCATTTATTCAGATGAAGTACCATTAGCAAATAATCAGAATCAAAAAAGCATCAGGTATGTTTTGGATGAGGTAAAGGTGAATTTTAACAACAAACTGATTAATAAATTTAATTTTCAGTACGCCCATGCCGGACATAGAGTATTTCTGTATCAAATTATTAAAAATAATGATGAAAAACATCAGTTTTGGTATAATAATCCAAGTGATTTACCGGGATATTTTTCAGAGAAAAAAGATATGTGGGGATATTATAACGGACAGCCAACATCGATAGGAAATTCAAAAAATTATAATTTCTGGCAAAATTTCGAAAATAGTAAATACAGTACAAGGGGAGCTGTAACATCAAAAATGATAAATGGTACACTTACAAGAATTGTGTGGCCTACAGGAGGTTTTACAGATTTTATTTTTGAACCCCATACATTTAGAAATCGCGTAACAAATAATCCATCACTAAATAATTCTATCTTAACTGAATTATTTCCAAACGGAGGAGGAGGTTTGCGGATAAAGAAAATTATTAATGAAGGAAACGAAAGAGAATTTTTCTACAATAATTCTTTTGATGAGATGGATAGTAATATATCATCAGGAATACTGCTTCACGAACCTTTGTTTTTTTTGCGTCATCCTGTTTATAAATTAAGCTTTGGCGATGTCACGGGTACTACAATCTCATCAGGAGGAACTTCATCAGCTGATGGCATTAACCCAAAATCTGACTTTTTTAACTCAAATGTTGCATACAGTACAGTATATGAAAAGAAGAATGACGGTTATATAAAATATATATTTAATGATTTTTTTGATTCTCCAGATTATTTCATGGATGAGAGAATGAGACCACTTAATAAACTCTCTAGGAAAGTAGATATGAGTTTTGACAGGGGGCAATTAAAAAATAAAATTTATTACGACTCTTCACAAAATATGCTGTTATATAAGCACTATACATATAAAAATACATCTAATAATTTGAAATCAAAAGGAATAGAATATAACTATTTTATGAGTAATTATTCCGAACAGATAGAAGATGATGTTTTCGGGGTAGGAGGAGCTATTTCACAACCTGAGTGCCGAAGTTGCAATACGAAAGTGGATCCTTACTATATTTATTATACAGATAAGGTTCTAGATAAGGAGTTGACAACTGAGTACTTCAAAGATGGTAGAAAAATAGAGTCACTTAAAATGTATTATTATCAGAACCCTTTAGATCTCAGTTATTCTTTAATTGATAAAATAGAAGAGTATCCTAATAAATTTGACTTGTCAAAATATAAAACGACAAAATTCCAGTATGCTATAGATATGGACACTTCCGATCCTCTTATTGAGCGTATGGTAGAAAAGAATATGGTAGGTATTCCTTTGGCTGTTACAAAATACAACGAGCAGCAGCAGCCAATTGCAAGAACTGAGACTATATATGCTAAGAATTCTGCAACCAATAACTTGGTTCTTCCTGTATCAACAAGAAATATAAAAACAGGGATGGCAGGATATGGCGAAGATTCGTTTGTTAATACAAAAGTAACATACGACCTCTATGATGCACATGGTCGTTTATTGCAATACACCGATGAGTCAGGTTTGCCGACAGCAATAATTTATGGATATAACAGATCACAACCCATAGCAAAAATAGTAGGAGCTACTTATAATTATGTTGAAGCAAATATTAGTTTAACAACTCTACAAGATGCTTCTGATTCTGATGTAGATGATGCATCTGAAAACTATCTGATTACACAGTTAGACGATTTAAGAAAAAGCACAGCTTTCAAAAACTTTTATATTACAACATATACTTACAATCCTCTAATTGGTATTACAAGCCTTACCAATCCTGATGGTATTAGAGAATATTATAAATATGATGCTCAAAACAAGCTTGAAAAAGTGATGGATGTTGAGGGTAAGGTAATAGAAGAATACAAATACAACTATAAAGACTAATAACGATGAAAAAAATATTGTTAATTTTATTAGGGCTGTTTTTTAATTACTTTGTTTCTCAGAATCTCACAGATACTGAAAACTATGTATATAAAAAGACCCATTTAACAGATCCTTCAGATCCTGTACAAAAACAATTAGAAAGTGTACAGTATTTAGACGGACTAGGAAGACCTAAGCAGGTCATTTCCATAAAGTCGACACCGTTAGGACAAGATATAGTGGTGCCGATAATTTATGATCAGTTCGGCAGAAAAACAAAAGACTATTTACCCGTTCCTGTTCAGACAACTAATGCCGGTATTCAAACTGCTGTGACAGAAAATACAGTTAACTCATATTACGGAGTCACAAACGCATTTTCAGAAAGTGAACTTGAATCATCACCTTTGAGTAGAATTTTTCAATCTGCACATCAGGGAGAAGAATGGAAGATGAGTTCAGGGCATACCATAAAATATGCTTATGATGCCAATTCTACAGATGACCAAGTGAAGAAGTATCAGGTGACTACAACATGGGATAACACCAATCAAATTTATCAAACTGTTCTCTCATCAATAGTTTTATATGATGAAAATACACTATATAAGTTTAGCGTAAAGGATGAAGATAATAACGAAAAAATAGTATTTAAGGATCTATATGGCCATGTTTTACTGATAAGAAAAAACGATGGAACACAAAATTTAGATACTTATTATGTATATGATAGTAATGATCATATAGCTTATGTTATTCCACCGCTTGCGTCTATCTTATCTGCATTAACACCAACGATATTAAATAATTTATGTTATCAATATCTGTATGATAACAAAAATAGATTAATAGAAAAAAAGCTTCCGGGAAAAGGCTGGGAATTTATGGTGTATGATAAACAGGAGCGTCTTGTTGCTACTCGAGATTCTAATCTTGAAGCTAACGGCCAATGGCTGTATACCAAATATGATCAATTTGGAAGAGTAGCAATCACCGGGGTTGGAACAGGGGGTTCAAGAAATGCCGAACAAATCATTGTTAATGGTCTTGGATCTAATAATGTAAATAGAGTAAGCACTCCATTTTTCAACAGACAAGGAATGGATGTATGCTATGGAAATCCTGACAACACATACCCAAATTCCACCAAATGGGTAACTTTATTATCCCTAAATTATTATGATACTTACCCGCCGGAAAGTCCCGCAATACCTACCCAGATTTTGGGACAAAATATATTATCACAAGATGCCCAAAATTCAAACAGTAGTACCAAGAGTTTTCCCACGGCATCTTATGTGAAAAACATTGAAGATGATAATTGGACTAAAAACTTTATCTGGTACGACAGGAAAGGTAGAGCCATAGGATCTCATTCAATCAATCATCTGGGTGGCTATACCAAAACAGAATCTGAACTTGATTTTTCAGGAACTCCGAAACAGTTAATCACCAGACACAAAAGACTAGACTCGGATACGGAACGTGTAATCACCGAAACTTTCACTTATGACAACCAAAACAGACTGAAGGTTCACAGGCACAAAGTAGACAACAACCCTGAAGAGATTTTAGCTCAGAACGAATACAACGAACTTTCACAGCTGAAAAACAAGAAAGTAGGAGGAATAGATGTATTAATGCCCATTCAAACAGTAGATTATGCTTATAATATTCGTGGATGGATGACCAAAATCAATGATCCTGCGAATCTAAATGGTAAACTTTTCGGACATGAAATTAAATATCATAATCCGAGCAATTTTTCAGCTACTCCAAAGTACAATGGAAACATCGCCGAAATTGATTGGAAAACTGCAAATGGAGATATACTAAAAAGATATTACTATCAATACGACGGAATAAACAGGTTAGAAGAAGCTATTTATGAAGAACCCTCAACAACTGTTCCTCCAACAAATAACTATGGAGAAGCTGTAACATATGATGTTAATGGAAACATAAAAACTCTAAAAAGATTTACTGCACTTGGAGGAACACCAATGATCATTGATAATTTACATTATAGTATTTATGATGGGAATAAGCTTATTAAAGTAAGTGATATTGCAGGAAATAGCATTGGTTATCCTGTTGGAGGCAATATCATTGATTATGATGCTAATGGAAATATGATCGATCATTTGGATAAAGGAATATCAAATATCAGCTATAATTTTTTAGATCTACCTTCTTCAGTTTTATTTAATGGTGGTAGTGCATCCCTAAGTTTTAAATATAAAGCTGATGGAACAAAAATACTACAAAATCACACCTATGTTCACCCTAAAAGTGGAGCTTTAATTAGTACCGATACCGACTACTTAGATGGATTCCAGTATGTTTTGTCCGCATTACAATTTTATCCTACTTCAGAAGGTTATTATGATTTTAAATATAACCGTTATGTATATCAATACAAAGATCAGGTTGGCAATATAAGAATAGCCTATTATAAAGGTCTTACCGGGCTTGCAACTATTGATAAAGAAACCAATTACTATCCTTTCGGGATGGAATATTTCGGGGCCAATGGAACTTATCCTTTAAACAATAATTATACCTACGGATTCCAGGAGCAGGAGAGACAAGAGCAAACAGGTTGGAACTCTTTTAAGTGGAGAAATTATGATCCGACAATGGGTCGATTTTTTAATGTTGATCCACTATCAGACAAATATTCTTATCAATCACATTATAATTTTTCTGAAAACAGAGTTGTTGATGGATTCGAACTTGAAGGACTTGAATTCGTAGACCCTAAACAAGCAGGTATCTATCTTGAAAGTCATCCGGGAGCCACAGGAGAATATATTAACGGTCAACTTGTTATCACAGGGGATGGGGGTGTGATTCAAGAAGTAACTGTTCAAGGTGGAAATTCCTTTCAAATGCCTAACACATCAGCTGCACCTACAATGGGTCCAATGCCTGAAACGATAGGAAGTAGAATAGCTGATTTTAGAAATGCTGATGCACCTGCTATAACTGGTATTGGTGGAACTCTTGTAAAAGGGCTTGTCGATAGTGGATTAGATGCTGCTAACTATTTAAGAAATATAAATCCGTTCTCAGATCAGAGAGACTACAATGGATTATATCCAAGGTTTACAGACTGGGATGGAATGCCATTGGGTGGAGAAGAGGGCATGAACAGAAAGTTCAATGGTATAATGTTTTTTGGTAGCTTTGTAACTGGCGGGGTGTCAAGCGAGGTAAATGCTGTTAAGAATATTGATTACAATCAAGCTAGAAATATGGCATTGAAATGGTTAGAAAAAGAAGGTTTCCAAGCAGAGGAATTGGTAATAGGTAAATTTGGTACTAGTAAAGGAAAAGCTATAGGTAAAAGCACTGCAGATGGGAAAGTAGGATTTAGGGTTGAGTATGATACTAGAAGTGGTGCACACATCAACGTTTGGTCTGGAAAAAATAAAGGTCCTCATTTCCAATTCAATTCTTCAGAGAAAAGTGTTAATAAAATAATAAAGAGATTTTCGAAATAGATTTTTATGAATATAACAGCGTACGATAAAGAATTATTAGAAATTTTCAGAGATTCTATTGCCGTTAATAAGATCAAAGTAGAGCAAAACGTAAATAGTTTCATTACTGAAATGGAGGAGAATTTTGATTTTGGTTATAATGGTATCAATTGGAATAGTAATAATGTAATAATTTATGAAAATGTCTATAATGAAAGGGAAGAGAAAAAGAATGAAAATATTTATTATTTTTTTGAAAACTTAAAAAATAATTATCATAATTTAACGGATGCAAAAATTATTGTTATTGGAGATAATCTTACAAATCTGGGATATGTGATGAGGTTCGATTTTTTCTGTAACAACAGCATTCCATTCCTTGAGCTACCACAAGATACATACATATATTTTTTAGAATTAAAAAAGATAATTAATTATACTTTTGAAGATGAGATATTTTTTGGATAACTAATATTTAAGTTATAGATATTAAAAAAATAATTGATATCACATATTATATACAAGCTCCAAGCCTTGAAAATGCAGTTATACAAGATTTATTGAAAGATTAAGATTATGATCATAATAAATACTTGCAATTTGATAAATCAATTAAAAATATAATTTTCAGACAAGAAATTGAAACATCTTTTAGTGAATATGTGAACAGCATGCAAGTAAGGATAAATGGAATATTAGTATTTGAAGGTTTTGATGGAATTGAATACGGAGTAATTTCGCAAAAAGTAAATATTCCGAAATGGTTTGCAGATTTGTATGTTCCTGATACTTGTATGATTTCTTCTAAGTGGTGATTTCAGGTAAGATTTGCTATAAACGATTTTTCTAAAGATCAATTTTATTGTAAAATTATCTAAGATAGTTTGTTAATTTCAAAATTTCTTCAGGTTCCCCGTTACGCAAAGTTTGCAACTTTTGAGCAGATAAATAAACCCATCGCAATAGCGATGGGTTTATCATTGTAAAAAGTAAATAATTTGGGCTGCAAAACCGTAAAAAAACTCATTACAGCGGAGCTTCGGGATATGATTGCTACAATTTTAATTGTATTTAAAGACGGTGATTCCAACGGTTTTCAAAACATAAACATACAAAAAAATGATCCAGATTTCTTCCGACAATGATTACGTAATTGCGAAGTTTTTTATTATCTGCGGTAATGTTTGTAATCTTAAAAAGAATAGACTCAAATGTTTTATGCAAATAGCAAGTCTACAGGTAAATTTAGAAAAGAACCTTTCACAATACCTTTAAAGAATAAAACAAAATCCCTCAGGAAATTTTCCAGAGGGATTCAATTTGATATGAAGAAACTAATTACTTAATTATAAAGCAGAAAGAAGATTTACTCCGTCTACAGTTGCCCAAGCTCCTGCTGGTAGAGAAACTTTAGTTACTGTTGTTGCGTTCGTGAAAGTTTTTCCTCCATTTGTTGCTGCATAACCCCAAACTCCTGGATTATCTGAGTTAAGATAAGTCATTGGCTCAACTTTTACTTTCCCTGCTGCGACTTGGCTAGTGTTTGTAGCATCATCTTGGATAAGAACTGCATAACTTTTTTGAGTTCCGATGTTTTTATATCCACTGATGTACACGTTTGTGAATATACCAGTACCTTGTTTTTTAAATTGTATTGCAGAGATTTCAGCAGAGTTTGCGGTCTCCGGATTTGTATTTGCGTTTCTAATTAAGGTAACATTGTTGATTTTTGGAGCTACGTTGTCTACATTACTAGACGCTTCGATTTCCATACCAAAATTTCCAACTCCTGTTTGGAAAGCAAACCAGTTGCTGTTGTTTTGTCCGCTCCAAGCATCTTGCCAGTCAAAAGAGTCATCATAGTTACCGTAAGCAACCAGGTTAGATGCGCTTACGCTACCTCCGAAGAATTCAAAACCATCATCAGTCCCTTTGTAAGAAACAAGATTTTCTAGTACAGTACCACTTCCTACAGCATAGAATGTCATAGAGTTTGTTTCTGAAGTACCATCACCGATTTTTTTACCTGCGTATTCTACACGTACAAATTTCATAACTCCAGAGTTTGATGCAGCATCATTTCCTCCGTAAGCTACCAAGTTTCCGTCTTCTGAGATTGCAGTTACTGTACCGTTTATTGCTTTGATAGGCGCATTTCCGAACAAAGTAATTCCGCCCCAGTCTCCAGGAGTTTTTGTAGTAGTAGTAAATACGATAGGCTCAGCAGCAGTTCCTACTGCATTTATTTTACCGTCTTTTAAAATAACCAAGCTGCTGTTGGTAGCTACGTCTACTGTGAATGTAGCTCCCGGTTCTATGGTAAGGGTAGCACCACCTGTTACTTTTACGATTCCTTTTAATGTATAATTTCCTTTTTTAAATACAGTGTCTTTGCTAATTGTTCCAGTTAGAACTGTTGTGTCTGTATTCACAATAGTTTCTCCTCCTAAACCGTCATTTACTTCAATTGTACATGAGTTTAAAGCTAGTGCTAACACAAATGTTAACGATACTAATGGTAGAAATCTCTTTTTCATTTTATGAATGATTTATTGTTTTATTAAATTTATTTTAGAATGTGTAACCTACTGTTAGATTAAAATTAACTCCTCTGAAGTAATCTGTGTAAGTATAATTGTTATTGGTTTGTACATTGTAAGAGCTCTCGTCACCTAGCAAAATTCTGTATCTATTATTTAGAATGTTGGCCACACCAGCTTTTACGTTCCAATTTTTAGAAAGTTGCTCTTGGTAAACGAAATCTAGCTGATGGAATGGTTTCTCGTAAAAATTGTCTGATCCAGAAGTTCCTACTGCATAGATTTTAGATCCGGAAACGTTATATACAAGAGATAAAGTTCTGCTAAAGTTATTTTTAGTTTTAGTCTCGTATTTTAAATCTGCATTGATAGTGTATGGTGAAGCACCTTGAAGGCCTCTCTTTTTGAGCTCACCTTTGTAATATTCAGGATTTGCTTGTTCTAAGTTTAGTTGATCTTGGCTTCTTTCTACATCGCTGTACATGATCGTTGCATTAGCTCCTAAAGAGAATTTATTAAGTCCTTCGCTTATTCTTCCTAAACTGAGGATACCTTCTAGTTCTATTCCTGCAATGTCAGCTTTTTTTGCATTAAAAAACGTAACAGAAACCCCATTAGCGTCTCCCGAAGAAACAAATGACCTTTCAATCGCATTGTTTATTCTTTTAGCAAATAAATTCACAGAGATTAGTTCTTTATTGCTTGGGAAATATTCCCATTTCAAGTCAAAATTGTAATTATCACTGATCTTGATAAGTGGGTTTCCAGTAATGGTTTCGTTATCAGGATTGATATACTGAATTGCCATAGTTTCAATAAGAACCGGGCGTGTAACTGTTTTGCTGAATGCAAATCTTAAATTACTTCTGTCAGTTACTGCTTTTTTAACAGCCAATGACGGTAAGAAAAGATTTCTTTCTTTGCTTAAATTAGTTTTGTTTTCAGCACCTTGTGGAGAAAATCTAATTAAAGTCATGTCATTTTCATAACGTCCGCCCACCAAGATATCCCAAGTATCTGTCGGTTTGAAGTTGAAGTTAATATATCCTGCATTCACAAATTGATACATACTTGTGAAGAATAAAGAAGGATCTGTTTCTTCTTGGAAGAAAAATAAATTGTTTGTCAAATCCTGATTAAATTTATCCTGAGGGGTATCTTTGTTGATTAAGAAACTTTGTCCCGCAGTTCCGTTTGGTTTACCAAATAGGAAACGGTATGAAGTTTTTCTCATATCAGCAAAACCGTTGTAACCCACTGATAATTGCATAGGATAATCTTTTCTTTCACCCTTTTCACCTAAAAATACAGAGTATTCACCGTATGCAGATCCGTAAAATCTAGAATTTACATCTAAGTACTGACGGATGATGTTATTTCCTCCGTACGCTAAAAGTAGTTGATTGTCAGGAAGCATATTTCCATTTAAATTTTGACGGCTTCCTTCGATGATTTTTCTGTCTGGTTGGCTGTAGTTATTGATTACATAACTTGCACCAGCTTTTAATGACTGTCTTTCTCCAAGTTTTTGTGAACCTGTAAGTTGTATGTTTAAGAATCTTGATAAATCTTGCTGATTGGTTCTAAAAAAACCAATATCTTTATTTTGAACCTGATTATTTTTGTAACCTGTAAAATCTTCGATAATGTTGTTTGCATTTTGCAAAAACATAGCGTTCAAATTAATGTTTGTTCCCTTGTTTTTATATCCGAAGCCTAGTAATGCGGAAGATTCTAATTCATAACCGTATTGTTTTCTTTGCAAATCATTATTTAAGTTGATTACACCACCAAAATCTTTAAACTGATTTTTTGCACCTTCTCTGTAAGAATATTCAGAACTTTGATTCAATGAAAACAAGATGCCTAAGCTTCCGGTTTCTCCAGCTTTCACTTTTTGTACAGTTGTGAAACCAATGCTTGTATTTGGAAGAGATTTAATATTATCAACATTCCAAGAATCTTTGAACTGAGATTTTGATTCATTTGCTGTAAAACGGTAGTTACTTGGTCTAGAATCTCTGATTGCAGAAGGTAATTTTTTATCATCAGAATTTAAACCAAGATATCCTTGAAATCCATCTGCTCCTTCTGAAACTTTGAAACCATCTCTGAATGTACTTAAAGTGTTGACACCAATTCCAAATTCAATTTTAGAAAAAGATTTGTCAATAGTTAGTGTTTCAATATCAAATGTAGCTCCGGCAAAATCTCCGTAAAGATTAGAGTTGAATGTTTTATAAATATTTAGCTTACCAACAACGTCTGTAGGAAACTGTTTTAAAGCAATGATTTTTTGAAATGGGTTATTAGAAGGTGTCCCAAGACCATTGATCAAAAGATAATTGTATCTTTCCTCAAGTCCACGCACGAAAAGTCCACGTCCGTCAACCGTTGTAATACCGGTAACTTTCGTAAGTCCCTGCTCAACATTTGAGATACCTTTTCTTGAGATTTCTTCAGCACTGATCGCCTGTTTTTGGATGATCGCTCTTTTTTGTTCACCTAAGACTGCAGTTTCTGTCTTCTTATTAGTACTTCCCTGAATAACTACTCCTTCAATTTTCTTTTCTTTTCTTACTGTATCTTGTGCCGTTTCTTGAGCATAAAATACAGATCCAGATAAAAATAAGACTGCAATGCTGAGTTTATAAATTTTCATTATTTTACTTCCTTTAGTTTGTAGATTCTTTCGGTGCAAAGGAATAAAACAATTGGGTTGTAAATGGTTTAGTTAATTTTAAATATTTCTTAACTAAACATTACGAAATACCCTTTAATATTAAGTTTATGTGAATGAAATCGAATTATCAATCATGTTGCTTAAATTTTGTTAACTTTGAAATGTAAAAATTGAAAATGAACCAAAAAAAGATTCTATTAATTGATGATGAACTGGATATTCTCGAAATTCTTTCATACAATTTAGAAAAAGAAGGCTACGATGTTACGACCGCTACCAATGGAAACGAAGGTATAGAAAAAGCCAAAGAAATTATCCCGGATCTTATCTTATTAGATGTCATGATGCCAGAAAAAGACGGTATCGAAACGTGTCAGGAATTACGTAAAGTAAAAGAACTTCAAAAAAGTCTGATCGTTTTTCTTTCTGCAAGAAGCGAAGAGTTTTCTCAGTTGGCAGGTTTTCAGGCAGGAGCTAATGATTATATTGTAAAGCTCATCAAACCGAAAATTTTAATTTCAAAAGTAAACGCCTTATTACAGTTGACTTCTCTGGTTTCTGATAATGCAAAACTCATTGAAGTTGGAGATTTGATAATAGATAAGGACAACTTCAGAGTTTCAAAAAGCGGACAGCAGTTTTTACTTCCAAAGAAAGAATTTGATCTTTTATATCTTTTAGCTTCAAACACTGAGAAAGTATTCAAAAGAGAAGAGATTTTAGAAAGAGTTTGGGGAAATGATGTGATCGTGGGTGAAAGAACGATTGACGTACACATCAGAAGACTGAGAGAAAAATTAGGAATCAACACCATTCAGACTTTAAAAGGAATAGGATATAAACTGATTGTTTAATTCAAAAACCTTATCTTTACTTATAACCCCTTAAATATTTGTAAAATTGAAATTTTACAGACTTAGTTTCATCTCATCATGTCTGTTGACATTGGTGATGTTGGTTTTGGTCATCATTTTTGATGCCCTGAACGAAAAATATGACCACAACTCATTTTTTAAAATAGGTTTTATCATCTGTGTAATTGTAATGTTCATCGTTAATTACATGGTTCTGGAATTGCTGTTCAGCTATTACGCCAAAAAACAGGTAAGAAATATTTCCAAAATTTTGCCGGAAGAAATTGTTTACGACAATCAGGAAAATATCACTTTAAAAGAATTGGGTGAAAGATTCTCCGACTTCAACCAGCAGAAAGTCACCGAGATGGAAGTGATGAAAAAGATGGAAAGCTACCGTAAAGAATACATCGGCAACGTTTCTCATGAGCTCAAAACCCCGTTGTTTTCAATCCAGGGATACGTAGAGACACTGAGTGAAGGCGGTGTTGAAAATCTCAACATAAGAGACAAATATCTTGAAAGAATTGGCATCTCAGTCGAAAGATTGATTGCGATCGTCAATGATCTAGATATGATCAACAGGCTGGAAGCAGGAGAAATAGATGTTACCGTTTCAAAATTTGACGTTAATATCCTCGTTAAAGAAATCTTCGACCTTCTCGATCTGGAAGCTGAGAAAAACAATACCGTTCTGCAGTTACAGACTTTACACAGCCAGATTTTTGTAGAAGCAGACAAACAAAAAATTTCACAGGTTTTCATTAATCTCATTTCAAACGCAATACATTACGCCAACCGACAGGAAGCGAAAGTTGTTGTGAAAACAAGTGTTCTCAGAAATAAAGTCCTCATCGAAGTGATCGACAACGGAATGGGAATTAAAGAAGAGCTTCTCCCGAGAATCTTCGAGCGCTTTTACCGTGTAGAAACCAGCCGGAGCCGACGACAGGGCGGTTCAGGTTTAGGCTTGGCCATCGTAAAGCACATATTAGAAGCTCATAACGAAAACATTACCGTAGAAAGTGTGTATCTTGAAGGTACCAAATTCAGTTTTATGCTCGAAAAAAGCAAATAAGTCTGGTGAAATGTAAGCAAAAAAAAATTCTAAAAATTTATTAAATATTCTTTTCTAAAATCTCATTTATTATATATTTGCAACAGAAATTGATCAGTAAGAATAAGGTAAAAATAGAAATTGGAATAGTAGTATGGTTTACAAAATCCGTGTAATATTAGATACAAAAGAAGATATTTTCCGTGATGTTGAGATTAAAGGAAAACAAACACTCTGGAACCTTCATTTAGGAATCAAAAGTGCTTTCAACCTTAGTGGTGATGAGCTTTCTACTTTTAATCTCCTGGAAGAAGATGGCACTATTGTGAAGAGTGTTCCTCTGGAAGATATGAGTGATGAAGGGGATGGCGAGATCATGTCAGACGTTTACATCGATGAGGCATTCGAAAATGCTGGTGATAAAGCACAGTTTCAGTACGGGTTGCTGGATTTGTGGGAGTTTTTCTGCGAATTGGTAGAAGTGAACGAAGAAACAAAAGGTGTTAATTATCCGATAACCGTTTACAGATTCGGAAATGCTCCGTTAAAAGCTCCGAGTAAAAGTGGAGGTGCAGGCTCAAAAAGCAAAAAGTCGGCAATGCCTTTGATGGATGATGATTTTGGTTTTGAAGATGACTTCGGGGCAGGCAACAGCTTCGCAGACGAAGATGATGACAGCTTCGATGATGACGAAGACGACGACTACAACGATGATGTCTTCGATGATGAAGATGACAGCGAAGACGATAGAATCTAAAAAATATAGCCCTGAAAATTTATTTTCAGGGTTTTTTATTGAAATAAATATTATATACCCAAACACTCAAACCCTCCAACTCATTCAGGAGCTACTTCCCGTCATCCATTCATACTCCTCGCAAGCCAGCCTGTCCTGAGCCTGTCGAAGGGCTTGCTGCGGGGTAAACGTTTCTACCGTGGCTAGGCATCAGTGATTGTTTTTCATATAATTTGCATAAAAAAAGCTGATTCCATAATGAATTTTCCCATCTCCAATTCCCATTTAAATTGGTAAATTGTTACTTTTGTTAAAACAAAAACAATGAGGAAAGCAATTTTACTCGCAACAATGGGTTTAGGACTTCTATCCTGTACCACTCAAAACATTAAAAAAAATATGGATTTACCTAAAGAATGGAAACATACCACGAATATTTATGAAGTCAATCTAAGACAATATACGCAGGAAGGCACTTTCAAAGCATTTGAAAAAGAAATGCCACGCCTCAAAAATATGGGCGTGAAAACCTTGTGGTTTATGCCGGTTACTCCCATTGCCCAGCTTAACAAAAAAGGAAGTTTGGGAAGCCAATACGCTGCTTCAGACTATACATCGATTAATCCAGAATTCGGAACGATGGATGAATTTAAACACATGATCAACGAAGCGCACCGATTGGGATTCAAAGTAATTATCGACTGGGTCGCTAATCATACCGGTTGGGATCATATTTGGACCAAAACACATCCTGAATTTTATCTGAAAGATCCCGACGGAAGTTTTCACAAAGCTTCAGGAATGGACGATATCATCGAATTGGATTATAAAAATAAGGAGTTGAGAAAAGCCATGATTGACGCCATGAAATTTTGGGTGAAAGAAACCAATATTGATGGTTTTAGGTGCGATCTGGCTTCATGGGTTGAAGTTGATTTTTGGGTAGAAGCAAGACCGGAAGTCGAAAAACTAAAGCCTCTTTTCTTCATCGGAGAATATGATGAGCTCGAAAATCCTGATTACGGGAAAGTTTTTGATGCAAGCTATTCGTGGAAATGGATGCACAAATCTGCAGACTATTATAAAAATAATGAGCCTATCAGTGAACTGAAAGATTTACTTAAACAATATTCTGCTATCGGAGATTCATCCATGAGAGCGTGGTTTACGACCAATCACGACGAAAACTCATGGAACGGAACCGAATTTGAAAAATATGGCGATATCACATTGCCAATGGCTGTGTTTTCAGCAACCTGGAACGGAATCCCGCTCTTGTATTCCGGCCAGGAACTTCCCAACATGAAAAGACTGGAGTTTTTCGAGAAAGATGTCATCGAGTGGAATGGGAAATATGAAATGGCTGATTTCTATAAAACATTGTTAAATTTAAAATCATCTAATCCCGCTCTGCGAGGCGGAGATTCTGCCGTTTCAACCTATCTTCTGGATACAACAGCCAATGATAAAATTTTGGCGTATGTAAGAAAGAACGGAAAAGATGAGGTTTTGGTGGTTTTAAATTTCTCGAAAGAGCCGGTGAATTTTTCTATAAAGGATGAAAATTTAAACGGGACTTTCAATAATGTTTTTGACAAAACAAAACGAGATTTTAATCAAGGAAAAGATTTTAACTTTAAAGTTTCTGATTTCGCTGTTTTTGAGAAATAAGGTATAACTAAAATAAATATTTTAAATATCAATAGGAGCGGGCTTTAGCCCGCTTTCAGCTTACAATATTAAAATTAGCTTTTGCCAAAACTTAACTTTCTTCACTTTTATTTAATTTATAAATTCAAAGATTGCTTTCATAATGAACAAAGAAAATATACTGCAGATTCTTAAGGATAAAATTTCAGAAAAAATAAAAATCTTCGAAAATCTTATTGCCGAAACCCGTGCATCAAGCAATGATACCAAGAGTTCGATGGGTGACAAGTATGAAACCGGTCGGGAAATGCTGCAGCAGGAAATCAACAACATCCAAAGGCAGCTCAATGAAACACTGAATCAACAGAATTTTCTGAAAAAATTAAATACAGAAACTTGCACAAAAGTTCAGAATGGAGCTTGGGTAAAGACTGATAAAGGAATTTTTTACATTTCGGTATCGGCAGGAGAAATTGTTTTTGCAGGCAAAAAAATAATGACCATTTCAAGTGAATCGCCGTTGGCAAAAGCAATGTTTGGCAAGAAAATAGCTGAGACGTTTATTATCAACAATGTCAATCAAGTCATTGAAGAAATCGGATAAAAATATGATACTTCTTAAAAATTTTCTGCCTGCTTTATGTGTAATTATTCATTCTTTCGCTCTTGGGCAGATTAAAGCAAATTTTTCAGCAAAAACCAATGACTTACAGTCTGTAGATATCACCATTGATGATGTGACAATACAGTTGAATAGCGATGGTCAAATTTCAGGTTTTCAATCCAATAATTCAAATGGAGATGTAGATTATTATGATGACGCAAATTTTGATTCGTACAGATTTGGAAAACTAAAAAACATTGGAGTTTTAAAAATTAATTATTGGGATATCTTAGATAAAAGTGATGTAAGATCTGGTAAGATTAAAAACGTAGGCAATGTTTCAATAGATTACTATGATAATTTTGATAAAGAAAAGTATGGTAAAGTAAAGAATATCGGAAATCTGAAAGTTGATTACTGGGAAAAAGATATCATGGATAACAGCAGATTAGGGAAATTAAAATCCATAGGAAATATCTCAATTGATTATGGGCAGAAGGATATCACCGATTCAAGCAAATATAAAAAACTGATCAGGTTCGGAGCTGTAAGTTTAGATTATTGGAACGATAGAATCTTTAATAAAGAGAAATTCGGCAAGCTGAGGTCAATTATAGGAAATTCAAAAGATGTTTCTGTTAATTTAGTTTGGTGATCTAAAAATTTAAGAAAATTTTACCATTGCTTCATATTGAATCTTAAATGAATTGTCGTAAATTTAGTATAGAATAAAAATAACAATAAAATTTTATCAATATGGGAATTTTAGATAATAAAGTAGCTCTGGTAACAGGAGCGGGTTCAGGAATCGGATTGGCAATTGCTCAGTCTTACGCAAAAGAGGGTGCTAAAGTTATCGTTTCTGATATCAATGAAGAGCACGGAAATCAGGCGGTAGAAAAAATAAAATCTGAAGGCGGTGAAGCAACTTTTGTGAAAGCTGATACTTCGAAAGCAGAAGAGGTAGAAGCTCTTGTGAATTCAACGGTGGAAATCTATGGAAGATTAGATATTGCTTGCAACAATGCCGGAATTGGCGGTGAAGCCAGTCAAACCGGAGATTACAGTCTTGAAGGATGGAGAAAAGTAATTGATATCAATCTTGACGGCGTTTTTTACGGATGTAAATATGAACTTACCCAAATGGAGAAAAACGGTGGCGGAGTAATTGTCAATATCGCTTCGATTCACGGAACGGTTGCAGCACCACTTTCTTCAGCATATACTTCAACCAAACACGCGGTGGTTGGGTTAACAAAAAATATTGGCGCTGAGTATGGGCAGAAAAATATTCGTTGCAATGCAGTTGGCCCGGCATATATTGATACACCATTATTGAATCAGCTAGACAAAGAGCATAAAGATGCTTTGATTGCAAAACATCCTATGGGAAGGCTTGGGACATCAGAAGAGGTTGCTGAATTGGTCCTTTTTCTAAGCTCTGAAAAATCATCTTTCATGACAGGCGGTTATTATCTTATTGACGGTGGTTATACTGCAGTTTAATAGATTTTAATTAAATATATGATACGAAGCATTCATCAAAATGGATGTTTTTTTTAATCCTTTTTTGGATTAGATTCTTTAAATTTGACACTTGAAAATTCTCTTAAAATGCAAAACTATTTAGACCTTCTACAACATATCAAAGAAAACGGAACCGATAAAACCGACCGTACCGGAACGGGAACGAGAAGTGTTTTCGGGTATCAGTTAAGATATGATTTGTCTAAAGGTTTTCCGATGGTGACGACCAAAAAGGTGCATTTGAAATCAATTATTTACGAATTGCTTTGGTTTTTGAAAGGCGATACGAACGTAAAATATCTGAATGACAACGGCGTAAGTATCTGGGACGAGTGGGCGGATGAAAACGGAGAGTTAGGTCCTGTTTACGGAGCTCAGTGGAGAAGCTGGAACGGAGCCGACAATAAAGTGGTTGACCAGATTTCGGAAGTGATTGACCAGATCAAAAAAAATCCTGACTCCAGAAGATTAATCGTTTCTGCTTGGAACGTTGCAGAAATTCCTAATATGGCTTTGGCGCCTTGCCACGCCCTCTTTCAGTTTTACGTAGCTGACGGAAAATTGTCGTTACAGTTGTATCAGAGAAGTGCCGACGTATTTTTGGGAGTTCCTTTTAATATCGCAAGTTATGCGCTTTTATTGATGATGGTGGCGCAGGTTTGTGACCTTGAAGTGGGAGATTATGTGCACAGTTTTGGGGATGTTCATATTTACAACAATCATTTTGAACAGGTTGAAAGACAGCTTTCAAGAGATCCAAGACCACTTCCTACCATGAAATTAAATCCTGAGATTAAAGATATTTTCGATTTTAATTTTGAAGATTTTACTTTAGAAAACTATGAGCCACACCCGGGAATTAAAGCACCGGTGGCTATTTAATTTTAGATTAAAAAAAAATATATAAAAGTGAAGTCATAAAGCTTCACTTTTTTTGTAACTATTCATCATAAAATACTACTTATTGACTATGAAATCGCCATCCTTAGTTTAGATGCACGAATATTAGGCGATAAGATACAGCCTTAAAAAACAACATATGAAATCAATTAAATTGACCTTAGAGCAAAATGTTGATGCTGAGAATTTAAAACAAATTCTGCTGCAGATAAAAGGAGTAGCTTCAATCGAGATTATTGACGAAGATAATCCTGAAAGCGAACTGAAAAAAGCTTTTGCCAAGACTAAAGAACAGCTTAAAAAAGGCGATTACGAAACGTTAGTCAACGATATCTTCGAAATCATAACAAAAAATAATACAAAAAAATAAAGGAAAGAAATGAAGAAAATCATTTTATCTGTTGCAATATTGGGAGCTTTGTTTTCCGGAAATGTATCTGCACAAACCGAAACTTCAGGTAGAGAAAAAGTCTATAGAGCAACATCTGCAAAAGTTACAGAACTTAAACATACCAAGCTTAAAGTCAACTTCGATTATCAGAAAGAGCAGATGAATGGGGAAGAATGGTTAACTGCTTCGCCTTACTTTTATGCAACCAACGAGTTGATTCTGGATGCAAAAGGAATGTTGATTCATGAAGTGGCTTTGGATAATAATGGTAAGAAATCTCCTTTGAAATTTGATTATAAAAATGATGTTTTAAAGATTACTTTAGACAAGACCTATCAGAAAAATCAGGATTATACGGTGTACATCAAATACACCGCTCGCCCGAATGAAGTGAAGCAGGAAGGAAGCATGGCCATCAGCGATGCAAAAGGTCTTTATTTCGTTAATGCGCAAGGTCAGGATCCTGATAAGCCAACCCAAATCTGGACTCAGGGAGAAACTGAATCTTCTTCAGCATGGTTTCCGACGATCGATAAATCAATTCAGAAAACAACTCAGGAAATCTACATGACGGTTCCTGATAAATATGTGACCCTTTCAAATGGTCTTCTTAAAGACTCTCAAAAGGAATCTAATGGCTTAAGAACCGATCATTGGGTGATGGATAAAAGACACTCCACGTACCTGTTTTTTATGGGAGTTGGTGAGTATGCGGTTGTAAAAGACAAGTGGAAGAACATTGCTGTAGATTATTATATTGAGAAAGAATATGAACCTTACGCAAAACAGATCTACGGAAACACTCCTGAGATGATCGAGTTTTTCTCTAAAAAATTAGGTTATGATTATCCTTGGTCAAAATATGCTCAGATTTCTGGTAGAGATTATGTGAGTGGCGCAATGGAAAATACCACGGCAACACTTCACGGAAGTGATATTTTACAAAAACCGGGACAGTTAATTGATGAAAATAAATGGGAAGACACCATCGCCCATGAATTATTCCACCATTGGTTTGGCGATTTGGTAACCGCAGAAAGCTGGAGTAATTTAACGGTAAACGAATCTTTTGCCAACTACTCAGAATACCTTTGGAACGAGTACAAATACGGAAAAGACCAGGCAGATTACCATCAGATGGAAGATGTGAATCATTACATTCACAATCCGTCAGATTTTAAAAAAAATTTGGTAAGATTTGATTATGCTTCAAGAGAAGATGTTTTTGATTTGGTAACGTATCAGAAAGGAGGCGGAATTCTTCACATGCTGAGAAATTATTTAGGGGATGAAGCATTTTTTGCGGGAATGAATGATTACCTCAAAACCTATGAATACAAAAATGCCGAAGCTCATCAACTGAGATTATCTTTTGAAAAAGTTTCGGGTAAAGATTTAAACTGGTTCTTCAATCAATGGTATTTCGGAAGCGGACATCCGAAATTGAATTATTCTTACACTTTTGAGCCTGTAAAAAAACAAGTGACAGTAGTTGTGAATCAGTCTCAGGAATTACCGTTCGAGTTTCCTTTGGCCATAGATGTTTATGATAACGGAAAACCAAAGAGACAACAGGTTTGGGTGAATGCGACGGCGAAAAACACCTATACTTTTGATGTTTCAAAAAATCCTGATTTAGTGAATATCAATGCAGACGGAATATTGGTTGCAGATGTTACTGAAACAAAAACACCCGAGCAGAATCTAATGCAGTTTACGGGCTCGAAGGAGTTTAAAAGCAGATACAATGCTTTAACGGCGACCAAAGATCAGGTAGGAAAAAGTCCTGCAGCAACTAAATTATTGTCTGCGGCATTGAAAGATCCTTATTTCAGAGTAAGAGAGAAAGCTTTGGAATTAATGGACTTATCAAATGCTGAACAGTTGAAAGCTTTGGGAGCGGATGTTGAAAAATTAGCTTCAAATGATCCCAAAACTTTAATACAGGGTGCAGCGATTGCGGCTTTGGCAAAGACAAAAGATAAAAAATACCTTCCGATTTTTGAGAAAGGGGTAGGCGCAGTTTCAAACTCAATAAAAGGAAATTCTTTGGCAGCCGTGGTAGCCATCGATCCTACAAAAGTGAATGCTTTGGCTGATAAAATTGATTTGGAAGGCGCTTCAGAAGAAATGCTGACCCAGCTATTGCCGATTGTTGTGAAGAATAAAGTGACTTCTCAAATGGCAAATATTGCTTCAATTGCAGCATTTTATCCATTCATAAAATTCCAGAATCCGGAATTGGGGAAAGTGGCTGAAGAGGGATACAATTGGATTATGACTTCTGATAACCTGAAAGCCACCGAAAGCATCACTAAAATCTTAGGGCAGGCAAAAGGACAGATGGGAGATAATCCGCAGGTAAAAATGATGATAAGTCAAATGCTGAAAGATGGTCTCAACAAGAAAATGGAACTTCTTAAACAAACCCCTCAAAATGCAGCAAGCATCAATAAACAGATCGATGCTATCAATAAAACGATCGAAAATTTTAAATAATAAATTATTATATATTTTTCTAAGCATCTCCTTATTGGAGGTGCTTTTTATTTAAAACTTGTTTATAATTCCTGATTTTAAAATTGGAAGACTTTGTATTTCTGCTAAGTGGAACGCCTTTGCGAACTTACTATAGTTAGTAGTAAAAAAATCTTAGCGAATTTTGCGTTTAAAAATAATCTCCACAAACACCAAGTAATCATACTTTAATAATTCCTTAAAAATTTAGAAGATAATGATGTTTTTTTTGCATTATCTTTTATAAATTCGTTTTAAAATTAAGCAATTATGAGTTTTGGAATTGAGGCAGCGAGTTACTATGTGCCATCTTTGTATTTGGAAATTAAAGACTTAGCAGAAAAAAGAGGAATAGATCCTGCTAAATTAGAGAAAGGTTTAGGACTACATAAAATGGGGTTTCCTGATGTACACGAAGACGCTGCAACTTTTGCAGCAGAAGCTTTACTTAAATTAATCAGAGATTATGAAATCAATCCAAAAGACATTTCACGTATTTATTTAGGAACAGAAAGCGCAATCGATGCCGCAAAACCTACCGCTTCTTACGCAATGCAGATGGTAGAAAAGGTTTTGGAAGCAGACTTCGGAGAGAGGTGTTTCAGAAATTGTGACGTTGTGGATATGACTTTTGCTTGTATAGGCGCTGTTGATGCACTTCACAATTCATTAGATTTTGTACGAGTAAATCCGGATAAAAAAGCGGTCGTTATCGCAAGCGATTATGCAAAATACGAATTGGCATCTTCCGGTGAATATACGCAGGGTGGAGGTGCGGTCTCTTTGTTGATTTCTGCAAAACCAGATTTAATTGAAATAGAAAACAATTGGGGAGTTGCTACAGAAAGTGTTTTTGATTTCTTTAAACCGAAAAGACATTTCAAAAAAGATGATTTAACCAACGCTCCTGAAAATTTCCCAGATAAAATTGAAATTTTCACGGATGAACCGGTTTTTGACGGTCAATATTCTAATCAATGTTACCAGGACAGAATCAGAGAAGCTTATCAGCATTATGAAGAAGTTTCAGGGAAAGAAAAACCTTATGAAAGCTGGAAATATTTAATCTTTCATCTTCCGTATGCATTTCATGGCAAAAGAGTTTTTACTGAAATTTACAGCTTGGAAAATGGTTTAAATTATTCGACTCCTGACGAACAGAAAGCAGTTGCGAAATCTGAAGAGTATCTGAAATTTATCAATGAAAAAATCGAAAAAACGCAGCGTGCATCTTCAGAAATTGGAAATATGTACACGGCTTCCATTTTCATGGCGTTACTTTCTGCATTGCAGGTTTCATCGAATGAAAATGACGAATTGGCTGGAAAGGAAATAGGGTTTTTAGGTTATGGAAGCGGTTCAAAATCAAAAGTTTTCGCCGGAAAAGTTTCTGAAAACTGGAAAAACGTTGTTGCAAAATGGAATCTATTTGAAAACTTGAATGAACGTTTAGCTATCGATTTTGATACGTATGAAAAACTCCACAGAAAACAATTAGACCATTCTGTAAATCCTGTTTATAAAGGATTTGGTCTGCAATCTGTAGAATTGGAAAATCCTGTTTTACTAGGGGCCAGATATTACGGTTATAAAGAGTAGATATTTCATAAAAAAGCCAGAGATTTTAATCTCTGGCTTTAAATATTGATAAGCTTTCAAAAATTCATTACTCTTTGAGGAATTTTTTCTGAGCCGTACCTTGAGCATCTTCGATGTCGATCACATATAAACCGTTTGGAAGTTTGCTGACATCGATCTTATTATTTACAATAAATCCGTTAGAAATAATCTGTCCTGCTGCACTGTAAATTTTGTAACTAGCTTTTAGGCTAATATTCTTCACATTCAGGATAGTTTTTACCGGGTTAGGATAAATAATGATATCTGTCTGGTTGATTGTATTTGTGACTCCTTGTTTAGAGATTTTTACCGTATAATCTTCAACTTCACCATTAGCAAAACTCAAACAATTTACAGGAATGGCATCTTTCGCCATTGCTACTCTCATTCTCACATATTTGTAATCTGTCATGCTTACAAATGCATCAACGGGTACATTGAATGTTGCTGACACTGAAGGATTAATGTTTGGTCCGTCAGCCATGATTCTTTCGTTAAGATCAAAGTATCCGTTTCTGTTAAAATCAATCCAGACTGCTACTCCTGTTGGAGAAGTACCCACTGTTTTGTCAACTGTAATCTGATTACCTGTAGAACCTTGAATCATCTCAATATATTTCGCAGGAGTTGCAGTGAAATCAGAATAAGTAGAACCCAGAGTTTCATTAGTCATCTCTGTTTTACCTGTTGGCTTAACGGCTACTTTATTGATAAAGTATTCTGATGGTGCCGTAGAGCTCATCTGGCAATACACTACAGTAGGCGTTATAAAGTAGTATGGCAGAGTAAAGTTACCCGGATTTCCACTACATATATTTGCTACCTGCATTTCATATTTAGTTAATTCTAATAATCCGGTTAATGTATAAGTATTTGTATTAACATTAACAGTCGTCCAACTTGGAATTCCTACTTTTCTATATTTCAAGACATATTGATTGGTAGCTCCTGTACCTGTATAAGTATCCCATACTACTTCAGCACTTGTAGGTGTCAGTGTAGTAATCGTCAATCCCGGAGGCGGAATTTCACAAACTCTTACCGTAGTAAATACCTGAGGATTAGACCAAGGGTTGGTAGCGGTCTCTCCATTACAGATATTAGCTACCTGTACTTCATACGTTACAAACGAACTTAAACCGGTAATTGTATAAGAGTTTGCTGGTGGAGCGGGTACGGCTGGCGTATTCCAAGTAGTTGTTCCCACTGGTCTCCATCTTAAAACATAGGTCGAGCTTGCTGCAAGCGGATTCCATGTTACCACTGCTGAGGTAGAGGTAACATTCGTTACGGTTACATTAGGCGGAGTAGGGTCGCATTTTGTTAAAAACTGATTATGAGAATAATTACCTGCGACAGTATTACATATAGCAGCTACTTCAATTTCATATTGTGTTGCTGATAATAGTCCGGTAACAGTAAATGTATTGGTAGTGGCAGGGAATGGAGCTGCTGCTGCGGGAAGTGATGCCCATGTAGTTGTTCCTATCGGTCTGTATCTGATGACGTATGTTGCGCCACCTATATCCTGATTCCAAGTTAACGTAACAGAATTGTGAGTTACAGCACTTAAATTTACTGTCGGTGTAGCATTGCTGCATATTAAAAGTTTAATATTATCAACAGCTGCCGGAGGCTGAGTTCCTCCACCTCCATCATTTCTCCATTCAAATACAAGACGCATTGTAGTACCTGCAAAACTGCCAATATTCAAAGCATTATTTTGGAAAGTCTGCCATGCAGCCTGTTGGTTGTAGTTTGCCCCTAACTGAATTCTACCTGTACCAGCTGTGATTTGTGTACCAGCTGTCGGCATAAACGATGCAGGAACTAGCCATACTCTCATATAGTCAAAGGTTGACTCTCCCTGTGCTTTCCAGTCAAAAGAAAATGATGCAATGGTTGCACCTGCGGGAACAGCAATGTCCCTATAAGCCTGAACAACAGAGGTAGTGCTTATTGTATAGGCATTAGATGTACCATTATCATTTGAAATATAAATGGAATTTGCAGGATTTCCCGTTACTGAACCGTATACCCATTTATTCACCTGAGTTCCGTTTGTGAATCCGAAATCATTATTGGTAAATGGCTGTACATAAGGTATCGTTGCAGGAATCTGTGTAGTAGTGAAACTTGGTCCTACATTCCATAGGCTAGAATCTGTAGTACTGCAGATAGCTCGTACCCACCAATAGTAGGTAGTATTAGGTGTCAGTGTGGTCAAAGTTACCGATGTTCCGGTTGTCGTTCCGGTGGCTGGTGTAGTTGAAGTCGGAGGCGTAGGATTGGTAGATAAATAATATTGATATCCACTTGCAGGAGCAGGAGTTGTTCCTGTCCAGCTAATCACAGCACCCGTTGCGGTAACTCCGGCAACTGCGGTTCCTGTAGGAATTTTACAAGTAGGAATTAATAAATTAATATTATCAACTGCTCCCGGAGGCTGCGTTCCAAGGCTTCCGTCATTTCTCCACTCAAATACAAGACGCATTGTGGTACCTGCAAAACTTGCAAGGTTTACATTGGTATTCATGTAATTTTGCCAAGCTGTCTGTTGGGTAAGGTTGCCTCCTATTTGAATTCTGCCAGCTCCTGCGGTAATTTGGGTTCCGGCTGTAGGAACAAAGGTAGTAGGCACAAGCCAAACTCTCAAGTAATCACAACAGTTTTCTCCCATTCCTAACCAGTCAAATGATAATATGGCTGGCGAAGCGGCAGTAGTACCAGCAGGAATTAGAAAATCTCTGTATGCCTGTACTGTATTTGCAACGGTAATTGTATAAGTACTCGTCGCACCATTATCATTTGAGATATAAATAGAATTTGCTGCATTACCTGTTGCAGATCCATATACCCATTTGTTGACCTGAGTTCCGTTTACAAAACCAAAATCATTAACAGTAGTGAAATTCTGACTGTAAGGTAGTACAGCAGGAATTTGGGTCGTCATAAAAGTAGGTCCTGCAGTCCATGTACTGGAATCTGTTGCACTACAGATTGCGCGTACCCACCAATAGTAGGTAGTATTAGGCACAAGACCGGTAAGAAGAACTGATGGAGTGGTAGTTGTTCCCGTTGGAGTGGTAGTATTCGTTGGCGATACTGAACTTGTCGAAACATAATATTGATATCCATTCGCAGGTGCCGGAATGCTTGCAACCCAACTAATTGTTGCACTGTTTGCCGTTACAGTATTCGTAACAGCGCCGGTGGGTGCGCTACAGGTAGGAATCAACAAGTTAATGTTATCAACTGCTCCCGGAGGTTGTGTTCCAAGGCTTCCATCATTTCTCCATTCAAATACAAGACGCATGGTAGATCCTGCAAAACTTGCAAGATTAACTCCCGTATTAGAATAAGATTGCCAGCCAGACTGCTGATTGAGATTTGCTCCTAGCTGAATTCTTCCAGCTCCTGCAGTAATCTGTGTTCCGGGAGTAGGAGTGAAAGTAGTAGGAACAAGCCATACTCGTAAATAGTCGCAACAGCCTTCCCCCGCTGCTCTCCAATCAAACATTAAGGTTGCGGGTGTTGTTGCATTTGTACCAGCAGGAATTGTAAAATCCCTGTAGGCCTGTACTACGCTCAATGTACCAAGCACATAACCGTTGGTTGTGCCATTGTCATTAGAAACGTAAATAGAATTTGCGGCATTACCCGCTGCAGATCCGTAAGCCCATTTGTTGGGTTGGGTTCCGTTTAAGAGGGTAAAGTCATTGCCCGTTGCAAAATCTTGCGTGTACGGTAATGTAGCTGGTGCCTGAGCGTATAATTGGGATAGAAATCCCAAATTGACCAAAGACAGCATAAAAATAAAATAAGTAAAGATTTTCTTCATAGATTTTAATTAAAAATTATTAGATATCAAAAATAATCTTTTTTTATTAATATGAAGAAATTCAGCGACTTAAATTAAAATCAAAATCATTAAAAGGAATAGAGATTTTTTGTATTTTTGAATACAAATACAACCAAATTTTGAATATTTTAGAAATTATTCAAAATAACTTAGTTTATTCTGATAGCTTTTCGGTGTCACCCCAACCAACTGCTTAAAAACCCTCGTAAAATAATTGGTATCAGAAAACCCTGTTTGGAAAGCAGTTTCTTTGATGCTGTTGTTTAAAGCCAAAAGTTCTTTGGCCCTGTTGATGCGTTCCTGAAGAATAAAATCATTGGGTGAAGTTCCCAGCTCATCCTTGAACATTTTGAAGAAATTAGATTTGCTCACGTACGCCAGTTTTGCAATGCTGTCGATAGAAAGTTTCTGATGGATATTCGTTTTAATATAATCTACTACAAAACCGATTCTCGATTTATTTTTAGCCAAATTTTTCTCAACCATACTTCTTGCCTGTGTTTGCATGAGTCTTATTAAAAGTTCTTTTAAAGCGAAATCAGCCATGATATCCTTCTCAGAATTATCATCCATCGCAATTCTCATAATATTGTTGGTAGCCGAAGCCAGTGATTTATTATTAAATAAAAAATATTCATCGAGTTGGAGATTCCAAGATGAGGTTTCATCTACTTTGGCGAAATTATAGTTCAGATGATTCAGAGAATTTTCAATGAATTCCGGATTTAAACTCAAAGAAATGCATTGTGAAGGGGTTTCATCAGCATCAGGAAAATCAATGACCATCGTTTCGCCCGGAGCAACCAAAACACTCTCTCCCGGAAAATAATCGAAGTAATTGGTTTTGTTTTCCAGCTTCATGTATTTCCTGCCTTGAAGCATTGCCGTAAAAGCAATCGTGTCAAAATGCAGTTTTACATCAAAAGCTGCCTTGTGCGTTTCATAAATGCTGAATTCACAATTGTTGAGATTAAATTTAGTCTGATTTTCAACTAAGTTGATAAGTTGATTTTCCTTCTTTAATTCAGGAGTATTCAATAAAAACTTATGATTATTCATTTCTAAATTTATTTAAGTGGCGGCTTCTATCAAATATAGAAATTATATGATTAAAAACATGTTAATGAAATGATAAAGTCTGGCGTCTACACTATTTTGAAGTTTTTTTGTAGGATTTTGCTATTGGTTTGGTTAAAGTCGTTGTAATTTGGTTGAAGATAAAATCAAAACAATACGAATATGAGCACAGCAACAGAACAACAATCAGACACAGTATTACAGTGGCCTGAATTCAAAAAACAATATGACAACTTCATCAACGGTGAATTTACAGCACCTGTAAATGGTCAATATTTCGATGTCTTTTCTCCCGTTGACGGAAAAGTTTTCACACAGGCAGCACATTCTTCAAAAGAAGATTTAGAATTAGCGGTAAATGCTGCCGAAAAAGCATTCCAAACCTGGAAAGACACTTCATCTACCGAAAGAAGCGTTATTTTAAATAAAATAGCCGACAGAATCGAGCAGAATCTGGAATATCTTGCCATCGTAGAAACCATCGACAATGGTAAAGCGGTAAGAGAAACTTTGGCTGCAGATTTACCTTTGGCAGTGGATCATTTCAGGTATTTTGCTTCAGTAATCAGAGCCGATGAAGGATCACATAATGAATTGGATAAAGACACGGTTTCATTAATCGTTCACGAACCGCTTGGTGTAATTGCACAGATCATTCCATGGAATTTCCCGATCCTTATGGCGGTTTGGAAACTGGCTCCGGCATTAGCAGCAGGAAACTGTGTGGTCTTAAAACCGGCAGAAAGCACACCGATTTCTATTCTTGTTTTAGTGGATTTAATTAAAGATTTGCTTCCTGCAGGAATTGTGAATATCGTCAACGGTTTCGGAGCAGAATTGGGAAGAGCTCTGGTTACCAATCCGAAAGTAAACAAAGCTGCGTTCACAGGTTCTACTGCGACGGGCCGATTGGTGATGCAGTACGCAACAGAAAATATCATTCCGGTGACTTTAGAATTGGGAGGGAAATCTCCGAACGTTTTCTTCAGTTCGGTGATGGACGCTGATGATGAATTTTTAGATAAAGCGATTGAAGGAGCCGTTTTATTTGCATTAAATCAGGGTGAAATATGTACCTGTCCGTCAAGATTATTGGTTCAGGAAGATATTGCAGATGCATTCATTGCAAAAGTAATCGAAAGAGTGAAAGCAATCAAAGTAGGAAATCCTTTAGATAAAACGGTAATGATGGGAGCTCAGGCTTCAAAAATTCAGAAAGACAAAATTCTGTCTTATATTAAATTAGGGAAAGAAGAAGGTGCTGAAGTTTTAGTAGGAGGCGATGTAAATCATGTAGGTGAAAATCTTGAAGAAGGCTATTATATTCAGCCGACAATTTTCAAGGGAAACAACAGAATGAGAATCTTCCAGGAAGAAATTTTCGGGCCTGTTTTAGCGTTTACAACTTTTAAAGACGAAGAAGAAGGAATCAAAATTGCCAACGACACGATTTACGGATTGGGTGCGGGAGTCTGGACGAGAGATGCGCATCAGTTATACAATGTGCCACGTCAGATTCAGGCGGGTAGAGTTTGGGTAAATCAGTACCACTCATATCCTGCAGGAGCTCCGTTTGGGGGATATAAGCAGTCGGGTATCGGTAGAGAAAACCACAAAATGATGCTGGATCATTACCGTCAGACGAAGAATATGTTGATCTCCTACAACAAAAACAAATTAGGTTTCTTTTAATTTAAATATTCAGGGCGTGCCCATTTTCCCCGTTTGTCACGGGGAAAATGGTCGGGCTATCCAGGGCTGCACTTCGTTTCGGTGCTTCGCACCGGTGAGTTCCTCGCCGCCCTTCCTATCCCTCACGCAGAAGTTGTGTGAAAAACACATCTCTATATTTGGTTTATGTAAAGCCTGACAATGCTTGTTTTGTCAGGCTTTTTTTAACTTTACACGACAGATACAGACTAAGCTTGACTTTAATCAAGTTTAATAAACCAAATGTTGTTTGAAAAGACTTTAAAATGACTTAGGAGTCTGAAGCGTTAAGAAAATTAAAAATTAATCCGTTAAAAAATTCCCACTGTTTGAGCACGGGGGAAAATATTCAACTACAGAACAAATTACGAAAACGTGCGAGTTTTGGGGATTTTAGGATTAAATTTTAATTTTTAGCCGGAATTTCCAGTCTTGAACTTTTGGTTCTTTTGTTTCAAGACAAAAGAACAATAACTAAAAATATTATGGAAACAAAAAAAATATCAAGACTCTCAGTAACAGAAAAAGCCCTCGAGCTTATTTGGGAACTTGAAAAAAAGCATGGCGACCTCATGTTTTACCAAGCCGGAGGATGTTGTGAAGGAACACAACCTCAATGTTTCGAGAAAGGCGGCTACTTTCCGAGAATGAATGACGCCATGATCGGAACCATCAACGGACACGAATTCTGGATAGACCGCGACCTCTTTGAATATTGGCAATATTCACATTTCACCTTAGACGTTTTGGAAGGTTTCGGCCCTGGAGGTTTTTCATTGGAAACACCGTTGGGAAAAACATTCAAAGTGCATTATAAATTATTTACAGCGGAAGAATTACAAAATTTAGAACCCGTAAAACGAAGCGAATAAATAAAACCTACATCAAGAACCACGAAGTGGTTCAACAACAATAGCCGTGGGTGAAACCCATGGGTGCAATAATGCCAGCACATCATTAGAACCACGAAGTTGGTTCAACTTAATTTATACTTGGTCAATTTCAATAGAATCTGTGAAATCTGTGGGAGATAATTTCCTGATAATGAAAAAATACATCGATCAGATGCTTTTGAATTGTGCTATTCGTCAAGGATATCTGTGAGATTAGTGTGAAAACCCTACACCTTTACAAACCGATTCACAAACATTGCCGCAACAATATCACCCACAGCATTTAAAACCGTCGCCAAAGGATCTACCAAAGTGCCGATAATGATTACAGCAGGAATTGCTTCCTGTGGCAGCTGATATACAGAAATCATCAGCATTTCGCCGATATATCCGCCATTCGGAATTCCACCTGCAACGATGCTGACGAAAACAGTAATTCCTAAAGCTAAAAGCAGATTTGAGGGTTCAAAAAAATCTCTTCCTATAATCTGAAACGCTACGTAAATTTTAATAATGGAAGACATTGACGAACCGTTTTTATGAAGCGTTGTCCCAATCGGAATCACCAAATTCGCAATCGAACTGGGAATTCCAATCTTCGATGCTGCTAATAAGTTGGTGGGCATCGTTGCAAAACTGCTGCAGGTACTCAGTGCTGTTAATGTCGGAAGAACAGCATTTTTCCAGAAACTTTTGATTCCGGTCTGCCCGTTTGCCATGAATGCATAGAGGGTGAAAAATACAAAGAAGTAGATAATTCCTGCGATATAATATAATCCTAATGGTTTAGCATAAAAACCGAACAGCTGAGGTCCTAAGGTCGCTACCTGATACGCAAAGTATGCTCCCAGACCAATCGGTGCAATTTTCATAATCATCAGAAGCAATTCTTTCATGACTTCATATCCCGATGCGATGAAAACCCTGAATGGCTTTCCGTTCTCACCAGATTTTCTTGTAGCAAATCCTGTCATGAAAGCGAAAATCAACAATGCAAGCATATTTTTTCGTGAAAAGAGCTCGGTAAATTCTCCTACCGTGAAGAAACTTACGATCCTGTCACCCCAGTTTTCTTCTTTCGTCGCTTCAGCAATGAGTTCTGAACTTCCCGAAATCGATGAAACTGGAAATAAATATACCGCACCAATTGTAAACACAGCAGCCGTTAATATGAAAAAAAGAAAAGTAAATGACATGACCATAATGATTTTGCCAAACTTAGATTCCTGTTCCAGCGAAGCAATAGAATTGGCCACGGCAAAAAATACCAACGGCACCACACTTACGAAAAGCAGATTCAGAAAAATATCTCCCAAAGGTTTTATGTACTCAACGATTTGAGGAGAAACAATACCAATAATGCTTCCAACGGTAATTCCGAGAAGTAAAAACAGTATTCCGGAGTAGTTTTTGAGTACCTCTTGCATATGGTGATTTTTAGTAAAGATAGATTTATTTTTTAACAATTTCTTGGATGTTTGTTCGTCTTAATTTTTTTAAATTTGAGTAAACATTCGTTTCTATGGCTTATATAGACTATTACAAAATTTTAGGCGTAGACAAAAGCGCAACTCAGGACGAGATTAAAAAGGCGTACCGAAAGCAGGCAAGAAAACTGCATCCCGACCTTAACCCCAACGACAAAGAAGCTGAGCGAAAATTCAAAGAGCTGAATGAAGCTAATGAAGTCCTGAGCAATCCTGAAAACCGTGCGAAATATGATAAGTACGGCGAGAATTGGAAGCATGGCGAACAGTACGAACAGGCTCAACAACAAAGACAATATCAAGATCAGAATGGAAATTACGGAGGTGGTTTTTCAGGTGCTGATTTTGGTGAAGGCGAAGATTTCTCAGATTTTTTCCAGAGCATGTTTGGTGGAGCAGGAGGTGGATTCGGAAGGAGTTCACGTGGAAGTGCATCAGGAAAATTTAAAGGGCAGGATGTGCAGGCAGAATTGAATTTAGATTTAAAAGATGCTGCAAAAACCCATCAGCAAACTTTTGATATCAACGGTAAAAAGGTGAGGATTACCATTCCTGCGGGAGTGTATGACGGGCAGCAGATCAAGCTCAAAGGTCATGGAAATCCGGGCTTCAATGGTGGGCCGGCAGGAGATTTATACATTACATTTAATATTGCTCCAGATTTGAATTTCGAAAGGGCAGGAGATGATTTAAAATCTAAGATTACCATTGATTTATATACTGCAGTTTTAGGTGGAGATGTAAAAGTGGAAACTTTAGAAGGCAGCGTCAATCTTAAAGTGAAACCTGAAACGCAGAGCGGAACAACGGTAAGACTGAAAGGCAAAGGTTTCCCCGTCTACAAAAAAGGCGGCGAATTTGGAGATCTGTTTGTGACGTATGATGTGAAGCTACCTACAAATCTAACTGAAAAGCAGAAAGAACTTTTTGAACAACTTAAAAATTCTTAATCATGAGCGAAAGAATATCACGGGAAGAACTCGTAAAAATATACAATGTTGAAATTACTTTTTTTGATGAATTGGTTGATTATGGCTTGCTGAGAGTAGAAACTGAAGATAACATTCGGTATCTGATTTATGAAGATCTTCAGGTTTTTGAAAAGTTTACCAATTGGCACTATGACCTTGAAATTAATCTCCCTGGTTTGGAGGTAATTCATGATATGCTCAGTAAAATGGAAGATTTAAAGAGAAAAAATCGCGAATTGATGAATAAACTTTCAGCAATTAGTGAGAGATATGAGGATATTTAATTTAGTTTTGTAAAACTAAACAAGCATTATATGGCCAGACTAAACGACGACAAAACCATCAACTTAAAGATCAACAAAGGAGATTTTGAAGAGATATATCTCACCGGAAATCAGGGAAGTCTGTTTTTGTCGCCCACGGTAAAAGGAAAACTGATTACCACAGTTGTAGTAGCTGTGATTTTGTTGATTTTGTTTTACTTTAAAGATGATTTGAGCAAAGAAAAATTCGGGATTTTATATTTTGTCAGTTTTCTTTTTCTGCTTTGTGCGGTCTACTTATCTTTAGCCATTAACAAAGTTTCAAAATGGAAAAAAGAAGTGGTAAAATACCTGAAAACACTTGAAAATACGGATATTTATCAGATTCAGTTTAATACTAAAGTTTTTAAAGTAAACCTTAATGACAATAAAGAAACCAGCCTTTGGACAGAATTTACAGCTGCTGAAATCAGCGATAAATTTATCGGTTTAGAAGGGAAATTCAATTATATGTTTCCGAAAAAATCAATGGCTGAAGCGGACTTTGAATTGTTGAAGGAAGCCGTGCAGAAAAATGTTCTTCAATCAGAAAAGTGAAATAATCAACTGCTTAAAGCATTCTTATTTTTTATACAAAATGGTAAGAGGTTTTATATAAAGACGACATAAAAAAACTCAGAGCTGAAACTCTGAGTTTAAATTTATAATGAAAGCTGATTAATCTAGCCAGCCCATTTCTTTCATCCACTCATCATTGTAGATTTTACCAACATATCTTGAGCCGTGATCATGAAGTAACACAACAATGACATCGTCTTTCGTGAACTGATCTTTCATCTGAACCAAAGCTGCCATCGCACTTCCCGCAGAATATCCACAGAAAATTCCTTCTTCTTTTGCCAGTTTTCTTGCATAGATTGCTCCATCTTTATCAGTCACTTTTTCGAAATGATCGATGACAGACATATCGTAATTTTCAGGAAGAATATCTTCTCCAATTCCTTCTGTAATGTAAGTGTAAGCGTTTTCTAATTTAATTTCTCCCGTTTCGTGAATTTCCTTTAAGATTGAACCGTAAGTATCAACTCCAATAATTTTGATGTCTTTATTTTTCTCTTTAAAGAACATTCCGCAACCTGTAATTGTTCCACCTGTGCCGGCTCCCACTAAAAAATGAGTCAGTTTTCCGTCAGTTTGTTCCCAAATTTCTGGTGCAGTAGACTCGTAATGAGCCGCTCTGTTTGATAAATTATCATATTGATTTACGTACCATCCGTTTTCTGTTTCCTTGGCCAATCTCTTAGAAACAGAATAATAAGAACGTGGATCTGTAGGTTTTACATCAGTCGGACAAACGATCACTTCAGCCCCGACAGCACGAAGAATGTCGCATTTTTCCTTAGATTGTTTTGCGTTGGTCACAAAAATACATTTATAGCCTTTGATGATGGCTGCCAAGGCCAATCCCATTCCTGTATTTCCAGATGTACCTTCAATAATGGTTCCGCCGGGTTTTAATCTTCCGTCTTTTTCGGCATCTTCAATCATTTTCAGAGCCATTCTGTCTTTTACAGAATTACCTGGGTTGAAGGTTTCTACTTTTGCCAATACCAATGCCGGGAAATCTTCTCCAAGCACCTTGTTAATCTTCACAAGAGGTGTATTTCCTATGGTTTCGAGAATATTTTCTGCGTATTTCATACTTGTTTTTTTTCTGCGGGGCAAAGATACGGCTTTCAAATTACTTGGAGGAAAAGATGATATTAATTGTACTGCAAGGATGAGTTCCTTTTTTAGCAGCTATTCCCACTTTTCGCTGTATAATTGTTTGGATCAAGTTTGAGGTAAAGTTAAAAGCATTTCTTTACGATCCTAATACGAAGAAGCCTATGAAAAGAGATTAAAAACAATTAGATAAAGAAAGGGGGGAAGTAGAAATGCGACATCCCACTTCACCTGTATAAAATAATACACTTTCCAATCTTTAAACCTTTATAAAAAATACAGGTGACTACTTAAAACGTAATATTCTTAACTTTATGCATACTTAAAAGTAGTTTTTCTGCGTCAATCTATTCGAAAGATCACCTCATTAATAGAATTTGTATGATGTAGCGTCAAAAAAAGAACCTCTCAAATCATGCAATTTGAGAGGCTTTGTTAGAAATTATCTAACTTCTGTGGTTTCTCCAGGAATCGAACCAGGGACACATGGATTTTCAATCCATTGCTCTACCAACTGAGCTAAGAAACCATTGATTTACTTCGTTTTGAAGTGGTGCAAAAGTAATAATAAATATTAAATTCTGCAAATTACTTTTAGACAATTTTGAAAAGAAAACCGCCTCATGAAAGGCGGTTTAAGTGGTTTCTCCAGGAATCGAACCAGGGACACATGGATTTTCAATCCATTGCTCTACCAACTGAGCTAAGAAACCATTGATTACTTCGTTGTTTTAAAGTGATGCAAAAGTAGGAAGTTTTGGTATATGAAGCAAATATTAACCGAACTTTTTTAGCATTAAATTAAAACCTACTGATTTTCAGTATGATTATTTTCCTGCTCTTTTCTTATTTGTTCGCTCATTTCCTCCAAAACAGGCTTAATCGTGCTTTCCGGAAGATCACTTATTCTGATATACATCAAGCCGTCAATTGCATCATTGAAATTTGGGTCAACATTAAACGCAATCACCTTGGCATTTTGCTTGATATATTTTTTAATTAAAACCGGCATCCTTAGTTCAGGCTCAAGATCATCAATGATTTTATCCAATTTATTTAAATCAGATTCCATTTCATCTAAAAACAAGTGTTTATCACGATCTCTTAGCTTTACTTTGAAATCATTTCTTGGGGTAATGTATTGAGCTACAGCGGAGTCGTAATAGTTTGAACGCATGAACTCAATCATCAGAGATTTAGAAAATTCCGAAAATTTATTGGAAATACTTACTCCACCCATCAGGAATTTATGATCAGGATTTCTTAAACAAACATGAACAATACCACGCCATAAAAGGAATAAAGGAAGTGGTTTCTGCTGATATTCTTCGCAAATATACGCACGACCCATTTCAATAACTTTTTTGAAAAACGGATGAATATCCTGTTCAAATTCGAATAAAGAACTTGTGTAGAAGCCTTTAATTCCAAATTTTTTCATCACATCTTTACCCAAAGCCATTCTATAGGCTCCTGCAAGTTTTTCTGCAGCATTATCCCACAAAAATAAGTGATGATAGTGTTTGTCATATTCATCAAGATCAAACGGTAAATTGCTTCCTTCACCTACCGCACGGAAAGTCAGTTCTCGCTGTCTCCCGATTTCCCTCATTACGGAAGGAATTTCTTCGTATGCTGTGAAGTAAATTTCGTAATTACCGTTGCTGAAGAGCATTTTGTCGGTTCCGCGAAGTTTAGAAATGTCTTTTATTAAATCTTCTTTCGGAGTTTCATCGATGATATTCTGAACGATGTTTTCTTCTCGAAGCAACTGGAATTTTAATGATAAATTTTTAAGATTGATGACCTGTGCAAGAGATTTTCTTTTTTCGTAGTAAGATTTCATCATATAAACCTTACGTTTCAGAAACTCTCCCAATTCCTCAATATTTTCCATTTCATCCATCACTTTTACGGTGATAGGTTTCCCTATTCTGATTCTGATAGGCTTCTCGCGGTCATTCATCATTTCCGCAGGCAACATCACCGTTTGTAAGTTGGGGTGAATCTTAGCAACCTGATAAAATAAAGTGCTGTTCTTAGCGTGAAAATACATCGGGACAACAGGAACTTTCGCCATTTTTATAAGTTTTAAAGCTGGTTTTTCCCATTCTCTGTCCAGAATTTCACCGTAAGGATTATTCTTGTTTGAAACTTCCCCCGCAGGGAAAATTCCTACGCAGCCACCGCTTTCAAGATGTTTCAGCGTTTCACGCATTCCGGTTGCGCTGTTTCTTACTTCTTTTCTTCCTTCAAAAGGGTTTACCGCAATCACATACGGCTCCATGGGTTTTATTTTTTCTAAGAGAAAATTTCCCATCACTTTGAAATCCGGACGAACTTCTGAAAGAATTTTACACATCAAAATTCCGTCAATTGCACCTAGCGGATGGTTAGAAACCAATATAAATGGTCCTGTTTTAGGTATTTTTGCTAAATCTTCCTCAAACGCAACGTAGCTTAAATTCCTCTCTCTCACGAAAGAATCGAAAAAATCTTTACCTTCTTTGTCTTTCAGCTTGTCATAAAGTCTGTTGACTTCATTTATTTTTGCAATGCTCATCACAGCAGATGCAACAGGATTTTTAAGAAATCCTATTTTGTGTAAGCCGGAAGCCTTGATTAAATCAGTTTTCGATATTAAACTCATCTGTGTTTAGTCGGAATTAGTTTTATAGTGTTACCATTTGAAGTGTATTCTTTGAAATCTGTTCCAATAATACACTTTTTTCCTGGTAAAATTTGTCGATGTTCTCTATTTTTGCATTTCTTACCGTAAATAAAGATACATTTTTTATGACTTCGGTTTTGAAAATTTTCTGAAGTTCATTATTTAATTCCTCAATTTTAAGAAATTTATCTTCAAGGCATAGTGCCAATGAAATTGCAGAATTCTGCATCAGAGAAACTTTAATCTTATATTTAGCTAAATTATTGAAAATTAAACTCATGTGATCTTCTGCGATGAAAGAAAAATCTCTTGTTGAAATTTTAAGCAAGGTCTGATCACCTTTTAAAATATATGATTCTTCACTTTGATTTTTTTCAGAAGCCCCTACTTTGGTTCCTTCTTTTGTAGGATCAACGAAAGATTTCACATAAAAAGGAATATTTTTTTGCTGAAGTGGCTGTAAAGTTTTTGGGTGAATAACGCTTGCACCGAAATAAGCCATTTCTATCGCCTCTTCATAAGATATATTAGATAAAAGCGTAACGTCCTTAAAAATTCTAGGGTCACCTGTCATTACACCCGGAACGTCTTTCCAGATTGTCATTGCTGTTGCATTTAAGCAGTATGCGAAAATTGCTGCAGAATAATCTGATCCTTCTCTTCCCAATGTAACGGTAAAATTATTATCATCAGAACCAATGAAGCCTTGGGTAACGTAACAAATATCAGGATTTAAATTTGAAATAAATTCCTCAGTCTTTTGCCAGTTTACATTACCATCTCTGTAAGAATCGTCTGTTTTTATAAAGTCTCTGGCATCAAGCCATTGGTTGGTAAACTGTATATCGTTAAGATATTCGCTTACAATTTTGGTAGATATCATTTCTCCACAGCTTACAACCTGATCGTACACAAAATTGTAATTTGGAGATTTATTTCTTCTTAAAAATGAAACAATGTCATCAAAAAACAAGTTTATTTCTTCAAAAACTGCATGATCGTCCGAGAAAAGCCCCTTGGCTATTTCGATGTGTTTCTGTTTTATATTCTCAATTTCAGTTTGATAGTTGTCTTTTTTGAAATACATTTCTACCACCTTTTCCAGCTCATTGGTGGTTTTACCCATCGCTGAAATTACCAATAGACATTTTTCAAAACCCTGGCTGCTAAGAACCATTGATACATTTTTTACACTTTCAGCGTCTTTCACAGATGCGCCACCAAACTTGAAAATTTTCATTAAATTGTTAAGAATAAAATTGTTAGATATAAATAATTCACGTTTTTTTCGGAGGTCAAAATTAGACATTTACGACGAGATATGAAATAGGGCAACGGCTGGTTGAATTAAGATTTAATTAAAATTATCTTAATAGAGATGAAATATTGCTTTATTAGGTATGTAATTGGGGAGTAGTTTGGCGGTACATCTCATAATTATCATTGTTGAATTTAAGTTTAAAATATTGAATTACAGGGCGTAAAGTCTTTTGAAAGAAAATATTTTTTAATGTGATAAATTTTACGAAATTTGACGGTAAAGTAAAAAACATAAAAATGTCAGATCAACCATTACAGACTTTAGGAGAATTTTTAATTGATAAACAGGAAGACTTTCAGTATTCCACTGGTGAGTTTTCGCGTCTTCTAAGTGCTATAAGACTGGCATCCAAGGTCGTAAACAGGGAAGTTAATAAGGCAGGGATTGTAGATATTACAGGTGCTGCCGGAAATCAGAATATTCAGGGCGAAGAGCAGCAAAAGCTTGATGTGATTGCCAATGATATTTTTATCACAGCACTTTCACAAAGAGAAGTGGTTTGCGGAATTGCTTCTGAAGAGAATGACGATTTTATTGACATCAAATGTGGAGAAAATGGTCATTTAAGCAAATATGTAGTATTAATCGATCCTTTGGATGGTTCTTCAAATATAGACGTCAATGTTTCTGTAGGAACTATTTTTTCAATTTACAGAAGAGTTACCGAGCCTGGAACACCGGTTCAGTTGGAAGACTTCTTACAAAAAGGAATCAACCAGATTGCTGCAGGATATGTAATTTATGGTTCGTCCACGATGATTGTTTACACAACAGGAAACGGGGTGAACGGGTTTACTTTAGATCCTTCTTTGGGAACGTATTATCTTTCTCATCCTAATATGACTTTCCCAAGAACGGGTAAAATTTATTCAATTAATGAAGGAAATTATATTAAATTCCCTCAGGGAGTTAAAAATTACCTGAAATATTGTCAGATGGAAGAAGGAGACCGTCCTTACACATCAAGATATATTGGTTCATTGGTAGCAGATTTTCACAGAAATATGTTGAAAGGTGGAATTTATATTTATCCATCATACGGTCAATCGCCCAATGGTAAATTAAGATTGTTATATGAGTGTAACCCTATGGCATTTCTAGCCGAACAAGCTGGCGGAAAAGCTACAGACGGTTTCAGAAGAATCATGGAGGTTGAGCCTACCGAGCTTCACCAGAGAATACCATTCTTCGCAGGAAGCATCGATATGGTAGAGAAAGCCGAAGAATTTATGCGAATTGACAGCGTAAAATAAATGAAAGCAGAATATTTTAGATATTTATTAAAATTCAAACGCCCGAGTGGAACATCTCGCGGCGTTTTGTATGAAAAGGAAACTTTTATTCTTGAAATTTCCAATGACGGAAAAAAAGGAGTAGGAGAGTGTGCAATTTTCAGAGGACTGAGTTTTGATGACCGACCGGATTATGAAGATAAACTAAAGTGGCTTTGTGAAAATATTCATCAGGATTTTGAATTTTTAAAAGAAGAATTAAAAGAATTTCCTTCCATTTGGTTTGGGTACGAACAGGCTTTACTAAATCTAAAACATGGCGGAAAGCTATATTTCCCGAGTGACTTTACAGAAGGCAAAAGCTCAATGATGATCAATGGTCTGATCTGGATGGGCGAGGTTGATTACATGGAAGAACAGATTGAAGAGAAATTAGCAAAAGGTTTTCATTGTATCAAATTAAAAATCGGGGTTGACTGGAAATGTGAATATGAAATTCTTCAAAAACTCAGACAAAAATTCTCAAAAGAAAAACTGGAACTGCGTGTTGATGCCAACGGCGGATTTTCGAAAAATGATGCTAAATTCGTATTACAACAGTTAGCAGACCTACATATTCATTCTATTGAACAACCGATAAAAGCCGGAAATTGGACTGATATGAAAGAATTGTGCGCACAAACTCCTACTCCGATTGCTTTAGATGAAGAACTCATTGGAGTGATTGATTTTAATGAAAAGAAAAAACTTTTAGAAGCTATAAATCCTCAGTATATTATTTTGAAACCATCTCTGGTTGGTGGTATTTCAGGATCTGACGAGTGGATATCTCTAGCTGAGCAACAAAATATTGGCTGGTGGATTACCTCTGCGCTGGAAAGTAATCTAGGTCTGAATGCAATTGCGCAATATACCTTTACAAAAAATAATCCTATGCCTCAAGGTTTGGGAACAGGAGACCTTTACAAGAACAATTTTGAAAGTGATCTGGAATTAAAGGGAGATCGATTATTTTTTAAATAAAGTTGTAATTTTCTAAATCAATAATTTTTGTTTAAAATTAATTCTGTGTGACTAAATTACGTCTTTTTCGATGAACATTGCTTTCTTTATATAGTCTAAAATATAAGAAAACTTTTTTTTAACTTTTTTCATAATATATAGTTTAATTTGATCTTAAGGTCTTCAAATAAGACAAAGGACGTACCAAGTTTGATAACAGAGAAAAAAAATAATATTCAATGCATATTATTTTAGTTTGAAATAATGGTGAATGTATAATCATTATTTTTTGTTCTGTTAGTAATTAGATTTCTGTCAACTCCATTCAATGTCTGGAAAATATCACCCTGCGCCTGTGAACTTGAAAGGTATCCCCAATGGTTTCCAAACTCAAATTTGAAGGAGTTTTTCAGATCGTTTTCAATAAAAGTACAGTCGACAATCGAGACAATATCTTTAAAATGCTCAATATTTGAAGGCCCGTTTTTCCCTAATCTTGGAGTGAGAATGTTTTTTGTAAACTGAGAAATTCCCAGAATTGCATCTTTTCGGTTTAAATAAATAGAAACTCGGTTTGCCAATAACGGAAGTTTATTAAAAGAGTCTTCGGCATCATCAAATACTTTATAAGAAACATCTGCATTTAACAATAAAACTTGGTCAATCACTCTTAGCATATTTTCTTTTTTTAAACTGTACAGCATACTTTGAAGCACTCTGTTTCCCATAGAATGCGTCATTAGGTGAATGTGCTGATTGCAAGGTTTCAGGTCTTTGTGAGAGAAAATATCTTTTAAAAATTGAGTATAAAAATAAAACATTCTCACCAATGAGGTTCCGGAATTAATGCTTGCCGCCTTGTCATCAAAATACGTCATCGGAACCAAACTGCTCGATGCCGGCCAGCTCACAAACAAAATATGCTCAATAGGAGATTCTGGATTATCAATAAATAGTTTTTTGAGATCAATAATGGCTTTCAATTCATCATCGAAAGTATAAGCATACCCATGAATAAATATTAAAACATCACTTCTCACCTTTGTAGAAGACATGTTTTTGTATAATTCATAAAACATTCTTTGAGTTCCGCCCAGATTATTTGCCGTTAAGTTTGATTTTTGTAAACCTTTTTCGCTTAATAAAACCTCCAGAACTTGTTCATATCCTTGTTTTTCTGGCTCCGAAAATAACTGATAGTCTAAAATCTTTCTGTTGGAATAATCTTTTTTCTTTTTTGCCGGAGAAGTGGGCTCGATGAAATTTTCAAAATTACATTTCGCAATCCTGAAATTCGGGATTGAATATTCGTCATTAGAGAAAGAATCTGTCTTTTCATCTTTGTGACGGATAATTTTGCGGTTGCTGAGGATATAAACAGCCATTATTAATAGTTTTGTGAAAGTGAATTTGGCTGAATAAAGTTCGGAATAAATTTTCAATTGTGTGTGAATTTAATATTAAAAATATCGTTTTTTTTAACCCTTAAATTTTCTTAAATTTGCAAATTGCTGTGTAAACTATGCAGCAAAGTAAGTTTACTCTAATGGAAGAAGAAAAAAAATCACTCAATTTTATTGAGCAAATTATAGAAGATGATTTGGCAAACGGTATGAGAAATGATCAGATCCGTTTCCGTTTTCCGCCAGAACCTAACGGTTATCTGCATATAGGTCATACAAAAGCGATCTGTATCAACTTTGGTTTGGGCGAAAAATACAATGCTCCCGTAAACCTTCGTTTCGACGATACAAACCCTGAAAAAGAAGAACAGGAATTTGTAGATTCTATCTTGAAAGATGTAGAATGGTTAGGTTTTAAATGGGATAAAGTATTGTACGCATCTGATTACTTCCAGCAACTTTACGATTGGGCAGTTCAGTTGATTAAGGAGGGTAAAGCTTATGTAGACGAGCAGCCATCACAGACGATTACCGAGCAGAGAAAAAATCCTGCCGAACCTGGTATAGAGTCACCTTTCAGAAACCGTCCTGTTGAAGAATCTTTAGAGTTATTCGAAAAGATGAAAAATGGTGAATTTGAAAGTGGGTCAATGTCACTTCGTGCAAAAATCGATATGGTTTCGCCAAATATGAATATGCGTGACCCTGTGATGTACAGAATTTTGAATAAATCCCACCATAGAACAGGAACGGCTTGGAAAATTTATCCGATGTATGACTGGGCACATGGTGAATCAGATTATATAGAGCAGGTTTCACATTCATTGTGCTCTTTAGAGTTTGAAAACCACAGACCACTTTACAACTGGTATTTAGATCAGGTGTACGAAGATGGTAAGGTTAAAAATAAGCAAAGAGAATTTGCAAGGATGAATGTTTCTTATATGATTACTTCCAAAAGAAAACTACAAAGGCTAGTCGCTGAAAATGTAGTCAACGGTTGGGATGATCCTAGAATGCCTACGATTTCCGGAATGAGACGAAAAGGGTTTACGCCGACTTCGATTAAGAATTTTATCGAAAAAGTTGGGGTTGCCAAGAGAGAAAACTTAATCTCCATTCAATTATTAGATTTCTGCGTGCGTGAAGACCTCAATAAAGTGGCAAAACGTGTTATGGCAGTTGTGGATCCGGTAAAACTGGTCATTGAAAATTATCCTGAAGGACAAGAAGAGTGGTTAGAGACTGAAAATAATCCTGAGAAGGAAAATGCAGGAACAAGAGAAGTTCCGTTCTCAAGAGAATTATATATCGAACGTGAAGATTTTCAGGAAGAAGCAAACAAAAAATTCTTCAGATTAAAATTGGGTGGTGAAGTCCGTTTAAAATCGGCTTACATTATTAAAGCTGAAAGAGTAGATAAGGACGAAAACGGTGAAATCACAACAATTTACGCTACTTACGACGAAAAATCGAAGTCAGGAAGCGGAACTGAAGAGAGTTTAAGAAAAGTAAAAGGAACACTTCATTGGGTTTCTGCATCCCATGCAATTCCTGTAGATGTCAGAATTTACGATAACTTATTTACGGTGGAACAGCCTGATGCTGAGAAAGATGTGGATTTCTTAAATTTCATCAATCCAAATTCTGTTTCTACCATTCAGGGATTTGCTGAGCCAAGTTTGAAAGATGTTGCTGTGGGCGAACCGCTTCAGTTCCAGAGAATTGGATACTTTACGAAAGATCAGGATTCTACGGATACAAATTTTGTATTCAACAGAACAGTAACTTTAAAAGACTCCTATAAGCCGGAGTAAAAATTTATTTATATCACTATAAATGAAACAGGGCTTATTTTTTTAAGTCCTGTTTTTTTTCGTCACTTCGGAGTGTTTTTCGAAATGAAATGAAGAAAAATGTATCGAGAACTATCAATGAACTTCTCGATATGATTTTCTTCAAAAATCTACTCGAAGTGACGTTATTAATCATTAAATCAGAAATTGTGAAACTCTTACACATATATACAAGTTCTTATAAAGGACTTTCAAAAGAAAGCTGGATGCTGGCATTGGTAATGCTCATCAATCGTTCCGGCTCGATGGTACTTCCGTTTTTAGGAGTATACATGACTGCCCATCTGAAATTCAGTATAGAAAATACAGGAATTGTTTTAAGCTTTTTCGGAATCGGTTCTGTAATCGGTTCCTGGCTAGGCGGATTTATCAGCGATAGAATCGGAGAATACAAAGTGCAATATCTTAGTTTATTATTGAGCGTACCTTTGTTTTGTTTAATTCCGATTTTTAAAACGGAGGCTGGTGTTGCTTTAATTATTTTACTGCAAAGTATCGTAAGTGATGCATTTCGCCCGGCGAACTCTGTGGCAATTACGAAATATGCAAAGCCTGAAAATATTACGAGAGCATTTTCTCTCAATCGTATGGCGGTCAATTTAGGATTTTCAATCGGCCCAGCTTTAGGCGGAATCTTGTCTGCAATTTCTTATGATTTTTTGTTTTACAGTAATGCTTTAGCAGCTTTATTGGCGGGTTTAATTTATATTTGGTTTTTTTACAAAAGAAATAAACTGGCAAAAATAAAAGCAAAAAAAGTACAGGAGGTTATCGAAATTAAAAAAGAGAACTCGCCATATAGTGATGGTAAATTCTTGATTTACTGTTTTTTATGTATGTTATTTGCCATCTGTTTCTTCCAATTATTCAGTACGTTGACTATTTTTTACAAAGATACTGCACATTTGAGTCAGCAAAGCATTGGATATATATTAGGATACAGCGGATTTCTGGTGGTTTTGCTTGAAATGGGATTGGTACAGATTGCCGAAAAGTATTTTACTTTGGCCCGTACCATGTTTTTAGGAACATTTATTTGCGGACTGTCTTATGCAATGCTCGGTTTCGATCATCGTATTGTAATTTTAATTATTTCAATGAGTCTCTTGTCTGCGGGAGAAATTTGGGCATTACCTTTCATGTCAACCATTACGGCTTTACGTTCAGGAAAGAATAATAAAGGCGCATACATGGGCTTGAATGGAATTTCCTTTTCGGTCGCATTTATAGTTACGCCTTATTTAGGAACTTTAATTGCTGAGAAATTCGGATTTAATATGCTGTGGATAGGCACTGGAATCGTGGCAACAATGATAGCCATCGGTTTTTACTTTATTGTGCCTTGGATGCTGAAAGATAAAGATGCTCAAGCGTAATCTTAAATAAAGATAGGATTTCACCCTGTCAACTTATCAAAAAAAGCTACAGAATTTCTGTAGCTTTTCTTTGTGTAATATTATTTCAATTAAAATGTATGCTTTTAATCACTTATAATGAGGTGTATTATCTCAAACTTCTTACATTCACCTCAGGTTTTACACCTGCAGGTACAATGAAAATAGCATTGTCATTAATAGTGTCTCCGGCATCAAAATAGTAACTTCCAATGACAGGAAGAATGTTGGTTACAGATTTTCCTGATTTATCATAAGAAGAATAGGATACATTAATCATCTGGGTTTTCATCTTCAACTGAACCTTTTTTGAGGTCAGTTTTGCTCCCGTAGCATTTACACAATCAAGTTCTACAATTCCGGTGTCTAGGACGATTTGAGGGTATGAAGTAAGCCTGATATTATAAGATTTATCTGATGTATTCTTTACCGACGCCGAAACTTTGTAGCGGTCAAATGTTTTTCCGCCAACCTGTACGCTTTCTTTGTTGATGATGTTAAAACTAACTTTCAGGCCATTGACGTCTACAGTTTCACCGTCAGAAATTTTTTGAGCCTTTGCAAAAGTTCCGAAACTGCTGAGCGTTAAAACTAAAAGTAAAAGAATTGAGTTTTTCATGTGATATGATTTTGGTGATTTTTATTGATATAAATTTACAGAAGAACTGATATTATGACAAGCTTAAAATGATAACGATTTTGTTTTCAGTTTGTTATGAGAACTGATATGCTGAATGTTAAAAATTTCCAACAGATCTCTCTTTAATGAGAAGGAGATAATGAAACACCACAACAAGCATCATTACGATTGCTTTGTATATTTTATAAGGAGTTTTATCGTTACAAAGCTACAGCTTTTATTTCTATTGGATTTTTCAGGTTTAATTTCTTACTTAATTTTTTTTGCTGCTGACTAACAGTTGTCAATAGTACATCTTATCTTTGTTTGTTAATTGTAAAATATAAATGATGGAATATAATAATTTAGGCAACATTGAATTGATATGGAAGAATCTTTAGAAAAATTTTTAACAAAAACAGAAAAACTATTCTCATGAGTTATTGTTCAGTAATTGAAAGAATGCAGCCCGAAAGCAGGAAAGAACTGCACAAAAAATACCACGATAACCACTATGGTTTCCCGATTCATGATGATAACGAATTGTTAGGAAGATTAATCATGGAAATCAATCAGGCAGGTCTGAGCTGGGAAACAATCTTAAAAAAAGAAGAAGGCTTCAGAAAAGCGTATGACAATTTTAATATTGAAAAAATTGCTGCTTACACCGAAGAAGACCGTGAAAGATTATTAAGCGATCCCGGAATTATCAGAAATAAACTGAAAGTGAATGCCGCAATAGAAAACGCAAAAACCATTATCAAACTGCAAAAAGAATTCGGCTCTTTTGAAAAGTGGCTGGAACATCATCATCCCCAAACTTTACAGGAATGGATGAAATTATTCAAAAAAACATTCAAATTTACAGGCGGAGAAATTGTGAATGAGTTTTTGATGAGTATCGGTTTTCTGAAAGGTGCTCATGATGAAAATTGTGCAGTGAATGAAGAGATTTTGAAGCATGATCCGATGTGGAGGCGAAGGTAGGTCACCGTAATTTGTCATTCTGACAAAGGAAGAATCTCTAAAATTTTATTTTCAACTTTAGTTTTTAATTGAAATCAACTTTTACAGTTATTTCATCTGACTTTTCAATCTTTCGATCAACATCGTGATGATTCTTTTATTAAAAACTTTACTCTCAGATTGATAAACTTCCAATTCCTCCAAAGTAAACATCCCGATGGTCATCCCAATGAAAGTGTTTTTCAGAACTGCATCTTTTTGCAGGCTTTGTTCAATAAACGTTTGCTTTTTAAAAGCCGATAATGAATTGAAATCTGCTTTTTGTCGCAAGGCATAGTTTGTAAACAGCGACAGATAAAGATCGTTCTGGAGTTTTAAAACAGGGCGCAGGATTTGGTTTTGAAATATTTCTGCGGGAGTGGTTGTTTCTGAATTGGGTAGGTTTAAATTTTCTCTGAGGTCTATTTTTGAGGTCATGATTTGTGTTGATTATTTGCAGTTAGTAAATATAAATAATTGTTTGTCATTCTGACGAAGGAAGAATCTCGGCTATTTTATTTTCTCAAAACTACATTTATTCTTCTTTCAGCTTCTTCTTTAGAAATTCCATCATAGTAATCTTTTACAAAACGATCATCGTGGGAAATATGTGGAAGTATTAATGGTCGTCCCAAAGAATTGTCGACTTCTACATTTGTTGGGATTGAATCATAGTCATAATCCGGTAAATAATTGGCTAGCCATCCAAAGTACACTGCGGTAAATTCTTTATTATCGTAATTTTCAACATATTCATTAAAACTCTTTTCACTTAAAGAAACCCAGACTCCGTATTCAAGGTTTTGACAATCGTCAATTACATTTTGAACCAGAACGCCTCGTATAAAATAGCAGGTTTCGTCATCATATCTGATAATGCAAAAATCGGATCCTAATTCAGAATTTTTTTCTTCCTCCTCAGAAAGATTTATATATGGATAGGGTGATTTGTAAGCTATTGCTGGCCATTCATCTTTTTCTTCGCCGCAGCATTCGCAGATATATTTCATATAGTAAGTAATTATTAAAAATAATGAAAGTTAACAAATCAAAGTCAAAATATAAGTTTTGTTAACAAACAATCTATCCAATTTATCCCACCGTCTTCGTATCCTCCTCCTTCAGAATCTTTTTTTCTTTCATGGCAACCATCATACGTTCGCATTTATATTCTGCCCAATTAAATTGATTAAGAAAATCGAGGGCTGCCAGAAATCCTGCGTTAAAGAGCTGTTCTTTTTCTTCTCTTTTCATAAAGAAATTAAGCCAGCTGCTCGTTCCGCAATTGACGGTTTTGATGCTATACAAATTATAGAAAGAGTATTTGGTCAGAAACGTTTTGTCGTTGAAACCTTTTAAAGTTCCGATGATATTTCCAGCGTAGGAGAGGGGTGTTTTCAGAATCTGTTCGCTTGTTTTTCCTTTTTCGCCTAAAATTTCAGAATCGCTGGTAAGCTGAACTCCAAACAGAGGAAGTCTCGGATAAAAAATATCATTCATGTGAAAAAGATCAATCGGGAAATTGGAAAGCGTGCCGCCGTCGATGAAAATGCCGACAGGGTAGATGTCTTCTGTTTGCGTATTCATCCAGAATTTCCAGGCATATTTTACAGAATCATCATCTTTATTGATGAGCTTTTGCATCGGTTCAAAAAAGAAAGGCACAGACATCGAGGCCCGCACAAACTCAGCCGGACTGATGTGTTTCAGTTCTTCCTCAGACCAATAAAGATTGGCCATTGTAGGAAGTTCAACTTTTATTTTTGCGTTAATATCTGTGGTGATAACAATATATTCCGTTTGAAGCTGGTAAAACGGATTGTTTTTGTAGTAATCGTTGTTTTCGGCACTCTCAAAAAATATGCGGTAGCGGGTTTCGTCGATGTGTTCGAGATTATTCATCTTGATTTCTTCAATTCCGTTCAACGCATTGGTGTAAAACTCCATGCCGTTTCCGTAACGATAATTGAGATTCATTTTGTCTTCTTTCTGAATGAATTTCTGGTTGAGTTCGGCAACGGTTTTAATTCCGAATCCCTTCATTACATCGGTCATTTGTTTCAAAAAAACATTTCCGGGGTTCAGTCCGCTGTTGCTTTTCGTGAAATCATTATAAAATTTTTTAAAACAGAAAAATCCAATAATAACAGGGATCAGCGGAACTAAAAATAATAGTTTAGCATTAAGGATTGTTTCAGACGAAATAATAAAGGGCAGCGCAACCAAAATCAGCATAACCGCAACAATAATCATCAAATTAATTTTAATGAAATTTTTATTGTTGAGCATCGCATGAATGGTGGTTCTCACATACGGTTTACCATCCATAAAATCTGAAAAATCCCAGTTGAAAAGAATGTCTTTAATGACTTCACCCTTCGCTTCTTCTTTTGTTTTACAAGCTGCGATAAGCATGGTGTTAATCGCTCCAGCACTGGTTCCTGCCACTTTCAGAAAACGGATTCCAAATATTTCTAAAGCATAAAGATATCCCACCAGTGCACTTCCCCAAACACCGCCGCCTTCCTGTACAAATTCGATATACTGATTGTCTTCTGCATCGAGAATATCTGAAAACTCTTTGGTGGAAATATTTTCGTATAAAGCGCTGAGTTTTTCTTTTGATTCCTGAGAAAGTACGTCGTCCTCAAGGATTTTTTGAAGGATTTCGGGTTTCATGATTTTGGTTTGGTGTTTTTTTATTTAGTGAAATGCCAAGGCGCAAAGTTTTTATTCAATTTTGATAACGTTTTTAAGATACAAGACACTTCGACAAAGCTCAGTGTAAAAAAATGTTTTCAATTAATTTTATCTTTGATAAAATCCTTGCGCCCTAGAATTTTAAGTTTTGAAATTTACCTTGCGCCTCTGCGTTTAACCAAATGATTTATATTTTTTGGGCTCTCGCAGATTTTGCAGATAACGCAGATTTTTTCAAGTATTTAGTCTGCTAAATCAGCTCAATCTGCGAGAGATAACTATGTTTAAATTCCTATGGAATGATAAACGTTTTTAAATGAACTACCACTGTTTCCTCCTAGCATAAATAAACGTACAAATCACAATCACAGCCATTAATCCCAACGTATAAAAATACCCGTGTTTGGTATGAAGTTCCGGCATATTGTCGAAGTTCATTCCATATAAACCGGCAATAAAAGTAATCGGTAAAAAGTATACCGAATAAATCGCCAAAACTTTCATCACCTGATTCGCTTTCTGATCAGATAATGCCAAAAACATCGAAATTAAGTTGGTAAGCTGGATGTTTAAATGATCAAAATCGGCAACCACGTCTTTCTGTTTGTCCTTTAAATCAACCACTTCAGAATCTTCGAGTTCGAGCAATTTAAACTTATCAACGGCATCATTTGAAATCGTTAAAACTCTCGAATTTAAGCCTGACTTTCTTTTCAGTTTATAAAGCCTTCTGATTTGATTGGTATGGTTTGTATTTTTAAGGAAAATTTCATTCTCTATATTATCCATTGTTTCAAAAAGGCTGATGGCTTCATCATCAAAGGTTTTCATGATCACCAGAGAGATCATCAGGGCAATTTTGTGAGTATGTACTTTTTCCTGGCTTTCCGACAGTTCTTTTTTGGTTTCCGTGATGCTTTTTGCTCTCATTCTGTGTACCGTGATAATGGTTTTTTCTAAAAGGAAAATCCCGATTTTGGTACTGATATCGCTGATGGTATTGAGGTTTTTCCGTTCGAGTTCGGTGCTTTCCCGAAGAAGGAAAAATTTTACGTTTCCGTCTTCTTCATATTTGGGTAAGTGATTAGGGTCTAAAGTGTCTTCCAAAAGGAGATTGTTGATCTCATATCTTTCGTGGAGGTACTTCATATCTTCGTCCGTAGGTGCTTCTACGTCTATCCATTCGCATCCCGAATCTCTGTAAATTGTATTGATAGGCATAAAGTAAAAATACTATAAATTTTAAAAAAACCTAGGTGTAAAATAAAGTTTTATCTTTACCAAAATTAAACAAACTATATGATTAAAAGTACAATAAAAGGGATCGGATTTCATGTTCCGGATCACGTTGTCACCAATGATGATTTAGCCAAATTAATGACCACCAATGATGATTGGATTACAGAGCGAACGGGCATCAAAGAGCGTAGACACCGAATCAACCGAAATGATGCGCAGGAAACTACAGCATTTCTCGGTTTTAAAGCTTCAGAAAAAGCACTTCAACAAGCTGGTTTAACGGCAAAAGATATTGATTATATTGTTTTTGCGACGCTTTCACCGGATTATTATTTCCCTGGTTGTGGTGTTTTGCTTCAGGATATGTTGGGTTGTGATACCATCGGTGCTTTGGATGTGAGAAATCAGTGTTCCGGGTTTGTATATGCGATGAGCGTTGCCAATGCTTTTATTAAATCCGGTACCTATAAAAATATTCTGGTTGTGGGAGCGGAAGTTCATTCTTTCGGACTCGATTTTTCTGATGAAGGAAGAGGAGTTTCAGTGATTTTCGGTGATGGTGCAGGAGCGATTGTGCTTTCTGCAACTGAGGATGAAAATGCCGGTGATATTTTAGCCATGAATATGCATTCTGAAGGTAAATATGCAGATGAATTGTGTACGCAGTTCCCTGGCTCAAAATACGGCTGGAGTGACAGAATGAGAAAGGAGCCTGAAAATGTAACCGACAAGGAAGTTTACCCGATCATGAACGGAAACTTTGTTTTCAAACATGCAGTGACAAGATTTCCTGAAACCATGCAGGAAGCTTTAGATAAAGCTGAAAAAACGATAGATGATTTGGATATGTTTATTCCGCATCAGGCGAATCTTAGAATTGCTCAGTTTGTTCAGCAAAAGTTTGGTTTACCTGACGAAAAAATTCACAATAACATCCAAAAATACGGAAATACAACGGCTGCTTCTATTCCGATTGCTTTGAGTGAAGCGATAGAATTAGGGAAAGTCAAACGCGGAGATTTAGTGCTTCTTTCTGCTTTTGGTAGCGGATTTACATGGGGAAGTGTATTGTTTGAATATTAATATATTATACAATAAAGTATTATTTTTCTAAATAAATCAAAAGAGGAAGCATTTGTTTCCTCTTTTGATTGTTAATTAAATTATCTAATTACCATTGCTTTGTTTTTCAGTATAGTTGATAAATAAAATTTAATTGTAATAGTATTATTTATAGTTACTTTGTACGGAAATAATATTCTTAAAATATTGAATGAGAGCATTTTTATTATCTTTTGTTTTTATAAAAACAAAAATTATACGAAGATTTAACAAAAAAGTTAGTTTTGTATTATTCTTCACTATTTTATTTACTTTTTGTCCTATTTTGTTTTTTACTCAAACTACTGATGCTGATATTAAAAAAATCAGTGATGGATTATGGATTTATTCTAATGATTTGAATGCTAGCGGAAAATATAAAGAAGCTATTATTCTTAATCAAAATTTAATTAAACAATCCCAAAAAATAGAATACAGTGAAGGAATAATACGTGGGTATTGTAATATTGCAGTAGTATTATCCAAATTAGGTAAATACCAAGAGAGTTTTTCTTTTGTAAGACTGGCCGAAAAAGAAAATCAAGAAAATTTTTATAAAGGTGCAGAGTCTGTAATCTATAGTACAAAAGGCTTTATTTATTCATCATTAGATTTTCAGAATCAGTCATTACTCTATTTTAGGAAAGCTATTGTAATGTCTGATAATATAGATGATAAGATTAAACGGGAGAAAGTAAGGGCATTTACCTATAGCCACATGATGTATATTTATGAAAACAGTGATAAAATGGATTCTGCATTTTACTACAGTAAAAAGGCTTTTCATGAATCGGGTAATGCTTATAATAGCAGTGTTTTAGCGTACTGTTATTTACGTTATAAAAAAAATATAGATTCTACTGAGTATTATTTAAAGTTTGCCAGAAATGAAATTAATAAAAAAAAGTCTTCACCATTTGAACGGTATACATTGTATCGTTTTTTTGGAGAATTATACGAACAAAAGAAAGATTATGATTCTTCTGTTTATTATTTTAATAAAACGCTACAGATAGCAAAAGAAACACACCTTCCAAAACTTACAAAAGATTCTTATTGGTTTCTTTTCAATATCGCTGAATTACAGAAAAATGAAAAAACAGCAGCGTCCTACCTCCGAAAATATACGATTTTATCTGACAGTCTTTCCAGAAGTCAGAAAAAACAAATGGATTTCCCAATACAGCAGTATATAAAAGACAGTGAAGAGATTTATAACCGTAAGGAGGGCCGGTTAAAATATCTAATAGGTCTTTTAATCATTATATTTTTACTCCTGATATTGTTTTTTATAAAAAAAAATAAAAATAAAGAAACTCTCTTTAAAAATAAAATTGAAGAAAAGGATGATGAAATATCCGAGAGAAAAATTGAAGCCATTCAGCTGAAGGATAAAGTGAATGAAGGTTTTGAGGAAATTGTATATTTGGCAAAAAAAAATAATCCTGAATTTCTCACTCGTTTTCTAGAAATTTATCCAGGCTTCTATCAATCTTTATTAAAAATATACCCGGATATTAATTCTGAAACACTAAAGTTCTGTGCTTTACTAAAATTAAATTTTTCCACAAAAGATATTTCAGAATATACCTTTGTTACACCTCGTGCTGTTCAGATTCGTAAAAACAGACTTCGCAAAAAACTAAACATTTCATCAGATGAAAATATCTATGTTTGGATAAGTCAGCTTTAATTAAAAATTGCCTAACCATAACCATAACCATATTTGAGTTAATCTCCATTAAACCATTTTGTAAATATAATTCATTGAATATCAGTTTTTGAATTTTCTTGTGATAGCTATGTGATACTCATTTTTTTTGAATCTTCTGTAGTACTTGTTTTATTTGTGCCACAATTTTTGTGATACTGATATCTCATAGAAATAATCATAAAAAAGAGAAAAACAATTAACTATTCTTTTTGCTGTGATTCTCATTTAATAGAAATTATTTTGAACACAAATGAAAAGATTTAAAACTTCAACGAGAATTAAGCAAATTTTATTTTATTGTAAAATCCTTTCTCTGAACATTTATGCTTTACCTCCACAACATAATAATTTTAACCAGAAATCTGTAGATGAAAAACTTTGGGATGTCTCTTCTAAACTTGCTGATGACGGAAATTTTGAAAAAGTAATTACATTAAATCAGAAATTAATCGATGAATCTAAAAACGCAGATTATATTAAAGGGGTTGTAAAAGGATACTGTAATCTGGGCAATGTATTCTGCAGAATGGGGAAATATAAAGAAAGTTTGTCTTTTCTGCAATTTGCCGAAAAAGAAAATAAAAAGCTTGGAGATAAGGAAATGGAGTCTACCATTTATTCAGAATATGGTAATAATTATTATTTATTAAGATTATATACGCAGTCGTTAGAATATTTCAAAAAGTCTTTGGCTTTAACAAATTATATTTCGGGTAGAAATAGAAAAGGACTACGACTTTTTGCTTACAGTAATATTATATCTATTTATGAAATTCGAAAAAAACCAGATTCGGCATTTTATTACAGCAAAATTAATTTTAATGAATTAAAAGATATATATAATAGTAATACTCTTGCATATCATTATTTGCACTATAAAAAAGATTTAGATTCCACTGAATATTATCTAAAATATGCAGATGAAATCTCTGCGTCGACGTCAGAAAAGTCAATTTTTGAGGATTATAGCACAAGTAGGAATTGGGGGGAATTCTACGAACAAAAAGGAGACTTTAAAAAAGCAAAAATTTTCTATGATAAGAGTTTGAAATTTGCAAAAGTTTTGAGATTACCTTTCGAAATAAGAGATAGTTATTGGTTAATGCACAGGATTTCCGATAGCTTGAAAGATGAAAAGGTTTCAAATATTTATTTAAAAAAATATACCCAGTTGTATGATAGTCTATCTAAAGTACAAAATGTAGAAGCAGAATTTCCGATACAACAATATATAAAAGATAAAGAGCAGGAATATAAGGACAAAGAATTCAGACTGTATTATATCATTTTACTGATAGTGTTTTTTGCAGTGGTATTTGTATATGTGCTGATAAGGATAAATAAAAGAAAAGAAAAATTTTTAGAAAATAAAATACAGGAGAAAAAGGAAAAAATAATAGAAAAAGAAAAAGAGACAGATCATCTTAAATTTAAAATTAATGAAGGATTTGATGAAGTTATAAGACTTGCCAAAGAAAATAATCCTGAATTTGTAACACTCTTCAGAGAATATTATCCTGAATTCTCTAATGCATTAATACATATTTATCCTGAAATTAATAATGATACCCTAAAGTTTTGTGCATTACTGAAACTTAATTTTTCTACAAAAGATATCTCTGAATATACCTTTGTTACTCCTCGTGCTGTTCAAATACGAAAAAACCGTCTTCGAAAAAAGATGAATATCTCTTCTGATGAAGATATTTATTTATGGATGAACAATTTAGGCTGATTTTTTTAGTTATTTTAATTGATTATCAATAACTTGCAAGTTGTGATATCTGTGTGATATCTTGTTTTTTGTATTTATTCTGACTTTTTGTCTTTCTTTGGATCAACATAAATGATGAAAAAGAATGATTTTGAATCCCAAAAATCTTCCTTTATACTTAGTAAACTTTCAATGAAACTTTAAGACAGATTTTAAATCTGTCAGTAAATTAAATTTAAAACAAGATGATGAAAAAAATGTTTATCCCTTTTGTAGTAGTATTTTCTTTTTCTGCATTTTCGCAGGTAGGGATTAATACAACTAACCCTCAAACTATTTTGCATGTTGATGGAAGCAAGGATAATCCTACTACAGGAGCTCCATCTATTACACAACAAGCCAATGACATGGTAGTAACTTCTGCAGGAAGGGTTGGTATAGGAACCACCACTCCAACAGCACAGCTGCAAACAACTGGTAATATGATTCTGGGAACAGCAGTTCTTACCAATGGAAATACCGGATACAGTACAATGGTAAGAAATAATGCTACAGGTGAATTAAGAGTAGCATCATCAAGCAGTGGAAATGCTTTTGTTTTTAACAATGTAGTGTATCAGATTAATAATGTAAGTGGAGACTTTATCAATGATTTCAATACCAATGTTAATTCTACCCAATATACCGTTATTATTACCGGAAGTAGTTTTATCACAACAAACGGAGGTGGCCTTTCAAATTCAACTACCGGAACTTTTTCTCCTAAAAATATATATGCTTACTCCAATGGAGGAACATGGCATCTTTCCGCAGACTATAGGGGAGGAAGCACAGCGGATAATATAAATGGCTCTTGGACAATATACTGTCTAGTGATAAATAATACTTTCATGAATTCTTTAGGAACAGTCACTTCAAATCTTGGTGGCAGCTCAAGCGGTTTTTCAACAGCACCTGCAGGATTATAGTTAAAAGTAATATAAAATAACAACACAATGAAAAAAAATATTTTACTCTTATTTATCTTTTTAACGCTTTTTACTATAAATGCACAAGTGGGTATTAACACCAGAAATCCGCAGACTGTTTTTCATATTGACGGCGCAATAGATAATCCGGTAACCGGAAATCCTTCTTTAGCACAGCAAGCTAATGATTTTGTTGTAACATCGACAGGAAGGGTAGGTATTGGTATGATAGCTCCAACTGCTCAGCTTCAGACTACAGGAAATATGATTTTAGGAACTTCTGAAATTACTAGTGGTAATATGGGCTATGGCACAGTCGTTAGAAATAATACAACTGGAGAATTACGGATAGCTTCATCCGATACCGGAAATACTTTTATGTTTAACAGCATCACTTTCCAGCTAAATAACGTTAGTGGAGATTTTATAAATGATTTCAATTCTAATATTAATGCTACACAATATACTATGATTGTTGTTGGAAGTAGTTTTATTTCCTCAACGGGAGCTGGGCTTTCAAATGCAAACTCAGGTACGTTTTCTCCAAAAAATGTATATGCCTTTGAATATCAAGGTACCTGGCGTTTATCAGCAGACTATAGAGGCGCAAATACGGAAGATGCAAGCGATGGGTCATGGACCATAAATTGTCTTGTGATTAATAATACATTTCTTAACAATCTGGGAACGATTACCGCTGGATTGGGAGGGAGCTCTAATGGTTCTGCACCGACACCCACCGGATTATAGTTTGAGACAAATTATTATACTAAATAATTTTAATAATTCCGATTACTATATGTTTAATTATAACTCTATTCTCAACATAAGATTAATATGTATAGCCATTTACAAAACATACACATAGGTTCATTAATTCAACAAAGAATCAAGGAATTAGAAATTGATCCGTCACGTATCTGTAATTTTATGAAAGCTAATGATGCCGAAATTGAACAAATGCTTGCAAAAAAAGATTTAAGTACAGATGTTTTGCTACAATGGAGTAAGCTTTTAGAATATGATTTTTTCAGATTATACAGTCAGCAGATAATTTTGTTTGCTCCCATGAAGAAGAGTGAATTTCAAAATCAAGAACAAAAAAAATCACAACTTCCACAATTCCGTAAAAATATTTATACGAGAGAAATTATAAATTTTATTCTGAAATTAATTGAAACTGAAGAAAAAACGAAAAAACAGGTTATAGAGGAATACTGTATTCCTAAGACAACTCTTTATAAATGGATTAGCAAATATGGTAAAATTAAATATTGACTTTACTCAATATGAAATATAAAAAATTATGTGTCAACCAAATTATAAAAAGATATATTTAGACATTATTGAAAAAAAATATCCTGAAAAGTTTGATAGATGTTCTGTCATTTTAAATAAAAAAGATCTAAATTCTGCAGATATTTTACGTTTAAATGTACTGATATTTGATAAAAAAGATATTGTTGAAAAAAATTTTTTAAGACATAAAGCCTATAATGAAAATACAATAATTGAAATTTTAGAATATCAGAAAAAAAATAATCTTAACATTGTACAGACTGCCAAATATTTCAACGTAAGTAGGAATACAATAAGCAAATGGAAAAATATGTATGCTTTTAAAATTAATATATTAAGTCATTAAGTTTGGCAATAAAAAAGTGCCGCTGAAATTTATTTCAGTGGCACTTTTTTATGTTTTAAATTAAAGTTTATAAACTCTTCAATATTTTTTCGGTATCAGCGGTATCCTGACCTTCTGCTTTTCCTAATGCGATAGACTTTTCAGCCCAAAGTTTAGCATTTTTCTTGTCGCCGATTTTGTTGTAAAGATTGGCAAGAGTGTCTGTATTTGCGTATTCTTCTTTTTTCTTTACAGATTCCTGAGCCCATTTTACAGCAGTTTCAAGAGAAGATTTTGTGTTGACGTTTTCAAAGAAATTCCATGCGATTGAATTTAACTCTTCTGAATTTGCAGCAGAATAATCTTTGTAAAGATCTAAAGTCATTTTCTCATACGTTGCAAAATCTTTGTCTTTTAAAGCTCTGTTTGATTTTGCTCTTTTTAAAAGCTTTTCAGATTCTTCTTTTGTTAAGAATTTCTGGGTTTCAGTGTAGAAATAATCGTCATTCCACTTTTTTGTATCAGCGCTGTACGTTTTTTTCATAATCGTATTCAGCTTGATGTTTTTGTCAAACATTTCGTAGCGGTCAGCCGGGAAAACTTTAATGATTTCTTCTTTTTTATTCTGGAAAATCTTATATAAAGGGCTTTCTGTACTTTGAGTTCCTGCAAGAATCATCTGAACATCGTCTTTATCTAAAGTAGTTTTTGCGCTGAAATAACGATCTAAAACTCTTCCTGCAAAGTCTGAATCATTATAAATAGTAAGACCAGCAAGGTTTTTTAAGAATTCAGGGTCTTTTTCTCCTTTTTCAAATTTTTGCTTTAGAGCGGTCAATCTTTTATTAGGATCTCCTGCATCCATTGCAAACTGGATAAAATCTTTCTCTTCAACATACCCTAAAGTTCTGTGAACTTCCTCACCGTCACCATTGATGAAAAGATAAGTTGGGAAAGCTTTTACATTGTATTTTTTTGCTAAATCTATACCTTCACCTTTCTCCATGTCAATTTTAGCATTGATGAAATTGGCATTGTAATAATCACCAACAGGTTTTAGAGGGAAAATATTTTTCACCATCAGTTTACACGGTCCGCACCAAACGGCGTAAGCATCAATGAAAATCAGTTTGTTTTCTTTTTTTGCTTTAGCTAAGAGGCTTTTAAAATTTCCTTCTTCAAATTTAATTCCTTGCCCGAATGCAATCACGGCAAAGAATAATAAGGATAATATTGCTGTTTTTTTCATGAAATATTTTATTGAATACAAATGTAATAAATATGTTAATATAAGTCTTTAAAATTATCAATTATTCAATCCGTAAAATTTAGTTAAAATCTTTGGAAATAATTTACATTATTGTTTGAAAACAAAAAATCCACAGAAAATTCCGTGGATTGCGTTTTTTTATCTTGAACCGCCTACTTTTGTGTTAGGACGTGATTCTTTACTTTTATAATCTGTTGGCTTTTTAACAGTATCTTTTGCGAGATTGGTGGTGTCAGCAGAATTTTGTTCTGAATTGGCCACTGCAGAATCTCCCATCTTGTTTCGCATAGAATCCTTGTTATGTTCAGCTTTAAATTCTTCTCTGTTCTCTTTTTTATCTGCGCAGCTTGCAAACAATAACAGTCCTAATGCTGTTGCTATCCATATTTTTTTCATAGTAAATTTTTTAATGTTTGTTATTCAAATATAAAAAAAATCCACAGAATTTTCATCTGTGGATTTCCATTTTTACATTAGACTTTTTATCTGGTTGCAGGAGCGGTTACACTATCTACTTTTGTAGAATCCATCGGAACTGTTGTCATTGTATCTGCTACCACTGGTGCGGCTTGCGCTGCGTCTATTGCTGTAGAATCTGTGTTACTTGATGACATTTGCTTTTCTTTAGTTCCGCAACTCGCTGCAAAAAATCCTATCCCTAAGGTTAATAAAACTAACTTTTTCATAATATAATTTTAAATGGTGTAATAGGAACTATTCAATAATTATTCCGAAAAGTGTTGTTTCTATTGCTAACTAATGATAAAAATACTAAAATATTGTTAAATTTTAAATAAAAAGCCCCGAAATAAAATTTCGGGGCTATATTTTAATGCAATAACTTATTGCACATTATTTATTTCACATTATTATTTGATTATTTCTTATCCTAAATATGGATATTTATAATCTTTAGGAGAAACAAAAGTTTCTTTGATGCTTCTCACAGAAGTCCATCTTAACAAATTCATTTTAGAACCTGCTTTGTCATTGGTTCCTGAAGCTCTGCCACCACCGAAAGGCTGCTGCCCTACGACTGCGCCTGTTGGTTTATCATTGATATAGAAATTTCCTGATGCATTTTCTAAAGCTTTAAATGCTTCATCAGTTGCATATCTGTCTTGTGAAAACACAGAACCTGTCAATGAATAAGGAGATGAAGAGTCTACTATTTTAAGCGTTTCTGTCCAGTCTTTATCTTCGTAAACGTATATAGATAAAATAGGTCCGAAGATTTCTTCTACCATACTTTCATATTGAGGATCAGTAGTTTCAATGACTGTAGGGCTTACAAACCACCCCTTAGAATCATCACATTTACCACCGATGATTACATTGGCGTTGCTGGATAATTCTGCTCTCTCAATGTAACCTTTACATTTTTCGAATGAGTTTTTGTCGATTACCGCATTTACAAAGTTGGATGGATCTTCTGGTGAACCAATTTTAATGGATGCGATCTGAGCTTCCATTACTTTTTTTACGTCAGCCCAAAGTGATCTTGGGATATAGGCTCTTGAAGCGGCAGAACATTTTTGCCCCTGATATTCAAAAGAACCTCTAACTAAACCAGTAGCCACAGCTTCTACATTTGCTGAAGGGTGAGCGATGACGAAGTCTTTTCCACCTGTCTCTCCAACGATTCTTGGGTACGTTCTGTAGTTGTGAATATTGTCACCAATCATTTTCCACATTCCTTGGAAAACTTTTGTTGAACCTGTAAAGTGAAGTCCAGCAAAATCTCTGTGTGCCAAAACTTTCTCGGCAGTTTCTTTTCCGTCTGTGAAAATCATATTGATAACCCCTGCAGGAAGACCTGCTTCAGTTAAAACATCCATGATCACTTTTGCAGAATAGATTTGTTTGTCTGAAGGCTTCCAAACCACAACGTTTCCGAGCATAGCCATACAAGCCGGCAAGTTTCCTGAAATTGCTGTAAAGTTGAATGGAGTTACTGCAAAAACAAAACCTTCCAGTGGTCTGTACTCAACACGGTTCCAGATTCCGGCATCAGAAACGGGCTGTTCAGAATACATTTCTGTCATGAATTCTACATTGAATCTTAAGAAATCGATGAACTCACAAGCAGCATCAATTTCTGCCTGATGAACATTTTTTGACTGTCCGATCATGGTAGCAGCGTTGATGACATCTCTGTAAGGTCCTGCCAAAAGATCAGCAGCTTTTAAGAAAATGGCTGCGCGGTGTTCCCAACCCAGCTCGTTCCATTGTTTTTTAGCAGCTAAAGCAGCGTTGATGGCATCATCTACATGCTGCATTGTTCCTCTGTGATAAAACCCGAAATCATGAGCGTGATCCTGAGGAGACTGAAGCTGAACTTTATCGTCAGTTTTTACTTCTTTACCATTGATAACCATTGGAATCTCGATCTTTTGTGCCCACATTTTTTTGTACTGAGCGATCAGAGATTTTACTTCCGGAGAACCCGGTTCATAAGAATTTACCGGTTCGTTTACTGCAAATGGTACTTGCGAAATTGCTTTTGACATATTACGTTGTATTATTTTATAGTTTGCTAATGATACAAATTTACAACTTTTATTTGATGTCAATAGTGAATTTTGATCCGCAAATGAAGTCTGAATTTTAAGTGTATCATGTAAAAGTTTATAAAAATTATTAGAGATTTTTGAAATCTCTTAATTCCTTTACTTTTAGCAGATAATATATACTAAAAAAGCTTGCAACAGCAAAGAATGAAAAATATAATAAACCATCAGTAAAGTGATCTATCGAGCTGGCATGAGCCCAAAATATCCACAAAAAAACTGAAACGTAAGAAATTAATAGCGAAATTTTATGTTTACAAAAGAATGTTAAAATAAATGATATTATGAATAAAACTAGACAAAATATCACCATAGTATTTGTAATGAGAACTGTAATTCCTTGATAACATGAACTGCCTTCAGTTTTAAACTCAGGAGGTATATAATTAAAGGTAGTAAATGTAGAAATTATAAGCAAAAATAATGTTGCAGAAAGTAGTTTAGGTTTATCAATATTTATATGTGACAAATTGTTGAGCATTTAATTTATGCTAAAATACAAAATAGCTTCTTTACTTTCGGAGACCCTCACATCTTTTCATTTTCCAAAATTTTTAAAACTAATTTTTCTTCATGCGTCAATCCTGCTTTTCCGTCGTTTTCTTCAATTTCCTCCAATTCATCAAGATATTTTTTGATGGAATTGTTTTCGTACAAATTGATCACTAAAGGATGAACATAGTATTTTCTGCAAACCGTGCTGGTATTTCCAAGGTGTTCGGCGACAATATCTAATGCAGCTTTTACTTTCTTCTTGTATTGAGTATTGTTTTCGGCATAACCGATCTCTTTAAATGCAATTAAGGCATTGACTGTTCCGGACCATGTTCTGAAATCTTTTGCTGTGAAATCTTCACCACTTAATTCTTTAATATACTCATTCACCATCCCGGAATCGATATGATGTCGGTTTCCTTCGCTGTCATAATACTGGAAAAGTTCTTTTCCAGGAATTTCTTTACATTTGGTGATCAGTTTTGCGAGCCTTTTGCTTTTTAAATTGACATTATGCATGACTCCTTTTTTACCTTTAAAAGCGAAGTTGATTTTCTGTCCTTCTACTTTTACATGTTTCCCTTTTAAGGTTGTCAGTCCAAACGAGCCGTAGAGTTTTTCATAAATGCTGTTGCCAATTCTGATATTGGTGCGTTGCATTAAACTCACAATCAAGGCAAGAATTTTTCTTTTCTCAAAATTTTTTAAAGCTAAATCTTTTTCCAGTTGGAGACGCATTTCAGGTAACGCATATCCAAACTGGAGCATTCTGTAGAATTTTGTATGATTTCGTAAAGCACTCCAAAGCGGGTGATATCGATATTGTTTTCTTTTGCGTGCGTCAAGACCTGTTGCCTGAAGATGACCATTATCAATAGCGCAAATCCAGACATTTTCCCATGCCGGAGGAATCACTAAACTGTTGATTCGTTTTATTTCTTCTTTGTCTTTAATTTTTTCACCGTCTTTGAAATAGAGATATTTTTTTCCTCTTTTTCTGCGGATGATACCGGCTGTCTCTGCATCGGAAGTGTAAATAAGATTCACTGCCTTTGCAGAAGCTACCGGATCCTTCATAATTTTAACAATCTTCGACGGCTTCAGGTGAGAAATAATCTCTTGGTCTGATTGATTCATAAATAATTGGTTAAGAGTTCTTACCCCTAGAAAATAGCCATAACAATAAGGCCACGATGCCAACAACTACAATTATTCCCCACCACATTCCGGCTTTGAAGATTGTTTCTACTGCTTCACAACTTGTCAATAACAGTATAGCGAAAAGACTCATACTGTATAAAGATAACTTTCTCATAATAGTTTATTTTTAGTGATAATTAAATTCTTTCGTTATCGGGACGCCAGTTTTTGATTGACTTTTTGATTTCGTCTCCAGAAATTTTTTCGTTTAAAGCTTTATCTAAAAGTTCTTTAAACTCTTCATCATAAGCAAATCTCAAAGCAGCAATTTGTCCAAAACTGAGTTTTTCGCAAACTTCATCGGACCTTTTATTGAAAATCTCAAAATACCTCTGTCTGAATTCCAATCGTACGATTCGGTTTTGAAGGCCGATGGCATAATGCTGTCTGGTCATGAATGCCAGATAGAAAATCAGAAATATGACCAAAGAAAATAAAATCCATATTAATTGATTTTCTGTGTTATCCCAAATTTTATAAATTCCGTAAGCCTCTAAAATCATCAGTATGGGAAGCAGAATAAAGTGATGTGGCGGATAAAACTTCCTGTGGTTTTGGTAATTCTGTGTTTTCATTTTTAAATAGTAGCAAGAACCTTTCCAAAATATTATGAAATTGTTAATGATTTATGTTTATGGTATCTTAAAATTTCTTTCCAAAGATAACCTACGGTCGTACAGTGACTTCAGCCTAGCCCGGATAGAAGCGGTTACCCCACAGCAGGCGGCGGGCTTTCGTCGCAGACGAAAATGCGCAGGCGTGAGGAGTACGAGCGGATAGCCGGATTAAGCTCCTGAAAAAAAGTAATGTTGCTGAAACATCTGTAAATCGGGCTAGCACACTTGATTTTTTTGTAACTTTATGTTTTTAAAATTTATAAAAAATGACTTCAAAGGAAAAAGTAGCTACGCTCCGTGAGGAAATGCAAAAAAATAATGTTGATGCATTTATCATATATTCTGCAGACCCGCATATGAGCGAATATTTACCGGTAGAATGGCAGGAAAGGGCTTGGCTGTCGGGTTTTTTAGGATCTGCAGGTTTTGTGGTGGTTACAAAAGATAAAGCCGGACTTTGGACCGACGGAAGGTATTTCACACAGGCTCCTATTGAATTGGCAGGATCAGGAATTGATCTTTTCAAAGACGGCATGGAAGGAACTCCTAACTATATCGACTGGATTATTTCTGAAATTCCAACAAATGGTAAAGTGGCTGTAAATGCATTAGCAACTTCTCATGCAAACTGGGAACTGCTTTTTGAAAAATTAAATTCGAAAAATATCACATTGGTTGATAATGCTTTGCTGAAAAATGTCTGGAAAGAGAGAGGAGAAGCTTCAAAAAATCCTATTTATACCCATCCTATCGAAAGAGCAGGAAAATCTGTGACTGATAAAATTGCAGCGATCCGCCAAAAAATGGAAAGTCATGAAGTGACCTTTCATGTGATTTCAAGTCTAGACGATGTTGCATGGACCCTTAATTTGAGAGGAAGTGATGTGGAAAGTAATCCTGTATTTTTAGGATACATTATTATTACGAAAAATGATGCAATATTGTTTACAGATCTTGATAAAATGGAGGTCGAAGCGAGAAAGCAAATGGACGAGGCTTGGGTGAAGATGATGCCTTATGAAGAATTCTACAATTACCTGAGAACTATTCAAAACGAAAAAGTTTTAGTTTCACCCAACAGTAATCAGTCGATTTTCGAGGCTTTAAAAATTGGAAATGAATTTGTGAAAGCTGCTGTTCCTGGAAATCTGATGAAAGCTCAGAAAAATGAAACTGAATTGGAAGGTTTCAGAAAAGTAATGGTAAGAGATGGCGTTGCGATGGTAAAATTCCTTTACTGGCTGACTCACAATGCCGGAAAAGAGGCTATGAATGAATATTCTATCGGACAAAAATTAAAAGGTTTCCGTGAGGAAGGAGAAAATTTTGTTGGAGAAAGCTTTGGAAGTATTGTCGGCTACAAAGATAATGGCGCTATTATGCACTACTCTGCGAAAAAAGAAGGAAGCAAAGATGTAACGAATGAATCAACAATCTTAGTAGATTCAGGAGGTCAGTATTTGGAAGGAACCACAGATATTACGAGAACTTTTGCTTTGGGTACAGCTTCTGAAGAGTTTAAAACAAATTCTACTTTGGTTTTACAAGGATTAATCCGTCTGTCGATGGTGAAATTCCCGAAAGTGACGAGAGGTGTACAGTTGGATGCCATTGCAAGACTTCCTTTATGGATGAATGGTAAAGATTTTAATCACGGAACGGGTCACGGTGTTGGAAGTTTTATGAATGTGCATGAAGGTCCGCAAAACATCAGAAAAGATCTGAATCCTCAGGAACTGCTTGTGGGAATGGTGTGTTCGAATGAGCCAGGATATTATGTAGAAGGCGAATACGGAATCCGTCATGAAAATCTGATTGCTGTAAAAGAATCTGAAACTACAAGCTCCGGAACTTTTTATGAGTTTGAAACATTAACGTTCTGCCCGTTCTTCAGAGACACGATCGCAAAAGAAATTTTATCTGTTGAAGAAATCAATTGGTTGAACGATTATCACAGAACTTGTGAAGAAAAATTAGCTCCGCATTTGGAAGGTGACGTAAAAGAATGGTTCTTAGAACTGGTAAAACCTTTGTAAGATAAAAATATAAGCTGAAAGCCCTGCGTCAAATGATGCAGGACTTTTTTTATTCTGAAATTTTCCTCGATAAAAATTAGGGTGTTTTTCCTGTTTCGGGATTTGAATTTTGATTCTACCTTTGGGATATCAAATTATAATCAAAACACTCACGATATACTTCAATTAATTTTGTGCAAATCATCCCAGCAACGGGATGATTTTTAAATTTTAGAGCCATTATTCAGCATTTGGCTTTTAAACGTCAAAAAACTGTATACTATTTGCTAGTCAAATTATATAAATTCTTTTATGACCAAAATTTATTTTTTAGCTTTTACTTTTTACGGTTCATTAGTCTTTTCTCAAAAGCAGGATTCAGCGACGTTAATTTCAGAAGTACGAATTGATGCGTACAAAAAACCGGCTTCCTTCATCATTTCTACAAAATCAGTTTCAGTAGTCTCTGAAAATTTATTGAATCAAAATACGCCGGAAAGATTGCTAGAATCTGTCAATCAAATTGCTGGTGCAAGAATGGAAGAGCGTTCTCCGGGAAGTTATCGTATTTCGTTGCGTGGAAGCACTTTGAGATCGCCTTTCGGAGTTCGTAATGTGAAAGTCTACCTTGATGATTTTATTTTGTCTGATGCTTCAGGAAATACGTATTTTAATCTCATTTCACCTGAATTAATCAAAAGAATGGAAATTTTTAAAGGTCCTGAAAGTGGTGATTTCGGGGCAGCAACCGGCGGAACGGTTTTGTTGCAAACACAGAATTCAGAACAGACTTCCGCCAATCTATCTGTTGGAAGTTATGGGACTTTTAACGAAAGCGTAAATTTTTCAAAGCAGTTTGGGAAGCATTTTTTTCAAATTTTCCAAAATTATTATCGTACAGATTCTTACCGCGAACAGTCTGCAGTTGAAAGAAAACAGATTTTCATCAAAGATAATTTTCAGTATTCAAAAAATGCAGAACTGAAAGCGATGATTCTTCTTTCAGATATGGATTATCAGACTCCGGGCGGACTGACTTTGGAGCAAATGCAGCTTAATAGAAAACAGGCCAGACCAAAGACGGCAACTGTTCCTGGATCAAAAGAACAAGACGCAGGAATTCGCAATAAAATGATTTTAGCCGGAATTTCACATGATTTTAAAATTCTTCCAAATCTGTCGCATTTTGTTTTGGTTCAGGGTTCTTATGTAGATTTTGAAAATCCGTTTATCACCAATTTTGAAAACCGTTTTGAAAGTAATTTTGCATTAAGAACACATTTAAATTATCAGCAAAATTGGGAAAAAATTTCTGTGGAATGGAGATTGGGTTTTGAAGGCGGTACAAACAATATCTTCATTAAAAATTTTGATAATAATAAAGGAGTAGAAGGTAATCCGCAGAATTTTGATAAGCTTAAAAACAATTCGGGATTTTATTTTATTTCCCAAAAATTGAATTTTAATGAAAAACTGTTTTCAGACATTTCTTTGAGTTTAAACTCAAATTCTTACGAATGGGAAAAGCTGTTTCCGACGTCTGAAAATGGAAAAACAAAATTTAAAGATCAGCTGCTTCCCAATTTTGGACTGACCTATCTTATTGGAAAAGGGTTTTCAGTTCGGGGAAAAGTGGGGAAGGGAAATTCTGCGCCAACCAATGAAGAAATCCGTTCATCCAATCAGGAATTTAATTTAAATCTTCTCCCAGAATATGGCTGGAATAAAGAAATTGGAGTGAGAAAACAGTTTGGAAATATATTGTTCGCAGAAGCCAATTATTTTGATTTCCGGATGAAAGATGCCATCGTGAGAAGACAAAATGAGCGTGGACAGGAATTTTTTGTGAATTCCGGTGCAACTGTTCAAAAAGGTATAGAAGTTATTTTAGAGTCTAAAAATTTCAACCTAAAAAATGATTTTCTCAGCAATTTTAAATTCAGATTTTCAGGAAGTTTCTACGATTTTAAATTTCAAAATTATCAGCAGGGAGAAAATGATTTCTCAGGAAATGATCTGACCGGAGTTCCAAAAACAACGATTAACAGTTTATTGAATTTCACTTTTTTTAATAGACTTTCAGTCGATTACTCACATTTCTATACTTCAAAAATGCCTTTGAATGATGCCAATATGGTTTGGTCAGATTCCAGTCTGATTGGAAATATTCAATTCAGATATCCTTTTGATATTGAAAACACAAGATTAAATTTATTTTTGCAAATTCAGAATTTATACAATACCGATTACGTTTTAGGCTTTGATATCAACGCTTTTGGAAACCGTTACTATAATCCTGCTGCGAAAAGGAATTTTGTTTTGGGTGTAAAGGTTGATTTTTAATCTTTCTTTTTACCATCAATAAATTCGAATGCTTTTTTCAAATAAACTTCATTGGTTTTAGTTTCGTTCGTTGATTTTTCGGTTTTAATATCGGGAGAAATTCCTTCACCAATTTTAGCATATTCTTTTCCTGTTCTGTCAACAATATTTCCAATGGTAAGCACAAGAAAAGAACCATCTGATAATTTGTATTCCTGATTTCCCGATGTTAAACCCTGGGTGTTTGTGCCGATGATTTTTACATTTTTTTGACCTACAAATGCTGCAGTGATAAATTCTGCAGAACTTCCGGTAACTTTATTGACCAAGATAGTAATCGGTTTTTTTACAGCTTTTGGCTCTTTCTGTGTCAGTTGAAATAGTTGGGTTGCCGTTGAACCCTCATAAAACTTACCGTTTTTATAGTTATAATATTCAATTTTCCCTTCAGCATCCTTCGTACCCACCACATTTTTACTGTCTAAAAAAGGAGCAATTGCAGCATACATCGGATAGAGCATCCCTCCAAAATTTCCTCGCAAATCAATAATCCATCCTTTTGGATTGTGTTTTTGTAAGTCATTTACTTTTTCATAAAAAGTGTTGATATACAGATTCCAATCGCCTTTATTGAACGAGCCGATATCTGGCAAACTGATGTAGGCATATTGGTTTTCCAGCAATCCGCTTTTGATAACCGGAAACTCTTGCCCCGTCGCTTTGTATCCTAAAGTGTACGCTCTTACCATTTCTTCAGGATAAAAATTTGAATGAGAATCATTTAAAGAGCCCAAAGCATTTTTGATGCTTGGATAGGTTTCTTTAATAGTTTTAGCTTTTGAGGCATCTGTTAAGGTTTTATTAATATATCTTCCCAGTTGAGTTTAGACTTATTGACAGATTTGTTTTTCATAATATTCAATGCTTCAGTAACATAATTTTGAATGCTGTCTGACTGAGCAAAAGTATGAACAGAACATAAGGTAGCTATGAATGTGAAGAGGATGAGTTTTTTCATGTGGAATATGGAATGGTCAAATGTAAGATATTTTATCAGTCTATTTCTGCTTTAAAAGAATATTTCCAACAATCATCTCTGCATGAATTCTTGAGTTCTCAATAAACCAAAGATGAGTATCTTTTCCGCCACAAACCACACCTGCCAAATATAAATTCGGGATATTAGATTCCATTGTTTCAAGATTGTAAACCGGGTTTAAACATTCACCCTGAAGATCAATTCCTGAATTTTTAAGGAAATCAAAATCTGGAAGATATCCTGTCATTGCCAGTACAAAATCATTTTCAATTTCCTGAATTTTGCCATTTTCATCTTTAAAAATCACCGAGTTTTGTTTAATTTCTACTAATTCAGAATTAAAATGAGCCGTGATGTTTCCTTCAGAAATCCTATTTTCAATATCGGGTTTTACCCAATATTTTACATTCTCAGAAATTTCAGAATGTCGGATAATCATGGTAACCTCAGCGCCCTTTCTGTATGTTTCCAAGGCAGCATCGACAGAAGAATTGCTTGAGCCAACGACCACGATTTTTTGTTTAGCGTAAGGGTAAGGTTCTGTGTAATAATGTTTTACTTTTTTTAAATGTTCTCCCGGAATATTCATCAGATTGGGAATGTCGTAGAAACCGGTGGAAATAATGACGTTTTTTGCCAGATATTTTGATTTTGAAGTTTCAACTTCAAATATTTCTTCTTTTTTAGATACGTTTAAAACCTTTTCGTATAAATTGATATTCAGATTTTTCTGCCTTGCAATTCCCTGATAATACTCTAAAGCTTCCTGTCTTCCAGGTTTCGGAGCTGCTGAAATGAAAGGAATTTCAGCGATTTCCAATTTTTCGGCAGTCGAGAAAAATCTCATGTACAAAGGATAATTGTACAACGAATTGACAATCGTTCCTTTTTCTATAATCAAATAGCTGAGGTTGTTTCTTTGGGCTTCCAAGGCGCAATTTAAGCCGATGGGCCCGGCTCCGATAATGAGAAGGTCTACAATTTCCATATAACAAATTTACAAAAATACATTCTCCAAATCGTTTAAACTAAAAGCAAAGAATTACGTTATTTATGACATTTTCTAAAAGTCATAAACCTTCCAACTCAACCATGGCATCGGTTTTGGACTTTTGCTGAAAATTTTAGAATGAGAAAAGCTTTTGCTATACTTTCACTTTTATTGGCTTTGTCATGTGAGAAAAAACAGGATAAAAATCCTGCCGTTGCTACTGATAATCTCAAAAGGTCAAACGAAAGAACCGATACTCAACAAGCTGCATTATCGACAGAAGTTGCCCTAAAAAAAACGAATGACGAACTTTTGCAGGCTCTTAAAGTCGGATATTACGATATTTTCGCCAATTATATTCACCCGCAGAAAGGAGTTCGGTTTTCAATGTATGCTTTTGTTAATAAGAATGAAGACAAGCATTTCACAAAAGCAGATTTTGAAAAGTATCAGCATACAAAAACCATATTTACATGGGGCTCACGGGATGGTTCGGGAGAAATTTATAAAGCGACACTTAGAAAATATCTTAATGATTGGGTTTACAAAAAAGATTTTACCAAATCTGAATATTCATTTAACCAATTTCGTGGTGGCGGTAATTCTCTGAATAATTTAAAAGAAATGTATCCTGACACCTATTTTACAGAAAATTATATTCCCGGTTCTGAAAAAAACGGTGGAATGGATTGGAATGCTCTGCGTTTTGTTTTTGAAGAATTTGAGGGTAAATATTATGTGGTTGCGGTTATCAATGATGAGTGGACGATATGATATTCCCCTTCTTTGAAAGGGTGGATTCAACGAAGTTGAAGACGCAGTAGTTTACAAAATCTCAGATAATTGTTTCGTTAAATTCCTTCTTGAAAACTGTTCAATATTTTCATTGTTTTCTAAGAGATTTCCGCTCTTCCAAAGTTCAAACTTTTTTAAAATAAACTGTTTAATAGCTTCAGAATCACTGTAGCTAAAATGTCTTCCAGCTTTTGTTTTATCTAAAATTTTTGAAACATCAGCGTCATCAGGACCAAAAGAAATAATCTGTTTTCCGGTAGCCAAATATTCAAAGAGTTTCCCGGGAATAATTCCTTTCGAAGATTCACTAGGAAAGTTGGTAATCAACAGCATTGAAGAATTTGACATTTCATCAATTGCCTTATCGTGTGACAAATATCCAAGATTGTCAATATGATTTTTTAAGCTTGAATTTTCAATAGAACTTAAAATCTTATCATCAATTCTTCCTACGAATTTTAATCTGAAATTTTCTGCAAATTCTGAATTTGTTTTTACCAAACCATCTAAAGCATTCCAAAGATTTTCAGGATTTCTCAATTGTTCTAAAACTCCGATATAACTTAAAGTAAATTTAGTTTGAGGGTTTGAGGGTTTAAGTGTTTGAGTATTTGCGGAATCACTTTCATCAAAGCCATTGGTAATACAAACTGCATTAGCTCCGTTTTTTCTGAAATTTTCGGCATCGGTGTAGCTCGTTGCTAGGGTGATGTTTGCGTTTCTGAAAACTTCACTTTCAAGCTGACGGTGCTTTTTATCTGATTTATTCGTTAGTTTTAAATGTTTGTAATAAGAAATTTCAGTCCATGGATCACGGAAATCGGCAATCCATTTTATATTAGGGAACTTCTTTTTTAATTGTAAGCCGATCAGATGCAAAGAATGTGGTGGTCCTGAAGTAACCACTACATCAATATTATTTATTTTTAAATATTCTTCAAGAAATTTCACAGAAGGATTTACCCAAAATACTCTCGCATCAGGAATGAAAAAATTTCCACGAACCCAAATCGAAAGTTTAGATTTCCAGCTTTGGTTATTCCCTACATCAAACTGTCCGGCCTTGAATTTTTTATTGCTTTTATTGAGTCTTTCGGCCAACTGATAAGGCTCCCAGATTTTAGTTTTTATAATTTCTAAATCTTGAGGAACATCTTTCATTAAACTTTCATCAATCAAAGGATAGCTCGGATTTTCTGGGGTGAAAATGATGGGTTTCCAGCCGAATTCCGGTAAATATTTTGCAAACTTTAACCATCGCTGAACTCCTGGTCCACCTGCAGGCGGCCAGTAATAAGTGATGATCAGGATTTTTTTTTCCTGCATGGGTTTAAAAAGTGTTGTTGTCATTCTGAGTGAAGCAAAGCGTAATGAAGAATCTCATTCAATTTCATCATTCAAAAATTTCCAAGTAGGATTAAATTCTTTTATTAGGTTGTTTTTTTTAATTCTTGTCCAGCCTTTTATTTGCTTTTCTCTTTTGATTGCAGTTTCAATATCACTAAATTTTTCAAAGTAGATTAAATAAAAGCATTTATATTTAGTGGTGAAATGTTTATCATTTGCTTCAGGATTTTGATGCCAATACAATCTAATTTTTAAGTCATTAGTTACTCCTGTATACAATACCGTTTTTATTTTATTAGTTAAAATATAAACGTAGTAATTATGAGTTCCTAAAGTTTTCATGTATTTAAGATATTTTTGAGATTCTTCACTTCGCTGTGCTCCGTTCAGAATGACAGAATGTTAAATCTTTTCTTCAATCAAAACTTCTTTCTTTTTGCTTTTATTCAGCCAGAAAATTCCCAAACCACTCAACACAATAAACAATCCGAAACAAAGTAAAGAAATCCATTTTCCTGTGGCAATAACTTCAGGTTCAAAAATCATTCTGATGCTGTGTTCTCCGGCAGGAACGTGTACTGCACGCAATAAATAATCAGCCTTGATGTATGGAACTTCTTTTTCGTCAACAAACATTTTCCAGCCGTGTGGATAATAAATCTCTGAAAATACGGCTAACTGTGGAGTTTTCGATTGAGATTTAAATTCCAATTCGTTGGCTTCGTATTTTGTTAAATTAATGGAAGCTGTAGAATCTGCCTGAACCTGTTTCCCGCTTAAATAAGCTTTGTCTGAAATGTTGATAACTGCAGTTTTCTTAGAATCGATATTTCCAAGTGATTTTATTTCTTGGTCCGGAGTATTTACAAATTTTACATCAGCAACAAACCATGCATTTCCGTTCGCATTAGGATTCGGAACGACCTGTGGCTCCTGTGGATTTCCGAAAACCATGTATTTGGTGTTCAGTAAATTGAGGATTTTCGGTGTTTTTACGCTGTCTACATTTGAAATGTATTCATTCATTAAATCATCGTAACGTCTAAGTCTCACTGCGTGATAACCACCGATGGAAGATTTAAAATAAGATGTGTTTGTCTCGCTCGTTACCCCTAAAACCTGATTGTAAACTCGGTAATGTTTTTTGTCTTTCTCTGCAATGGTTTCCAAAGTTTTATTGACAGGAATACTTGCCATAATAGACTGTAAATTCGGATTGTCACCTACTTTTTCAGCCAGATAATCTGAACCTTCTGTCTGGAAAGGGTTTTTAGCGAAGATTTTATCAACGTAATTTTCGTCATTTAAATAACGTTTGTTGACTGTCCATAAATCAAACAAACTTACTGCACCGATGATGAGTAATGCTACATTCTGATTCAGTTTTTGTTTTAAACTAAAGAATAAAACAGCGGCGGTAATTCCTACATAAAGCAATGCTTTTATTGCGTCAATTCTGAACAGTTTGAATCTTTCTTCTGAAAGATAATCTAACAAGAAAGGTGGCAAATATGTTCTCTCATTATCTGTATGGAAACCTAGTAAAGCCTTCCCGAAAACGATCAATAGTAAAGTTAAACCTAAAACTCCACCACTTACATACGTTAAAATTTTCTTTTTATAATCTTCTTCTAAACTCGAATCTGTGTAAAATCTGTACAGTCCGATAATGGCAATTAACGGGAATAATAATTCCACCACAACCAAAATAGAAGATGGTGCTCTGAATTTGCTGTAAAAAGGAACATATTCAATAAAGAAATCTGAAAGCGGCATGAAGTTGCTTCCCCAAGCCAATAAAATGGTCAGAATTGTCGCTCCAAGAATCCAGTAGCGGTATTTTTTCCAGGCAAAAAAGAAACCTAACAGTGCAAGGAAACATACAATAGCTCCCTGATAGGCTGGTCCCGAAGTTCCGGGCTGGTCGCCCCAATAGGTAATGCTCCCAAAACCTTTAGAAATTCTGTCGTACTCAGCCTGCGACGTAACGTTGTCCTGTACCAACTGCTGTACATTTTCCATCATTTCTTTTCCTTCAGGCTCCTGACTTCCGCCTCCCATCAATCTTGGGATGAAAAGGTTTAAAGTTTCCAATTTCCCGTAACTCCACATCAGGATGCTTTCTTTATCCATCCCGGAATTTCCGGCAGTGTGAGTTTCAGTATTTAAGATTTGTTTTCCTCTTACCGTTTCTTTGATGTACTCGGAGTTGGCCATGATTCGCTGAGAGTTCATCCCAACACCAATGGCTAAAGCACCGGCAATAATTCCTGATGAGATCAGGAAATGTTTCATCCGAGTTTTCTTTTGGATGGCTCTGATTAATTCAGATAAGAATAAAAATCCAAGTCCCAAAAACAGATAATAGGTCATCTGCGGGTGATTGGCAGCGACTTGCAATCCAAAGAATAGGGTAGTGACAATAAATCCGAGGACATATTTTTTTCTGATGTACACCAATAAAATTCCGGCTAAAAGTGGCGCAAAATATTCAATGGTATTGACTTTTCCGTTGTGTCCGGCTGCGATGATAATGTAGAAATAGGTTGAGAGCCCGAAAAATGTGGCTCCCAAAAGTGCGTATTTCCAGTTTCTTACTGCGACCATTCCCAAGAGGAAAAATCCTGAAAATAAAAGGAATAAATAGTTGACAGGTCTCGGAAGAATATTCAGATAGCTGTCTAGTTTTTTAATAATATCACCTTCAAAACGGCTTCCCATCTGGTAAGTGGGCATTCCTCCAAACATAGAATCACTCCAATATGTTTCTTTGTCGTAAGTTTCTCTGTAGTCGATAAGCTCTTTTGCTCCGCCTCGATACTGAACGATATCATGCTGGAAAAGCTGTTTCCCCGTAAATACAGGAGTGGAATATAAAAATGCTAAAACTAAGAATGCAATAATGGAAATTGCAATGTAAATTAAGTTTTTATTTTTTGCCATTTTGGTTATCAGTAGATATTAAAATTTGAAGTTCGTTTTTTTTTCCTAATATTATAATAGTCTTAAAAAAAACTTTTAGTGATTCGCACTGTTTTTATCTTTCACTTCTTCATAGTCCACAGTTTCTGCGTCCCATTTTACTTTTTTTTCAATATTCGTATTTGAGTTTTTAGTTTCCTGATTCGGAACATTGTTAGGTTTAAAGCCGGTGTATTTATAAAAAGATTTAAAGAAAATTCTTTTTAAAATATTCCAGACAAAAAAAATAATAATAGTACCGAGTATTAACTCAAAAAGGAATTTCATAAAATAATTAATTTAATATTCAATGTTTACTGTTCAAGATTCAACGTTTGTTTGCGATGACTCAATAACGTTAAAACTCTCATACTTTTATTTTGCAGCAGGATTTACCATTACTGAAGAATTTGATACACTCTTCATGCTCTGAGACTGCTTTCCGTCTGAAATTGTTTCTATCTGAGTTGTCTTTACGGTAATGTTTTGGTTATTAATCCAACCGGTATTCTGGTCAAATTTAATCGTTCCGTTTTGAGCCAGTTCACTGCTCATCGTGTGCGTCATTTCGCCCTGAGCTCTTTTATCTTCTTTTTTGGGAAGTCCGCCGGTGATCGAAATTTCTGCAATACCATTTCCTACACTTTTCAATATATAGTTAGAAACTACTTTATATTTACCGGTTTCGTCTGCACTTTCGCTTGTTGACCATTTTTCACCAATCTTCACTCCTTTTTTAGGAATAATAGAAAGGTTTTTAGCAAACTGGTCTTTCAATATTTTCTCGTTAAATGTCTGTTTTAAACCTGCCACAGCGCTCGCTTTTTGGTTGGCATCTTTTATAAGTGTTCCCAATGCGGTTGAAATTTTGGTGTAGATTGCATCAAAACCGGTTATAGAAATCACATTTCCTTTGCTGTCCATCTTCATGTTCAGCTTGTTACCGGTCAAAGCTCGGTTCACATTCCAGATCATTTTCAGATTATCTTCTTTCGGAATCGGCAGTTTTGTATCCACTACAATTGTTTTTCCATCAGCACTCTGAGAACTTCTTTTTCCAATCAGATTGATGGTGATGTCGTAAATTCCACCTTTTACATCGTTTACCGTAAAGCTCATTTCATCAGTAGATTCGCTGGTTCCGTTCAGAGTTTTCCCAGAGGGATCAGTCATTGTCTTTACATCTCTTTGATAAGTCGTCAGAGGATAAGTTTTTCCTTTTTCCAATTTAAAAGTTTGAGTGAAAACTCCCAAAGAATCTTTAATGGCTGGGTTAGCTTTTACTTCAGCCACAAAATCCGCAGGAACTTCCACGGTAATGGTTTTTCCGGTTTTAGGATCAACTTTAGTGATGGTAGCCGTTTCTTTTTTACAAGAAATAATGGCTAAAGAGATGAGTGCTAATGCTGCTATATTTTTCATAAATAGTATTCTGGTTTTAAGAGATTTTCACCCTTTTTAAAGTAAGGAATGTGAATTTTTCTTTTTTTAAATTTAAATGTGATTAATTAATTTTCACTAGTTTTTGTCTCATTGCCTCGTAGAGAATAGCACCACAAGCTACAGAAACGTTCAGTGACTGAGTTTTTCCTTCAATAGGAAGTTTGATCTTTTCGTCAGAATGATGAAGAACTTCTTTTGAAATACCGGTTTCTTCATTACCCATCACAATAGCGCAGGGCTCTGTAAAGTTGACGTCGTAAATCAGTTTCTGCGCTTTTTCAGTTGCCGAAAATACAGACACTCCGCTCTGCTGAAGGTAATCTACAACGTGAGCAAGATTATTTTCTTTACAGATTTTAATATTGTACATCGCTCCCGCAGAGGTTTTGATAGCATCAGAATTGATTGGTGCTCCGCCTTTTTCAGGAATGACAACGGCATGGATTCCTACACATTCTGCAGTTCTACAGATGGCTCCGAAGTTTCTTACATCGGTTAATCTATCTAAAATCAAGATGAAAGGTACTTTTCCTTCCTCAAATAATTCAGGAATGATATTTTCGATTTTGTGAAAAGGGACATCCGAAATAAACGCCACCACACCCTGGTGGTTTTTTCTTGTGAAACGGTTCAGTTTTTCAACAGGAACGTAATTTGGACGAATTTTATATTTCGCTAAAACTGCTTTCAGTTCTGCATATATCTCTCCCTGCAAAGCATTCTGCACAAAGATTTTGTCAATTGTTTTTCCTGCTTCAATCGCTTCGAGTACCGGACGTAATCCGAATATAAAATCATCTTTTTTACTGGGTTCTGAATTTCTAAATTCAGGCTTTGAGTTCTTATGTTGAAAATCTTCCAAAATTTTTATTTTATTTTTTAAATGAATAAACTTCGTTATTCAAACTTATTTTATTTTACTCTTTTAAGATCTTTCTCCTAAAATTGCTCTCTTTACCGCCATAGCATAGCCGTAATGCAGGCTTTCATGCATGTTATTGAAAATGATTGCGTCCTGAATGCTCTTCAAATCCATGCCAAAACTCGTGGTGTAGGGCGTATAATCTGAAAAGAAATCGCTGTCATAATCTTTCATTAAAATTTTTGAAGTTTCGGTTAAAAGAAATTCCAAATCTTCCACTTCAGACTTCTGTACATTCAGATTGGGCATCGTTCCTTTTTTGTAGGTTTCTATCCAATAATTATCAATTCTGAACGGATTTCCGCTTAGGTAATAATGCAGCAATTGCTGTGTAGCAACGGTGTGGGCAATATTCCAATACAGATTGTTATTAAAACCATCAGGGATTAATAAAAGGTCTTCGTGAGAAGTGCCCCGCAAGATATCCAAAAGGTTTTTTCTAACCTGTCTGTGAGCTTGAAAATGATAATTCATATTTCAAAAATTTAATCACCAAAAATAGTTTAATAAACTGAAAATGACAATTTTTAAATAGGTGTTTAAAGCAAAATTTATGTATTTTTTATGATTTTATAATGAAAGGAAATGTAATTTAAGAGTTCATCTATTTTGAATCTCTCATTAAGGCTTTAATATTTAACAAATTTTAACTCAAAAATGGCATTCATTGTGTTGATTAATGCAAGTATTTATCAGAAATTTACCACTTATTTTAATTTAAACTATGTCAGATTCATATCAAGCAGAAGACATTCGTCAACTCACAGAAAAAGTAAGAGAACAAAATTATTTCTTTTCACTTTTGAGGCAGGAAATCAACAAAGTAATTATCGGACAAGAATACATGATCGACCGACTTTTGGTTGGACTTTTGGGTAATGGTCACGTTTTGCTGGAAGGTGTTCCCGGGTTGGCAAAAACATTGGCGATCAAAACCTTGGCAGAAGCTGTTCATGGTGATTTCTCCAGAATTCAGTTTACGCCGGATCTTCTTCCTGCAGATGTTGTGGGAACGATGATTTATAACATTAAAGAAAATGATTTTTCCATAAAAAGAGGTCCCGTTTTTGCGAACTTCGTGCTTGCAGATGAGATTAACAGAGCGCCGGCAAAAGTTCAGTCAGCACTTTTAGAGGTGATGCAGGAAAAGCAGGTGACGATTGGTGACGAAACAATGCATTTGCCAAAACCTTTTTTAGTTTTGGCAACACAAAACCCTATTGATCAGGAAGGAACATATCTTTTACCTGAAGCGCAAAGCGACCGTTTTATGTTGAAATGTACAATAGATTATCCTGAATTTGAGGATGAAAGGAAGGTGATGAGAATGGTTTCCACATCCCATCAGTATGATGTAAAACCTGTGATTTCACTGCAAAATATTGTTGAAGCAAAATCAATTGTCAACCAGATTTATTTGGATGAAAAAATTGAGAAATACATTCTCGATATGGTTTTTGCAACCCGTTTCCCTGAAAGATATGGTCTTTCCGAACTGAAAAACTACATCAGTTTCGGAGCTTCGCCAAGAGCGTCTATCAACTTGGCAATCGCTTCAAGAGCCTATGCATTTTTAAAAGGAAGAGCATTTGTAATTCCTGAAGATGTAAAAGAGCTGGCAAAAGATGTCTTAAGACACAGGATTGGATTAACCTTTGAAGCCGAAGCCGAAGAAATTACTTCTGAAGAAATTGTAAATAGAATTTTGGCTAAAATACAGGCACCGTAAATTATGATTGATAAATGATTATTTATAATTGATACTGAACTATGTGTTATCAATTACCGATTATCACCCATCATTTACATAGAAAACTATGCAGATAAAAGACATCATAAAAAAAGTAAAGCAAATAGAAATCCGCACTCGAAAGAAGACGGAAGCTTTTTTGATGGGGCAATATCACAGTGCTTTTAAAGGCCAGGGAATGACGTTTTCTGAAGTTAGACCTTACCAGTTTGGTGATGAAATCCGCAGAATCGACTGGAATAAAACTGCACGTTTCCGTGAACCTTTCGTGAAAGTGATGGAAGAGGAACGTGAGCTGACCATGATGATTTTGGTTGATATTTCTGCTTCAATGGATTACGGAACAAAAACTCAACTGAAAAGAGAATACGTCGCAGAAATTGCTGCGAGTCTAGGATTTTCAGCAGCCGGTAATAATGATAAAGTGGGTTTGATTTTGTTTGCAGATAAAGTCTATAAAGTTATTCCGCCGCAAAAAGGAAGAAAACATATTTTGTCGATTATCAGTAATATTCTGACGGCAGATTATGTTCCTGCAGTTTCTAAAATTGATAAAGCTTTAGAATACATGATGGGAATATTCAAAAGAAAATCGCTCGTGTTTTTGCTTTCAGACTTTGGAGATGCTTATGATTCTAAAATGCTTCGTGTTGCTTCAAAAAAACATCAGCTTTTAGGAATGAGAATTTTTGATGATAAAGACAACGAAATTCCTGATGTTGGTTATACTCTTTTTAATGATGTAGAAACCGGAAAGCAGGTTTGGGTCAATACCTCAAACGCAAGATGGAGGTATACGTTTGCAGAAGCTCAAAAACAAAAGATTAGAGCGTTGGAGGAAGATTTCGCCAACAGTTCGGCAAGCTTTATGAATATCAGTACCGGCGATGATTACTCAAAATTGTTGTATCATTACTTTCAGAAGAAATAAATTTGAATTAAAAATAAATTAGGCATTAGCCGAAATTGACTATTTAGAATTGAAAAAATTAGTATTACTCTTATCATTTTTCATCTGTGCAAATGCTTTTTCGCAGATACTTTCCTCGAATCTTGAAAAGAAAACATTGGCTCTCGGTGAAGTCAACAGATTTACTGTGAAAATTGATAATCTCAACAATCAGGAAGTAAAAGCTGCCCCAAAAGACAAATTGCTCCCTTTTCATTTTGAAGAAATTAAAGACAGTATTGGAATTCAACCCAATTCTTACCAGAGAAATATTGAATTTTCCGTTTTTGAAGAAGGGACGTATACAATCCCAGAGCTTGAATTTAAAGTAGGAGACAAGGTTTTGAAAACAATTCCGTACGAAGTTGAAGTGGTCAATACTGCCCAAAAAGGTGACCCTATTAATGATATTATGAATAATAAGGAAGTCAAGCTGGAAGTTACCGATTATTGGGAACTTTACAAATGGTATGTTTTGGCAGCTTTGGCTTTGATTGCAGTAATAATTGCCATTTTTATGATTGTGAAATATGGCAGAAAATCTAAAGATTCTCCGGTTGTGGCAACCAATCAGACTTTGAAAGAATTAGATTCATTAAAAAAGAAAAAATATATTGAAGACGGAAATTACCGTTCATTTTATGTGGAATTAATTGATATTTCGAGAAAATTCTTAGCCAAACAATACAGAATTCCTGCAGATGTTTTGCTGACTGATGATCTGGTTCAGCTGATGAAAGAAAATAATACCATTTCGCAGGACAATGAAAAGATTATCGAAAACGTCTTCTTCAGGGGTGATCTGGTGAAATTTGCCAAAACCTTTCCGGATCAGCAGATGATGGAAAAAGATTTCAACGAAATCAAAGACTTTGTGAAAAGATCATCAAAGGATATAGAATTTGAAAACCTTAGAAAAGATGTTTAATTTTGAGTTTTACAGTCCGTGGTTTTTATTTCTTTTTCTTTTGTTTATTCCATTATTGATAAGAGATATCAGTAGAAAAAAACTGAAAGGAATCAAAGTTCCCACCGTTCAGAATATGAACTCAAGCAGCGGGATTTTGCCTGTTTTGTTTTTGCTTAAAATTTCAAAATACCTTATTTTATCCTGTCTTTTTATTGCAATGGCGAGGCCTAGAACCTTTACTATTTCTCAGGACAGAGATGAAACTAAAGGTGTAGATATCATGTTTGCCGTCGATGTTTCACTGAGTATGTTGTCTAAAGATCTTTCCCCAGACCGATTGACGGCATTAAAAGAAATTGCCATTCAGTTTGTTGAAAAACGCCCGAATGACCGAATTGGAGTGGTAACGTATGCTTCTGAAGCTTTTACCAAAGTTCCCGTGACTTCTGATCACCAGGTGGTAATCGACGAATTGAAAAATCTGAACACTGCGGAGCTTTACCCCGGAACCGCCATTGGTGAAGGACTTTCTGTTGCAGTAAACCATCTTCGCACAAGCAAAGCAAAGAGTAAAATCATTATTTTGATGACAGATGGGGTGAATAATGTTCAAAATGCCATCGCACCACAGATCGCTGCAGAATTAGCGAGAAGTAATGATATCAAAGTGTATTCAATAGGTGTAGGAACCAACGGTGTTGCTTTGATGCCGACTGAAGTTGATATTTTTGGAGATCTGGTTTTTACCGAAACTCAGGTTCAGATTGATGAGCCCGTTTTGAGAGAAATTGCTGAGGCAACTGGTGGAAAATATTTCCGTGCTACATCAAACAGCAGTTTGGAAGAGGTTTACAGCGAAATTAATCAGCTTGAAAAGACAGATGTGAAAGTTTCAAAACTCTACAATTATCAGGAATATTTTACAATTTTCCTTTGGGTTGCTTTGGGAATGCTGTTTTTTGATGCATTATTGAGATGGGTATTATATAAATTTTTAAGCTGATGGAATTGTATTTAGGAAATTATTGGTACTTATTATGGCTCTTGCTTTTACCGGTCTTGGCTTTTTTTCTGATCAGATATTTAAAGTGGAAAAACAAGAGAAGAGAAGTTTTTGCAGACAGCCGTTTTCATGAAGTTTTATTTGAAAAAAAATCTGGTTTTATTAAAATATTTCCGGTTTTGTACTTTTTGGCGACTTTGTTTTTGATTTTCTCAATCATCGATTTGCTGAGTGGTTCTGAAGAGGTGACGACCAGTCAGAAATTCAATAATGTTATTTTCATGCTCGATGTTTCCAATTCGATGAATGCGGAAGATATTTCGCCCAGCCGTTTGACGGAAGGTAAAAATCTGATGATTCAAACAATGCAGAAATTGAAGAATGATAAAATAGGAGTGATTATTTTTGCGGGCCAGGCAACCTCTATTATGCCGCTTACAACGGATTATAATTCTGCGGAAACTTACATTAGCGCTGTTGAAACAAATTCAATTAAAATCCAAGGGACAGACTTTTTAAAAGCCATGGAAACTGCGGTTGATAAATTTAAAAATATTAGCAAGGGTTCAAGAAAAGTTATTCTTCTGAGTGATGGTGAAGATAATGAAGGAAATGATAATGCTGCGATAAAATTAGCCAACAGAGAAGGAATTATCGTAACTTCTGTAGGAATCGGTTCAGACGAAGGCGCTCCTGTCCCTGAATATGAGTTTGGTCAGCTGATGGGATATAAAAGTGATATGAACGGGCAAACCGTTATTTCGAAGAGACAAATCGAAGCGCTCCAAAAAATGGCAGAATCTACCGGCGGAACCTACATTGATGGGAATAATATCGACGAAGCTCCCAATAAAATTGTTGAAGCTTTAAATAAAAAAGCATCATCAACGGCAACTTTGGTAAAATCTCAAAACGCTACGCATTATTATCAATACTTTTTAGCGGTTTCTATTTTCTTCTTTCTGATCATTTTTCTATTTAATCCTAAAAGAGATTTTAATATTTAATTTGCTTTTGTGAAAATCTTAATGTGGTAAATACTTTAACCCAATTTTAACAATTAAAAGACTGTTTCTTAACATATAAAGGAATAATTTTGCAAGGGATGAATACTAAAATTTTATTTTTGTCGTTTATGATTGTTTTCTGTTGTTCAAACGCATTGTTTGGGCAGAAAAGCTACAAGACTTTGGTCTATGAGGGCAATCAGAAATTCAACGGTAAAGATTATGATGGTGCGTCGTCAAGATACATGGAAGCTATAAAATCGAACGAAAAAGATTTTACGGCGCATTACAATTTGGGTAATGCTTTGTATAAGAGTAAAAAATATGAAGAGGCGAAAGGAGAGTTTGAAAAAGCACAACGCCTTTCACAAACGATTCCTGATAAAGCGGCAGCTTTGCACAACTTGGGAAATACGTATATGCAGATGAATAAGCCTGAGAAGGCAGCTGATTTTTATAAACAATCGCTGAAACAAGATCCTTACAATGAATCAACGAGAAAGAATTTTGAAATTGCCAAATTAAAGGAAAAAGAAAATCAGCAGAAGAAAAATAAAGATGACAAATCCGGCAAAGGCGGCGGAGGCGAAGATCAACAAAAAGATAAAGATCAAAAAGGCGATTCTAAAGATAAAGGTGAAGGTCAGAAAAACGAGGGTAACAGCCCAGAAGGAAACCAGCCCGATCCCAATAAAAATAATCAGGGCAAAATGCCTAAAGATCTTCAAAATGCCATACTAGATAAAGTAGGCGAGAAAGAAAAAGAAACCGCCAAAAGGATTTTAAATAAGAATTCTTATTCGTTGCCTCAAAGCAATGAGAAAGATTGGTGATGAAACAAAAATTGATTTACATATTGTTGACTTTTGTCTCCGTAATTGCTTACGGACAGGTAGAACTCAATATGAGGCCAGACAAAACCGACTATAACGGTAGAGATATTGTAAATCTAACCATCATTTTAGAATTGAACGGTGATAATCTGGTACAACAAAGTAAGATTCAGCTTCCGGACTTATCAAAGTTTACGATGATTGGAAATGGGTCGTTTAACCAAATGGTTAGAGATCCGGAATCTAATGTTGCTGTTGAACAATATGTTACCAGAATTGCCTTAGAGCCCAAACAGAGAGGGAAAATAAGAATCGGTTCTGTGTTGGTGACGGTCAATAACAAAATCTATAAAACTGAGCCTTTCGATATTTTCATTAGAGATATTGAGAAAAAGGCAATTGCAAAAAACACTGATAACGAGGTCTATCTGAATATGGAAATTGAAGATAGAGATGTATATCAAAATCAGCCGACGGTCGCAGTTTTACGAGTGTATTCTAAAAATATAGACAACCTTAGAAAAGTAAGACACATCAATCTTCCTGAGCAGGAAGATATCAATGTACATCCTATTAATTTTCATAAATCAGACATCGATCCATCGGGATACAGCAATATGCCTTCGCAGGTTTTAGCAATGTTTATTGTATTTCCTAATGAGTCGGGTTATGTTGAGGTGCCGTCTGTTTCAGCTTCGGTGAATTCTTATTCGAGTAAAAATAAAATTGTTTCGAATAAAGTAAAACTGAATGTTAAAAAACTTCCTGAAGGTTCGCCGGAATGTTTTAAAAATGCAGTGGGGAATTTCAAAGTCGATGTTTACCACGAATCGAAAGAAAAAATTGAGGCTAAAAAACCGGTTAATGTTATTCTGAAAGTTTCAGGAGAAGGAAATTTGGCCGATATGCAGTTGCCGAAAATTGAGAGTTCTCCCGATTACGAAGTTTTTGCCCCGAAAATTACATCAAAAGTTGTTGCAGGAATTGAAGGAATGAAAGGATATATTTTAGCCAATTACGTTTTAATTCCAAATAAATCTGGTCAGCTTAATATCAAAACTGAAGAGTTTGCTTTCTTTAATCCTTCAGAAAAAGAATATATAAATCTCGGTAAAGAAACCTTAAATCTTACTGCCTTTTCACATGATGAGGTTTTGGAAGCCCGCACAACGGTTGAGAAAGTAAATGAATATACCAATACATTGTTGGAAACCGTCAATAGTCCGGTATTAAAGACGACAACATTTAAAGTAAAAGAAAAAAGCCGATTCAATTGGAGTATTCTTTTGATCAATGCAGGAATTCTTTTAGGTTTATTTATTGCGTATTTGTTGTTTAAAAATTGGCAAAAAAAACGTATTATAATTAAAGAAAAAATAGCTTCTAAAAAACCTTTGGGTTCTGTCGCAGAAACTGAAAGAGAAATCAGAGAAAGCCTGAAAACTGATATAGGCGATTATTTTACATACCTCGAAAACCTTAAAGATAGTCAGAGTTTTGATGAGTTTTTCAAAACGGTTGACGAATTGGATTCTGAAGTCAGAAATCAGTATTTTCAAAGTTCTAAAGATGATTTCAGACAGTTTTTAGAAAATTATAAAGGAAGTGGAGTGGCAGAAGAATACCGAAATCTTTCTCAAAGGATTCAGATTGAAAAATATACGCCAGTAAAATCTGAAGAAGGAGTTTCTGAACTTTTGAAAGATATTATCAATTTATATTCTCAGATTAGTAAATAATCATTTTTTATTCATATTTTTGCGAAATTAATAATTATTGAATAATGGAGATTTTTGAGGATTTTTCTATCAAAGAAACGGTAACTTGTTTTATGGTGCTTTTTGCGGTGATTGATATCATCGGATCTATTCCTATCATTGTTAGTTTAAAACAGAAATTTGGACAGATAGAGGCAAAAAGAGCGTCTATTACTGCCGGATTAATCATGATTGTTTTTCTTTTTGTAGGAAATAAAATCTTGAAATTTATTGGGGTCGATGTCAACTCATTTGCGATTGCGGGAGCTTTTGTCATCTTCATCATTGCATTAGAAATGATTTTAGGTATCGAAATCAACAAAACGACGGAAGCAAAAGCGGCATCCATTGTTCCGATTGCCTTTCCATTGGTAGCCGGTGCAGGAACTTTGACCACTACCTTGTCTCTGCGTGCAGAATTTCATGATATCAATATCATTTTGGGGATTATTCTCAATACAATTTTCGTATATTTGGTGCTGAAATCGGCTCCTTGGTTAGAGAAGAGAATGGGAGAGGCGACACTGTCTATTCTTCAGAAAGTTTTCGGAATTATCCTGTTAGCAATTTCAATTAAATTATTTACAGCAAATTTTGCTCAACTCATACAGGCAAATATTAATTTTTAAGTCATGCAGAAGTTTTATAAAGTATTTTTAATCGTATTTATCGTAATTATCGCTATTAATATTTATGCGATAGACTGGCATTCAGAGATTTCGTCTGAAGACAATATGAAATATGTAATTTCAATTATTTGTGGTGTAGTCGGACTTTTCGTACTCTTCATTATGAATACCTGGAGTAAAATCGGAGTAAAGAAATAATCATTTCTGATATAAAGTATAATAATCCTCTTTCACAGACTGAAAGAGGATTATTAGTTTAAATATTTAATAGAAGGATTTTAAATATTAGCTTTCTATAGTTATCTCAATAATTTTTCCATCTTTATCTGTGATAATAACTAAAAGGTATTGAGTGAACTTTTCTCCAATTGTATAGTCAAAGATTGCATATTGTTTATGATCCTGTGGATAAATTCCTATACGTGTAAGTTTAAATTTTTCAAATAATTTTTCTTCATCACTTTTAGTTTTACTATTAGAGTCGATCAACTGATTCAATTCATTTTTTGGAATCTCTGCCAAGTGATGTGAAATATATTCTTTCACAGTATTCTCCTCAGGATTTTCAAATTCTTTTCTGGTTTCGATTTGGTTGACTTTAATTGTTTTAGAAAGTCCATTCAGAAATAAATTCAATGTAATGAGTTCGTCATCTGACGGTGTCTTATCAAAATTTAAATCAATATTAATTTTTTGTTTATCAATTTCAACTGACTTTATAAGATAAGCGTCTTTTAAATTTTCAAAATTCTCAGATTCGAAATATTTCATTTTCATATAGTTTTTCGTTTGAGCTGAGTTTTTTTCAGAACAACTCGTGAAAAAGATAATTAAGATAAGGTATAGTATTCTCATCATACAATTTTTTTAGGATAATTTACTCAATTCATGCGGATAAGTTGGAAAGATCATTCAATTTAATTTGAAAAGGAAAGGTTTTTCAAAACGGCTTCAGATTTCAATTCGGTTTCTCTCCATTCTTTCTCTGGGTTACTTTGAGCGGTAATTCCACCACCAACGAAAAGATGTACAGAATCGCTGAATAGTTTCGCACAGCGTAAGTTGACAAAGTATTGAATGTAATCATCTGTTTCAATTCTGATAAATCCGGCATACAATTCTCTAGGAAACTTTTCAAATTCCCGAATTTTATCTTTACAAAAATCTTTTGGAATGCCACAAACAGCGGGCGTAGGATGAAGTTCTTCAATAATTAAATCCAAATCTTCAGGATTTATTTTCAGTTTAAAATCAGTCTTTAAATGTTTAATATTTCCTGAAATATGATCATAGGTTTCAGATTCCTGAATCTCAGAATTTGTATTGAATTTTTTTAAAACATTTCTAATGTATGAAGAAACTGGTTTTTGTTCCTCAATTTCTTTAAGCGTCCAGCTTTCAGACACGGGAATCGTTCCCGCTAAGCTCATCGTTTCAAACTCGTGAGTCGTTTTATTGAATTTTCCTAAAACCTCAGAAAAAGCTCCCATCCATGCTTGATCATCTTTAATAAAGATATATCTGAATGCATTTGGATAAGTTTGATAAAGATTTTTAAAACTTCCCGCTAAATTGATTTCATTAAAGCCTTTGAAAATCTTTCTTCGTGAAAGTACTAATTTCGGAAGTTGATTTTCTTTGATCACATCAATAACTTTCTGAAGCTTTTCTAGATATTCATCATGCGTTTCCTCCAAAAATTCGGTTTTGTCTTTCGCTAATGATTGATTAGATAATTTTTCTGAAATAGGGTTGATTTCAATACAATTTCCATTAAAATTGATGCTTTCCGTTTGATCAAAAGACTTGAAAATAACTGCTTTTTTATCTGAACTTTCGTCTGTCGAATAGAGTTTTTCGTCAAAAGGAAATTTGAAGTAAATCATTGACTTAGATATTACTTGTTGATAATATTATTCGTCATTGTTGTATGATTGATCATCTGGCCTTTTTCGTCCCGTATTTCGATTTCAGAAACGTGCATTGTTTTCCCTTTTCGGATGAATCTTGCAACTGCGGTCACAATACCATCTTTTTTGCTTCGTAAATGATTGGAATTGATATTGGTTCCTACTCCGAAATATTTGCTTCCATCAATGAAAATATTAGAAAGGCTCGAGCCCATCGTTTCTGCCAAAACACAACTTGCACCACCATGCATAATTCCGAAAGGCTGATGGATTTTAGGTGAAACAGGCATGGTTGCCGTAAGCGTTTCGTTCTCAAGATCAATGTCTATGAATTGTATATCAAGAGTTTTCGCAAAAGTTTCTTCGCCCCAATTGTTGATAAATTCTAATATTTCTTCTTTTGTTTTGCCTTCTGTATACATGTGTTATATGAGTAAGTGGTAATGAGTAATTTTGCTTCTAACTTCTAACTTCTAACTTCTAACTTCTAACTTCTAACTTCTAACTTCTAACTTCTAACTCTTCGCTTCTGCATCGTTTCCTATAATATTAGGATTCCAGTTTGCCGGTATTTTGGGACCAATGTCGTATTTGATATAATAATTTTGAATTTCTTCCATCACTTCAAGGAAAGATGCAGTTTCTAATCTCTCATAAGGAATCGTGTAGCCTAAATAGACAATATTTCTTTTAAAGTCTCCCGCTGCCAAAACGATAGGAACTTTTGCCGCCAAAGCCATGTGGTAAAAACCTTTTCTCCATTTTGGAACCCAGCTTCTAGTGCCCTCCGGTGTGATTACCAAGCTGAAGTCATCTTTTTTAAATTCATTTGCCACAAAATTGATCAAATCATTTTTTTGACTTCTGTCAATACCGATACCTCCCAAGCCTCGCACAAGCGAACCATACCAAGCTTTTGTGTGAGCATCTTTGATAATGATTTTTAGGGGTTTCTCTAATGTCCAGTAAGCAAGATTTCCCAATATATATTCCATGTTGTGGGTGTGGGGTGCCACGACCAGAATACAACGGCTCAGGCTGTTGACATCGCCTTGAAGAACGACTTTCCAACCCAATATTTTCAATATCAATTTGCCTAATAGCTTTTTCATGAATTTAAATTTAAAACAAAAAAGTATAACCAATAATGGTTATACTCTACAAATATATTGAAATATTATGGCTCTTAAAATAATCGGCTGATTAAATCTGCGATTTTTACTGCAATTTCTAAAACTAATTGTACCATGATTTGATGTTTTTGTATTGGTTAATTTTTTTACGAATATAAGACTATTTTAGCATATAAACCACTTGTTAATGAAAATATTTGCTATTTATTTGAGAGTAGAAGGGTGTGGGTTTCAAACGGTTGCTCTACATCCACACCTTCCGCCACTCTCTCAAGTTTAATTATTTGGTTTTGATAGAATATTCTTTTTTTCCGTCTTTTATTTTGATGTCTACATCTTCCATTTTATCAATATTCATCTTCATCGTATCCATGATTTTTTTGGCTTCATCTTTTTGATATTTCTTGCCATTGATGATAACGCTGTCTCTGTCGTTATCGCTGTATTCTATGGTAGAACCGTTGATAGAGATTTTGTTTTTCTCAATTGAAATGTTTCCGTTTTCGCTTTCGTCTTCATTTTCTTCGTTATCATTGATTCCGTTTCCGTCAGTGTCTCCGTCGAAATTGATTCCGTCTTTCTTTAAAGGAATAACTACTGCATTCTGAGGAATTACCAATTCATAATCAATGTTGTAATCTCTGAAACGGTGATCGTAAGGATACTTAATATAGTTAGGAAGAACCACTTTATTATCTACAATTTCTACAGGAATATTTACATTTAACGGAATGTTATATCCTTTAGCTTCTTTTTTAATAATTAAATAAGGAGATTTGATATCTGCTTTTCTCGTCACATCAACATGAATCCAATCTTTCTCAAAAACAGAAACTTTATCAGAGAAAAGATCATCATCATAAGCAGTGAAGTGCTGAGGGATCGTTACACTTTTCATATCCACATAAATGGTGTCTGATAGTGTATTGATTGCGATCTCTTCTGTGTCTTCTTTTTGTCCTTTCAGGAACATTTCTCTTTTAGCCATGCTCACTCCGAAATAGGTACCTAAAGCAATTACTGCAAGAAAAAGAACTCCGATTACCCAGCCGATATTTCTCAATTTAGTTTTTGGAGAAAAAATCTTGATGCTTAATAAACTGAATAATATCGCAGGAATCAATGATGCTATAATGATTAACGCAGTAAATACAGTGTATAATCCATCGTCATCAAAAAGGAATTTCATTTCATTTGCTCCCGGAAAATTTGAATCTATTCCGAAAAGACCGAATAAAACAAATACTCCGATGATGCTCCCAACTGCCATAAATGCGAAGAATCCACCTAGTAAATATTTTAAAATATTCCAAACTCCGCTTCCCGCATTGTTGATGTAAGGTTTATTTTCAATATAGATTTCTCCTGCTCTTGTAGTGGTTTCATTAGCGAATTGTACAATTTTGCTGGACTCCTCTTTCAGATTGTCAAAATTCAATGGTTTACCTTTCATTTTCAAAAAATCTGAAGCGGTTTCTGCTTTTGGTAAAACAGCCCAAAGAATGAAATATAAAATAACCACTAAGAAAGATGATCCTGGAGCTACCAAAAGAAATATAAATGCTCCCACCCAAATTAATCTCATCCATGTAATATCCATTCCTGAATAAGCCGCTAAACCTGCGCAAACTCCAGCAATTTTTTGTTTTTCAGGATCACGGAACAGTTGTCTTTTGTCAGTCTGTGTAGTTCCTGAGAAGTTATTTCTGTTTGAGTTTGTATTTTTCTCAGAATAATAAGCTTCTTCCTGCTCTTCGATTTTTTCAGGAGAACCGATTTGAGCGATTACTTTTTCTACATCAGCATCGTTGATCACTTCACGTTTTCCTAAAGTATCTCTGAAGATTTCAACCATTCTGATTTCTATGTCGTGCATTACCTCGTCTGCTTCCGAAGCTTCTAATGAGCTTCTGAGAGCGTTAAGATAATCGCTGAGCTTTATATATGCGTGTTCTTCTATTGTGAAAGAAAAACCTGCGAGTCCTATTGAGAGTGTCTTGTTCATAGCTTTGTTTTTTTAAATTTTTTGAGTGATTTGGTTCACAGAATCTGTTAATTCTTTCCAGGTATTTTGCAGCTCGGCCAAAAAAGTTTCCCCTTTCTCTGTGATCTGATAATATTTTCTTGGGGGGCCTCCTGTCGATTCTTCCCATCTGTAGGAAAGAAATTCACCGTTTTTCAATCTTGTTAAAAGAGGGTAGAGGGTTCCTTCCACAACATCCAGTTTTCCTTTTTTCAGTTCATCTATTAAATCAGAAACATACATTTCGCGATTGTTGATAAGACTCAAAATACAGAATTCCAGAATCCCTTTTCGCATTTGCGCTTTGGTATTTTCAGTATTCATCTTTAATAAGTTTTTGTTATTGAGTTATATAAAATCAGATTTCAGTTCCTAGCTAGTTAAACCTTCTCCGATTCTACATTACAAAGATATGTAATTAAAATGGTAATATGCAATACAAAGTAGTAAAATTATTTTTAAATTTAATTTAATTTATTGATTATCAATAATATAAATTTTACCCATAATTTTATCTTGAGTTAATTATACTTAAATAATGACATTCTCAAACCTAAATTCTCTATTTTTGCACCATATTATGTTAAATTGATTCTTGAAAAAACAGCTAAAAACCATGAAGTATAAATTTTTCTACTTATTAAATATATTGGGAACTTTATGTTGGGCTCAGAATCATTTTGAATTGAATGAAATCTCTGAAAATTATCATGTGAGCATTGATATTGCCACTTGTAATGAAAAAGAATGTTTTGGCAAATCATCATTTATCTTGATGGATAAAAAAGCTTCAAAGAAATTTCCTGTATTCACTTCAGAAAACTTCACCTTCGCTATTGAAAGAGATTTATTAAATTTAAAAGAGACTGAATTTGATAACGAACCACCTTCTTTAATTTTTGGAGATTTCAATTTTGATGGTTTTGAAGATGTCGCATTAATTAACAGGTCTTCAGAAAACGCTACTTATGATATTTATATCTTTGATTCTATTCAAAAACAGTTTTCAATGAACCAAGGAATGACAACTTTAATCAAAGAAAATTCAGCAATGTTTACAGTAGATTCTGAAAGAAAAAGAGTGGTCATTCATCTAAAATCAGGATGTTGCTTACATATTACAAAAGAATATAACGTCATTCCGGAAAGAGAACCTGTGAAAGTTTACGAATTTGAAGAAGACACTCGAAATCCCGAAACCGTAATTACAAAGAAAAGTGAATTTATAGATTACAAATGGTTCACGAAAATCACAAGATACCCGAGAGAAGTTTATTATAAAAATACGAAAGATGAAAATACAGAAAGAAATTGATTTTATTTTGGCTATTGATACTCTAAAAAATGTACAAAGAAGAAATTACAATGCCGACGATTCCAGAAGAGAAAATACGGCTGAACATTCCTGGCAGATTATTATTTTAGCTCAGATTCTTTTTCCTTATGCGAAAAACAAGGCAGATATTGATTTGTTAAGAGTGATAAGAATGCTGTCCATTCACGATCTTGTTGAAATTGAAGCAGGCGACACTTTCCTTTTTGATGAGGCTGCAATGGTCGGCAAATTTGAAAGAGAAAAATTATCCGCTCAGAATATTTTTGGAATTTTAGATGAACCCATCCGTTCAGAATTCTTTAATCTTTGGTTGGAATTTGAAGAAGAAGAGACTCCGGATGCGATATTTGCCTGTGCCATCGACAGAATTATGCCTTTCATTCTTAATTCACACACTTCAGGAAAAAGCTGGACTGAAGCTGCGGTGACCGAAAAGCAAGTAAGAACAATGCTCGAAAATGCGATCAGCAGAGCTTCTGATGAAATGGGAGAGGCGTTTCAGTTTTTAATGAATCTTAATTTAGAAAGCGAGAAAGTCTTGAGATAATTTTATTAAAAAGTTTATATTAATCCTAAAAACTTTGGTGTACTGATTGTTATATAGTTTATAAAGAGATTATGCAGACAAAAGATTACAACAGAGAAGAACTGGATTATCATCAAAGTGAAAATAACTACACGCTTTTAGTCCCTAAAAAATTTCTGAGTGCAAAAGATGTTAAGGTTAAGAAAAAAAATCCTGATGGAAGTTTTTCAGATGCCGACGTAGAAATCCGTGATGAAGAAAATAATATTTTGATTATCACGACCATTCCTATTGATATAAGATTGGAGATTTTAGATGATGATGTCTAAGAATTGAATATGTATTTTGAAAATAGTTTCGGCGGGCCAAAGGCCCGCCGAAACCGCTCTGAATTTATAGAATTTGAATTGGTTTTTTAAATTCATCAATGGCCACAAAAGTAAAATCACCTACAATTGCTTTTTCCCTTTCATAAGAATACATTTGCTCGGTGTAGATTTCAACATTCACTTTCATACTGGTTTTTCCGACATGTGAAACTCTTCCGATTAATTCTACAATTGTTCCGGCGGGAATTGGTTTTTTAAAATCAATTTTATCGCTGCTTACGGTTACGACCCTTTTTCTTGCAAATCTTGTCGCAGTAATAAAGGCAACTTCGTCCATCAGCTGCATCGCAGTACCTCCGAATAGAGTGTCGTAATGATTGGTGGTGTTGGGAAAAACCGCTTTAAAAATTCGGGTTTCGGAAGCTTCAATTCTTTCTTCTGTAGTCATATTTCATTATTAAATTAAAGCGAAATGAAATATATTGAAGCAAACAGATAGTTCAGGAGCAAGAAATTCCTGAGATAAACCATAAGATCAACAAACTTCAAATCGCGAAAGTTTTTTGTTTAAAGAAATAGGCAGGTCTCCTGACTTGTAACATCTTTATTTCCTTCCCATGCCTTTTACACAGTGGATTTAACAAAGACTTCAGTTACTTTACAGTTGCGCGACAGTTCGTGATTTTCACACGATTCCCTTTTCATCTGCGGTTACGCAGAACCAATTTCCTGAAAAGCTATAAGCATAAAAGCTCAATTCTTTTCGGATGCAAAAATAATGATAAATAGATGAATTATTCAGGATTATTAAAAATAATCTGGCTGATTACTTTTCCCTCTTTGATGGTCCAAAGTGTCGTGTATCTATTCGCCCCAGAACCGTTGATCATATAAAGAAAAATATGATCGTTATCGATAGAAGTGACGCCGATGTTCTCGAAATCCATAGTTGGCTGAAACATATTTTTAATAGCTTCACGCACAAACACAGAACCTCGTCCGGGTTGTTGTACTCTGATTGATTTTATTTCGGTCATCCCTTCAGGCAATACCTTATCAATTCCCCAAGGTTTCACTTTGTCGATGGTTGCTATATTTCCGTCAGCATCTTTTACCTGTTTACGGAAACCTGCATTAGAAGGGTAAATGTCAATTACTATTTTGCTTCTCTGCGCTGTAGGGATTTTAGGATTGCTGTTGTCGGTGAAAATCAATGATTTTCCATTTTTAGATTTTGATGGTGTGTATTGTGGAAGCTGATCAATAAAGGCAATACGGCTTTTATTGACCATTCCTTCTTTAGTAAGGCTGTCGTATCTTACAAAAGGTTTTTCTATTTCTGCTTTTTCAGGATACTTTATCCATATCCATTCTGTTTCGCCGGGAGCCGGCTTTACATAAACAAAAACATCACCACGTTTCATTCTTATTTTATCGACAATTTTTCGGTAATCTTCTTTGTGTACACGTACCATCGCATAACCCTCCTCGGCTTTTACAACGCCAAAAGGAACTTTACTTTGTGCAAAAATCAATGAAAATGAAAATATGCTGAATACCGATAGATAGATTGCTTTGTTTATAAATGCCATTATTAAAGAATATTTATAGCTCAAAGATATAAATTAAATATTTTTTGGAAGGTAATTAAATCTTTTCAATTCTGTTAAATCTTTAATCGGCTTTAAATAGGATTCCGCTAATAGGTAAACCTCGTCTGAAATATCCAAAACATCCTGATACAAATGATCTGAAATAATAAAACCTTTGACCTTTGACTGTTCTTTGATCAAACCTTTTACAAAAGATACAATTTTTGGTGATAGACTATGAAAGGGCTCGTCAAGTAAAATAAATTCTGCTGACGAATGTATAATGAGTAAAACTTCTAAAAGTCTGACCTCACCGCTAGATAACCTTCTTACAGTTTCATTGAGAAAAGGTTTGATTAGATCCAAATCTCTAAGTTTTTTTGCATTTTCATGATTGCAGAAGAGTTTAATTAAGTTTTCAACTTTTACATTCTTTGGTAAAAAAGAATACTGTGGCAAATAGGCGCGATTCTATTCTTTCTGTCAAACTGATTTTTAAGAATAATATCATTGAATTTTATATATTGAGTATCACCTTTCAATGTTCCGAAAATAATCTGAAATAAAGTTGATTTTCCACATCCGTTTCTACCCAGAATACTTACAATTTTACCGGTTTCACATGGCAAATAAACGTCCTGCAAAATTTTCTTTTCACCAAATGACTTTGTAATGCTGTCGATGTGAACACTGCTCATAAAAACGCGGTTAATGTTTTAATGAAGAATCCAAAAGACAAAGTGAATGCCCACAAAAAGACTTTTGAGAATCCGAAATTTGCATAAAAAATATATTCGTTTTTCAATCTTAGTTCATAAGTAAAAAAATGCATCAAGGGGAAAATTAATAGAAAGCTCAATCCAAAATTGTTATAATTTAAGCCTGTTGCTAAATTAAATAATAGAGAAAACAAAACTGCCGGAATGAGCAGTTTTTTGTAGAAGATCCATAAGATTTTAAAAATCAGCATTCTAATTTACAAATAAAACATTATTCAAAATGAAAAAAGCAAAACTACAGATAGTTTCGCTTTTTTGCTATATATAAATGTTTGGTGTGTGTGTTAAAATAGACTAAAAAGTCGTCATCTAATGATTAATAATTATTAAGGAATCATCATTAACTTTAAAATGAGTGCCGCTTTTTGGAGGGTCCATCGGCGTTATCATAATAGCTGAATCTCCTTTCATCATTAACATTGTACTGTCAGAAAATCTTGCATTTTCAGAAAGTATCATGTTATTACTGACTTTGCTATCAAGATGAATTTCTTCCTGTATTTCTTCGTTTGTACGACAAGATACCGCTGAAAAAACTGCTAAGGATAAAAAACTTAGAAAAAATATTCTTTTTATCATGACGTAATGTTTTTTGTAGTTTTAATTCTATTACAAATATATCGACGAATATGTAGCAAACCTAGACAATAGTGGTTAAATTTACTAATACACTTGTAATGATTTATAAATATTTACGTGAATAAAGAAATGTAATAGTTTGGAAATCATTGTATTATATATATATTTGATGGGCGATATTATTTTGTCTAATGGGTTGTGATAATAGATGATTTTCCTTACTTTTGGTTATGGTTTACATAGATAAAGATGTAATGGTAAAAAAAATTTTTTCTTTATTTTTCTGCTTATTGCTGTCTTTTTTGTTTGCGCAGGATTTTCATTCTGATCTAAGGAAAAAATACTGGAATTATGATGAGAATGATGGGCGGGCTTTTGTTTATATTAATCAGTCAATTAATCAGTCAAAGATAGATAAAAATTTCTCTGAGCTTTTTCAAGGATACAAGGATGCAATTTATTTCTCTAAAGAAAATAAACTAAAGTACGCAGACAGTGCTATAGCAGCTGCAAAGCAATCACAAAATTCAGATCTTATTGGCGATTCGTACTTAAGTAAAGGTTCTATATATTATTTCAACCACAGAAAATTTCAGTTAGCACTCAATCAATATCTTACCGCTTATGAGTATCTTAAGGATTCTAAAAATGGTTTTTTAAAATATTCGAATCTTTATCACATCGGTGTTGTAAAAAGCTATTTGGGCTATTACGAAGAGGCATTGCAAATATTTAAAGAATGTATTTCCTACTTTGAAACTAATGCTAAAGGTGATTTTCATGAAAACCTTATTTACAATAATAAAAAAGGATATCTGAATTCTCTTCACCAGGCAATTATATGTTACCAGGCTTTAGGTAAGTATGGTGAGGTGCGAAAATTACTCACAGTTGCTGAAGAATCTACTCCGAAAAGTAAAGACTTTAGCTTGGAAAACAGTTACTTTAAGAAAAGTTTTGGCGTTTTAGATTTTTCAGATAAACATTATAAAGAAGCTATTAAAGATTTTGATCAGTCACTGCCAGGACTCTTAAAAGTTAATGATTTTACCTGGGCATCCTACGTTTACTTTTATAAAGGAAAAAGTTACACAAATCTCGGTGACAAAGAACTTGGGGTTGAAAATTATAAGAAAGTAGATTCTATATTTAATAAGCATCAATTCATACTTCCTGAATTGCGGAGCAATTATGAAGAACTTATTAATTACTATAAAAAGAAAAACAATTCTGAAAAGGAATTGTATTACACCAATCAACTTCTGAAAGTAGACAGTATTATATCTTCAGACTTCAAATATCTTTCTACTCGTATCTACAAAGATTACGATACCAAACAGTTATTAGAGGTGAAAGAAAATCTTGAAAAAACAAATACTTTAGGAATTGGATTGTTGGTTATCTGTGGTATTGTTATCATATTGTTGGGTTTTATGATGTTTCACAGATACAGAAAAGAAAAACAAATACAGCAAAAATATGAAGAGCTATTAGTGAAAATAGAAGACGAAAAATTGTCTGATGCTGTTGCTGCAAATGAATCTCTAAAATTCGATGAAAGTAAAAACATAAAACTCGATCAGAATATTGTAGAAAAATTATTGAAAGATATCAGCGCTTTTGAAGCTAACGAAGGCTATCTTGAACGTGGATTGACACTTAAAAAACTGGCTGAATATTTCAAGACCAATACTTCTTATCTTTCACAAGTTATTAATGAGTATAAAGGAAGTAATTTCAGTGTTTACATTAATGTACTTAGGATTAATTATGCTACGCAAAAAATCTACCATGATAAAGAATGGAGAAAATACTCGATCGAACATGTTGCCTCAGCTTCTGGATTCAGCAATAGACAAAGTTTCTCTAATATTTTTCTTGAAATAAACGGAATAAGACCTGTTGATTTTATCAAAAAAAGAGTTAAGGAATTAGAAGTTGGTGAGTAAGGAGTAAAAAGTTTCATGTATATAAAAGTAGATGCCCGGGTTGTGAAATCCGGGCATACTACTAATAGAAACTAAGTGATGAAACAATATATTTTATTGTGATAATGATGAATGTTCAATTTAGATAAGACGATGGTAGATTACTCTGTGTCATGTCTGTCAATTATTATAATGCTAAAGTATAAAGTTTTATAATCTATTGCAAGGTGATGCTGGGTGCATTTATAAATATTTACGTCGTAATTTATAAATCAATACGATTGATATATGTTGTAAATTTTTATTATTCAAGGGTTTACAATGATATAAGATCAGGTTTTAAAATTTATATTTCTATTTTGAAATTACCTGAATTTTTTAAAATTTACTTTGAAAATCCTCAATTTGCTGATGTACTTTAACTTTTATTAAACAGTCTACAATCCTTTATTCTCGCAAATTTCCTTAACTTTAGTAAAAATAAATTTATGCAGATAGATACTCGTACACTGAATATTGATGATTATGATGAATTGGTTTCGGCAATGCGTCGGGCTTATCCGAAAATGTCCGAATACGTTTGGTCTAAAAAAAGTATTTTAAAACTTACCAAGATTTTTGAAGCCGGTCAGATTTGTATTACTGTTGACGGGAAAATTGCTGCAGTTGCGCTTTCTATTGTTGTTAACTATGAAGAATTCGACGATGAGCATACTTATAGTGACATTACAGGGAACTATACTTTTAATACCCACTCTTCAACAGGAAATGTTTTGTACGGAATCGAAATTTTCGTAGATCCTGTTTATCGTGAATTGAGATTGGGAAGGAGGTTGTATGATGCGAGAAAAGAATTATGTGAACAGTTAAATTTGAAATCAATCATCCTTGGCGGGAGAATTCCTGATTATCATAAATACAGTCACGAGATTTCACCGAGAGAGTATATCAGAAGAGTAAGAGATAAGGAAATCTATGATCCTGTGCTTTCTTTTCAGCTTTCCAATAATTTTTTACCAATCAGAGTTCTGAAAAAATATCTTCCGGAGGACGAAGCTTCCAGAGAAAATGCCGTTTTGCTGCAATGGAATAATATTTATTACAGCAAAAAACCAAATACAATGCAGGATAGTACGATCCGCTTGGGTTTGGTACAATGGCAGATGAGGCATTTCAAAGATATCAATGCATTTTATGAGCAGGTGGAGTTTTTCGTAAATGTGATGGGAGATTACAAGTCTGATTTTGTGCTTTTCCCGGAACTGTTTAACACCCCTTTACTTGCGCCTTTCAATAATCTTTCGGAACGTGACAGCATGATTGAATTGGCAAAAATTACGGATCAGATTAAAACTAAAATTTCTGAACTGGCAATCAGTTACAATGTCAATATTATTTCTGGAAGTATGCCTGTTTTTGAAAATAATGATTTATATAATGTAAGTTATCTTTTGCATCGTGACGGGCGGATTGACGAGTACCGAAAAATTCACATTACGCCAAACGAAAGAAAATACTACGGAATGAAAGGCGGGAGTGAAATAAAAGTTTTCGATACCGATTGCGGAAAAATAGGCCTTGTAATTTGCTATGATGTAGAATTTCCGGAGCTGCCACGTATTTTGGCAGATCAGGGTATGAAAATTCTTTTCGTCCCTTATCTTACCGACACTCAGAATGCGTATATGAGAGTGCGTCATTGTGCTGCGGCAAGGGCTATTGAAAATGAATGTTATGTAGCCATTGCGGGTTGTGTCGGAAATTTGCCAGGTGTTAACAATATGGATATTCAGTTTGGTCAGGCTGCCGTATTTACGCCTTCAGATTTTGCTTTTCCATCTAATGCGGTGAAAGGTGAGGCGACGCCAAATACAGAGATGACGTTGATAGTGGATGTAGATTTAAATCTATTGAAAGATCTTCATTATCACGGTTCTGTTCAGATTCTGAATGATAGACGAAAAGATCTGTATGAAACCTATCTTCTTAAAGATAAAAATCCGATAGTCTAAATTATATTATAATTTAATAATTACTAAATATTTCGACATCAAGCAAAATCCCTGAACATATTTGTTCAGGGATTTCATTTATAATATGATGTGAATTTGGTTTAATTTTTTCTCGCTTTCTCTCTTATCATTTGCTTAAATGTTATTTTCAAATTTTGTGCCTAAAAAATAAATTATCTGAAATAAAACAAAAAAGTTGATATTTTAATGATCCAAAGAATGATGATTTAAAAAATGTAATGATAAATTAATATCTATATGGATAATTCAATTTGTGATTCAAATCATAAAAGAGGCGTAACATTAGTTCATACATTTGAAATACACCAAATACCAAAATATGAAAACGATATTTTTCTCACTGCTTGTCATGGGTGTTACTCTGATGAGCTGCAAAAAAGAATCGCAAAACACGGCGACCAATTCAGATACAATTACAACTCCTGATACGGTAAGCAAAATTCCGGTACCTGCTCCGGTAGATACTTTAGTGGCGGCTCCAAAATCTGACACAGCATCTTTAAAGAAAGACTCTCTTAAATAATTGAGATTTTTACAGTTTATCTTATAGCCAAGATTCCAGAAAAATTTTCACAGCGTAATAATAGAGCTTTATTATGTTGTTAAATTGAATAAGACGGTTTAAATCATTTTGTCATCCACGCATTTTTAAAATATGAAATACAAAATAGATGTTCAGCATTTAGTACCTGTCAATAATAATGGCTCTGAAAATAATGCAATTTCCTTTCTACTTTGTAACTCTGAAGCTGAAGCTTTCGACAGGTTCAGAAAATTATCACAAAAGCTATTACAAATAAATAACTGGAAAGTAAATTCAGGTAAAAACCCAACCGAGTTTTATATCTACCAAAAAGAAAACGAAAAGTCAGCAATTGCTCAGTTGAATGATCTAGTGAAAATAAAAATGCCTGCCCCGAAAAATAGTTTTGGAAATGGCTTTGATTGGGTTACGGTGAATCAAATTCAGGTAATAGAACAGAAAGAAATAAAAGCTTTTTTAATACAGATGAAACCGCATTCTTGTCCCGAGAATTCGAGTGGAAGCATAGCACATTTTTATACCAATGAGGCTTCAAATACTTTTATTTTGGCCAAAAAAGATAAAACTTTACAGTTGAGTGTTCATGGAAGAAATGAAAAACCCAATACAATTAAAATTGGATTTTTTAATGTTTTGAGAAACTTATTTGTTGCAAGCGGAGGAATTTTTGGAGGAAGCAAAATTCAATGGCAGGATTTTGCAGAAGAATTCATCAATAATAATGGATGATATTCTATTGTTTTGGATTTTTTAGGTTATAAATGTTTTATGTTTATAAGATATAAATCGCAACTATTTGGCATAGAAATAGATAGGGTCTTATTACAACCAAGTCAATATATGAAAGCAGCAGTTTTTCGTTCTGAACATGAGATTGCAGATGCTAAAATTTAATCAAACTAAAATTTTACTATTATGGAATTTCAAAAAAAAATATTAGAATACATCAGCGAATGTATGATGACAACCGGCGAAACAGTTGCCGTTGCCGAAAGTGTAACTTCCGGAATGTTACAATTGGCTTTTTCACAAATGCCCAATGCATCAATGTTTTATAAAGGTGGGATGACCGCATTTACTTTACCGGAAAAAGTGAGACTTTTAAACGTAGACAAGCGGGAAGCTGAAAACAGCGATTGCGTATCAGAAAATATAGCAGACACGATGGCACTGAATGTTGCGAAATTATTCGAAAGCGATTGGTCAATTGCAACAACAGGATATTGTACTCCCGTCAGACATTCTACGTATAGCGTTTATGCACATTATACAATTGCCTATAAGGGTGAAATTATTGTTTCTAAAAAACTCGAACTCCATCCAAAAACTCAGGCGCTGAATGCACAACTGTATTATGCGGAATTTATTTTAGGCTGCTTCAAAAGCGAACTGAATAATCTGCTTATTCTAAATAATTAATATAAAAGCTCTCAATGTTTTTATAATTATATCATCAAAAAATTCCTCATTTATATTGAGGAATTTTTTTTACTTAATTTAATTTCAAAAAACTATTTTGCCTTGCTGTTCAATGCGGTGTCTGCAATCGTTGATAACAGTTTATCGCAATTTTTTTCTTCTTTTAAAGTTGCTAAAAAGTTGCTAAGGCATTTTTTCTCTTTTAAAACTTTCGCATAAGCTGCAAGACTACCGTACGTCGCAATCTCATAGTGCTCTACTTTTTGAGAAGCGGCAATGATTCCTACATCACGAATGGCGCCGGCTTTTGTTTCTTCCATAATGCCGTTTCCTTCATCTAATAATCCCTGCATGGCATCACATTTTTTAGCTTCCGGTTTTAATCCTAAAGACTTGAAGCATTCTTCTAATCTTGTTACATGAACTTTAGTTTCTTCTAAATGTGAAGAAATTGCCTTTTTCAAATCCGGATGCGTTGCATTTTTTTCCATTTTTGGAAGTGCTTTTGTTAAAGCTTTTTCTGCCCAATAGATATCTTTCAAAGCATCTTCGAAAAATTCTTTAAGATCTGCAGAAGCGTCTTTTTTAGCTGGTGTTTTAGCAGATTTTGATGCTGAGCTTTTTGAAGCCGTTGGTTTTTTTGGTGTTACAGCCTTTTTTGGAGCTGTAGTTTTCTTAGGTGTTGCTGTTTTAGTAGCCATATTGTTTTATTTTTGTGATTTATATTGTGTTTTGTTATTCAATTTTAAGACCAAAAAAGTTTTAAAATAATATAAATAAAGAAAAGCTTGGAGTCAGTTTAATGGCAAGCGTTTTGTTTAATCATTGTCAAACAAATCACATGAATAATAAAGTAAAAATAGCTCTGGCATTGATCGCTGGAGGTACGGCAATTCTTCTTAACCAAAGAAGAAAGAAATTAAGTCAGAAAATAAAAACTTTTACCGCACCAGACGGAAATACTTACAAGGAAAATCAAATTTATCGTAATTCAGAAGGTAAAGCGTACAGGAATGGTAAAGTTGTGCATTTCGATACTTTAGAGTTTGAAAATGAACCGCATTCAAACAATGCTTTTAATCATTTGCACGACGATAAGTTTTCAAAAAATTATCATGCTAAACCTCAAAATGTTGATTATCATCAAAGAGGGAAGAGGCATCGCTAGATTATTTAAAATAAAATAAGCGGTTGTGATTGAGGTTATAGCCGCTCACTGTTTAACTCAGTATATTTAGATATGGATGTAAATATTTTAGGTATAGTAGCAGGATTTCTCACTTCAATAGCAATGATTCCGCAGTTGATTAAAGTGATCAAAGAAAAAAATGTAGAAGATTTATCCTGGGTCATGATTTTGGTCTTAATCTCGGGGCTTTCTCTTTGGGTTTGGTACGGATGTATTCAGAATGAATTACCTATTATTCTTTCAAATGCCTTTGCTGTAGTGGTGAATTTAACTTTGTTTATTTGCTATTTGTCTTTTAGAAAAAAATCTTAAAAATATCATCTTTTCAACTTTATTACCCGGTAGAAAGAATTATTCTAATTAATCTGATTTTAGTTAAGTATTCCTGATAAATATCAGTTAATAATTGAGATTTGTATAAAAATCATAATGTTACGTTAATAATACATCAATTTTAGAGATCGTACTTTAATAGCTGATCAAAAATTTGTATCTTGGTCCCAGATTTTATGAAGCTACTGATTTAGATTTAAATTGCGCCATACGCTTCATCTAGTAATCCCGCTGTATCAATGGCATACAGCACATATTTTTATTTTGTATGACTGAATCTTCAAACAAGTTATCCGGGGAAAATTACCCTGAATTTCTTGATCATTTTAAAACTTCACTCCATCATCTTTTTCAGAGAGAAAACATCGACCAGCTAAGTCTTTCAAGAGGTCTTCCGCCAAGTGTATGGAAAGAAATCATGAATCTCAAACCGCTTTCGGTTGCTGTTCCCACTGAGTTCGGAGGTCGCGGGTTGAAAGTGAAAGAATGTCTGGGGATTTTATCTGCCGCATCTTACGAGTCTCTTCCTTTATCATTGACGTTTGGAATCAATATCGCTCTTTTTCTTGAGCCGTTAGCCAAATACGGAAATGAATTGATTAAAGGTGATATCTTTAAGCATTTCTTAGATTACGGTGCAATGGGTGGTTTGATGATCACAGAGCCGGACTTTGGAAGTGATGCCTTAAATATGAAGACTCAGAACGAATTAAAAGGTGATTCTTATGAAGTAAAAGGTACAAAACACTGGCAAGGTCTTACAGGTTTGGCAAATTACTGGCTGATTACCTCAAGAAGTGCCAATGCAGAAGGAAATCTTTCGAGAGATGTTGATTTCTTCATCGCTGACACTCATCAACCTGAACAGAATGTTGAAGTTTTGGAATATTATGATAATCCGGGACTTTACATGATTCCTTACGGTCTTAATAAAATTGATATCAAAGTTCCCCAAGCCAACAAATTGATTCCTGAATCTACGGGTCTTAAAATGATGCTTGATATTCTTCACAGAAGCAGATTTCAGTTTCCGGGAATGGGAATGGGCTTCCTGAAAAGAATGCTTGATGAAGCTTTAAGTCATACAAGAACCAGAATTGTAGGAAATTCAAATCTTTATGCATTAGATCAGGTGCAATATCAGCTGACAAGATTAGAGTCGTTTTTCACATTGTGTTCTGCAATGTGCGCAAAAAGTTCTAAGATCAGCGGAATTGATCATAATCTTTCCTCAGAAGGTGTTCATGCAAATTCTATGAAGGCTTTGGTTACCGATATGATGCAGGAAGCTGCACAGATTTTGGTTCAGCTTTCAGGTGGAAAAGGCTACAGAATCAGCCACATCGGTGGAAGAGGAATTATGGATAGCCGTCCGTTCCAGATTTTTGAAGGTTCTAATGAAATGTTGTACACCCAGATTTCAGAAGGAGTTTTAAAAGATATGAAGAAAAAGAAACTGGAAAATGTAGGTGAATATCTTCAGCAAAATGTTCTAAGCGAAAATGCTGCTAAATTGTACACTCAAAATCTAGATTTCAATATCAATACAGCAATTTCGCAGAGAAAAATGATTGATCTTGGTAAAGTAGTGGCAAGAATCATCACTGTGAATGATCTTTTAGAATTGAGTAACGCAGGATTTAACCAAAAATTAGTTGATAACGCTGTGGAAATGACAAGACAAGATGTTGTAACGCTTCTTGCATCAATGAATCACCATCAGGATTTGAAGCCGTTGGATGATTATTCAGAAAACAGCAATTGGATGTCTTTAGTTTAAGCTAAAACTATTTTAAATATACTTCTCCTCAAATTTATTTGGGGAGATTTTTTTTGAATTAAAATTTAGAACCGATTAGTTATTTTGACCTAGATTGTTTCTAAGTTCTTTATCTACATCGCTGATATCCGGCAAATCAGAATGGAAATTTTCATCAATATATTTCAGCAAATCCTGATGATTAGTATAATTCAGTTTTCTTATAAAAAGATGATTATTTGATTTTAAATAACTTTCAAAAACTGAAGCAATATCAGTGATGTTTAACGCATTAATATCGATGATAGCCCGTTTGTCATCATTCACAATCACAGAATGAAATGGTGTGTTCATCAGCACAGTCTGAAAGAAAGATTCTGCAGGAAGTAACGTGTGCAGATAGTAATCTTCAAAAGCCATTACTCTTTCGCTATTGCATAAAAAAGAACATGTATCCCTCGTTAAAATCATCCATTTTCCACCAATAAATGGAATGACGTCTTTCATGAATTCTCTTTTGTAAATAAAAGATGAGATACGAAATGCCAATTCTGTGAAATGATTTTGGATGCGTTTTAGCGTATCGGGTCTGTAAAATTTTTGATCATAATAAAAGAGATAATTTTTACCATTTTGTGCAGTCAGAAATTTTCGGATAATAGTCTGAGACTTCAAAGGATAATCTTCACCACTCAGATTGATGAAATATTCCCATTCATTGCTGACGTTTAACAAAAATTCCATAGCATTGAGCTCAATTTGAACCATATTAAAACCGCCCGAGGTAATATTCATGCTTTCTAAAATATAAGCGTTTGGATATTGAATTAAAAATCCCTGAATCCTTTCTGTTACTTCCTCATTTGCTTTTCTGTCGATATGGATGAGGTAAAACTGATCTCTAGTATAGATTTTTCAAAACATTCTGATGAATTGCTCAGGCTCATCGTGAACCATAATAAAATAGGCAATCCGCACCGAAGAAGACGGAATCCGAACCAAAGTTTTTGGCTGCGGAAGAGGTTGGTGAAAAGTTGTGCGCATGACTTTACAGTTAAAGTCGTTCACTTGAGCGTAAAGCAAATAACTTAATACTAAAGGTAGACATACTTTCTGTAAGAAGTTTGATTTATTTGTAAATATTTGATTTTTAAATAATTAAATGGTGATTATTTAAAGGGGATGAATTTAATAAAAGAATGTTTTAAGTATTTTCAATCAATAGTTTATTTAAATGATGTAACTTACCTATTCATTTTGGTCATCGCTTTAATTGTGCAAAAAAATTTATTCAGATTACCGGAAAATACTAATGTATGAGGATTTACATAAAATATATGGTCAGTCTGCGATGTAAAATGATGGTGCAGCACGAAATCGAGCAGCTCGGTTTAAAGAATGCTGTTGTAAACCTTGGTACCGTTGATATTCCCGATGGAATTACGAATGATCAGCTGGAAGTTTTCAGAACTAAATTAGCACACCTCGGACTTGAACTTTTAGACGACAAGAAAAGTATTTTAATTGAAAAAATTAAAAATACTATTACAGAAATGGTTCATAATACCGATGAACAGCCAAAAGAAAACTACTCGGAATATTTAAGCGAAAAATTGGATTATGATTATACTTATCTGTCAAATGTATTTTCTGAAGTGAATGGATACACGATACAGCATTTTATCATCATCAATAAGATCGAAAAAGTAAAAGAATTGCTGCTATACAAAGAACTTAACCTTACCGAAATTGCCTATAAACTCAATTACAGCAGTGTTGCGCATCTTTCTTATCAGTTTAAAAAGATCACCGGCCTGGCACCGTCTTTCTATAAAAATTTAAAGCAAAAAAGACTGAAGAATCTTGAAGACCTATAAAAAATGTGTGATTTATGTAAATTTAAAATTTATTTATGTAACCTTTGCTCCTCATTATTGACCCATCTTTGTACTGTGCAATAAATACCATAAGACTGTTCTTTAGATAAAAGAAAGAAAGTTTAAAGTAATTATAGCACATAAGAGTTATATATTAGATAACTCAGTTATAAAGTTTATCCAGAAAATATCCTTCGAAAAGAAATTCCAGTTTCTATTATTGAGTTCCCAAAATTATAATTTCCAAAAGACCATTAATAAAGTTTCCGAACGTTATTTTGACAAAGGAGAGCCAACTCGGCAAGCAATACTATGAGTTTTAAGAATTTAAACTTAATCAATCCCATCGTTCGTGCCGCTACTGAAGCAGGATGTCCGAAGCCTACCGAATTGCAGACTAGAATTATTCCGCAAATCTTAGAAGGTAAAGATGTTTTATGCATAATCCCACGCGGAACAGAAAGGATGACTTCTTTTACAATGCCGGTTCTTCAGGCACTGAAAAAGAACAATCCGGATCATAATGACACGAGGGTTTTGGTTCTGACGCCCACTAAAGAAACGGTGTTGGAGATTGAGCAAAATTTTGAAATTTATACCAAATATTTACCATTGTCACAGCTATCTGTGTATGAAGGGATCTCAAACGGAACGCAGTTATCTTCATTGAGAAGAAGATTAGATGTACTAATTGCGACTCCTGAGAAATTAATGGAGCTTGATGATCAGAGGCATATCAGCCTTTCGAAAATAGAAGTTCTGATTATAGATGATATCGAGATTTTATTGAGAGATAAAAGCAATGAGCTTAAAAAACTGATCAGTAAACTTCCGATAAAACGACAAAATATTCTTTTTTCATCGATTATCTCGCCAGAAGTCACTACCTTCGCAGACAAGATTATAGATGGAGGAGTGCAGATTAAGAAAACAACCGTCTATTCAGCTGTTTCTTGAAATAATAAAAGTAAAAAGTTTAATCCAGAATTAGACACCCAATAATAAAACAATTTTTAATACCAATACAATGCAACAAGGCACAGTAAAATTTTTTAACGAAACAAAAGGTTTCGGATTTATTTCTCCGGCAGAAGGAGGACAAGACATTTTTGTACATTCTTCAGGATTGAACACTAAAATGATTCGTGAGAATGATAAAGTAGTTTTCGACGTAGAAAAAAGCGAAAAAGGATTAAATGCAGTTAATGTAAGACTTGCATAATCGATATATATCGTAAAAGAAAAGCTGCTTCGCAAGAGGCAGCTTTTTTTATGCTTAAATTATAAAAAGGCTTTTGATTTCAATTTTCAATAACGAAAGCATTCAACTCATCCATTTTATTGTTTTTAAATTTCCATACATCGCAGTAAGAGTATTCTACTGTTTTTCCATTTCTATTTTTCATACTTATTTTTCCGACAGCAGTTACAAAATCGTTCTCAGCAATGAGATGGTCAACCATGAATTTTGGAGGTTCTGCGTAAACTTTTTTCATATATTCACGAACCTCATTTTTACCATTAAGAATCTGATCACCTATGAAAGTCCATTTTGTATCGTCTGTGCAGAATGATAAAAATCCTTCGTAATCGCCTTTTGTAATCAGCGAATTGGCTTTTTGCAGTATTTCTTTATTATTCATGACTTTAGGTTTTGTATTTTGGCACAAGGTTTATGCCAAATGTGTTCTTCATTATTCTCTCCGTATTAAAAGTCTGATTAAGGTGGTAAGTGAAAAGCCGCTTTATAATCATTTAGATCAAAACATACTAAAAATTTTGAAAATCTTTTATGCTATGGGCATAGTATTTGGTTTATGAAAGCATCCGCAACATAAGATAATGAATGAAGTACTGGTTTTCTTATTTTGTGAAATAGTATTAATAAAATAGCTAAGAATTGGAAACATCACATAACGTCAACACCGATTATAGAAGTGCCCCAAAGACTCATCTTGATCTATATCTTAAAGCACTCAATTCTGCCAACTCGGGTATTATCATCACTGACAATATGCAACCAGACAATCCGATAATCTATTGCAATAAAGCATTTGAAACGATTACGGGTTATAAACATAATGAAATCATTGGCCACAACTGCCGGTTTCTGCAATTACAGGACAGGACGCAGCCTGAAAGAGATGCTCTGAAAGAAGCAATAAAAAAAGGAAAGGAATGCAGGGTTGAAATCAGAAATTACAGAAAAAACGGTAAGCTATTCTGGAATGAATTGTTTATATCGCCTGTTAAAAATGACAAAGATGAAATTACCCATTTCATAGGCGTTCAAAATGATATTACAGACCGAAAAAAGGCTGAACATGAACTGAGGGAAGAAAAAGCTTCAGTAGAAAGAAAAATTTTGGACAGAACGAAAGAGCTTGTCGATAATGAGATCTTTCTTTCAAGCATTATTCAGACGGTAAGAGAAAGCTTATTGGTTTTAGATTCAAAATATACGGTTCTAAGTGCCAACAGTCATTTTTTACATACATTCAAAGTGACTTCAGAAGATACTGTAGGAACATTGTTATTTGAGCTGGGAAACCATCAATGGGATATCGATCCGCTTAAAGAACTTTTATTAAAAATTTTACCGACCAATAATCCTGTAATTGATTTTGAAGTAGAGCACGATTTTCCCCATATTGGTAAAAAGATTATGTTGCTGAATGCCTACCGGATAGAGTTTGAAGGTCAGTACAAAGACAGGATTCTGATTGCGATCGAAGATATTACAGAAAAAAGAGAAACAGATCGCCGCAAAGACGACTTTCTTTCAATTGCAAGCCATGAACTAAAAACTCCTTTAACTACTATTAAAGGTCTCGTACAGCTTCTTCAAAGAATGCCGCCCGAGGGCTCATCTGATAAATACTTAGCGACCCTTGATAAAGTGGGAACTTATGTAGACAGACTCAATAATTTGATTACTGAGCTTTTAGATACTTCAAAAATACAGTCAGGAAATATAGAGCTGCACAATGAGCCCTTTGATATTAATAAAACGATTCGGGATACAGTAGAAAATCTGGCTCTGGCAACTCCGGATTATAATATTATCTTGTCTGGCAATACCGAAGCTGTAATTCTTGGTGATGAACTGCAAATTTCGCAGGTGATTAATAATTTAATTTCCAATGCAATCAAATATTCTCCCGATTCTGATAAAATTGAGGTTTACGTAAATAAAGTAGGAGATTTTGTGAAAATATCGGTCACAGATTACGGAATGGGGATTAGCCCGCAAGATAAAGTCAAGATTTTTGAGAGATTCTTCAGGGCGAGAGATATTCAGAAAAAATTTCCCGGTTTAGGAATTGGTCTTTATATTTCTCATGAAATTATAGCCAATCATAAAGGAACACTGTGGGTAGAGAGTGAAATAGGTAAAGGATCAACTTTTAGCTTTACATTACCAATCATGAAAGATGAAAACAATGGACAATAAAAAAATAATGGTCTGTGATGATGACCAAGGAATATTGGATGTTCTGCAAATGTTGCTGGAGTCTGAAGGATATGATGTTTTCACTGAGATCAACAGTACAAATCTGATTAAAGAAATAAAAACCGAACTTCCCGATTTGCTTTTATTGGATCTTTGGATGCCTGTTTTATCAGGGGATCAGGTTCTGAAAGCGATCAGGGCAACAGAAGAATTTGAAAATCTGCCGGTGATTGTACTTTCTGCCAGTGTCGACGGAAGCAGTATTGCGGGCAATGCAGGTGCTACAGATTTTGTTCCGAAACCTTTTGATATGGATGATCTTATCGCTAAGATCAGAGGGTTGCTGCCTTACTCGGATGAGGTTGATACAAAGCTTGATTTGATCGTATAAACTTCAATTTATTTAAATAATTATAAACTTGTAAGACCTTTTCTTGAAATGAGAAGGTTTTTCTGTTTGGCGCAGGATGATTTATGTTCGATGCTCAGGAGAAGCAAAATGTTTGTAGTCCAAAAATCAATCGGAAAGCTAAGAACTCAATAAAAGCGTTACAATTATTAGATATTAAAATTCAGAATTCAATTAAATCTCCCTGAAAATATTTATTCTCTCTATCATCACTAATTAAATTTTAAGCTGAAACCTTGGTCTAGGCCTTTTTATCGTTCGTAAATTTGAGATTCAAAAGATAACATATTAAAACAAGCGTATGCAAAAGAGAAAAATTAAAAATACAGATTTAGAAGTAGCTCCGATTAATTTTGGAGGAAATGTTTTTGGCTGGACATTAGATGAAAAACAGTCATTTGACATCTTAGACCAGTTTGTGGGCGAAGGCTTCAATTTCATCGATACTGCAGATACCTACTCATGGTGGGTCAACGGAAAGGGCGGACAGTCAGAAGAAATCATTGGGAAATGGCTGAAGCAGCGCGGAAACCGAAATGATTTGGTAATTGCCACAAAAGTAGGTTCAGAAACTAAAGAACACGGTTTCGATATCAGTAAAAAGCATATTTTAAAATCGGTAGACGAATCTTTGGCAAGACTTCAGACAGATCATATCGATTTGTACTACACTCATTTTGATGATAACAAAACTCCGGTTGAAGAAACCCTGGAAGCTTATGATGAGATCATAAAAACGGGAAAAGTAAGATATATCGCAGCGTCTAATATTTCTCCTGAAAGATTAAAGGCATCTTTTGAAGCTGCAGAGAAAAATAATCTTCCTAAATATGTTGCATTGCAGCCTCACTACAATTTGCTGGAAAGAGAAAAACTTGAAACCGAGTATGCAGATTTAGTAAAGCAATATGACTTGAGCGTCTTCACTTACTGGTCTTTGGCAGCAGGATTTTTAACGGGAAAATACCGTACAGAAGAAGATCTGACGAAAAGTACAAGGGGAGAAGGCGTTAGAAAATATCTTGATAAAAAAGGTCTTGAAGTATTAAAAGCTTTAGACCAGATAAGTGAAAAGCATGAAACAACTCAGGCATCTGTAGCATTAGCCTGGCTGTTGGCTAATCCTTTGGTGACTGCACCAATCGTAAGTGCAACAAGTGAATCTCAATTGAAAACTTTATTTCAGGCACCTGAATTAAAATTAAGCCCAGATGATATTGAACTTTTAAATAAAGTGAGTCAATAAATGTTTTAAACTTTTTATAATAAAGATTCGGGTATTGAAGTTTTAATAATTACTAAACTGTTACTGACTCTTTTATGATTAACAGAATCCGTGCTTATTCGTGAGCCGGATTTTTTTATTATGGCTCATGATCATTTTTTATTTAAAAGCTTACTGTTCTTCGATATTTCTTCGGAAAAAGAATCATTTTTTCCGAAGAAGACTCGAAGGAAACTGGGAGAAGACCCGAAGAAATATAAAAAAATAGGACAAAAATTAGTTGGTTTTTTCGGGAGTGAGTCTCGGATGAATATTCTGGAATGCCTTCGTTTAACAATCATCAAAAGCAAATGATATAGCAAGAATTACAAAAGAAATTTTAGCTTGGTACTTTTACTCTAATTTAGTTTCTATCTAAAAGGGTGGAGATTTTTTTGTGAAAAGTTTTAGATTGTACATCAGCCTCTACCAAGTATAATAAGTTTAACTTTGAAATCTCAAATAAGCAATTTACAACACAGATACGGGTTCCCGCAATTGTGAAAATAATTTTTTTGGTATATTTGAGAGTTAAAAACTAATTTATTATAAATGCCTGCAATTTCCAGCTTTAATTTTCTCAATGAGTATTATCCTGCATTATTTAATCAGGCAAGGCTTGCGGAAAGCTTATATTATATTGATGCAAGTTCATCAATTGCTAAGGCTACATTGTTTGGCGAAAAATTGATACAGTTAATTGCAGAGTTAGAGGTTGAAAACCTAAACGGTAGAAACCAATTGGAAGCTATACAGTTACTGCAAAACAGGAACGTTTTTCCTGAAGTTGTAGGTTCACTCTTTCATACGATCAGAAAATCAGGTAATGATGCTTCGCACAATGGCGAAAGTAACAGACAGCAAGCTTTATTTATTCTCAAACAATTATTTACACTTTCAAAATGGTTTTTTGAAACTTATGAAAATGATTATGTAGAAGATAAAAACTATGTGCTTCCGCAGGAACAATCCAAAATAGAAACTGACCAGCTAAATGAAAAATTAGTTGAATTAACTGGGCAAATTCAAGATTACCAAACTAAGATTGAGATTTTAAACCAATCTAAACAGACTATAAAGTCAAGAAGGAATAAATCGGTAGAATCTGCAGATCGGATAGATTGGAGCGAATTAGAAACCAGATTGCGGCTTATTGATGACCAGTTGCGGCTGGCAGGATGGGAATGTGATACAGAAAAATTAAATTATAAATCACAAAAAACGCTTCCACAAAAAGGAAGAAATATAGCAATATCAGAATGGCCTTTTGGTCAAAAGTATGCAGATTATGCATTATTTATAGGTGTAGAGCTTTACGGCTTAGTAGAAGCGAAGAAATACAGTCAGGAAATTTCTACAGATTTGCGTCAATCAAAAGTTTATGCGGAAACGATTGTTGAGAATGATGATTTCAAGTTTCTTGGGCAATGGGATACCTATAAAGCTCCTTTTCTTTTCTCCACCAACGGACGAAAATATGTTGAACAAATCAAAACAAAAAGTGGTATTTGGTTTCAGGATATTCGTATCGATACCAATCATGCTTATCCTTTAAGAGGTTGGTTTTCGCCTGACGGTCTTAAAGAAATTTACGAAAGAGACTCGGCTATTGCGAATAAAAAATTGATTCAAAGTGATTACGATTATTTAACTTCTCCACAAGGTCTAAACCTGAGAGATTATCAAATTGAAGCCATCAAATCAGTTGAAAATAAATTGATTGAACAACCACAAGATAGAAGAGCTTTGTTGGTAATGGCAACAGGAACCGGGAAAACAAGAACAATTAACGGATTGATTTACCGTATGATCAAAGCCAATAGATTCAAGAGAATTCTGTTCTTAACAGATCGTACGCTTTTGGCAAGTCAGGCGAGGGACAGCGTCATTGAAAATAAAATTGAAGACCAGCAATCTTTTGGTGGTATTTATAAGTTTGAAGATATGACCGTTGCACAACCAGATTCTGAAACCCGGCTTCATTTTGCTACGGTTCAGAGTATGGTAAAAAGACTTTTTTATTCTTCAGATAAACCTATTACTGTTGATACTTACGATTGTGTGATTGTAGATGAAGCACATCGAGGTTATCAGCTCGATAAAGAAATGAATGAAGATGATTTCGGAATCAGAAGCGAAGAAGATTACGTGGCGCAGTACAGAAAAGTATTGGATTATTTTGATGCATTTAAAATAGGAATGACTGCAACACCTGCTTTACACACGAAAGAAATCTTCGGAGATTCGGTATTTGATTATTCTTACCGCCAAGCGGTTATCGACGGAAATTTAGTTGATCACGAGCCACCATATAACATTTCTACCAATCTTAATTCTGAAGGCATTAAATGGGAAAAGGGAGAAAAACCTCAGGCTTATGATGCTGAAACTGGTGAGATTACAGATCTTGAAGCTTTGGATGATGAACTTAAATTTGATGTAGAACATTTCAACAAACAAGTTCTCAATGATAATTTCAACCGTGCGGTTGTAAAGTACCTCGCAGAAAATTTAGATCCTAACGGTCAGGAGAAGACCCTTATCTTTGCAGCAAGAGACAGCCATGCAGATACGATCTTGCATATGTTGAAGGAAGAGTTTGAAAAAATTGGCGTAGAAGTTCACAACAAAGCAATCGAAAAAATCACAGGAAGTGTCTATGAAAATGCACAACTGACGAGAGATTTTAAGAACGAACGGTACCCAAATATTGTAGTCACTGTTGACTTGTTGAGTACAGGAATCGATATTCCGTCGATTTGCAATATTGTTTTTATGCGTCGGGTGCGTTCGAGAATCCTTTATGAGCAAATGCTAGGAAGAGCAACCCGTCTTTGCCCTGAAATTGGGAAAGAGGCATTTAAAATTTTTGATGCTGTAAAATTGTATGAAGCATTGCAGGATTATACGCAGATGCAAACGGTCTCAAATCCAACTTATAGCTTCGAGCAATTAGTTGATGAAATAGAAAGGATTACGGATGAACAAAGATTGAATAAACAGATTGAACAAATCGTTGCAAAGCTGCAGCGTAAATCTAAAATACTTAAAACAGATCAACAGGAACATATTAAACTTCACGCCGATGGTAAGTCGATCAGCGAGTTGATTAATGATTTGAAAAATACCAAAGCTACTGAAATCAGAGATAAGGTAGAAAAGTTAAGTTCGCTTTGGAATTATCTTGACACTAAGGTCTATAGAAAATATACGCAGATCTATTCAACACATGCAGATTCGATAAAAAATGTCACCCGAGGATATGGTAATGCAGAAAAACCAGAAGATTATATTGAAGGCTTTAGAAAATTCATTGAGGAAAACGTTAATAAGATTGCTGCTCTTAATGTTATCTGCAACAAACCGCAGGAGCTTGACCGCAAATCCTTGAAAGAACTGAAGTTACTTTTAGACGAAAAGGGTTTTACCGAGGTTGCCTTAAATACGGCTTGGAAATCTACAAAAAATGTAGACATTGCAGCTGATATTATTGCCTATATTCGTACCCTTTCTATCGGAGTTGACCTAATTACCCCACAGGAAAGAGTAAAGAATGCGATTTTAAAAATAAAGTCTGGAAGAACATGGAATGTTCATCAATTAAAATGGATAGACCGTTTCGAAAAACAATTGGTTGCAGAAACCGTTTTAACAAGAAAAGATTTAGATTTAAAACCTTTTCTCGACGAAGGTGGTTTCACCAGAATCAATAAGATTTTTAATAATGAATTAGAAGACTTAATTATCGAGTTGAATAATGATTTGTATAGCGCATAACATCTTGAACCATGATTCGCAGGATTGACTTGATTGCAAAATTTTTTTAATATTATTGAAGGAGGAATTTGAGAACATTAATAAATTAAATCAAGTAATTTTGCAGTCCTAAAAATTTGAATTTTCTGTCTATTGAGTTTGGATTGAGAAATATTGAGTTTGGATTGAGAAATAGAAATGTCACTAAAATATAAAGGAGAATATATCGGCAGTAGAAGAGTAGGCTTTTTTATAAAAATAAAATAATGATGGAAATAAAAGCCATTATCAAATTAGAAGATGTGCATCTTGCACAAGCAAATAATTTAAAGAAAAAAAATCAAGTAATCCTGCGAATCAGGAAAATTCTGGTTCGAGACAAAGGGAACATTTTGATTAAAGAAAATATATGAGCGCACAGGAAATAGCCAATAAACTTTGGAATCTTTGTAATGTACTCCGTGACGACGGAGTTACCTATCACCAATATCTTAACGAATTAACATACATTCTTTTTCTGAAATTATCTGAAGTAAAAGGATTTGCAGACCAAATGCCCGAAGAATACCGATGGGCAAAGTTTACAGAAGAAACCGATAACATTGAAGCGTTCAGACTGTACCGTGAGTTTTTGGCTACGGTAAGCAGCAAGACAGAAAGCGCATCCATCAAAGACATTTACACCAATGCTTCTACAACGTTGACGAAACCTGTCAACTTCAATACTTTGGTTCAGGCGATTGATAAGCTGGATTGGTACGAAGAATCTGACCGTGATGTGATGGGTGATATTTACGAAAGCCTTTTGGAGAAAAATGCGGGAGAAAAGAAAAGTGGAGCAGGACAATATTTCACACCAAGACCGCTCATTAATGTAATGGTAAAACTGATGGCTCCGAAATTGGGTGAGAAATGGAACGACCCAGCTTGCGGAACTTTTGGGTTTATGATTTCAGCAGACCATTATTTGAAAGAAAAATACGATTACCGTTATACTTTACCGGCTGACCAGATTAAATTTCAGGAAGAAAAAGCTTTTTCAGGCGTAGAACTGGTGGGCGATGCGCACCGTTTGGCTTTGATGAATGCCCGACTTCACGGATTGGAAAGCACCATTCATTTAGGAGATACCTTGACCAGTTTAGGCGAAAATCTGAAAGGCTACAACGGCGTACTCGCAAATCCACCATTTGGAACCAAGAAAGGTGGTGAGAAACCTACAAGAAACGATTTGAAATACGTTTCCAGCAACAAACAGCTCAATTTCCTACAACATATTTACAGAAGTTTAATTGCCGACGGAACAGGTCGTGCTGCAGTGGTTTTGCCCGATAATGTTTTGTTTGAAGATGGCGATGGACAGCGCATCAGAAAAGACCTGATGGAAAAATGCAACCTGCACACCATTTTGCGTTTGCCTACCGGAATTTTCTATGCAGCAGGTGTGAAAACCAATGTCTTATTTTTTACCAGAGGAAAAACCGAAGAAGCCAACACCAAAAACGTGTGGTTCTACGATATGCGAACCAATATGCCCAACTTCGGGAAGCGTACACCGTTTACAGAAAAAGCATTTGATGATTTCATTACCGCTTACACCGGAGGTTTAGGTTTTGAAAATGTAGTGAAAGACTACGATGCCACCATAGACGAAGCCAAAAGAAAAACCATTACCAACGAAAGATGGCAATGCATCACTTTGGCAGAAATAGAAAAGAAAAATTATAGTCTTGATTTAGGGTTAATTGCCGACAGCAGTCTGAGCAACAGCGACGATCTTGGCGAACCGATAGACATTGCAAAAGATGCATTGACAGAACTGCAAAGCATTACCGAACAGCTGAATGCAATGATAAAAGAATTGAATTGATGGAGAAAGAATTGCCAAAGAATTGGGTGGAAGCTGAATTGAATCAAATATTTTCTTATGTAATTGGAGGAGATTGGGGGAAAGATATCTTTTTTGAAGATATTGACTATGTTGAAGCTTTATGTATTAGAGGAAGTGAAATTAAAAATTGGAATAGAGACAAAGGTTCTACAGCATCTTTACGTAAAGTTAAAAAGTCGAGTCTCAATTCTAGAAAATTAGAATTTGGTGATATTCTATTAGAAATTTCTGGAGGTGGTCCAGAGCAGCCTGTTGGTAGAACTGTAATTGTTGATGAAGAAGTATTAAGTTTTGAAAAAGAAATAGAAAAAGTTTGTACTAATTTTTTAAGATTAGTGAGAGTCGACAAAAAATTGAACAGTTTTTATGTTAATCATTATCTTCAATACTTTTATTATTCTGGAGAAATCGTAAAATATCAAGGTGGAAGTAATAATCTTAGAAATTTAAAGTATAAAGAATTCGAAACCATCACAATTCCACTACCACCACTTGCCGAGCAAAACCGCATTGTAGCAAAGTTAGATTCCTTATTTACGCAGTTGGAAAGCATCAAAACTTCAATGGCGAAAATACCGGTTTTATTGAAGAACTTTCGTCAGCAGGTATTGACGCAAGCGGTGACTGGGAAGTTGACGGAGGAATGGAGAGAGGGAAAGGACTTTAAGGAATGGAAAAATTCTTCATTAGGAGAAATCTCTACTAAAATAACAGATGGAGCTCACAACGTTCCAAAAGTACTTGAAATCGGTTATCCTTATTTGATGGCAAAAGATTTAACTGGAGGATTTTTAGATTTTAGCCAAAATAATTTCATAAGTGAAAAAGACCATCAAGAACTGTATAACAAATGTAAACCTCAAAAAGGAGACTTGCTGATTGTTAATATTGGAGCTGGAACAGGAAATAATGTTTTAATCGATACAGATATTGAATTTAGTTTTAAAAACATTGCAATTGTTAAACCTAAACGAGATATCATTAATGGTAGATTTTTAAAGTTTTCTTTTGATAAGCATAAAGCAGAAATACTCACTAATCAAGTTAGAGGAGGAGCGCAACCTTTTTTAAGTTTAACAGCTTTAAAATCAATAAATATTAAAATACCTACACTTGAAGAACAGCAAGAAATCGTTTCCCGCGTTGAAAGTCTATTTGCCAAAGCAGATGCCATAGAAGAAAAATACAAAAACCTAAAAACCAAAATAGAAACTTTGCCACAAACCATTTTGCACAAAGCTTTCAAAGGCGAGCTTACAGAACAGTTGGAGACTGATGGCGATGCGAAGGTTTTGCTGGCGGAGATTGCTGCGTTGAAGAATGGTGAAAAACCTAAAAAAGTTGTTTCTAAAAAGTATGTTCAGCCTGATGAGGATGTTTTAAGGATAGTAGCAGAAGAAAGTCCATCTTACCCCACTTTATCTGCGAGAGACAAAAAAGTACAGCGTAAAATGCTGGCAACGCATATTATCAATCAATCATTAGAAGATAAATCTTTTGGTAAAACTAAGTTTGAGAAATTACTCCATTTGGTAGAGTGCCACGTTTTGCAGAAAGACCTTAACCAAAATTATTCTGTGCAGGCGGCGGGTCCTTATGACGGCGGTTTCACCAAAACGTTTTGGGATGAGGTCTTAAAATCAAAATGGTTTGCCATAGAAGAACAAGGTAATTTAAGAAGGATTGTCGGCGGTGAAAACAACGACAAATCGCTAAAAGATTACGGCTATTTTTCAGATGAAGAAAAGCAGAAGATTAACGATTTTATCAAAATATTCGACCACACCAATTATGAAAGACCTGAAATAGTTTCCACACTTTATGCCGTCTGGAATAACAGAATCAAAAGAAATGAACCGATTACCGATGAACTTTTGAAAGAAGATTTCTTGAACTGGGATGCTGGTAAAGCAAAATATGCAAATCGCCTTGATAAGGCTTTGGAATGGATGAGAGAGAAGGATGTTGTGCCAAGTGGTTGGGGGAAGGAGATTAGAAGGGCGAAGAAAAAGTGAAATAGAAATAAAACTTTAATTTTATAAGTTTAGTTTATGTCAAGATTATAAGCGAGTGGAAGTTTAGATTATATGGAAGAAAAAGATTATTTAAATTTTAAATATTTGCTGGAATATTTTATCACCCATCTTGAATGGTTAGTAAACAAAGATTCTAGTTTTATAGGATACAATACATATGTAGATCCTCTTATAAAAAATTCTACATTCAAATTTACGGGTCAAGGATATAATGGAGGAAAAATTCAAGATCAGATATCAAAATGGGATATATATGAAAATTATCAAATCTGTATAAATATTAGTTATAATCAAAAAAGTGGATACCAATCTAAAAATTGTTATTTAAATTGGCTTTGGACCGGAATTAACATTATTGCTGAATGGGATAATAATCACATTGTTGGTCTATATCAAGAATTGTTCATTGAGAAAAAAAAACCTCAATCATCAATATGGTTAAGTTTAAACATGTCTAATTCATTATTATCATTAGGTCTATTTGATAATACGAATACTACAAATTTTAAATTAAAAACTTTTTATAATAATTTCAGAAAAGCTTTCCTTGAACATAAATTAGAGGAAAAAAGTAAAAAAAGTATGGCACAAATTGACAATCACGCAAATTTACTTAAATATAAAAAGCAAATTATCTTACAAGGACCTCCGGGAACTGGTAAAACAAGAGAAGCGAAACTAATTGCAAAAAATATCGTTGCAGAAAATATAGATATAGATACAATATCAAACTTCATTAAGATTGACGATAGTTTTCCAAATGCTAGTGGAACTCCTGATTATTATAGAATTAAAAATATTGATCAAATTAGAAAGGAAGTTATTTTAGTTTCTGATAAAAGTAAGCCAGATGGGAATTTTGCAAAGTTTGATAAAATTATTGAGAGAATATATGAATTGCAAAAAGGCGTAAATCTAGTAAATTTAAATGGGCAAGATCCATATGAAATTGCTGTAGCAAAATTTATATATTCAAATTTATTGGAATCTGATAATTATGTAAAAATTGTTCAATTTCATCCTAGTTATACATATGAGGATTTTATAAGGGGAATTGTCGCAAAACCGAACGAAGATGGAAAAGGAATTATGTATGATGCGGATCATAAAAGTTTAGGCTACTTTGCAAAAGTAGCTTTAGGAAATTATCAAAATTCACAAAAGACATCAGATCAGATTTCTAAAGAAACTTGGATTTTAAATCAACTCACTGATTTTTGTGAAACCGTTTTAGATGAGATTGAAAAAGAAGGACATTATAAATTAAATGATAAAGTTTCAGTTTTTAGCGTCGATTCTGACGCTTTTAGGTATAAAGGTCGACGTTGGGAAGTTAGCCCTAGAAGATTAAAATTCAAAGATGTTGTTTTAGAGTATTTGGCAGATGCAAAAAGCAGAACAGAAATTAAGAATCTAATTGGAATTTCTGGTAGAGCAAAAGAACATGCAAGCTATGATTTACTTTTGTTGGGAAGGTTTAAAGAATTTTTATCTGAAAGACCCCAATACGTCAAAACAACGATTTTAAATAAATTAAAACATTATGTTTTTATCATTGACGAAATCAACCGAGCCAATCTTTCATCTGTTTTAGGCGAACTTATTTATGCATTAGAATATCGTTGTGAAGAAGTAGAAAGTATGTATGAGGTGGATGGTTCTCAAAAATTGATTCTTCCTCCAAATCTCTACATCATTGGCACAATGAATACCGCAGACCGAAGCGTTGGGCATATAGATTATGCCATTAGAAGAAGGTTTGCTTTTGTAGATGTATTGCCAAAAGAATTACAAGATGATGATGAAATTTATTTCAATAGCACCGACTTCATTCGGATTTCATCTTTATTTAATGATAAAAATGTAAGTAAAGAGTTTGAAATAGATGCAGTGAGAATTGGTCACAGCTATTTCATTGTGAAAAAATCTGATGCAAATGACGATGCACGAAAGGATGAGCTATTTAAAATGAAAATGCAATACGAAGTAAAGCCAATTTTATTAGAGTACGAAAGAGACGGAATTTTAATTGGTGAGTACGAGGAAAAACCTATCAAAGAATATATAAAATCTTTGTAATGGGCATCTTCCTAAAAGAACATATTGCTTATAAGTTACTGTTAACGGATGATTTTAATAGTATCGAAGAAAAAGATAGGAAGGATTATCTGTGGAATGACTCTTTAGAAAAAATTAAACCACGCAAATTCAAAACTGAAAGGGGAAGAGATTACCATTGTTTCTCCTGCAAAATTTCTGAAAAAGAAGTAACTCTAAATTCAGATTATTTTGTAGGTCTGGATTGGTTGACCAGAGACAGATTTATTCACATAGAACCTAAGCTTAATTTTGTGGTTTCAACAAGTTTTGAAAATATGAGTTCGCAGACCAATGAAGAAATTTCAGAGGACGAAATTGAAAAATTAAACGAAGCAGCTGAAAAGGAAATAAGTAAAGCAGCCGAAAATATTGATGACAAAAATGATTTGATTAAGGAAGTCAATGTCATTGCAATGTTGATGAAAATAATGTCACACAGCGAAGTGGCAAAAGAAACGGATAAATTACTACTGATTGATTGGGAAGCATCTGAAATTGAAATCGAGCAAAAACAAGATTTATTGACCCCGTTTTTGGTAGTGAAATTCCTTAATCTGCTTCAAAACATCGCAAGAAAAGGTTTGAAAAAATCTTATTATAAAGTTCAGGAAAACCTCCGCAACAGAGTGAAAGGTAAAATCTTGGTGGGACAGCAAATCAAACAAAATGTTTTTAAAAACCGCTTCACCAATACCGTTTGCGAATATCAGGTTTTTGGAGATGATTCTTTAGAAAATAGATTCTTAAAAAAAGTATTTTTGTTTTGTACACAGTATGTAGACAATAACCAACATTTTTTTACAGGTGAAAGTAATATTTCTTACATAGTGAATTACATTCGTCCTACTTTTAAGCATATTAGTTCAGACGTTGATAATCAAGATATAAAACATTTGAAATACAATCCGTTTTTCAAAGAATACAAAGATTCGATCAAAATCGGGCAACAGATTTTAAGAAGATTTTCATACAACATTACAAAAACGTCAGCCGAAAAAATCTCTACACCACCATTTTGGATTGATATGCCCAAAATGTTTGAACTTTATGTTTATGCAAAATTTTTAGAGGATAACTCAAATTTCAGTGATAGAAATTTCAATTACCAATTTGCTACGCACGGTAACTCTCTTGATTTTTTGATTTGCACAGATGATAAAAAAATAGTTGTTGACACAAAGTATAAACTGAAATACAATTATGGCCAAATTCACGAAGACATGAGACAGGTCGCTGGATATGCAAGATTGAATAAAGTAAAAAATAAATTACCATACATTGACAATGAAATTCCTTGCTTAATTATTTATCCAAAACCTGCTGACAGTAAAAATGATAGTAAATTAGAAATCGATAAATTACTCGAAGATGAAAATGAAATAAATGCTTATCACCAAATCTACAAAATAGGAATTGATTTGCCTCTAATGTAGGTTTATGGACATGATGAGTTCCTGTTATCAATAATGTCTCTGATTGCTTCGCTTCGCTCGCAATGACTAAAATGAAAATCAATTCAAAAACTCACTCGTATTAATCCTAACACAGTACTCACTCCCCAAATAAAGCGGATTACCATGCTTCTCAGACCAAAAACCATCCAGAATATCCTTAGAGAGACAACGATAAACAGCAGTTCCTTTGTAGATTTTACGATCATCGCCTTGGTAATTAAAATTAATGACTAAAATCTCGTCTTTATAAAAACCGGTTCCATTCTGTTCGTGGTCACCGATCATCCATTGAGCAATGATGCGATTGTTTTCATCAAGAGAAAGAGTCAATATTCCGTGATAGGAAATGTCATCCGATTCTTCCTGATTGCTGCCCTGAATGGAGTAGCTTCCCACCAAATCCTGTACTGTCATTGATTTATTTTTATGGATAACAAATGTAGAAACTTTTATATTGTTGAAATTAGAATGTGGATTGTTTTCTGATATTTATTTTTGTTTTAGATTTGCCGTGATGTTGTACCTACTTTTAATAATCAATCTGATCACTTTCACCACCTTTGCTTTAGACAAATGGAAAGCGACCCAACACAAAAGAAGAACTTCAGAGTTTTCTTTGCTAACCTTGACGTTTATTGGAGGGACAGTGGGAGCCGTTTTGGCAATGCTTATTTTCAGACATAAGGTTTCTAAGAAAAGTTTTTTGCTTAAACTGTGCGGAATTATGGTACTGCAGATTATTATTTTTGCTGGATACTGGAACTGGGGTATTGGAAGTTTTGAGTAGATTGAAAATCGGTAGCCAACAACTAAAATCCAACAACTAATTTAACATTCTTTACATACCACACGCGCTTGCCACGGCATTATATTTTCTTAGTTATTAGCATATAACACCAAAAATAAAATAATATGTCTAAAAAAATTGCAATTTTAGCAACACACGGTTTTGAAGAAAGCGAATTAAAATCTCCAAAAGAACATTTGGAACAACAAGGCTGGACGGCTCATATCATTAGCCCAAAGTCAGGAACCATCAAAGCATGGGCAGAAAAAGACTGGGGACAGGAATACAATGTCGATAAAACTTTAGATGAGGTTTCAGCATCAGAGTACGATGCCTTGGTACTTCCGGGAGGTGTCATCAATCCAGATCAATTAAGAACGAATGAGAAGGCATTGTCTTTTGTTCAGGATTTTTTCAAACAACATAAACCGATCGCCGCAATTTGCCACGGTCCACAAATTTTGATCAGTGCAGGTGCTGTTGAAGGTAGAAATTTAACTTCTGTCAACTCCATCAGCATCGACCTTAAAAATGCAGGCGCACAATGGGAAGACAGCGAAGTAGTGGTAGACAATGGTTTGGTTACAAGCCGTACTCCTGAAGATCTTCCTGCCTTTAACGCCAAAATGGTGGAAGAAATTAATGAAGGGCAGCATGAAGATCAAAATCTTTAATATTTATTTGCTCATTTTGCCTTGATGCAAAACGAACCAAAAGATCAAGACCCAAAACTTTCTTAACGCTACAAATTGAACCTTGCTGAAAAGTTTAGAACTTGCTCGAATTCGTGACTCCTTTTTTGATTCGTAATTTGTGTCGAGCTTCAAACAATAAACTTTTCTTAATGGCCTTTTCTTTCAATTTGCTTAACGCTAAAAGTTTAATGGTCGGTATTTTGTCCATCGCATAAAAAGTTGTAAATATTACTTTGTTCTTCAGAGCATAGACTGGAGGTCTACGAATGTAGTTGTGGAGTGGAGCGTGGAATCTCGAAATATTACTTCTTATCAGCTACATTATGGCAAAATCAAATAATATGAAAAATCCCCAATACTTAAAAAGTATCGGGGGATTTTCTGTTAATATGATTAAATTATTGCAGGGTAAACTTTATCTTAGTTTTAATCGCATCAGAAGAATTTCCAATCTGTGCTTCAAAATCTCCAGGCTCTGCAACCCAATCATGCTTTTGAGCATCGAAATAGCTTAACGCCGATTTATCAATTGTAAAGGTTACTTCTTTCTGCTCACCAGGATTTAAAAATACTTTTTCAAAACCTTTCAGCTCTTTTGCAGGACGCTCAACAGAAGATTTTACGTCAGTAATGTAAAACTGAGCCACTTCTGAACCAGCTTTTTTACCTGTATTTTTTACAGTAACTGTAAAGGTAATTTTATCATCCTGAGTCATGTTTGTTTTATCGGCTTTAGCTTTTCCAAACTCGAAAGTGGTGTAACTTAAACCATGCCCGAAACTGAATAAAGGTTTGATTTTTTTGGTATCATGCCAACGATACCCTACAAAAATTCCTTCATTGTATTTAATATTGATTGGGTTTTTCTGATCTTTACCTTTTCCGGCAGCTAACTCTTCCTTATTTCCTGGATATTCACCCATTGTATGAGCTGAGTTGTCTTCAAGCTTTACAGGAAATGTAAATGGAAGTTTTCCTGAAGGATTCGTATCACCCGATAAAACAGAAGCGATAGAATTACCGGCTTCAGAACCTAAATACCAACCCTGAACTACGGAAGGAACTTCTTTGATCCAAGGCATGGCTACTGCATTTCCGCTTACTAAAACTACAGTGAAATTCTTATTTGCTTTTGCCAAAGCTGAAATTACGTTGTCCTGATTATATGGAAGTCCGTAACTTTTTCTGTCATTTCCTTCGCTGTCCTGAAAGTCAGATTTGTTTAATCCACCTACAAAAATCACATAGTCTGATTTTTTAGCGAGTTCAACAGCTTCGTTCAGTAATTCTTCTGGTGAACGGCTATCTTTCAGATCCTGTCCGGATTTTACACCGTTGTATTCACCTCCCACATCACCCACATAACCTCTTGCATACTGCACATCAGAATTTTTCCCGAATTTAGCTTTTATTCCGTCTAAAGGTAAAGTTTCATATTTTACTTTTAATGAAGATGAACCACCGCCGACAGTCATTACTTTGATGGCATTTTCACCAATCACCGCAATTTTTTTAGCTTTATTAATATCAATCGGGAGTACATTTCCCTGGTTTTTCAACAAAACAATTCCTTCTTCACCGATTTCTTTTGCAACAGCTTTATGCTCTTCAGAAGCGATATTTCCAAAAGGTTTTTTAGTGTTCATCGTCGTTTTATAGGCTAAACGTAAAAGTCTTGTAACCTTATCGTCAAGTTCATCAGTTCCTACTTTTCCTGATTTAATTAAATCTAAATAAGGTTTTGCTAAATAATAATTGTCATAAGCATTTCTGGTTCCTGCAGAAAGCCCGTTCGTCCAGCTTCCGAACTCTACATCTAATCCGTTGTGAATTGCCTGCTCGGTATTGTTTACTGCGCCCCAATCTGAAACCACCACGCCCTTGTATTTCCATTCTCCTTTCAGAATGTCATTTAAAAGATATTTGTTCTGGCTTGCATACTGATTTTTATACATATCATAAGCACCCATAATCGTCCAGGAATCTCCCTCAGTCACCGCTGCTTTGAAAGGCGGAAGGTAAATTTCATACAACGTTCTGTCATCAATAATTACATTGCTAGTATGACGGAACATTTCTTGATTGTTTAAGGCAAAATGTTTCACAGAAGTGGCTACACCGTTGGATTGCACTCCCTGAATGTAAGGAACGACCATTTTGGAAGTCAAATATGGGTCTTCTCCCATGTATTCGAAGTTTCTTCCGTTCAAAGGTGTTCTGTAGATGTTGACTCCGGGGCCTAAAAGGATATCCTTCTTTCTGTATCTTGCTTCTTCACCTAATGCTTTACCATAGTTCCAAGACATTTTCTTATTCCATGTTGCGGATAAAGCGGTTAAAGCAGGGTAGGCGATAATGGAGTCGTTAGTCCATCCGGCCTGATCCCATTCATCCCACATTACTTCAGGGCGAACTCCATGCGGACCATCGGTTGTCCAGAATTCAGGAATTCCCAATCTTGGAACACCAGGCGAGCTGAACTTTGACTGTGCGTGGAGCATAGCAATTTTTTCTTCCAGCGTCATTTTGGAAAGCGCATCCTGAATTCGCTGTTCGACAGGTTTAGATTCATCTAAATAAACAGGAGTGGTATTGGTTTGAGCCATTGCAGAGGCAGATATTAGCGTAAACAAACTTAAGAGTACAGTTTTCTTCAACATAAAAAACTTTTTATTGATTGCTTACAAAAATAGGTAAAATAATTATTATCTCAAATTGAGAAAATGAGTTTTTTGAATAAATGGTTATTTTTAACCAATACGATGTGACTATTTAAATGGCTAATATTTAATATTTTAAACCCGTTGTGCATTTTGAAAAATTTCAATATTGGATTCGGCAATTCGAATGTTTTTTTCGTAACAAAGTGGAGAAAAAATGTATCGAGAATAGATTTATCTTCAAAATTACAAAACTTCTCGATACGGTTTTCTTCAAAAACCTACTCGAAGTGACGAAAGTATTTTAAAATGCACAACGGGTATTTTAAAATACTTAAAAATTAAAAATGAGAAAATTCATCTCGCAGATAATACAGATTTAGCAGATTGATAAAAGCGTAAAATAAAATCTGCCTAATTAGCTTAATCAGCGAGATAAATTTTTTAATTATTTAGTGAGAATAAAAATATTTTAAAACAAAAACATAGCTTGCGGAGGTAAAGGTTTTTCGAAACGATGTTTACATATAATAATAGAATTTCTTATAAGTTCAATGTTTAATATTGTTTAGCTACCCCGTCTTTGCTTTTGCAAAATCCACCCTATCAGAGAAGGGGAATTTTTAGTTTCGATATCAACCATCAACCATCAACCATCAACCATCAATCATCAATCATCAACTACCAACCAACAACGATTACTTCCAGCCTTTGACCGCACCACCTTTGAAAATTTCTTTCGCTTTGTCTTCCACTTCTTTAGACTGATATGCTTTTAAAAAGTTCTTTACTTTTTCATCATTTTTATTGTCTTCCCGTGAAACAACAACATTCATGTAAGGAGAATCTTTATCTTCTTTAAATATTCCATTTTTATTAGCATCTAATCCGGCTTGTGAGGCGAAATTATTATTGATAATAGCGATTATGACTTCTTTGTCATCCAGAACTCTCGGGAGTTGAGGTGCTTCTATTTCGAGTATCTTCAGCTGTTTCGGATTTTCGGCAATGTCGGTTACTTTTGGTAATAATCCGATTCCTTCTTTTAATTTTAATAAACCATTTTTCTGTAATAAAAGAAGAGAACGGCCGCCGTTGGTTGGATCATTGGGAATCACAATCGTGCTTCCATTTTGTAATTCAGAGATGCTTTTTATCTTTTTTGAATAGGCTACAATCGGGTAAACAAAGGTGTTTCCGATTACTGCTAATTTATACCCACGCTGTTTTGATTGTTCGGTAAGATACGGAACATGCTGAAATGCGTTGGCATCAATATCACCATTGTTCAAAGCCTCATTGGGAACTACATAATCGTTGAATGAAATGAGCTCCACTTCCAAATTGTATTTTTCTTTGGCAACTTTTTTAGCAGTTTCTGCAATCTGCTGCTCCGGTCCGGAAGTGATTCCAACTTTAATGAAATTAGGATCATTTTTTTTTGGAGAATTGCACGCTCCGAATAACAGCAGTCCAGCTGCAAGACTTAAAATTTTTATTTTTTTCATTGTAAATTATTTTTTATTAACTGTATAACTATTTAATTATGAAACTGTTAAACTCATCGATGATCAAACCTCTTCGCCAAACGGTCGCCCGAAAACTGAATGATAAACACTAAAGCCACGAGAAGTCCAAGTACTAGATTCATAATCAATGCGTCATAACCGATATATCCATACTGATAACCGATCTGTCCCAATCCACCGGCTCCGACCGCTCCACCCATGGCAGAATATCCTACCAGTGTAATCAGAGTAATCGTTGCATTATTGATGAGCGAAGGCAAAGCTTCCGGCAACAAAACTTTTTTAATAATCTGAAACGGGGTTGCTCCTAACGCTCTTGCCGTTTCAATCAAACCATTTGGAATTTCCAAAAGACTGTTTTCAACTAGTCTTGCGATAAATGGTGCGGCACCAATACTTAAAGGAACCAACGCAGCATTCATTCCGATGGAAGTTCCGACCAAAGATCTTGTGAAAGGAATCATCCAGACAATCAGAATAATAAAAGGAATTGACCTGAAAATATTAACCAAAACCGACAGAATTCTATTGTAAATGGTATTTTCTAAAAGCTGTCCTTTTCGGGTAATAAAAAGCAGAATTCCGATCGGAAGGCCAAGCACGAAACCAAAAAATCCTGATACAAAAGTCATATAAACGGTTTCCCACACTCCTTTTGAGAGAAGTGAAATTACGGTATCACTAAGCATATCCTTTTAAAGTATTTTGAATGTTATTCTGATTAAAATAATAGATGGCTTTCTGGTTTTCTTCACTTTCACCTTTTAAGTGCAGAAGAAGTTTTCCAAAATTGGAATCGCCCAGATATTCTACATCAGCTTTCAGAAGTTTATATGGAATTTTATATTGATCGTAAATGGTTGAAAGTAGTTCTTCTACACTTATTTTTTCGTTTAATTCGATTTCAACCAGCGGAAAAAGTCCGGCTTTCGGCTCTTTCTGTAGTTTTTTGTTGAGTTCTTGCGGTATAGTCATAACACCTGAGTTTAAAAATTGTTTGATGATGGGATTTTCTTTGTTCGAGATAATTTCGCTCAAAGTTCCTTTTGTTACTAATTGTCCTTTGTCGATAACGGCAACTTGGTTACAGATCGCTTTGATGACTTCCATTTCATGGGTGATCAGTAAAATCGTGATCCCCAAACGGTGGTTGATGTCTCTCAGCAACTGCAAAATAGATTGCGTGGTTGCCGGATCGAGTGCGCTTGTGGCTTCATCACAGAGCAGGAGATAAGGGTCGTTTGCGAGTGCTCTCGCAATGGCAACTCTTTGTTTTTGACCTCCTGATAAGCTTTTAGGATAATCATTGGCTTTATCTTCCAATCCCACTATTTTCAAAAGTTCGTTTACTTTATCACGGATTTTTTCTTGACTTAAATTGTCTAGTTCCAGCGGAAGTGCAATGTTTTCAAAAACTGTTCTTGAAGAAAGCAGATTGAAATGCTGGAAAATCATCCCGATTTTTTTACGCTCTTTGGCGAGTTGTCTTGATTTTAATTTTGTGAAATCGGTTCCGTTGATGATGATTTGCCCGTTATCTGGTCTTTCCAGAAGATTGACGGTTCTTATCAGCGTGCTTTTTCCGGCTCCGGAAAATCCGATGATGCCTACGATATCGCCTTTTTCAATGCTGAGATTGACATCATCTAAAGCTTTAAAAGACTGTTTTTTCTGATGAAAAGTCTTTGATATATTTTTAATTTCTAGCATTATTTTTTTAAAATTACATGGGTTGGTATGGTCTGCTGATTCTTCCGAAATGTCTTGCAACTCTTCTTATTTTCGCTTTTGACCGTTTTGAAAGTCTGAAATATTTGGTCACATTGGTTAATAAAACTCCGATTAATATGATGGCTAACCCATACAGTTGATTGCCGTTAATGGTTTGATTGGCGATGATGAACCCTGCAATAACGGTGACAATTGGGTTGATATACGTATGCGTACTGACGATGGCTGCTGGTTTTACCGACAGAAGCCAGATGTAAGAAATATAAGCGATAATTGATCCGAAGAAAATTAAAAATAACAAACCGAGCCATGCTGAAAGTGGAATTATTGACACTGAAAATCCAGTCCATTCACTTCTGAAGAAGGCAACGGCAAATGAAGCTAAACCTGCCACAATCAACTGCTGCGAAATATTCATAAAGGTGGAATGATCTGCCGGATTTTTTTTAGAATATAAAGATCCCAAAACCCAGGCGACAGAACTTAATGCCAAAACAATAAACGCTGTAACCCGGAGCGAAGAACTTACACTTTCGGTGTGCGAGTTGACACTTCCGTTTAAGAATAAAATCAGTCCCGCAAATCCCAACAATAAGCCAATCGGAATAAATTTATCTGAAAAATAATAACTCCAGTTTTTTTTATCGATCGCAATAAACCAGAAAGGACCTGTTGCAATAGTAATGGCGGCTTCAGAAGCGGTAACGTATTGTTCGCCCCAGGCGACAAGCCCAGTTCCTCCTGTCAGAATAAGAATTCCGGTGACTGCATTTTTCCACCAGTTTTTTAATGAATTGGCTTTTTCACCTTTTGCTAATAAATAGCCGATCAATAAAATTCCTGCAGCGAAAAATCTTAATCCTGAAAGAATAAAAGGCGGAAATCCTGTCAATCCGAATGATATGGCGAGGAAAGTGATTCCCCAGATGATATAAATGTTGGCAAATGCTAAAGGCAGCAACCATTTGTTTTTTAAATTAGAAGTACTCATGTTATTTTTTGTTTATTGGTTTTTTCAAATAAAAAAGGCTCTACAACGTGGTAAAGCCTTTAAAAATATGTCATAATAAAAAGTAAGGTCATCCACTAAAATTCACATATAAAGGCATACAGCATTGCATCATCATATTATTGATGCTGATCATCTTCATTGTATTGTATCTGAAATTTGTTTTCATTTTCATTTCCAAACTGATTACGAGTGCAAATATAAAACATATATTTTTATTAGTCTACTTTTTTAGTAGACTTTTTAATGATTCATGTTTAAGCTTTTGATTTTTAGAGTTTTATTTTTATAACACGATGGTGTTTATATTATGAACTGCTTATTAATTAATAATCTTATACTTTTTCATGATTTAAGTTTAATAAGTTAGATGATTTTCAAATCCCATAAAGTAAAAGCCTCACATCTTCGTCTCTTTCAACAAAGGTTTTAAACCATGAAATTATGAAGAATACGAACATTCAAAACGGAATTATTCTGATTCCCGATTTCAGTGGATTCACTGAATTTGTGTTCAATACAAAACTTTATACCGGCGAATATATTGTAAGACAACTACTTTCTATTTTGATTGATGTAAACAATCAATATTTTGATATTTCTGAAATTGAGGGCGATGCGATTTTGTTCTATAAATATGATCAAAAACCTTCCTACCAAAAAGTTTCTAAGATGCTTCGAAATATGAGAAATGCTTTCAATATGAAAATTCTGGAACTAAGCGAAATGTTGAATACCACCATCGAATTATCATTAAAATTTATCGTTCATTACGGAAAGTTCTCACAATACAACATCGGAAGTTTCAAAAAGCTATACGGAAAACCCGTTGTTGAAGCTCATCAAATGCTGAAAAATGATTTGGCTGCGCAACCTTCTTATGCTTTGTACAGTCATTCTTTTTTAGAGAATTCTCAGAAGGACGAAGCTGATTCAAATAAAGAGCTGATGCATGTATCAGAAGTTGGAGCGATTCAGTATTTTGTAAATGTTACTTAGAGAATATTCGAATTTATTTGTAGAAAAACACCTGATAACTGCATTTATTTTTAGCGTAGTGATCCGGACAGCATTTGCTTATAAAACTATTTTAAACTATCCAAAATCATTATATTTTATAAGAGAAACACAACAACAGATAAAGAAAGTAGATGATCCTTATTTCAGATATATGGTTCCAGATTGGCTAACCTATTTTCTGGTGAACTACATTATTTAAAGCTCTGGAACTTATCAAACAAGCATTATGGGGAAACGAAGTTGATTACAAATATGCAAGAATCAGAAAATTAATATATTTGTTTAAAAATTAATGAATAAAATTTTTTCGCAAATATGGTTAATGGAGGTGTGGTAATGAGAAAAATTATTTATCTGGTATTAATTTTTAATTCGGTGTTGTTTTTATCCCAGATCAGGGCAAAAATTATTGCGATCAAAGACGGCGATACAGTAGTTGCTCTTTTAGAAAACAAGCAGCAGGAAACACTAAGATTAGCAGAAGTTGATTGTCCTGAAAACAGGCAGCCATTTGGTAAAAATGCCAAACAGTTTACAAGTTCACAGATTTTTGACCGACCTATCATTTTCTACAGAATAAGCAAAGACCGCTACAGAAGAACAATTGCTAAAATCTTCTATGATAACGATAAATACCTTTCTGCTGAAATTATAAAAGCTGGATTTGGCTGGTGGTACTACAAAGCATCGAAAAATATACAGTTAAAAGAATACGAAAATTCAGCAAGAAAAAAGAAGATGGGTTTGTGGAAAGATAAGAATGCTGTTTCACCCTGGGAGTTCAGGAAGGTGAAAAATACTCATCAAAAATAAAACCTATTACTGGAAATAGATGGCTTGAGTAAGGTTAAGACTGGCAACAAATAAACTGTTGGAAGATGCAATTGATGATGTACTTCGAAAATAAGACAGATTTCAAAAACAAAATTGATAAGCTAAAAAACAGACTGAAGGAAAAGATTATAAAAATTAGATTTTTGCAAAACTACTTGAGGATGCATTATCGAACATTGTAAATTTGCTGAAGTATTGGGCTGTAACTATAACAATAATTAGTTCGATATGGGTCATTATCAAAGATAGGGTTTACTGTTTACATTAAAACCCTATCTTATTCGCATTTGTTAAATATTTGAATTATACTTTTTATCCTAGTTTTTTAATTTAATTTGTACTGATTTAATTTGACCATTATAATCTATATATTTCAGGATTATTTTTCTGTTTTTTCGGAGCAATTGGTCGTATGTATCAATATCTTTACTTACGATATTATTGATTGATATAATCTTCTGACCTTTTTTTAGTCCCTTTTCATAAGCATCGGTGTTTTCCATCACATTTGATATTATAATATCGCTTCTGTCGTCGCTATATTCAAAAGTTATAGGTTTAGCTAATGGTTCAAAATCCATATGAAAGAGATCGTTAGGCTTTAAATAAAGATTTTTATTCTTATAATCGAGTATAAAATTAAACCTATTAATGATCTCGCTTCCCAAGATGCCTAAAAGATTATCTAAAGAACTGACGCCTTGTCTATCTGAAGATAAAGAAATCCCTAAGTTTTTATTTTTAATTATCGTATTACCTAATTGAATACTTTTAATGAGTCCTTTACTATAATTCGTATTATTGCTCAGATTGCGACTACTATATAATACTTTTTCATCAATTTTATTGAGTAGATCATTTTTTTCCTTATAAGGTGTATTGACCAAAAGAGTAAGTCTTGCACCGCTATCAAAAAGTATGTCACCTGAAAATTTTTCATTATTTCTCAGTTCAAAGGAAATTGGAATTCTAGGAATGCCAGAGAAAAGCTCAAAAGAAATCTTTTCATAGCCATCATAATCTATAGGTTCATCAAACTTGTATAGATTCATGGTCTGCATTTCAAAATCAATTTTAGTAAGATAATTTGTTAAAATCGCAGCGCCGATGATTCCGTCAAACTTTTTCTCATACGTTGTATTGAGTCTTGATAAGTCATCTAAAACAACATTTGTACTATCTATAAATTGATTTCTATCAAAAAATATTTTTTGATTGGTCATTACCTCGTAAAGCTTTTTACCTCCAGCTCCGGTCACTTCTGTTTGGTAATCACCTTTAAGGTTATACTTTTCTGCTATTTTTTTATCTAACAAAGTTGTACCTGCTCCCGTATCGAAAAAAAATAGGAGACTGTCCTTTTGATTTTCCATAGGAAGTTTTATAAAAATAGCTTTTTTGTCTTTTGATAATTCGAAAGACAGTTTTATCTGTTGTGCGTAACTATTGATTACGCCAAAAACGATTAAAAAGAAAGCTAATTCTTTAAATTTTATATTCATACTTTATTTTATTATACAAAGTAAGTTGTTATCAGCCAGTATCTTTATAGACAATTATCTACTATAAGATACTTATGAAATTATTTTATAGTAGATAATTATGAATGAGTACGATGAGTGGAAATAAAATTACACGTCTAATTTTTTATTTATATACTGAAATTTAGAGATTTTCAGCTGAAGATAAATACCAATAAAAAGGAGTATCAAAAACTGTCTTTATATCTTCCTTTTTATGCACTTACAATATATTTTTCTATTATGGGTCTATCGCTATATTCATCCCAAATCAATTTCCAGTTTTCTGTTTCAAGAACACTAATTTCTTTTAGACTTTCTTTTTCTTCGGCTTGTAGAAGAACCTGAAAACGTATATCAAATTGATTTCTTTCTGTTTCCTCGATTTTTAAATTTTTAACTTCGTGCTTTGTTGGAGCTTTTAATTTTTCTTTTATTGAGTAGTACCATGCATTAAATTCTTTATGTCCTTTCATGTCGCCGTGTCCGGGAAATGTGAATTCTATATCCTGATGAAGGTATTGTATAAAGTAACCGTTTTCATCTAATCTGTCAAAATGGCTAAACCATTTGTGAATAAAAGCTTCCACTTTCTCTTTATTGCCTTTTGAAAAATCTTGAATTTTTTCAACTAGTTTTTCTGCATGAGCAATTGCATTTTCTTCTACTTCCGAGATGGAGTTGTATATTTCAGGAACGTATGTATTTCGATAAGAGTACAAAGGAAGATTGTAAATCATTTGTAAGTGATAAACCGACTGCTGCATTGGTTTTATAAGATCTTCTATACTGAAACGATTATATCCAAGAGGGGTAAAAGCTTCTTTTGATCCGCCTAATGTAATACTTTGCAAAAAATGTTTGCCCTTAAGTTTATCTCCTCCCGTACCATAAGCGAATCCCCAAGTCATCACATCATCTAAATATTTTTTTAAAATAGGTGGTGTAGAGTACCAATATAGAGGATGTTGAAAAATTAGAAAATCTGCGTTAAGCAAAGCAGCTTGCTCTGTCTCTATATCAATTTTGTAATCAGGGTATAACGATTCGAGATGACGAATCTCTAACTGAGATTCTGGGATTGTTTTTTTTATATGTTCAATAATTGTTTTATTGGCTATCGAATTCTCTAAGTCTGGATGCGATAGTATTACTAATGTTTTTCTATCAGTAAGATTTAAAGAATTGATGTGAGTAGCTGAATTTTTTGTTGTCATTTTTTAAACTATATTAATTACAGTTGCAAAACTATTTCTAAATTTGTATTCAATCAATAACTGTCAAACTTGACAGGTTAAAATAATTTAAAATGAATGGCAAAATATCTATACCAACGAATGAAATTAATGAACTGAAATTTCACTGTGAGATGGATGTTGCAATGCATTATGTAGGCGGAAAGTGGAAAACGGTAGTACTTTGGTATTTAATAGAAGATAAAAAAAGATTTAACGAGATAAAAAAACTCATCCCAAATATTACCGAAAAAATGCTTTCAATTCAATTGAAAAGTTTAGAAGAAGACGGTATTATAAAAAAAGAAGTTTTTAATGTAAAACCGCCCTTAAAAGTAGAATATTCATTAACTGATTTTGGCAAAACACTTATACCTTTATTACAATATTTGGTTACTTGGGGAGGTTTTGTTGTAAAAGAAAAATCGTACTCAATACACACAAAAAAGTAATCCCGAAAACATAGAAACTGCAGATATTTAATCAAAAAACACAAATACTCATACTTTATTTTTCCAGTTTTTTCATGAAGCTGCGGATTTTTTCAATTATTGCTTCACCTTCTTCTTCCATGGCAAAGTGACCTGTATCATAAATATTATAATCGATATTTTTGACATCTTTTTTAAACGCTGCTGCTCCGCTTTCCGGAAAATATACATCATTTTTACCCCAAACAACGAGTAATGGTGGCTGATAATCACGAAGATATTTTTGCCATTTTGGGTATAGCTTGACATTATTTCTGTAGTCATACCACAGGTCTAAATTTACCTTGTGCGAATTGGGACGAGACATTCGCAAATAATCTAACTGCCAAGAATCAGGATTTATATTTTCTTTATTTCGGGTGCCGTGGGTGTACTCATTTTTTAAGCCTTCTAAAGTAAAGGCTGGTAACAGTACTGATTCTGTTTTCTCATTACGATCTTTCCATAATTCTCTTATAAGTTTCCATCCTTCACCTAGACCTTCTTCATAAGCATTTCCGTTTTGCGTTATAATAGCAGTAACTCTTTCCGGATGCTTTGTAGCAATTCTAAATCCAATAGGAGCACCATAATCCTGCATTACTATTGCATAAGAACTCAATCCTTTTTTCTCCAAAAATGCATTTATAGTACTGGCTAAATTATCAAAAGTATATTCATATTGATCAGGCGCAGGAAAATCACTGTTACCAAATCCCGGATAATCCGGAGCAATCAAATGGTAATCGTCAGATAACTGATCAAGCACTTTTCTGTATTGATGGGATGTAGCAGGATACCCATGTAAGAGTACAAGAGTAGGCTTTTCCGGATTTCCTGCTTCCCGGTAAGCGATATTGATGCTGTTCACCATTAGTTTTCTAAATTTTGTTGTTTTCATATCTGCATCTTTTGTAGAATGATTACTTATTTCCGTTGATTTTTTGGATGTTTTATCACATCCCAATAGTAGCATTAATGCAAAAAATAAAATTGTTGTGTGTTTCATAATGATAAAATTAATATTTTACCAACCGTTCGGTAAAATTTATATTGAAATTTTTTATTTAATATATCTTTGTTCAATATTTTTCAATGCATTTTCAAAAATAGTTTTATCGTTCAATATTTTGGAGAGAACCAAACTACCCTGAATGTCTATTAAGTTTTGGATCGCCAATTGTTCTGCTTTCTCAGGTGATAAATGAAATGAAAGTCCGATGTTTATAAATGAATTAATCCATTGTTGCATGCTTTCTTTGAGATTATTCTCAAAAAGTTGTAAACCTGTATCCATAGACAGTGCTTGAAATATACACATATTTTCTCCTCCATTGTAGAGCAGGCTGATATGTTCCAACCCTGTTTTTAATCGCGTGACCGAACCATTTTTTTCATCAGTTAGTGCCGAAAAAACATTCTTTTCAACCCATTGGTCAAGATATAGCAAAACAGATTCTGCCATTTCTTGTTTTCCGTTAGGAAATCGATGATAAAGGCTGGCCTTTTTCAAGCCTGTTTCGTCTGAAAGTTCCTTTAAGCTTGCTCCTTCATAGCCAAATGCACGAAAGGTTTTAGATAAGCTTTCCATCAAATGATTTTCTGATACTTTCTGTGGTCTCATGATGCAAAGTTAATTAATTAATTTAATTTTTACCAAACGTTAGGTAATTATTTTACTCAATATTTTTAATAAGAACTTAAATTTGTATCATAATTGAACTAATGATGAAAATCCCCGAAAACAATTGTAATCGGAGATTCTCTTTTAAGAGACTGAGTAATAACAGGAAACTTGTCTTAAATGACAAATGACTTCACTTGAATTATTAGTCCATCTTTAAATTTCCAAATATCGCAGTATGAACTTCCTTTTTCATTGTCAATATTTTCAAAAACGATCTGACCAAACTCGATGACGATATCTTTTTCTTGGATATGACCTTCTGATGTAAATGTTATAACCTCATAAGCCGAGCTTATATACTTAAGAATTTCTTCTTTACCACTAAAGGTACTTCCGCCAACGTTAATCCATTTGATATCTTCAGCGCAATATTCAATGAATTCTTGATAGTTTCCTTCTGCTAAGGCTTTGTTAGCTTTTATAAAAATATCCTGATTGCTCATAATTGTCTTTATTTAATTGCCGATTTGAACACCAATTTTTCCATAAAAATCAGGATCACTGTCTCTGAACTCCAACAGGCTGTGTGCCTTACCTATCTCTGCCAGCGGAAAGACCTTGTTTACAACAGGCTTTAATTTTTCGGACTCTATAAGTTTTGTAAGTTCATCCAGTTTATTTCTGTTTTGTCTGGTAAATACAAAATGGTAAGTCGCATTTTTGCCCCATGCATGAATTAAATTTTGTGGGATTTCAATATCAACTAATGTGACCACCTGACCCATTTGATTTAAAATTTTTCCGCTGTCTGAAAGGGTAGTGCCACCAATGGTATCGATTACAACGTCTACACCTTTACCGTTTGTCAGTTCTAAAATAGCATCGATATAATTTTCCTTTTCATAATCAATGGTATGATCCGCACCCAATTCTTTAAGGAATTCATGGTGGACGCTTCTGGCTGTCGTATAAACAGTTGCCCCCATTGCTTTTGCCAATTGAATAGTCGGTATTCCTACACCGCCTGCACCGCCGTGTATCAAGATCGTTTGGTTGATCTTAAGCTGTGCTCTCGTGTAAAGCATTTCCCAGGCAGTTCCCGCTGCTAAAGGAAATGTAGCAGCTTCCAGATGACTGATGTTTTTTGGTTTTATACCGATTATGGATTCCTTGGCGACATGATATTCCGCATAGCTTCCATAACCATTGAAGATTTCCGGAGTATAATAAACTTCATCACCGACTTTAAAATTTTTGACACCTGTTCCAATTTCCATGATCACACCTGATACATCATGCCCTGTGATGACCGGCAGTTGTAACTCATTTTTGTAATCACCTCTTCGGACCTGAAAATCCAATGGATTTACTGATGTAGCCATTACCTTTACCAGTACTTCATCAACACCCGGTTTTGGAGTCGGAATATCAAGTATTTCAAATTTTTCTACCGAGCCGAACTCGTTTAATACAGCTGCTTTCATAATGATTTTATTTATTTGTTATTTATGTATTTGCCTATTTAGATAAAAATCTAATTATTGATTGAAATTTTTTTATTTATTAATCGTGAATTTATTCTTTCTTGTTAGATTCTACTTTCACAAAACAGGTTTTGAAAAAGTTGTGACTTAAAACTTTGAGTTTATCTTCTTTTTATTAATAATTTAATCAACCTGTAACCATAAAACTAAATCCGCTATTAGAATTATCTAATTAGGTAAATCTCTAAATTGTATTTAAAAAATTTTATAAATCTTCTTTTATCAGTTTAGCTAATTCCTGAATTGCTTTTTCATTTCTCTTATAGTATGTCCACTGTCCTTGTCTTGTTGCGATCAGAATTTCAGCCGTTGACATTGTTTTTAAGTAATCAGAGACCGTTGGAACTGACATTCCTGCTTTTTGTGCTATATCAGATACACAAACGCCTAGTTCAGGAGTGTAATTGCTTAATTCTTCTTCAGGAAAATGATCGAAAGGATCTTTTAACCATCCAAGAATATTGAGACGGGTTTCATTTGATAATGACTTGATAACTTCCAATAATTTCATAAGACCTTAATTTTGTTTTACAAATTTAGGTAATTGCCTAAATACCTACAAATATTTCTTATATGATTTTGATATGATAACAATTGATGATGACTATTCTTAAATATTCTATTCTACCGACTGTATATTTTTATTATTTATAGCGGTTTTCATACCCCAATCTGAAATGGATTGAAGAATAGGAATCAGAGTTTTTCCGAAATCGGTTAATTCATATTCAACTTTAAGCGGAGGTTTGCTCGTATGGACAGTGCGTTTAATTAAACCATCTGCTTCCATTTCTTTTAGCTGCAGGCTTAAAGTGCGCTCTGTGATCATAGGACATTCTTTCCTCAATTCATTATAACGCTTCTTTTCAATTAAGTGAATCAGGATTACCGCTTTCCATTTACCGCCTATATATTTCATGGTAAGGCTTGTGGTACAGGGGAATTTTTTGTTATCTATACAATACATCTGCTACTATCATTTTTATCCGTTATTGCAAATATTAAACTATACTTAGTTTTGCAACTATAAAAAATATAGTTTAAATTAAATATTAATAATATGAGTTTTTTAGAATTATCCAAAAAAAGGTATACCACAAAGAAATACAATGCGGATAGAAAAATTCCGGCAGATAAGATTGATGAACTAAAAGAAATTTTACGGTTAAGCGCATCATCCATTAACAGCAGCCATGGAAGTTCTCTTTTATTGAAAACGACGCTGTGAAACGTGAATTGGCAAGTGTATCGTATTTTAACGAAGAGAAAATCAATGATTTAAGTCATCTTGTTGTATTTAGTGCCGTTTATATCTATCAGATTAACAATGAGGTAGGAGCTAAAAAAACCGGAAAAATAGTGAATCATCACCTCTTTCCGGTCTTGTACCCAGTACCGAAGAAATATCGAAATATTTGGTTGAAGATTTAGAGAGAGTTTCAAATATTTTTAAGTAGATAGTATCAAAGGATTTTTAATGAAAAAAGCTCAGAACTATATATTAACTTTATCCCGATACTG